>Ga0209056_10005680_pt1 | contig 12956 bp, 10 predicted proteins | sample GraSoiAngelo_114_FD_185876 | JGI IMG/M metagenome (GOLD analysis project Ga0209056, IMG submission 185876) | Grasslands soil microbial communities from the Angelo Coastal Reserve, California, USA - 14_0903_13_40cm (SPAdes) (version 2) | ecosystem: Environmental > Terrestrial > Soil > Grasslands... | reverse complement strand
CACAACCTTGATTCGATCCGCTTGGGTTAATCCGTGTGAATTCGTGAAATTCGTGTCTATGCAACCGCAGTTTCCTTCAGCAACTCCATCGTGCGTTTGGTCATCCTGAGCGAAGCGAAGGATCTCTTCTAAGGTGAATGGTCACACCTGTAAGCTTGCGTGTTCGTGGCTTCGATTGTGAGGTCCCTCACTTCGTTCCGATATCCGTTTAGCGCCAAAGGCGTTGTCTCATGCTAGCCTGGGGCATCGCCCCAGGAATTCAAATCGCGACACAAACAGCGCTGAAAGCGCGTTTCAATCTGGCGGGTCGAGCATGGCGCTATTGACCAAACAAACTGGCGCCAGAACTGAATCGCGCTTTCAGCGCTGATGATTTCCGGGGCATGAATTCTGGGGCGGCTGCCCCAGGCTGGCGGTGAATGCCGCGCCTTCGGCGCTAAACACAAGTCGTGAGGAATGCGGCCCGTTTGGGTTTGTGCGCTCCGCAGATCACGCCGCCGCGGTTTCCTTTGGCCGCTCCATCGTGCCTTTGAACTTCGGTGGTTCTTCCTCGATCCCGAAATTCTCAGAATAGAATTCGTCAATCTTCGCCACATCGTCGGCGGTGAGCGGCGGGCACTCCGGTGCTTTGGCGAATTCAACGAGCTGTTCTTCGTTGTAGATATTCGGCAACGTCGAGGCCACGCGATCGTCGGCCAGCAGCCATTGCAATGCAGCCTGTCCCAACGTGCGCTCGGAGTTTTTAAGGAACCGCAATTTTTCAACTTTTTTGATCCCGTTTAGGAGCCAACTGCGCGGCCGATGGCTGCGATGATCTGTGGGCGGAAATTTCGTCTCCGCAGTGTATTTCCCCTCGAGCATTCCGGATGAATGCGTCACGCGAACAAGGAACATTGTGTCCTTGCCAGTGTCGGTCGCCGCGTCGTGAATGGCGCGTCCGGGGTGTTGCTCCAGCATGTTGTAGATGTGTTGCAAGCTCGCGATGTCACGCTCGCGAATGCAATTTACTCCCTCGTAAAGCCAGCCAATTGCCGGACCGAGCGCGATGCCGTAATAACGAACTTTGCCTTCAGCCTTTAATTTCTCGAGTGTCGTCCAAAGCGCGTCGTCATAAACCTGTTCCATCCGGATATTATGCAGTTGGAGAAGATCAATCCGATCTGTCTTCAATCGGTTCAGCGCTGCGTCTGTCGCGCGCATGACCGCCTCCGGCGAGAAATCCTGCGGAATTTCCCGCTGCCCGCGTCCCCGCGCCTGCCCGTGATGGACAAAATCGTAGCCGACCTTGGTTGCAATAACGATTTCATCCCGCTGGTTTGGGAACGCTTTGGCGATCAATTCTTCGCTCAAGCCGTTTCCGTAGGTATCGGCGGCGTCGAACAACGTCATGCCTAGGTCGAACGCCTTGTGCATAAGTGCGATCGCCTCGCCCTCGGTAAAGCTTCCCCACCAACCGGTGGAAATCGTCCACATACCGAAGCCGACTTCACTAACCGTCAAACTGGTGTTTTTGTAAGAACGAAACCGCATCGCGCAGAAGTTAAACTTTCAATACCCAACACTCAACATCCAACGTTCAATGCAGAGGTGATGAAGCGCTGACTGTCTTTAGGTTGCCACCCAATTAATGTAAACGAAAGCAGCGAAGAAATGCACTTGGTTCCAGCGCCCACTTTTTGGGACATGCTTGCTCCAGGTCGACCAACCCACTAGCGTAACTAGATGGATATTCCTGTCCCCATAGCGGTGAAGCCCCTTCCGAATTACCGCATCTGGATCAAGTATTCAGATGGGGCCGAGGGCGACGTGGATTTCTCGCGCCTCGCTGGCAAAGGAGTCTTCAAATTTTGGAACGATTACAGGAATTTCCAAAGGGTTCATATCAGCGACGCGGGCGCGATTGCCTGGAGCGAGGAGATCGAGGTCTGCCCGGACGCCACATACCTGAAGTTGACGGGCAAATCTGTCGAAGATTTGTTTCCGTCGGTTCAAACGGCCGTGAGCGATGTCTGAATTGAGCGTTGGACGTTCAAGCACCTCAGACATATCGCCGCCGTAGTTGATTTGGAGTAACGGCTCCGTCGGCTGCGCGTGGCGCTCTCACTGAAAAGACTGAATGTCAAATGACCCCAGCTCTTCTCTCATAGGAAGGCTATACCCTCTACTCACAAAACAATTCTAGGGACTGACAGTTACCTGCCCAACCATGCCCAATTCGTCATGAATGGCGCAGATGTAAGGGAAGATTCCGGCGTTCGGGAAAGTGACACGAAAACGTGTCACGCCAAGGGGCGCTTGCGGCAGCCCCCGCCGTTCTTGTGGCGCCGCGATGATGTACCCCGAGTTGGTGCTGTCGGAAGTGGAAGCGATGATGGCGTGCCGGGCCCCATCCGGATCGAGCGTTACGTCGGAGGAAGCATTCACGAGGTCCACCGGCTCGGCCCCGAAGGTAATGGTATGCGGGAAGACTGGACCCTGGTTATCCCATTCGACCGTTTGACCGGCATGGATTCGGATGTTCTCGTGGAAAAAGCGCGCAGCGACGATGGTGCTGGTGCCGCCCGCCGTTCCTGTGATCTCTGCGATCCCCCCGCCGTGACTCCAAGTGGTGAGTTAGGGACATGCAGGGGTTTCATCTTTTGGCCATCGGAAAGCAATTCGTCGCTCTGACTCGCCGCCTGCTCGTCATAAAACGCCTGAGTGTGGGGCAGCGCCTCGCTCGCCGGGAGGACGTGAATCCGTCCATCCATATTTACGTGGACCAGACAGGTCAGCTTGAAATTCCCGGCCACCGGGAAGATGACGGTAAAGGTCTGCCCCGTCAGCATCTGGGGCGTGGTGACGCAAGTCGAACCATCGAAGATGGCCGGGTCACTCGAAAAGCCCGGGCACCCCACCGCGGGATCAGGGCGCACCTGGGCGGCCCTGAGAAAAGTCACGGTGTGCGGCACCTCCGTCTGGAATGTCCAGGTGATGCTGTCTCCGGCGTGAATCCAGATTTCATTGGGCAGAAAAGCCAGAGCCTGAATTCCTTTTTCGTCAGTCTGGGCGCCGGCAATCGCAGTCCACTGCGCCTGCATCATCTGTGGAAGGATCAGAAGGGCGAGGAGCAAGGGCCAGCGGAAGATGGCTGCAAGCCGAGTCCGCCTGGTTTTGTTTATGTCTGGCGCAGGTGTAATCTTTTTGGCTTTGGTTTTCATAGTTTGCCTTTCATCGCGCTGACGCTCAGCTTCTAACGCGCCAGCGCGCTAGTCGTGCGGGTTCTTCTCGCGCGTGGTCATGTAAATATCGAGGTTTCCGAGCCCGCCCAGGCGATCGGAGGCGAAGAAAAGCGTCTCGCGGTCCGAAGTGATGAATGGCTGTTGGTCATTGAACGTGCTGTTCACCGTGGCGCCCAGGTTGACCGGAGCCGACCAGTGCTCGAGGGTGGTTTCCCGCGTGGAGACCCAAAGGTCTCTCAAGCCGAAGGTGCCCAGGCGGTCCGAGTCCAGGAACAGCTCCAGACCATCGAAGCGGACGCTGGGGCGCTGGTCGTTCAGTGGACTGTTGAGCTCCGGCACCAGGACGGCCGGTCCCCATGCGCCGTCCGCAGCCTGCGCGCTGACGTAGATGTCGTACAAGCCTGCCGGCCGGTTGCTCCCGAAGTAGAGCAAGGGGGTTCCAGCCTCTTCGTTCTCGAGGTAACTGGCTCCGGCGTCTATGAAAGCGCTGTTTACCCCCGGCCCGGCATTGACCGCCTCTTCCCACCCGAAGTCATTGTGCGTGTTCGCGCGCCGGGAAATATAGATGTCGCGTAGACCGAAGCCCCCCGGGCGGTCGCTGTTGAAGTACATCGTGTGCCCGTCACGCGAAAAGGAAGGGACGTCCTCGTTGGAGGCTGTGTTGATCGTTGGCCCCAGGTTCACGGGCTCGCCCCAGGCATCCTCGCGGCTGGCGCGCTGCGAGACCCAGATGTCGTTTCCGCCAAAGCCTCCCGGGCGGTTCGAATTGAAGTAGAGGCTCAGACCGTCCTTGGAGAGCGCCGGGCCGGCGTCGATGAACCCGCTATTGACGGTTGGGCCGAGGTTGACCGGAGGCGACCACTCCGAGAACCCCTGTGCTGCCAAGAAGCTGGGTGCCGCCAGTAGCACGGACCCCAGCGCCAGCAGCAGCGCGAAGATTGCCTTGGAAGTGATTCGAGACCCGAAGTTATTGATAGGAATTTGCTTTTTCATAGCTGTGATTTCTTTCTTTTTGGTTTCGTGATTTGCCTTCTATTTAGATAAACAAGAAAGACCGGCGAAACTGATCATCGGATTTCCGAAAATTTTCCGGAAAAGCTTTCGCGTGTAGAAAGCTTTTGCAGGTGATAGGATACGAAGGGGAGTTTATGGATATGCCTTCGGTCTCTCCGCAAAGAGTGACCCAGCTCCTGGCGGATTGGAGTCACGGGGACGATGTCGCCCTCGCAGAGTTGACCCCGCTGGTCTATGAAGAACTCCGGCGCCTCGCTCATCATTTTATGGAGGGACAGCGTCCCGAGCACACATTGCAAACGACGGCACTGGTCAACGAGGCTTATCTGCGTCTGGCAGGTCAGACCCGCCCGAACTTTACGAACCGCTCACACTTTTTTGCCGTCGCCGCTCGGGCAATGCGCCAAATTCTGGTCAATTACGCCAAGAGCAACCGAGCGCAAAAACGCGGTGGCGGCTCGGTCAGGATAGAATTGGATGAAGCAGCAATCCTCTCACCGGAACAATCAAAAGAGATTGTGGATCTGCACGAGGCATTGGAAACGCTGGCCACGCTCGACTCAAGAAAAGCTCAAGTAGTCGAACTAAAATATTTTGGCGGGCTCAACTATGACGAGATGGCAGAAGTGCTCAAAATTTCGCGTATAACGGTGAGGCGTGACTGGGAATTTGCCAAAGTGTGGCTGTATACGGAATTGCACCACAGCGGCTGACCATTTTTCAGGTGCCCGCGAATCACGCCAATTGACGCGAATATTAGAATGACGAAGCTCGAATGACGAATGACGAAGGAATGACGAACCCGGAAGCCATGGATGCGTGCGCCCACGATTCGTTTTGGGATGATGGCGCAGGACTTGTCCGCGAAGAACCAGATGCAAAACGCGTTTACGATTTGGAAGAACGAACGGCCCGATTTGGCGAAGCAATTATCGATTTTGCCAAGACAGTTCGACAAAATCCGGTAACCAATCGAATTATCACTCAGCTCGTTGGAGCCGGCACTAGTGTTGGCGCTAACTACGTCGAAGCCGACGACGCAGTTTCCAAAAAGGAATTTCTAAGAAACATTGGGACTTGCCGGAAGGAAGCGCGCGAAACCAAGCATTTTCTTCGGATGATTGTTCGGGCAGTACCGGAATTGAAACTGCAAGCTCGAACGCTCTGGCTTGAAGCAAAGGAACTGCATCTGATCTTCTCCAAAATTTGGAGAAACAAGTAAAAAGACTAACCGCGATGCGAACCTCCACAGCCCGCGAAGCCAAATGCCTTCGTCATTCGGGCTTCATTATTCTTTCGTCATTCGACATTCGGATTTCGTCATTTTCCCGCATATGACGCCGGCGCGGTTACAAACGATTGAGGAAATCTTTCATGCGGCGCTGGATCAAGAGCCGGACCAGATCAGCGCCTTCCTGGACACGGCCTGCGAAGGCGATGCGCCTTTGCGCAGTAAAGTTGAAGCGCTCCTGGCTTCGCGCCAACGAGCAGACAGCTTTATTGAAACGTCAGCTGTTGGTCTCGCGGCGAAGATTATCCAAAATGGGCAAGCTGACTTGCTCGTCGGTCGCACGATCGGTCACTACAAAATTTCTGAACGGATCGGCACCGGCGGCATGGGCGACGTCTATCTGGCCACCGACATTACCGCGGGGCGCAAAGCCGCGCTTAAACTCTTGCCGACGCGTTTTACCGGCAATCCGGAGCGCCTGAAGCGATTTCAACAAGAAGCGCATGCCCTAGTCGGGCTTAATCATCCAAATATCCTGACGGTTTATGAGATCGGCGAGGATCACTCAACCCATTACATTGCCAGTGAACTGATCGAAGGCGAGACACTGCGCCAACGTCTGATGCGCGGGCGAATGGAGGTCGGTGAAGCTGTCGACGTCGCGATCCAAGTGGCGAGTGCGCTCGCCGCCGCCCACGAAACCGGGATTGTCCACCGCGACATCAAGCCGGAGAACATCATGCTCCGACCGGACGGCTACGTGAAAGTGCTCGACTTCGGGATTGCAAAGCTTGCCGAACGGGAAGTGCCGGTGACGACACCGACAGACGAAGCGCTGTTACTGGTTGAGACCAACCTGGGGTCGATCCTGGGAACGGTTCGTTATATGTCGCCGGAGCAGGCGTACGGCACGCAGGTTGATAAGGGCACCGATATCTGGACTCTCGGCGTAGTTCTCTATGAAATGGTAACGGGGCATGCGCCATTCACCGGCGAAACGCCAGGAGAGGCGATGTCTTCGATTCTTGAGATGGAGCCACCGCCGCTCACGAGTTACGTCGCGCACACTCCGCCTGAGCTTCAGCAGATTATCAGCAAAGCGCTGCGCAAAGAGCGCGAGGAACGGTATCAGAACGCACACGAACTGCTTCAGGCGTTCCAAAGTCTTCGTCACAAATTGGAATTCGAGGCTGAGTTGGAACGCTCCACGAAGGCTCCTTCATGGCTGCGCTGGATACGCTCGCCCATCGCTCTGGTGCTCTTGTTGTTGGTTGCTGCTTTAGCGCTGGCGCTTCCATTCTACTGGCATCGGAATCTGACGCCGATCTCAATTCCAGAGAAGAGCATTGCTGTGTTGCCCTTTGAAAATTTCAGTGACAACAAAGAAAACTCCTACTTCGCCGCCGGGATTCAAGACGACGTGCTGACGAGCCTCGCGCAGATTCACGATTTGAAAGTAATCAGCCGCACGAGCGTGATGGCTTATCAAAAACCCGGCGGGCGCAATATACGTGAGATCGGCCGGGCGCTGGGCGTGGCGAATGTTCTCGAAGGGAGCGTCCGCCGCACGGGCAACCGGGTGCTCGTCAACGTCCAGCTGATCGACGCACGCAACGACCGGCACATTTGGGCAGAGCGTTACGACCGCGCCGTCGCCGATTCGATCGGCCTTCAGGGCGAGCTGGCCACACAGATCGCGGCCTGTCTGAAAGCGAAACTCGCACCAGAAGAAATGGCCCGCTTTGTTGCCAAACCCACTACTAACTCGGAGGCCTACGTGCTTTACCTGACCGCGCTTGGACGAGATGCGATCGCGGCGGAGGAGCTCTACATGCAAGCCACCGCGCTTGATCCAGGGTTCGCCCTGGCTTACGCGCGAGCTTCTCTTCTCAATAGCGAGATTTCTACGGCGATGACCAGCGATCACCGGGCGCGGAAAGCGAAAGCGCGCGCCCAAGCGGAGGAAGCTCTGCGCCTATCGCCAACCTTGGGCGAAGCGCATATGGCTTTAGGTCTTTGCCTCTATTGGGGGGATAACAATTACGACGCAGCCCTTAAGGAGTTCGAGGTCGCCGCGGCGACTTCTCCCAATAATGCCGAGATCTACAATTATGTTGGTGGTATCTATCGCCGGCAGGGACGCTGGCGCGACTCAGTTGCAAGCTTCGACCGCGCCCAGTCCCTCGATCCTCGCAACTGCAACATCGCTTTTTTCGCCGGCAACAATCACCTTTTTTTGCGTGACTGGCCGGCCGCGACTGCCGCTTACAATCGCGCGCTGAAGATCTGGCCGGATTACGTGCCTCCCAAGATCGGCCTTGCTAACCTCGAAGTGTTTCGGAACAGCAATCCCGCCGCGGGCAGAAAAATCTTGCAAGACATTCCTGCTAACTGTGATCCCGATGGAGACGTGGCTTTAGTGCGCTGGGACCTGGCCATGCTGGAACGGGATTATGCCACCGCGGAAAAGGTTCTGACTGATTCTCCGTTGGAAGATTTCCCCGGAGACGCCCCGAAAACATTTTACCAGGGCCGCATCGCTCTTGCTCGCGGCGACATCGAATCGGCCCAGCGCTATTTTGCCGCAGCGAGGCCAGATATCGAAAAGCGAGTGCGCGACAATCCTGAGGTTGCAGGGCGTCATGCCCGACTCGGTTTACTCTACGCCTACATGCAAAGGAAGGGGGATGCCATTCGAGAAAGTCGTCGAGCCGTCGAACTCGAGCCAGAAAGCCAGGACGCATTTCATGGCGCCAACGACGCGGCCAATCTGGCGCTGGTTTATGCACTCGTTGGCGAGCCGGACCAGGCGATCACGCTGATCGAGCGTCTCCTTTCCACTCCCGGCGCGGTCACGGGACCGGATGTTTCGAATAGCATCACCCTCGCTGATCTTCGTCTGCGCCGGGAATGGGATTCGCTGAGAAGTGATCCGCGTTTCCAGAAAATTCTCGCAGGGCCGGAGCCGAAGACGGTTTACTAGAGGATCCGGGGAGCGCACGCGAGGCGCGTGCGCTCCCCAGGGAAATTGCTCGAAAGAAGCTGCGCTCGCGGAATTAGTGCCGCTCGTCTCAGCGCCAATCAGGTCGCGGCTGGACAAGAAGTTCGCGATGTCGGCTACGTAAATTTTGCGCCGCGTTGCGAAAAAGCGCAGCGCGGCGCATTGACCAAAGGCCTGCTATCGCGGGGGCCCGAAGGTGAGGAATTCCGGGCGGCCGAAGCCGGATGCAAAAACGGTCGGCAAGCCTCCGCCAGGAGGGAACCACAAGATATCGCCGTCCGGAATCGCATTTGCCTCGGCTACAAACAGATTGCCCGAGCTGTCAAAGGCCAGGCCCCGAGGTGTAGTTAGGCCGGTGGCGAAGATGCTCTTTACGCCGATTGGGCTGAAATAGACAACCGAGTCGGCTCCCGGGTCGGTAAATGTTTCGATGGAAACGAACAGATTGCCACTATTATCAAACGCCAGGCCCACAGGAGATTCGCCCCCAGCGAACGCACTTGGCCCGACGAAAACAGTGCGGGTCCCATTCGGAGCGAATTTATAGATTGTTTGTGCGCCGCCGTCGGCTGCATAGAGATTGCCCGCGCTGTCGAAAGCCAGGCCCCAGCCCTGACTAGGAACGGAGCCGAAGACGATCCGTTCTCCATCTGGTGTGAACTTAAAGATAGTGCTGGCCCCTGTGGGACTAGTTTGATCGTTCGCCATGACATAGGCGTTGCCCGCGATGTCTACAGCGAGGCCTTCAAAGAAAAAGTTAACGGCGCTGCCAGCGGTGCTGACCTTGTTACGCAGGTTGAATTTCAGCACTCTCCCAATGGGGAGGTCACGGTCGCCCGGCACAACGGTTTCCGCTGCGAAAAGATTGCCGATGCTGTCAAAGGCCAACCCTCGGGGGAACAACAACCCCGAAGCGTAGACACTGTACGTCCCAGATGGCGTGAACTCGAGGATTGCGTGCGATCCGGGGCGTTGAGTTGAGACGTAGAGGTTCTGTGCGTGAGCGGTTATTGCTAACGCGAAGATCACACCAAGACTGAGGAGTGACAGGATTCGTATTTTTCTGAAGTGAGTAAGTGGATTCATTGTTGTTCCTTTCTTTTGCTTTCCCTCTTACAAAGGGATTTTGGAGCGCGCGCTGCATGCAATTTTAAATTTTTCTCGCAGGTTGCGTTTCTTCTGCGCTCTTGATAGAACCTTATTAACGTGAAGACCCTCGCGGGAAACACTTCTAGCCAGAGTGGTCTGTTTCCTTCCACTCACTGGAGCGCGGTTCTCGCGGCGGGGAGAAGCCAGGCCGATCCGGAGATTGCGCAGGCCGCACTGACCGAGCTTTGCCAAACCTATTGGGCGCCGCTTTACAGTTTCGTGCGCAGCCGCGGATACACCGTGCATGATGCGCAGGATCTCACGCAGAGCTTTTTCGCTTACTTGATCGAACATAAAATCTACGCCCGCGTCGATCGGCAGAAAGGCAAGTTCCGCTCATTTCTGCTCGCCTCGCTGAAAAATTTTCTCGCTGACGCTTCCGACCGCGAACGGACGCTCAAGCGCGGCGGCGGACAAAGTTTTCTGCCCCTGCATGAAGAGCAGGCCAAAGAGGCGGAGTCGCTTTTCCAAACTCACAGCGCCATGAGCAGCGAAGATCCGCTCTTTGATCGCACCTGGGCGGAGGCGTTAATCGCTGCCGGACTGGAACGGCTCTCGGCAGATTACAAAGGTGAGGCCAAGAAGAAGCTCTTCAACGAACTGAGGATTTTTGTTGCCGGTGGCGCAGAACCACTGCCGAGTTACGCTGAGCTGGCAGTTCGGCTGGGCATAACGGAGTCAACACTACGCAGCCATGTCACCCGCCTGCGAGCGCGTTACCGCGAAGCGTTGCGCGCTGAGGTGCGCCAAACCGTGGAGACCGAAGCGGAGGTGGACGAAGAGTTGCACGACTTACTCCGTGTGCTAACGGAAGTTTAAGGGAGACGCGCCATGGCAACACCACTGGCATCTGGCGTTGTGGTCTGTTCGGTATGCGGCCAGCCGTTGAACGCGAAAGGCGACTGCCCGGCTTGTCTGCTTCGGACGGGCCTCGAGGAAACACTCGTCGAAACCAAACCGTCAGCGTTGGTCTTTGGCGACTTCGAGGTCGAGCAAGGCGCAGACGGCTCTTACTGGGAACTCGGTCACGGCGCCATGGGAGTGACCTATCTCGCCGTGGACAAAGTGTTGCGCCGCAGAGTGGCGTTGAAAGTGATCGACGTTCCAGCGGCGGCACGCGGCTCACAAGCTGTGCGCGAACGCTTTTTGCGTGAAGCCCGCGCCGCGGCAGCTCTGCGACATCCGAATGTGGCTGCGGTCTTCCAGTTCGGAACTTCCCCCGATAGCACTTACTGCTATTACGCGATGGAGCTAGTCGAGGGCGAAACCTTGGCGGCGCGCGTTCGGAGGGATGGTCCTCTTAAGGTGGAACTCGCTCTGGAAATTGCGATCCAAACTACGCGGGCATTGATGGCTGCGGCGGCCCAGAACTTGATCCATCGCGATCTGAAGCCGGGTAATATCATGCTAACGGCTGGTAACGCTGCGACGACGGAACTGGAAGTAAAAGTCATCGACTTCGGTCTGGCCAAGGCGATTGCCGATGCCGGAGGAGAGATGGATCTGACACATGGGGAATTTGTCGGCACACCGAGTTTCGCGAGCCCTGAGCAATTTGGAACTGGCCCGGTCGATGCGCGCGCCGACATCTATTCGCTCGGGGCCACGCTCTGGTTTGCGCTCACCGGATTGCCGCCACGCTCCGGCAAGACGATCGAAGAAATTCGGGAGCGTCACGCCCACGACGATCTGCCGGTCGCGCAACTGGTCGCCAGAAAAGTTCCTGAACCGGTAGTAAAACTGCTACGCTCCACGCTTGCCATCGATCCCAGCAAGCGACCCGCGTCGGCTCGCGAGTTGATGGAAGCTCTGGAATCCTGTCGCCGGAAGCTGGCTAATCGCATCGGCGTTTTCTACAAACTGGCCGCGTTGATCGCCGTCGTGGCTATTGTCGCGACAACGTTCTTCACGCTCCGAGTAAATCGTCAAAAAATAACGTCTGCCTCTGCGGGGAACATCGCGCCATCAGCAGCCGCACCGACGGCGTTGCCGGGAAAATCGATTGCGGTGCTTCCGTTTGAAAATCTGAGCGCCGATCCCGAAAACGCATTTTTCGCCGGAGGCGTGCAGGACGAAATCCTCACTGATCTTTCCAAGATTGCGGAGCTGAAAGTGATCAGCCGTACTTCGGTCATGCAGTATAAGAGCGGCATCGCGCGCAATCTCAAAGAGATCGCCCAGCAATTAGGTGTTAACAACGTGGTGGAAGGTAGTGTTAGTCGCGCCAGCAACAAGGTGCGGGTGTCGGTGCAACTAATTGATGCGCGCACTGACACACATCTTTGGGCTGAGCATTACGATCGCGATGTCGCAGACGTGTTTGCTGTTCAGACTGAGATTGCGGAGCAAATCGCTAATCAACTTCAGGCCAAGCTCTCTACCGCGGAAAAAGCCGCGATCGCCGAACGCCCGACCGCCGATCCAGTGGCCTATGCCTATTACACAAAGGCCAAGGAGATCGACATCTACAGCAATTGGGAGGGTGCGGAAAATGAAAAAGCCGCGAAGCAAAAAGTGGAACTGCTCGAAAAAGCCACGCAGCGCGATCCGAACTTCGCCTTGGCGTATTGCAAGCTCGCGAAAGCGCAGCTCGATCTTGAAAACTTCGAGTTAGCAAAGAAAGCTGCGGAGACTGCTTTGCGACTGCGTCCAGATTTGGCTGAGGGTCATTTAGCGCTCGCCCGGTATTACTGGCTCGCTCCTGACTCTATTCTTGGTGTTGACAGAGAGGCTGCCTACGCCCGGGCACGTGATGAGTTGGCGATCGTTCGCCGCATGTTGCCAAATAATGCCGAAGCCCTTCTGATCGACGCGACGATTGGCAGGCGCCAAAATCGCTGGGACGCTTCGCTCGCTAATCTCCAAAGGGCGAGCGAGCTGGATCCAAGCAATGGTGAGGTCGCATACCGTCTCGAGCAGATTTATTTTGAGATGCGCCGCTACTCCGAGTTGGAACAATTCATAAAGAAACAGGCTGCCAGCGGTGGACCCCGAACCGGTCCACTAGAGGACCCTTTCAATTGGCTACCTATGATGAAGCTGGCACAGGGTGATCCAGTCGCGGCTCAATCTCTTCTAGATCAAGTGCCGCCGGAGTATGATCCGGGCGGATGGATTTGGGACGTCAGATTCAAGGCAGCGCTTTACTTGCGAGATTACGACGTGGTGAATCGGGTGATTGCCGCGAATCCTGCAAACTCGGCGGAGACCAGCTCCGGCGAGACAGGTTCGGGTTGGGCTTATGGACAGGTCGCGCGTGCGCGCGGCGATAAGCAGAAGGCGCTAGCGGCGTTTGCAGCCGCACGCCAGAAAATAGAAGCCCAACAGGGCGACAAACCCA
>Ga0209056_10005674_pt1 | contig 12958 bp, 12 predicted proteins | sample GraSoiAngelo_114_FD_185876 | JGI IMG/M metagenome (GOLD analysis project Ga0209056, IMG submission 185876) | Grasslands soil microbial communities from the Angelo Coastal Reserve, California, USA - 14_0903_13_40cm (SPAdes) (version 2) | ecosystem: Environmental > Terrestrial > Soil > Grasslands... | reverse complement strand
CCTTCAGCATCAGCTTCTGGTGCTCGCGGCTGTAGCGCCACACTTGCCCAGACTCGCCGGTTCGCCGGACGGCTTCGTCATTCATCCAGAAGAGAGTGAGCACCTCGCCCGAATCGTCGTCCTGGATGATCGCGGGGATTAGACCACGGTGGTCATACTTGAGTGCCATCGATGTACCTTTCGTCAGCCGGCCGCGCCTAAAGCCGGACCGGAATGTCGCGCTCCGCGAGATATTGCTTCACGTCGCGGATTCTATGCGTCCCGAAGTGGAAGATGCTGGCCGCAAGCGCCGCATCTGCCTTGCCATTCACGAATGCTTCGTACATATGCTCAGGCTTTCCCGCGCCGCCGGACGCGATCACGGGCACTTGGACGGCCTCAGAGACGGCGCGCGTCAGCTCGAGGTCATATCCCTCTTGCGTGCCGTCTGCGTCCATGCACGTGATCAGAATTTCGCCGGCGCCCGCCTCAGCGCAGCGTCCTGCCCACTCGACCGCGTCGATCTCGACCGGCGTGCCCCCTCCTACCCCGCCGTATGTGTGCACCTGCCAGCCGCCCGCTGCCGAACCCTTGGCATCGATGGCGACAACGATGCATTGAGACCCGAAGCGCTCGGCCGCCTCTCGCACCAGATCAGCGTTCTCGACCGCGGCCGTGTTTATCGCCACCTTGTCCGCGCCGGACTCGAGCATCTGCCTAACGTCCTCAGGCGAACGGATGCCACCGCCGACCGTAAACGGTATGAAGACTTCATTCGCGATTCTCTGCACCATGTCGATCGCAGTGTCGCGTCGCTCAGGTGAAGCTCTTATGTCGAGAAAAACGAGCTCGTCCGCTCCCTCGTCGTTGTACGCACGCGCCAGCTCGACCGGGTCTCCCGCGTCCCGCAGGTTAAGGAATCGGATGCCTTTGACGACGCGTCCGTCGGCCACGTCGAAGCATGGAACGATGCGCTTAGTGAGCATAGCCGTCGCCACCCGCCTAGAAGACGGTATCGCCGCGGAGCATCTGGCGGGCGATGGTACGTCGCTGGATCTCTCCCGTCCCGTCCGGAATTCGTAGCGTGCGGGCGACGCGAAAGCCTTCGTTCAGCGGCATTTCGTTGGTGAGGCCCATTCCGCCGTGCACCTGTATCGCTCGGTCGTAGCACTCTTGCGTCTTCTCAACGGCATAGGCCTTGGCAATCGATATTTCCTTCACTGGGAGCCGGCCCGTCTGCGGAAACGTCTCGACCAGTGCCGCCGTCTGAAGAACCATGTATTTCATGGTAAAGATATCAATCGCCATGTCCGCGAGCATGAACTGAATGGCCTGGTACTCGGATATCGGCTTGCCGAAGCTCATTCTCTGCTGGGCGTACTCCAACGAGCGGTCGAGCGCATAGCCACACATGCCTATGCAGTTGGCGCTGATCGATATGCGACCCTCTGAGATGCCGAGCATGGCGATCTGGAAGCCCTGGTCCTGCACTCCGATGAGGCGATCCGCCGGAACGCGCAGGTTGTCGAAAGACATCGAGCCGCAATCGCCGCCCTGGTGGCCCATCACTGGCAGCACGCCGTCGAATGTGTAGCCGTCGGCGGCGGTCTCGACAAAAAAAGCGCTGATGCCGCCCTTGCGTTCCGCCATTAGGTCATCGTTGGTGATTGCGAAGACGACGGCATAATCGGCGTACGGCGAGTTCGTGATCCACTGCTTGCTGCCGTTGATCACCCAGTCGTCACCGTCCCGCTTTGCGCGTGTCTTGATGCCCCATACGTCCGATCCGGCATCAGCCTCGCTGAGGGCGAAACATACCATCTTCTCGCCCGCCGAAATGGCCGGAAGGTAATCTTTGCGAACGGAATCGCTGACGGACACGAGCATGTGCGACGGTCCGTCCACGAACGAGGCAATCGTCGGCTGTGTAAGAAATCCCTTTGCCCATGTGATGAGTGGGCGTCCGGGGCCGTAGCGGCGGTAGAGCGCTTCTTCCACAAACACCATCGATCGTACTCCCAGACCATCGCCGCCGACGCTCTCCGGCGCGAACATTGCGTAGTAGCCAGCCCTGGCGGACTTCATCCGCACCTGGCGTTTGGCGTCGATGATCTCTTGGACAGCGCGCCCCCTCTCGTCGAAGAACTTTCGCTCGTCGACAAGCACCTGCCCCATCTGCTGCTCCATCGGTAGCACTTCTGAATCGACGAACTGGTGCATTCCGCTGACAGCGCCTTTCACGAGATCACGAATATCTTCAGGGATGCCGACATCGGCTGCAGCCATTGTGAACCTCCTCCGCCCCCGGTTCGCGGCGGTCACACCGAAGTATACGGCGGGACGACACAGAGGCGCCACTTAAGTAAGCGACCGCTAAGACCGGACTGTCTCGATGGCATCCTCGAGACTTATGTCACCCGTATACAGCGCCTTGCCGATAATCGCGGCTTCTACTGGCCATGCAGCGAGCCGACGCAAGTCCTCGATCGAGGACAGGCCACCGGCGACGATCAAGCGCATCGGGGAAGGCAAGCCGGATATGAATTCGACCAAGTCACGGAGGGCAGCGAGGTTGGGTCCGGTCAGAGTCGCGTCGCGCAGAATGTCGGTATAGATTATGCGGGCGACTCCCATCTCCGAGAGCTGCTTAACGAGATCGGTCGCCTCGATCATCGAGGCCTCAGTCCAGCCTTCCGTGGCCACGATTCCATCTCGCGCGTCCACGCCGACAATCACGCGCTCACGGAAGAGCGCGATCGCGTTCACCAGCGTCGTCTGGTCTTTTACGGCCGTCGTACCGAGGACGACCCGATCAGTCCCGGCGTCCAGGTAGCTCTGAGCCGCCGCGATATCGCGAATGCCACCGCCCACTTGCACTGGCACATTGGAAGCGCCAAGAATCGCCTGCACGGTAGCCTCGTTGCGGGGTTGGCCATCACGAGCGCCATCCAGGTCGACGACATGGAGGCGTCGAGCGCCAGCGGCCTGCCAACGTCCCGCAACTGCGACCGGATCCTCATCGAAAACGGTCTCGCGAGCGTAGTCGCCCTGCTCGAGACGAACGCAACGCCCACCCCGGATATCGATAGCGGGGATGATCTGCATATTTGGCCGGCTAACTGACGCCGGCGGTCGTCGCGATCTTCAGAAAGTTGGCGTACATGCGCAGGCCCGCCTCGCCGCTCTTCTCCGGGTGAAACTGGGTGGCAACGATGTTGTCGCGGGCGATAACCGAGGCGAAGTTCACGCCGTACTCGGTCTCGCCGATCACAATCTCGGGATCAGCGGGCCGCGGATAATACGAATGCACGAAGTAGAAGTATGAGCCATCCCCAACGCCTTCGAATATCGGATGCTGCTTTACGATCCGCACCTGGTTCCAGCCCATGTGGGGTACCTTAAGCCCGTTGGCAAACCGGACGACGCGGCCCGGCAGAATGCCGAGGCATTCGTGCTCTCCACCCTCCTCGCTAACCTCGAATAGAGCCTGTTGGCCCATGCACACACCCAGGAACGGCCGTCCGGAAGAGATGTAGTCGTGGATCGGCTCGACGAAACCGCTCGCCCGCAGGTTCGACATCGTGTCCGCGGCCGCACCGACGCCCGGCACGATCACCGCCTCGGCGTCGTCGAGGTAAGACGGATTGGACGTGACCAGAGGCCTCGTGCCAGCGTTTACGACCGCACGCGATACGCTGTGCAAATTGCCGGCACCGTAATCGACGACTACGACTTTCATAACGTCATTCTAGCAAACGCGAATTGGCCAGAATGGCACCGTCGAATTCGCAGCTCCCAGTTCCTGGTTACTCGTCTAAGTCCCGGGGCTTGCTCCCGACTCCTACTCAAGCATCCTCTGCATCCACGTAACGTCAATCCAGCGCTCGAATTTGTACCCCACCTCGCGCTCAACACCCACAATTTGGAAGCCGAAACGCTTGTGCAGCCGCAGGCTCGCCGGGTTGTCGCCCGCAATGCCGGCGATTATCGTGTGAAAGCCGTTTTCGGCGCCGACCTGCACGAGTCTCTGGGTTAGGGCGGTTCCGATTCCTTCAGCGTGACAATCCTTCTCCACGTAAACGGAATTTTCGGCGGTGTACCTGTACGCGGCCTTCGGGCGGAATGGGCGGAGACTAGCCCAGCCGACCACCTGGCCTGCTCGCTCGGCCACCAGGACTACATAGGGATAGGACGTCTCGCGGATCCACTCACGTTTCTCCTCGAGCGACTGCGGCTTGGTGTCGAAGGTGGCGGTCGTGTTGAGAATGGCGTCGTTGTAGATCTCGAGTATGCCGGGCAGGTCCGACTCAGTTGCGGGTCGAATCAGGGTTTCATCCATTGTGCCATTAGATTACTCTCCCACTCGTGCTGTGCAAACGTTGTGCCAATTAAGCTTTGATTACGGGAGCCGCGCCGTAATACGCTAACGTTGCGATGACCTGCGGAATCGAGCACGTACAAGATGCCAAGGTAAAGGCGGAAGAGCTGCGCTTCGAGATTTCCCGGCACGACTACCTCTACCACGTGAAATCGGAGCCAGAGATCAGCGACGCCGAATACGACGAGTTGATGCGGCGTCTGCGCGCGATTGAGGCGCACTATCCAGAACTTGTGAGCCCAGATTCACCGACTCAGCGTGTGACCGAACAGCTCGTCGAAGGCTTTCCGCCGGTCGAGCACCGCCTGCCCATGCTCTCACTGGCCAATGCCTTCAACTTCGCTCAGCTACAGGCATGGCACAAACGGGCGTCCGCGCTGGCAGCGACAGATAAGTTCGAGATGGTATGCGAACCGAAAATCGACGGCCTCGCGGTGGCGCTGGTCTATGAGAGCGGCCGCCTCGCACAGGGAGCGACGCGCGGCAACGGCTTCCAGGGCGACAATATTACAGAGAACCTGAAGACGATTCGCAGCATCCCCCTTCAGCTGCAGGGGCAACGCTTCCCCGAACAGTTCGAGGTGCGCTGCGAAGTTTACATGCCGAAACCCGCTTTCGAGCGTCTCAACGAGACGCTTATCGACCGCGGCGAGCGGCCAGCCGCCAACCCGCGAAACGCTGCGGCTGGCTCCTTACGCCAGAAGAACCCGAAGATCACGGCCTCCCGTAAGCTGGATGTCTGGATCTACCAGCTTGGCTGGGCCGAAGGCGACGGAGCGGTGCCGCCGAGTCACCACGAGACCCTAGAGTGGCTCGGTGCGCTGGGCTTCCGTATCAACCCGGAGATCAAGCGTTTCAAGGACCTGCAAGCTGTGGAGGTCCATTACCGGACGTGGGAAGACCGCCGACACGACCTCGACTACGAGATCGACGGCATGGTGGTAAAGATCGACCAGAAGTCCCTTTGGGACGAGCTTGGATATGTCGGGCGGGAGCCGCGCTGGGCCATCGCCTACAAGTTCCCGCCTGTCCAAGCGACGACCAAGCTCCAGCGCATCGCTGTCAACGTCGGCCGGACCGGGAGTCTCAACCCGTTTGCGATCCTCGAGCCGGTGCAAGTCGGCGGCGTCATTGTCAAGCAGGCGACGCTTCACAACGAGGACGACGTTCGGCGGAAGGACATTCGTGAGGGCGACACGGTGATCGTCCAGCGCGCGGGCGATGTTATCCCGCAGGTGGTCGGCCCAGTACTCGAGAAGCGCACGGGCAAGGAGAAGCCTTACCGCATACCGAAGAAATGCCCCGTATGCAGTAGCGAGGCGGTCCGCCCGCCGGGCGAGGCGATGAGCTACTGCTCGAACATCTCCTGCCCCGCCCAGATATTTCGCTGGATCGGTCACTTCGCCGGCGTGATGGACATCGAGGGACTGGGGGAGCGCTGGATCTCGATTCTGCTCGAGCGAGGCCTCATCAAAGACCCGGCCGATATCTATTCCCTGACCAAGGACCAACTGGTGGCCATCGAGCGGATGGGATCGGTGCTTGCCGACAAGATCCTGAAGAACATCGAGGCCGCAAAGGGCCGCAATCTGAATCGGCTGCTCTTCGCCCTCGGCATACGGCACGTCGGAGGAGAAGTCGCCCAGGTGCTCGCCGCTCATTTCCACACATTAGACGCTCTTATGGAAGCGAGCGCCGAAGACATTCGCAACGTCGAGGGGATCGGCCCCAAGATCGCCGACAGCATCTACGCTTACTTCCGGGATCCGCAGAAACGCGCGATCATCGAAAAGCTGCGGAAAGCCGATGTCAATTTCGACTATAGGCGGCCGAAGCGTGTCGAAGGGCCGCTAGGCGGCGAATCCTTCGTCTTTACGGGGACGCTCGCCTCGATGCCTCGCGGGAAGGCGGAATCACTGGTTGCCTCGCTTGGCGGCGAAGCGGGGAACAGCGTCACGCGCAAAACCACTTACCTCGTTGCAGGGGCAGATCCCGGTTCCAAGATCCAAAAGGCCGAGAGCTACGGGATCACCATGCTTGACGAGGACTCCTTCCTGCGTTTGCTCCGCGAGCATGGGGTGGATGCGGCGTAACGCATTGCGACGCGCGAGCGCTGGCTTGCTGAACGTTCACTTGGTTCTACTTGTCGGCGTAGCTTTGCTACCCGTCGGTTGTGCGAGTGAAGCGAATGTGACGGGCTCGAATTCTACGGGGACCGCCACGCCATTCTCAGCGACGTTCGCGCAATCGCCGACGACGCCGACAGTGACGCCGTACGTTAAGCCCGGTCTCGTGCCCGCTAAAGTGACGCGTGTGGTGGACGGGGACACGATCCACGTCGAGATAGAGGGCAAGGATTACCGGCTGCGCTATTTAGGCATGGATACGCCCGAGACGGTCGACCCGAGGCGCCCAGTAGGGTGCTTCGGCGAGGAGGCGCGTGACCGCAACCGGCAGTTCGTTGACGGCCGAATGGTTGGACTCGAGAGGGACGTATCGGAGACTGATTCGTTCGGACGTCTCCTGCGCTACGTCTGGGTGGAAGACCGGATGATCAACGCGGCTCTCGTCGAAGAAGGTTACGCGCTGGCCTCCACTTATCCGCCCGACGTCCGCTATTCGGGCCTCTTTGCTTCGCTCCAATGCAAGCTCGCGAGGGCCAGCGTGGCCTATGGGGCCCTGCATGCGGCGGTGCAGTGTCTCCACGCTAGCCTGCTACTTTTGCAGGCTTCCTACGCGTTTAGGGTATAATGCGCTAGTCTATCCGCCTGCCGGACAGGTAGGTGAAGTGACCGGGAGGCGAGATTGCCCCTAAATCCATTCAACGCCGTCCTCGGCATATTTTCTCACGACATAGCCATAGACCTCGGAACGGCTAACACCCTGGTCATGGTTAAGGGACGAGGCATCGTCATCGACGAGCCCTCCGTTGTCGCAATCGACCGCATAAACAAGAAGATCCTCGCCATCGGCGCCGAGGCCAAGCGTATGGTCGGGCGCACGCCAGCCGACATCGTTGCCGTACGGCCTCTTCGCGATGGGGTCATTTCCGATTTCAGTGTGACAGAGAAGATGCTTCACTACTTCATCCGCTCGGTCCACGACCACTTCGGGTTCGGCCTGCCAAGGCCCCGTGTTTCTGTCGGAATTCCGTCCGGGGTGACCGAGGTCGAGAAGAGGGCGGTACACGACGCGGCCCTCAACGCCGGGGCGCGCAACGCATATCTAGTAGAGGAGCCGATGGCGGCGGCGATAGGCGCTGGGCTTCCAGTGATGGAACCCGGCGGCTCCATGATTGTCGATATCGGCGGCGGAACTACTGAGGTGGCAGTCATTTCCATGGGCGGGATCGTGGTCGCGACCTCGATTCGCACGGCCGGCGACGAAATGGACGCCGAGATCGTGTCTTATGCACGCCAGGTGCACAACATGCTGATCGGCGAGCGAACAGCGGAGGAGGTAAAGATCGAAGCCGGCTCGGCATACCCGCTCGAGCGTGAGATCACGATAGAGCTGAAGGGCCGGGACCTGGCCACGGGTCTCCCGAAGGCGGTCGAGGTGAGCAGTGTCGAGATTCGGGACGCGCTCTCAAGCTCAGTGAATGCCATCGTCGAATCTGTGCGGCAGACGATCGAGATCACACCGCCTGAGCTCGTGGCCGATATCATGAGTACGGGGATAATTCTGGCCGGCGGAGGCGCCCTCTTGAGAGGGCTTGATCGCCGGCTCGCGCAGGAGACCCGCTTTCCGGTATACGTAGCGGAAGAGCCGCTGACCTGCGTGGTGCGTGGCGCGGCCGAAGTGCTGGAGGAAGCCGCAATCCTGCAAAAGCTCCAGGCTCGGCTCAACACCAGAAAGGCGCCGCGCTAGGAGCAGACAAGGGATGCTCTCCGGTGGATGACCACCGGGAGAGAGGCAGACCGAGGAACGAACGATGCGTCTAGTCTGGTGGCTCGCGGCAATTACCGTTGTTAGCCTCGCCAGCATCGTTCTTTCCGAACGACGGGCATTCGATCCGGTACAGAACCTATCATTGACGGCTACAACGCCGCTGGCATCGCGCCTGCGCGATGCTGCCAGGCCCGTGGATGATTTCTTCAAGGGCATCACAGACAGGGGGGATATCGTCCGCGAAAACAAGGACCTGCGCGACCAGATCGAAAAGCTTGAGCACGCGGTGGCGGCCCAACAGAACGCCGAGCAGCGTGTCCGCGAGCTCGAGGATGCCTTGGGGGTCAAGCAGGCACGGCCCGAGGACCAACTCCTGGTGGCGAACGTGATGTCCGAAGATACTTCCGGGCTCAAGCGAATGATAGCGATTGATCGCGGGTCCAAGGACGGGCTTGACGAGGGCATGGTCGTGCTCTCGCGGGGCGGCAGTCTGGTCGGGACGGTTACCCGCACTTTTAACGATTTCTCCTGGGTCCAGCTGGTTACAGACCCCGACAGCAGCGTCAATGCTCAAGTGATTCCGGGTGCCCCACAAGGACAAGCAGGCTCACCCTCGCCCACGCCCGCGGCCACGGCAGCGCCCGCCGTAACGCCAACGCCGGCGGATCCCGCCTCGTCGCCTGCGGCCACTGGAGCACCGACGCCTCCACCTTCTTCGCCCACACCTGTACCTAGTCCCGTCCGCGGCGTCGCGGAAGGGGACCTTAAACACGAGCTGGTCTTGGACCTGTTGCCCCCGGATGCGTCTCTCACTGAGGGAAGCCTCGTTACCACTTCGGGCCTCGGCGGCAACTATCCGCGGGAGCTGCTCATTGGCAGCGTCGAGGGAGTGGAGCAGCGGCCGCAGTCGCCGTTCACAAAGGCCACGCTGAAGCCCGCTGCCAATCTATATACGCTCGATACCGTGCTCGTATTGCTAAGCTTCAAACCGGCGAGACTGTCACCACAGTGAAGTACGTTATAGCAGCTGCCGTGGCCGAACTCCTTGCCGTTCTCCATGTATCTGTCATGCAGTACATCGAAATACTCGGCGTTACGCCGGATCTCGTTTTGATCTTCGTCGCGGTTTGGGCGGTCGTCCGTGGCCACGAAGAAGCCTGGATCGTCGCGTTACTGGCTGGTTTTGTCAAAGACCTCTCGGTCAGCGATCCGCTCGGCACCGCGGCGCTTGCGTTGACGCCAATCGTGCTGCTCGCCGCGGCGACGCGTATCAGGGCGGTCGACACCGAATTCTTGCCCAGTGTTGTCGTGGTTGCGTTGGGTAGCCTCGGATACGGTATCATCAGCATGATTGTGCTCGCCGGGACAGGACAATCCGTGGCCTGGAGCGATTCGATACTACGGGTTGTGCTCCCGGGGTGCTTGGTCAATGCCCTCTTCACACCTCTCATCTACATGCCCGTCCATACGTTTACCGCCCAGCGGAGGCTCGGCACAATTGGAACGCGAAGATTGACATCGCCCTTGTAGTGGCTCACGAAGGAGTTGATGGGACCCTTTAGGGAGCGAAGACGCTGGCGAAGCGCCAAGCCCAAGATAGAACGAGATCGGACCCATGGCAGTCCGGCGGCGTTTGCCATACTTCGCGCGCTGATCATCTTGATGTTCGGCGCGCTAATCCTTCAATTGATTAACCTCCAGGTCCTACGCGGATCTGAGTTCAGAGAACGCGCTGAAATAAATGCGCTGCGCGAGGTGCCGCTACCTGCCGCGCGCGGGCTCATCAGTGACCGCAACGGACAACCGCTCGTCGAGAACTCGGCGCGCTTCTCCGCCGCCATACTCCCGGGCGACCTTCCAGAGAGAGGAGAAGCAAGCGTTTATAAGCTCCTGTCCGGCGTGACAGGCCTCCCGGTCGAGGAGATAGACAAGAGAGTGCGCGAAGGCGTGGCAGCGCGAGGCGAGTTCACGCCTGTCGTTGTCAAGCAAGATATCGACCACGATACGGCCTTGGTGCTTCAAGAGCTCGCGCCTCATGCCGCCGGCCTCCAGGTAATCGCGGAGCCCTCGAGGCGCTATCTCTCGGGTTCGCTGCTTTCGCACGTCCTTGGCTATGTCGGTCCGATTTCGCCGGAGGAATACGCCGAGCTTAAAGGCAACGATTATTTGCTGCGGGACTTCATCGGTAAAAGTGGAATCGAATCGAGCTACGAGTCTGCATTGAGAGGAAAGCCTGGCAAGAAGTTGATAGAAGTCGACTCGACGGGCCGAGAGCTGAAGGTGATCTCGGAGCGCCGTCCCATCGACGGTTCCAACCTGCAGCTGAGCATCGATTTGGACCTGCAACGAAAAACCGCCGAAGTCCTGAACGAATATGCCGCAGGCTCCGACAACGCGGCGGCAGCCGTTATGGACGTCAAAACGGGTGAACTGCTTGCGATGGTCTCTTCGCCAGGTTTCGATAGCAATGTTTTTTCCGGGCCGTTATCAGATCAAGATCTGGCGGCGCTCGTCGATTCACCCGGAAAACCGCTCGTCAATCACCTCGTCGCCGACAGGTATCCGCCTGGAAGCACGTTTAAGACGATTGTCGGCGCGGGCGCTCTGCAGGAAGGCATCGCTGCGCCCTGGACGACGATAACGAGCCGCGGCTATATCACGGTCGAGAATGAGTTCGATCCTAACGTCGTCTATGTATACCCGGACTGGGCCTCCCTTGGGCCCCTCGACTTCTACGGCGGGATCGCGATGTCCTCGAACGTCTACTTTTACTATCTCGCCGGTGGTAAGGCAGACGAAGGATTCCGGGGACTCGGTGAAGACAAAGTCGCGGAATACGCGCGGGCATTCGGCTTCGGCGAGCCAACGGGCGTGGATCTCCCAGGCGAGTCGCCGGGACTGGTCCCGGACGCCGCCTGGAAAGAAGAGACGATCGGCGAGCCGTGGACATTGGGAGATACATACAACTACGGCATTGGGCAGGGCTACGTGGCCGCCACTCCTCTCCAAGTTCTGACGGCAATCTCGTCGGTCGCCAACGGGGGCGAACTATTGACCCCCCGGATCGTCAAGGACTTCCAGGACAGCCGCGGGAACATGCTGCAGGCGACGGAAAAGCTCGTGCGCAGGAACGTCCCTGTAAGCGCCGAGAACCTAGGCACGTTGCGCGCCGCCATGCGGCAATCTGTCACGAAAGGTGTTGCGAAGAATGCCGCGATCCCGGGCGTCGAGGTCGCGGGCAAGACCGGCACCGCAGAATTCGGGCCGCGACTACCCAACGGGAAGTACGCTACGCACGGCTGGTTCGTCGGTTTCGCTCCCTACAACGATCCTCAGATCGCAGTTGTTGTGTTTGTCCAGCGGGGCAGCGGCGGCAACGATGCGTCGCCAGCGGCAGCGAAGATCCTTGATTACTATTTCAACGCGCCGAAACTTGCCCAGCAGGTAAACCGTCCATGATTGACAGCAGGGCAGCGCGGCACTTCGATTTCCTCCTAGTCCTGTTTGCAGCCTGCCTAGTCGTGTACGGGGGCCTGCTTATCTACAGTGCGCAATTGAGCGAACACCCGGGCGGCGTGAATCTGGCTCACCCCCTGACGAAACAGCTAGTGTTCGCCGCCTTCGGTCTCTGTCTCATGTTCGCGGTCGCCTGGCTGGACTACCGAGTGTTCGGTCAGATGGCGGTTGGCCTGTATGTGCTCGCCGTGCTGATGCTGGTGGCCGTGCTCGTGATCGGCGATTCCGCGTACGGGTCGCGTCGCTGGTTCACCTTTGCCGGTCAACAGATACAGGCGTCCGAGATAGCGAAACTCTTCGTGATCGTCGCGCTCGCCCGCTACCTGGCTGACCGCCAGGCGCGCATAAAGGAGGTTACGGTCTTCCTCATCTCCCTGGCGATGGCCGCCGTCCCGGCGGCGCTGGTGTTGGCCGAACCAGACATGGGGTCAGCCATGGTCTTCGGCGCCGTCTGGGTAGGCATGGTCTTGATGGCCGGCGTTCCCGTCCGGCACGTACTGGCGCTCGGTGGCATGGCGTTCTCCCTAGTGCCGTTCGGCATGCTCGTTGTGCTCGGAGAGTATCAGCGAGAGCGAATCAGGCTGTTCTTCGACCCGAATTCAGACCCGCTCGGGGGCGGCTTTAACATCCTGCAGGGCGAGATTGGGATTGGCTCTGGTGGCATTTTCGGTAAGGGCCTCACCGAGGGCTCACAGCTAGGATTTTTGCAAACATCGACCACGGACTATATTTTCTCCGTCCTCGGGGAAGAGCTCGGCTTGGTGGGGGCAATCGTGTTGCTCTTGCTCTTCACCGCCCTTCTCTTCCGGGGTATCCGCGCTGCTTCCATCTCGAGCGATCAGTTCGGGCGGCTAATTGCGACCGGCATCGTAATGATGATCCTATTCCAGGTGTTCATTAACATCGCGGTCAATATTCGGATCGTGCCAGTGACCGGGATCCCCTTGCCATTTGTGAGCCAGGGCGGTAGCTCGCTGCTCATGATGTTCGCCGCGTTGGGTTTGCTCGAAGGCATTGTCCTTCGTCACCGAAAGCTCGAGTTTTAGGCGCAAAGCGCCACTATGCCCAGGGCTATCGACGTCCACGTACACCCGCCCAATCCGAGCGGGGAGTCCCTCACATCTTCGAAGGAGGCGCAGCAGTACTTTAGGACCGGATCGCCTCCCTCTTCCGCTCAAGAAGTGGCCGAGTACT
>Ga0209056_10005669_pt1 | contig 12964 bp, 12 predicted proteins | sample GraSoiAngelo_114_FD_185876 | JGI IMG/M metagenome (GOLD analysis project Ga0209056, IMG submission 185876) | Grasslands soil microbial communities from the Angelo Coastal Reserve, California, USA - 14_0903_13_40cm (SPAdes) (version 2) | ecosystem: Environmental > Terrestrial > Soil > Grasslands... | reverse complement strand
GGTTATCTCGTAGCCTCCCAAGAAGAATTGGCCGAGTCGGGGATTGAAAGAGGTTTTCCGGTCTTCTACGAATGCCTGTTTGCTGGGCAATCCGTCGAGGACGCCACGCACCAGCTGAATCTTGCTCAGAACACCGATGATTACAAAGTAGTCTCGTCGGAAATGATGTTCGCCCGGGTTTGGCGAAAGCACTTTGAAGAGCAGACCTCACCGGCATTTCTCCGCGCCAGAGCGGAGCGCGTCTTTGATGCTCTTGTCAGCATGGGTATTGTCCAAGCAGGGGCGAAGCAGGCGGTCCTGGATGTTTACATGAAAACCCTCAAAGAACAGCAAGAGCCATTTTTCGAGAAGTTTCGTGAAAAGTTCTTCATGCACGAGGCCCACCCCGAGAACTTAACCGTCTTCTGTCCAACATACGAAGAAATGGGCGGCAAGAAGGCGGAAGGTAGAGGCTGACACTGGTGCGGGTTGAGAGTTCCTCTAGCAAGAGGAAAGCAGCGCATCGACAGCTGCTTTGATCGGCTCGGCATCCAGCATCTTGTTCCGCGAAAGGCCAAACAGTTGGATTGCGCGCACCAGGCTGTCCATTTCCGATGGCTTGTGCTTTACGCGAATTCTGGTTTCCGCATTGCCATGCTGCTGCCAAGACTGCAATAGCAGATCAAACTCAGTCTTTTCGTTGATCTCCTCCACAAGCATCGCCAGGTAGGCTGGGATATTTTCTTCGGGCCAGTCCATTTCGACGCCGATGTCGAGCTCAATATGATCTTCGACCACGGGCGTGAGTCTGCCCAAATATTCCTCGGGTCGCAGGCCGACGATCCATTCCAGCAAAGCCGCGCCATGCTCGCTCAAGCCATATCGCTGTCGCAGCGGAGGCATTGATTGCTGTTCCCTCAGCCACTCCTTCACACGGGACCAAGTCCAGCCTTCCGAGAGCGAACACGTCACCAGCCATGGTCCCGGCCCGCTCTCGAACAAACAGTGAATGCAAATTCCTGGCATGAGTCTCAAACTGTCAAAGAACTCCCTAATCTTGTCATCCCAAGAAAAACCGGTGGGCCAATCCGAAAAACATGCTTTGACAATACGCCGATCAGCGACCTCGAAAATGCCGACGAACTCATTGTTTCGAGGAAAATCGATGCGCTGCAGCTCGGCATAAAGCCAGCGTTTGAATCGCATAAGCTCACCGTGTTCGACTTCTCTCAACGATAGCCCAAGCGGAGGGTTCAAAGGCCCAATGTCAAAATACCTCGGTTGCACTTCGGCGAAATAGGCCTTGAAAGGACCTCCCCAGCCCTCTTCCTCAACCACGAGTCGCGGTTTGACCTTGGCCTGAATTTCTTTGAAGAGATCTGCGATTTCCTGATACGAGCCCCGGAGGTTTGCCTGCCGGCCGATCTTGTTTTGATCCGTGAATTCGCGAGAGTTCTTCTCGCTTCGCACCCACTGCAGCAGCTTCGCAGCGTTGTCTGTAAGGAAGTGTGGGCTCGGCACATCGGTGCTCTTCCAGGCTTCCTCCCAGACGTCACGCCATTCGAACCCGTCCTTTATGCGAATCGAAAGCTGCAGCGAATCTGGGTCCCTGGAGACGCCCGTCCGAGTTTCCACAGTGAACGAATCGTATTCCTTCCTGACTTTCATGAACTCGGAAAGCAGGGATTTCATCGAACGGCCATGCTCCTTGGGCAGCTTCAGCAACGAAGCCAAGCTCCACTGATTGAATTCCCAACTGAGACTATCCGCCCAGAAATCAATGCTGGAGGTTTGACGGATGCGGTTCAGGATCGCCTCCGTTGCAGGTGAGGCCTGGGAGTCGGAGGGATCTTGGCTCTGTGTCGGTTTGGGCGCGGTAGCCGGGTTGGGTTGCGCAGGTTTGGCCGACAGAATGGGTTCGGCGAGTTTTCCAGGTGATTGTGTTTCTTTCAGGACTGGTCGGGTTGTCGTTTTCTCTTTTGCCTTCTTCCCAAGCACTGCCTCTTTGGGCGTATCCGGATCTGGCTCCTGCAAAGGGACCGATTCGATCGGGAGTCCCAGTTTCAACCTGTGCCAATGGCCTTGCGGGGGCCTCGGCACGTTCAGATTCTCACAGACCCGTACCAATTCGATGTAATTGGTTCCCAGTTCCTCGGCGATTTGTTTCAGTGGGTGTTTCCAAATCTTTTCGTAAAGTTCCTGACGGGTAATCGCCTCCATTTGCTCGCTCATAGGATATTCAAGTTTGTGCGCCTCAGGACCAGCGCCGCAAGGAATAATGAATTCGGTGGCTTCGCCCTTCCTGCAAAGCGCTAAATGTTGTGGACAACTCCGTGAACAGAACTTTTACAAAATCTTTACGAGCCCTTGGCAAATCGCAGTCCTGTTTCCTTTAATCTGCTATCCGCACGGCAACCTTTGCACGCGAGCAGTGTTGAAACGGGAAGACCCTCGGCGACGTGTTCGACAATACGTGCGAGGTGCCGGGGTGATAGGATAAAACTGAAATCACAGGATGCGTCTGTGACCGATGCCAATGAAAAACAGGAGATCCGCTCAAATCGCCAGCGTTATACTCGCGCTCAGCATGCTTACGACCTACGTGGTCCATTCTCAGCGTCAATCGGCTCGCAGTGTGGCCCCAAGCTCGAAATTGATCGTTTTGGATGAAGCCAAAAAGCCAGAGACTTCCGGCAACAAACCCACCAACGCTCTGACTCGCCAAAAGATGGCCGTCGCGCCGGGCTCAAAGTCGATGGCACCCATCGTCGATGTTAGCCCTCGTGCATCCGCCTCTGCAACGAACTCGCAAATATCTGGTGCTCGACGCGCGACGGTCGCACCCGGATCGAAGTCCGGGCCGGTATTTAACCTTCCCCAAGCGCAGACAGCCGTCCGGCCGAAGTTGACGCCAGCCCCCGTCCCGACGTATGGAGCGACCAATGTGGCCGCTTCAGTCAAACCGCGACCATAAGCAATCATTTCCACCCACCTTTAGTTTCGATGTCCCATGACAACAGGCCTTTCCCTCCTCGGTGCCGGTTTGAGTTTTCTATTCCTGGCAGTCCTGTTCTGGCCGCTGGAAAAGGTTTTCCCGGCAAAACCACTGCGATTAATTCGCCCCAACTGGTGCACCGACCTGGCGTTTTTCCTGGGCCAGTACCTCGTGTGGGGTGGCGGCGTCCTCGTCCTGTTGCATGTGTTCCGCGGTTGGCTCGACGGCATCGTCCCGACTGCGTTTCGGGAAACGGTGATGTCGCAGCCACGGTGGCTGCAGGCCGTCGAGGTCATTGTTCTGAGTGATTTGCTGGTTTATTGGGGACATCGGCTGCAGCACCGGGTGGAGTTTCTCTGGCGGTTCCATTCGATCCATCACAGCGCCGAACATCTGGACTGGCTGGCGGCGCACCGGGAGCATCCCCTGGACACCGTTTACACAATGGGCCTGATCAATCTGCCGGCGTTTGTCATGGGATTTCCGCTGGAAACACTCGCCGGCCTGCTTGCCTTTCGGGGCATCTGGGCCATCTACATCCATTCGAACGTGCGTCTGCCGATCGGTGCGTTGCGGATGTTCATCGGTGCGCCCGAATTGCATCACTGGCATCATTCGCGGGAGCGTGACGCCGGCAACTACGCGAACATTTCGCCGCTGATGGATCTGATCTTTGGAACCTACCGGTGTCCTCCCCACGAACCTGAAATGCTGGGCGTCAGCGAACCGATGCCGCGGAGTTATCTCAGCCAATTGCTGCATCCGTTTCGCCGCCGCCGCAGTTAGCCCGGATATTTCGCCGACCGGGCGCGTTCACGTCAGTGGCGATTGCAACGCAAGTGGAAGCTTATCCCCGTGGCTTCCCTCTGGCGCTGGGCTTGAAGATGAAAATGAACCTTAGAATACTGCCTGTGCTTTTCTTGGCGTTTGCCCTACCGGCAACTGCGGAATCACCGCCCACAGAGTCGGGAAGGGCACAGCCTTTACGTAACTGCGAGACCTCGGCTACGAGGGATTTGGGCGTATGGGACGATGTATTCGTCTGCGCTGACGAAGACATGATTGTTCTCCGGCGTGGAGAACAACTGTTCTCTATTTCGATGGCCGCCTCTGCCGATCCGAATAAACTGGTAGCGACACGAGCAGCAAAGAAAGCCCAGATTGTTGCCGCCGTTAGCTCGGGGACCAGATTTTGGCTGTTTATGCATTCAAGCGATGGCGCCCCGTTCGCTATCGACGCATACAGCGACAGGTTGTCGCAATTCGACATTCCAGGTCTGGAGATACCCGGAGAGCATGCTCCAAGCATTCAGTCACAGGTCATCATCCGTCATGCAGATGCCGCCCTAGTGATGGTTGCCGGGGGAGATAGTAAAACTTGGCCGGGGGCCGGAAACCGCCCCATCTATTTCTGGATCAGCCTGAAGTCAGGCGAAGTTGTTGCCTTACCTATCGGGTGGGATCTTGAGTGTTTCTTGCCAGACCAGAAGGCCGCAGTGTTCGAGAAGCCGCAGGAAAAAGATTTCGTGAGACGTCCATTGCAGGAGATTGACTTACGAACAGGCAAACTGACCTCTGAAACTTCTGATCTCCGGAAGAAAGGCGCTGTTCCTTTCGACTGGACAGACACTCAGACTGTCAAGCCACTCCATTTATGGCGTCAGGAAACAGGTTCTGGGGACATTGCAGGCGTAGTGGTCAATGGTTACGCTTACCGATTCAACCTTGGGCTGGATGGAGTTCACTACCTGTCCAGCGCAAAGGCAAGCGACGGTTTTCTTGGTTTTCGCCTCCGACGTGAAGGGGCATTAGGGATAGAGCCAAGCGCATTTTGGCAGATGGAACTCAAGCAGGGAAGCAAGCCCCAACTGATGGCAACCGGAGTCACAGATTTTGCGATGCTTGACGGGGGGAATTGTGTTCTTGCGACGGCCGGGCACGGACCCAGGGGCGTCTCCGCTGAAGGCTTTTTTCTCATTCACGGTGACAAAACCATGTGGAACATTCTTGAGGGTGTTGACCGCTTGCCCGAGCTGGGCAAGGAGTTCGCTGACGCGCCCTATGTAGAAGACAAGATGAGTCTTCGGCTTGTCGAGGGCTTTGGCAGTGGTAACCACGGTAAGCTCGTTTTCTGCCTGTTCACGCACTTCCGAGGCGACATGCGATCACTGCAGGACAAGGCTCTGGAACGAAAGACATGGCGCCGGGCAATCATCTTGGGGAGCGACGGGCATCGTTACGCCACGGATGCCCTTCGCGAGGGAACTCTGCCTGATCAGATCTGGTTTCATAACTCGGGACGGTTAATCAAGGTGAGCTACCAATGGAAGCCGCGCGGATCCAGCAGCGAGCGTGAAGTGCAACTCTCTGAAACTACCGTGCGGCTGCCAGCAAAGCCAGAATGAAAACGGAAAAGGTCGAACAAGTCGGTCGAGCGAACGGGGATGAGCCGTTCGGCTCAGGGTCAATTGCCACGTCAGCGGCGGCTCATCGCCGTCGCTCACCTCGTTAGCCTGCATCGTACCCATGACAGACACCGAGGCGAGAGTTGTTTCAGCATGGAAGGAGGCAGCAGCCGACCTTCGGATTCGGTTCATCTCGCCGTTTATCGCCCAGTCAACAAGTGGACTCAGGCATGAGTATCTGGGTCTTGTCCCATGTTCGGAGGCCCCATTGGCACGCTCATCAGAGTCTTGTGCGAGCCGTCCGAGAAAAGTCCAGATCCGGAAGGCGATGGTTACTACTGGTCCATTCTGAGCCCGGGTTACGCACGATACGATCGTCAGTCCTTCATTGATACGCTCGACGATTGGCAGTTCTTCGGCCCAGACACCGAGCGGCCCGAGTGGTATTCTGGAAAGAGTTGGACATGAGATTGGAGGTTAACAAATCGGCTCCACCGAACCCCGCGATTGCGTCTCGGTTCCATGCCGGAAGTCAGTGGCGCGGGGTCGCTGATACGAGAAGTTGACCACTACGCGTGTATGGGCAAAATCCTCAGCGTCGTTGCAGACCGGCACGCATCCGCCGCCTCATCGCCGCCGATGCCTTCTTCGTCCGTGTCGACCTACAGCGGAATCGGTTAGCCTTGTAACTCTGAACCAAGCTGTCGCATTCTTATTCGGAGACCACATTGATAAACACAATGGTTATGAGCAAAACACAAACTGCATTAGCCTTCGCTCTGGTGGTGAGCACGGCATCATTGGTGTGGCAGTATCAGGCAAACTCGCGTTTGAAACAGCAACTGGCCGCCGTGCGCACAACAAACCTGACGCCTGCGAGCCCCGCCGTTGTAAAAGACCCAGTACCTGTGGTAAGCAAGCCTGAGGTTGTCACAAACGTCGTCGTGGAACCATTCGATTGGCGGAAGGTGGAATCCTCGGATTATCGTGAATACGTCGCTAATCTCCGGGCGATTGGTTGTCCGCCGGCAACTATTCAAGACATCGTGAGCGCCGATTTACGCAAGAATCTGCAGGATAAGCTCAAACTACCGGCCGAGAAGCCAGTCCGCCCGTATTGGCTGGACGACGAGCGTGCAGCACAGGCGGCCATGAACGAAGCTTATGCGCAGAGACAGGAGTTGCTGAATCAATTCTCCGCCACTCACCAGCAATTGCTTGGCGTTCCGCCGGATCATGCAACTTTAAAGACGTTTATGAATTCCGTCCTGGAGGAAGGCATGGTCGATTCGAGGAATGCGCTCATGGCCAACTGGCCTGCGGAATTGAAAGAAAAAGTCTCTGCGATTGAAGGCGCCCACAGCGAGCGTGTGCGCGAGAACGGAACAATCAACACTACCGGGTTTGAAACATCGATGGAGCGAATGGCCCTTGAACTACAGCGCGAGAACGCCCTGGCAGAGGTGCTGACGCCTGGTAAATTCACCGAATATTTACTTCGCGAGTCTGTTACGGCCCGCATGATGCGACACCGTCTGCGACATTTTGGGCCAACAGAGGAAGAATTTCGCAAAATCTTTCCGTTGCGACGCGGGTTTGATGCGCAGTGGGGGCCGTACGATAACCGGCCTACGGATCCGGTCCTATCGAGGCAGTACGATGCCGCGCGCGAAGAGCTTGTAGCGCAAATTCAGCAGGTGCTGGGCAACGAACGATTTGAAGCCTTAGCGGCTCATGACCGAAGCAGCTACTGAAGCTCCAGGCAAACAGGAACAGACGTTGCTGCCGGCTGCGGAGTGACGGCGGTTTCGAACTGACAAGGCGCGCGAGCGGAGGAGACCCGAGATCAGAGATCGCAAGATCCAGAGAAGACGAACTGGTGAAGGAGCTGAAAAAGGATGTCTGGCAAGTCCTGATCGACCGGATGGAACTGTGCCGCATCCTGAGCGTCAAACGCAACGAGGAACTCAGGAGGCAGATCGAGACCGGCGAGGATTTGCCGGACATCGACGAGGCCCAGATCCTGGCCATGCTTGAAGGAACGCTGGCAAACACTGGTGCCTTCATCGAGGAGGCCGTCCAGGAGGTCTTCGAGTATCTGCGGCCGCGTCATTCCCATTACAAAACGAACACGGAATTTGAAATCGGCAAACGGGTCATCCTGTTCGCCCTGGAAACCAAATGGGGTGGCGGCTTTCGCGTGGACCATTATCGCGAACAGCACATTCGCGCGATCGACAACGTGTTTCACGCCCTGGACGGAAACGGAGCCATCAAGACGCACCGAGGCCCGCTCATCGATGCCATTGAGGCCGCAAAAGACGGTGCCGAGGAGACCGATTACTTCCGGTTCAGATGTTTTCGGAACCGGAACCTGCATCTGGAGTTCAAGCGGCTGGACTTGGTTGCAAAACTCAACGCGATCGCAGGTGGGATGAGGTTGAGGGGAGAATCCAACGAGAAATAGGACAATGCAGCCTGAGGTGTCACTGCATGCGATTGCAGTCAGTCTTGGTCATCCACGCAGGTCCTTCAGAACTGCTTGCACGTCCAGCTTGGGGTCATCAGCCGAGAGCCGTTTCAAGTCCGCCTCATCTGTTGAGCAGTCAACCGCTGCCTCTTTGGACGAGATACGCTCTCGCGTTCTTCGGCAACAGCCTGGCCGATGGCTTCCGGCTCAATCTTGACACCGGGCTTGGCGACTATCCGGCGCGGCTTGGGATTGTCCTGCTTCATGGCTGGCCGCAGATTTTGGCCCAGCGTTCTTCGGTCATTGGGCACGCCGGACCGGACTCCAGTCCCGTGCGCAAAAGCCGAGCCAAATCTTCCGGCTCGCGCGTCTCCTTGCGCATTTGCTCCCAGGATCGCCTGAGCTTGAGCGGGCTGGCCTTGATCGCCTGAATGATCTGCTCATTCGTCGGACGCGGCGTCGGCTTGGTGTCCTTCATGGCAGGAATTTCTCACCGTCAGACGCCCAATTCAAGCCCAGTTACCCGGACAACAGAGAGGCGTATCAGAGGTCAGGACCTGAAGAACAGGTGCCTTGAGATTTACGATGCGCTGGTCGAGTGCTCCGCGTTTGTGAATTATCGCCGACGCGGTTCTCGCATTGTCATTCCACGCATGACGCCGGATCTCGTCGCCTAAACAGCGCTCATAACCCAGGTCGCCCCGGAATACCCGCCGCTCGTAGAGCGAGTCGCCAATCTGCGTATCAAAAGAAAGGGTTCGTCTCCTGCTTGGGTGGCGCCAGGCAAGTGAGACACGACTCAGTTCGCTTGCACGCGGAAGAATCGATTCGCTAGACCAAGTGTCACCGTGGTCTTTTCGGGATCTGTAGTCGGGAGGATGTTGGTAATCGTGCTCCAGCTCGTAAAATCCGCGCTGCCTTGAATTTGACAGTTGCGATTGACTGCGCCGCTCAAATCGAAGCTGAAGGTGCCGTCAGAAAGTAGTTGTGGATCCCGGAGTTGAATGGTCACCGCATTTGCTTTTACGCGAAGCTCGAACTCGCCCAGACGTCCGTCAATGGTGTCGCACCTTTCCCGCAAGTTCACCACCTGCAGGAGGTAGGTTACACCCGCTTGCGCTCGAAACTCGTAGGGAGGATATACCGAGTTGGGAATATCATAGCGGATCTGTCGATGCCCCACAACGGCTTCAAGGTTCGTTAACTCGTTGCCGGTCCACACCGCTGCGGAGGCCTGGATGAAAGCGTTGGTGAACCCGATTTGAACGTCGGACTGAACCGCAACTTGAATCTTGAACCAACGAGACGCCTCTTTGCCACAAATGGGCAACGGTTCCCCATCCTCGATCGAAGCCTGTCGCAGAGTTCCTCGGAACAAGCTGCCATCCGTGGGTAGGAGTGAGGGCGTCGCGAACTGGTCGTTGGCTGGCTCGCGGAAGAACTCAAGAGTGAATCCAACGCCGAAGCTCGTATCCGGGCCAGCTAGAAGGTAAAGCGCTTGACCGTTTGTTGCCGAATAACCACTCGCCCGTCCTCCATCATTAATAGATGTCTCGCCGAGGTAGGCGAGATTGGTCGCGTTGGCTCCAGTTAAGACCCGGATCGCGCCATTTACGTAACCGCCATTCGGTCCAACGACGACCGTCCCGTCTTCGGGCGCCCGCCAGACGTACCAAACACCGGCCTGATGTTCACCCGGCCCAATCGTGGCCGCCTCCGTCAAGGCGAGTGTGGCCCAATAACCGGTCACGAGCTCGATCGCAGTCGCGTCCCCAAAATCATCATTGTTCGGCCGGATCGTGATGAGCCGGGGCGAGGAGAGGATTTGCTGCCCGAGCGTGTCCGTTGCTCGCACTGTCAACCGGTGGGTGCCAAGGATCTGAGGCTTCCAAGTCAGAGAGAAACCGGGATCGAGAGCGGAGCCCAATGAATTGGTCGCGTCGAGTAAGAATTCGGCGGTACTGAGAGTGCGCCCGTTGAGAAGATCTTGCACACCAAGCACAGTCGGCCGATCGAACCTCGCAACATCGGGGGCCAAGGCAAAGAAGATCTCTCGGGTCAAACGGAGCATTCCTGTGCTGGCGACGCCGGGCGGGTAGTAAGTCCGAATATAGTAGGTCTCGCCCGGTTTGACCTCGAAGGTCCAAGCGTCTCCAATGTTCCCGCCTGTGAAGGCAATGCCATCGAGATTGGTCCCCTTGAAGACGCTGAAAGCCGGCCCTTCCGTCGGGGAGAAATCCACGCGTCCGAATCCAGGCTGGCTGGGAACCCATTTCCACCAACGACTGGCATAACAGCCGCCGCCATAGATTTCCTCTCCTGCCTCCATCGAGGCGAAGCCTAGATCACCTTCGATCTCCGCTGAATTTAGACCCGGAGGCAATTCGGTCGCATCCGCAAAATCATCGTTCACTGGGCGCACCGTAATGGGGAACGGCCCGAAAACGAACTCGCGCCCGAGACTGTTCGTCGCGCGCGCCGTGAGGAAGAAATCTCCCGTGGCCGGAGGCACCCAGGTGAAAACCCAGTTTGTGCCCAAAGGCTCCCCCAGACCCAGGAGGGCTCCGTCTAAATGGAAACCAGGTGGGAGCAAAGGCCTGGCTATTTCTGCATTCGTGATCGTCATAACAGTCGGCTGCATCGCACGAAATCGGGAGGGCAGAATGAGTCCAACGTTCCGTTGCGACAATCGCACACGGATCGTCTGATCCAAAGGAAGGCTAGTGATCTGTTCACCAAGAGTAATGTGATAAGTGGCTCCCGGTACGGGCAGGAAGCTCCGCTGGCCCGGCTGGTTCATCGCCAGCACTCGCGTCGAATTAGTCAGAGCCTCCCCACGGTAAACCGAGAGATAGGAAAATGAACTGGTCCCAATAGAAGCGATCGTGATCGGCCCGCCAAAACTAGGGGTCCATTTCCACCAGACCGACTTGAACCCTCCTATTTGAAAAAAGTTGGGCTCACCCGACTCGCTCGAGGCGAACCGGGGCCGTCCCTCCAACACAAATTCGCTCTCGGTCCCAGGTATTTCGGTGGCGTCGGCAAAATCATCGTTGGCTGGCCCGATGTGCACTGGCTTGGTAAAGGATACCAACTGGTCCCCCGTTGCATTGGTTGCCTCTGCGCGCAGCAAATAATCACCGGCCTCCGAAACAGTCCACTGGAACTGGTAGGGCGCATTGGTGACAATACCGAGAAGGTTCGTTCCGGCCAGAAAGCCAAGACTCTGAACCGAGCTGCCCGGTGCCTCTGCCTCCAACAGGAATGTGCCCGGCGCGCGCAACTTTGAACCAGAGGGAGTGATCAGCCGCAGGGGCGCAGCGACATACCTAAGCCGGAATGTCGTGGACGACAGGATCCCTGAATCCACAACAGTGGGGTAAGCCAATCCTTCTTCGATAAAGAACTGGATCCCGTTGGTCGCGTTGGTGTTCGAGGCCAAAAGTGTCAGATTGGTCAAGGTATCCCCGTTGAAGGCAGCCAGTCGAAGTCCGCCAGAACTGTTCGTGACCTGGATCTGGCCCTCGCCCGAGAATGGCGCGGTCCAGCTCCACCAGACCGAGCCGCGGGCCGGCAATCCGAATGGAGTCGGTTCTCCAGCTTCCTGCAGGCTGTTCCCGCTGAGTCGACCACTGACCAATCCGGACGGACCAATCAACTGGGTGGCATTAACAAAAAGATCGTTGGTTACCACCTGGGCGCTGAGGGACTGGGCGGGACCCAAAAGTGTAGCGAGACCGCATAAAGAAAGAAAAATCAGGCGCATATCAGGCGCCTAGTTCTTGGACAGGTGTCAGCGAACCGATGCGACAGAGTTATCTCAGCCAGTTGCTGCATCCGTTTCGGCGCCGAAGCAGTTAGTCGAGAATTCGAGATCGGTAAAAGTCCACGGTGCTCTCGGCTGGGCTGGGGTCTGTGAACGTGGCGCTTCCAGCGTTGTTTGTGATTACAATCAAAGGCTTCCAGGTCGAGTTCCCGCTATTCTTTTCGATCAAATAACGGTATCCAGCTTCGCCGGTGAGAGACCAGACCAGTGTTCCGTCCGCTTTTCGCTGGGCCAGTTCGATACGACCGATGTTGAACCGTGGCAGACCAGCCTGGAGCGAGAAGCTCTGCAACCCAGCCAAGTAAGGCGGTATGCTTGGGAACGACCCCAGCGTCACTGTGACGATGCCCGATCTGCCAAATTTTCCTCCCAGCGCCCGGGCCTCCTCGTAGCTGGCACCCTTGGCGACCTCCCACACACGAATCTGGGCGAATGCCTGGCCCATGGGCGGCACCGACGGCACCGTCACCGCCAGTGACGCAATCATTCCTGAGCCAAAGAAGCCAGTCAGGAAAGGCGTGGGAGAACCCGCCGCACGCAGCAAATCAGCCGACGGACCTGCATATAGCTGGGCCACAAATCCGGGACCACTGAGCTTCGACAGGCCGTCAATGTCGAACACCGGTGCGCTGAGGGACTGGAACGGATCGTTGCTCCGGTTGGCCAACCACACCGTGCCGCCGCCCACGACTTGATTATCGACCTTCAGAGCGGCAGAAAAGCTGAAGGTGCTTCCGCCAAAATTGCTCACCTGGACTGCATAGCTCCCGGCTTGGGATTCCAGGACCGGGTTAAGGACAAGCTGTCGGTTGGTTGCATCTGTGATCGGTGTGTCATTGTAGAACCATTGGTAGGAAAGCGGAGGAGTGCCGATGGCTGAAACATTGAAGGCGAAGAAGCCTCCATTGGCCACCGTGTCACCCGAAGGTTGAAGCACGATCACTGGTGCCTGCGGAGTTTCGATGACAAGCGTCGCGGGCGGACTGGTTGCATGACCGAACGCGTTGCTGACAACGACAGAATATTGACCAGCATGTGCGGAGGACACGGGATTGATTACAAGTGTCTGATTGGTGGCATCCGCTAGCGGTTGTTCATTGAAGGACCACTGATACGTAAAGGGCTCAACACCGAGGACTCCAACCGTGAAAATCGCTTGTCCTCCGGTATAGGTGCTCATCGATTCGGGCGGCTTGGTAATCGAAGGGGGTTCATTGAGCCAAACCACGCTCAAACCATCAATGCCGGCCGGTTCGGCGAGGTTTTCGAAGGCAAGCCGTGTGGTGGAG
>Ga0209056_10005668_pt1 | contig 12966 bp, 17 predicted proteins | sample GraSoiAngelo_114_FD_185876 | JGI IMG/M metagenome (GOLD analysis project Ga0209056, IMG submission 185876) | Grasslands soil microbial communities from the Angelo Coastal Reserve, California, USA - 14_0903_13_40cm (SPAdes) (version 2) | ecosystem: Environmental > Terrestrial > Soil > Grasslands... | reverse complement strand
GCCCGCGCTGCGGCCAGGCATGCGGCTCCGCTGGGACCACGGCCGCTGGCTCGTGCACGACGGCGATGCGGTCGTCGCGCGCTACCCCTGGGATGAGATCCGCTTCTCGATCTCGTGGAAGGCGTACTGCTTCACCGACGCGGAGGAGCGGCGCGCATGGCGCGAGCACCGGGAAGACCTGGTGCTCGAGCGCATCGTTGATCGCCTGGTCGAGGACCTCCGTGCGCGCGGCCGCCTCGAGCGCGAACGTCCCGATCAGACGTCGCTCGCGCTCATGTTGATCGACGAGTACGTGAAGTTCCCGCCGGCGATCGCAGCGTGAGGGTATCGCGGGCCGCTTTCGGGACAGTCCCCGGAATGACGAGGAGGACCGCCTCGAGGCCAGCCGGGCGCTCGGAGGACCGCGGCGACCCCCACGCCAGCCTGGATCCGTTCTTGCTCGTCCCAAGCGGGCTCACCTATAGTCCGTCCGCATGTCGTGCGCGGCGCATATCGCAGCCAGTGGACCGGTCGAGGGGGGCTGCCTCGCACGCGAGCATGCCGGCGAGGCGCCTCGCGCGCCGAAGCTGATCGACGTCGTCCGCAATGCGCTTCGAGCGAGGCACTACAGTCGCCGGACGGAGAAGGCCTACATCGGCTGGATCCGTCGCTACATCCTGTTTCACGGCAAGCGTCACCCGCGTGAGCTGGGTGCCGCCGAAGCCACCCGTTTTCTGACCGCGCTCGCCGTCGATGCCAAGGTCGGTGGCTCGACGCAGAATCAGGCCCTGGCGGCGCTCCTCTTCCTCTACCGGGAGGTCGTTCGTGTGGAGCTGCCATGGCTCGACGAGCTGGTGCGCGCGCGTCGTCCGCGTCGCCTCCCGGTCGTCCTCTCGCGCGACGAGGTGTGCGCGGTGATCGCACACCTCGCGGGGACGCCGAAGCTCATGGCGTGCCTACTCTACGGCGCCGGCCTGCGGCTCCTAGAGTGCGCCCGGCTTCGCGTGAAGGACATCGACTTCGAGGCAAGTCACATCGTCGTCCGGGCCGGCAAGGGCGACAAGGACCGGATCACGGTCCTCCCCCGGATCGTCAGGGAGCCGCTGCGGCGCCACCTCGAGCGCGTGCGACGTCTCCACGAGCGCGATGTCGCCAGCGGCGCCGGCTGGGTCGAGCTGCCAGGCAGCCTCGGCCGGAAGTACCCGAACGCGGCTCGGGAGTGGGCGTGGCAGTGGGTGTTCCCCGCCACCCGGCTGTACCGTGATCACGAGACCGGGCAGCACCGACGCCATCATCTCCACGAGACCGTCCTCCAGCGCGCCGTCCGCAACGCTGTACGCGCGGCGGGCATCACGAAGCCCGCAGGGTGCCACACCTTCCGCCACTCGTTCGCCACCCACCTGCTGGAGAACGGGTATGACATCCGGACCGTCCAGGAACTGCTCGGTCATCGTGACGTGACGACGACCATGATCTACACTCACGTCCTGAATCGCGGTCCGGGCGCCGTCCGATCCCCGGCGGACTTGCTCGCGAAGGGTAGCGCCGACCAACCTTGGATCGCCATCGACGATGTGCGTTCGCGCCCTCGCTACACAGCGGCCCGTCGCAGTCTAACGCCCAGGGGGAACACCCAATTAACCACAAGCGCGTGTTGCTGCGGGGGTTTTCAGCTTGCGGGGCTCGGTCGCCCTCGGTGATATACGGGCGCGGCTCGCAGGGTTGCGCGTGTTACACGGAACCGTCCAAGTATCGTTAGACGGCATCCTCGCAATGACCAGCAATTCGAGTCTCTGGTATGCTCGAGTCTCGGTTGTTCTGCCGTTGCTGCTGGGAGGCATCGCGTACGTCCTGATGATGTTCGACGTGGTAGGCCCAGGCTGGGTGGTGGGCATCCTTTTCAGTTCTATGGTCATCGCGGGCGTTCCCTACGCCCTCTTTGCAGTGGTCGGTCTCGGGGTTCTCTGGAAGCGACCCCTGTCCGATTACGTCTGGTGGGCTGTACGGGCGCCCCTGGTGTTTGCTCCTTTCTTCATCCTGTGGCTGCTCGTGAGCCGCGCGCTCGGCGTCGTCCGTGGTCCGTGGGACGTCGTGGCGGCCATGGTGTGGAGCTTTTGTCTGATCGTGCCGATCGGTTACGTATACGTGGGTATATTCCTCGTCGGATTACGATTTGTCTTTGGTCCGAATCCGTGAAACGGCTCCGTCTAACCCGCGGCTCGAGTGGCCCGCAGTCAGTGCCGAGCTGTCGCACTGGGGGTAAGTCATGCTACGAGGAAGCAGCCCGGCGGCCACTCAGCCGCCGAGTCGTTAGGCCTCACGATGCATTTCATCAACGCTCCTGTGCTAGGTCCTAAAGCCAACTTTCGCGCAACGGCGAACTGAAAGGCGAATTGATCATGCCCAAAGGCACCATCCGACTTCACCGCGTCTTCCGTACGAATCCGGAGCGCGTCTATCAGGCGTTTCTAGACGCTGACGCATTGGCCAAGTGGCTTCCGCCATACGGTTTCACCTGCAAGGTTCACCACATGGATGCCAAAGTTGGTGGCACCTACAAGATGTCGTTCACGAACTTCTCGACAGGCCACGGCCACTCCTTCGGCGGGGAGTATCGTGAACTCGTCCCATTCGAAACAATTCGCTATACGGATAGCTTCGACGACCCGAACTTGTCTGGAGAAATGCAGACGACGGTGACCTTGAAGGAAGTTTCGTGTGGAACGGAGTTGACCGTAGTGCAAGAAGGGCTGCCTGAGGCTATTCCGCTCGAGATGTGCTATCTCGGCTGGCAAGAGTCACTCGCGCAACTTGCGAAGCTCGTCGAGCCCGAGATTCCAGGGTGACGTGACGCCTAACCAGCCCATGCAGCGGACCCGGGTGCGCTGGCCTGATCGACCGTCCCGTCGCTTCTCGGGTCCACGTCTCATCTCCGGCCCACCGTCTCGGCGGCACCCGGGCCGCTGATGGGCCGGTCGTTAGACGGCCAGGCGAGAACCCACTGAAAGGAGATCACAAATGACCATGACTGTGCCGTTATCTGGAGGATGTGCGTGCGGGGCTATTCGATACGAGTGCTCAGCGAGGCCAATCGTTTCGTCAAACTGCCACTGCCGTGATTGTCAGCGCGCGAGCGGCAGCGCGTTCGGGCCCTTTTTGACCGTCTCGGCGGACGCGCTCCGGTTAACTCGGGGCGAGCCAAGATTTTACCGCAAGGTGTCCGATGGTGGAAATCCGATGTTACGAGGTTTCTGTCCAGACTGTGGCTCGCCGCTGCTCATCCAAGAACCTCATCGATCGAAGATCGTATCCATCCATGCCGCGAGCCTGGACGACCCAAGCTGGTATAAGCCAACGATGGATATCTTCACGGCGAGTGCGCAGCCCTGGGACGTAATGAACCCGAAGCTCGAGAAGTTCGCCAGGATGCCGCCGATCCCCGAATCGTTCGGGCGCTGAATGGATATCGCGGCAACGGCGTCTTTGCTAAACGCGGGCCTGCCGTCTAACCAGCGATTAGAGCGGACCGGCGGGAGTTACTCTCTACTTGTAGCGAGCGTTCCGTCCGCCGGCCGCTCAACCGCCGGTCGTTAGGTTGCGCGCAGGCCCACCCGGGTTTATCCGGAGGCAAGCGGGAGCATGCCAGAGCCGCCGCCGGAAGCCAAAGTAAACTGCTCGTTCTGTGGCAAGAGCCAAGACGAGGTCAGGAAGCTCGTAGCCGGTCCGAGCGTCTACATCTGCGATGAGTGTATTGATCTCTGCAACGACCTCATCGCCGAGGAGTGCGAGCGAGAAGAGCCGACCCCTATCACCCGGGACGATCCTCTTCCTCCCGTCTCGGCATGCATTGTCTGCCGCATGCCCAAGGTCGCGACCGACCTGCTACTCGTGCCGGGCGCGGGTTTCGTCTGCTGCCCATGCGCCGACGCCGTGCGTTCGATCGCCGACGCTCAATTGCCACCCCCATCGGAGGTCGATGTGGAGATCACGAGCCATGGGCCGGCGGTCGCGGGGAGAGATCCGGCTCAGCAACCCTGCCGCCTCTGTGGCTTGGTTTTGCCCACGCTCGACATTCCCGACCGTGGGGTCGTATGCGAGGCGTGTGTGAACGCGGTCATCTCCATTGCGACGCAACGGGATCGCGTGTAGAGGCGCAACCTACCCCCAACCTAACCGGCGGTTCTGGACTCCTCCCGCAACGGCGAGTCGAGACCACCACAGCGTTCACCCGTGCGACTATCGGTTGCCCGTGGGCCTCCGCGCAAGTAGAGAAGGGTCCTCGTGCGCGTCATCGCCGTCACCGGCTCGGCCTCGGGGATCGGCGCGGCGCTCCGCGCGCGTCTCGAGACGGCGGGCGAGCGGATGATCGGCGTCGACCGTCGCGACGCCGAGGTGATCGCGGAGCTCGGGTGTGGGGACGGCCGGGCGGCCGCCGTCGCCCGCGTCGAGGCCGCGTGCGACGGACGCCTGGACACGCTCGTCGCGTGCGCTGGCGTCGGACCGCAGGTCGCGCCGGCGTCGGCGATCGTGTCTATCGACTACTTCGGGGCCCAGGCGCTGCTCGCCGGGCTCCGCTCGAGCCTCGCCGTCGCGGCGGTCGCCGTCTGCTCGAACTCCTCGACCCTGCCGGGCGCCGACGGTCCGCTCGCCGCCGCGTGCCTCGCCGGGGACGAGGAGGACGCGCGCCGGCTGGCGCTCGCGCGCGGCGGGCACCCCGCCTGTGCCGGCGCCAAGCTCGCCCTGGGGCGCTGGGTGCGGTGGAGCGCGCCGGGAGCCGAGTGGACCGGCGCCGGGGTGCGGCTCAACGCCGTCGCCCCGGGCGCCGTGCTGACGCCGCTGCTCCAGGACGGGCTCGAGCATCCCGTCTTCGGCCCCGCGATCAGCAGCTTGCCGATCCCGACCGGCGCGTTCGGCGCGCCGGAGCAGATCGCCGGCGCCATCGCCTTTCTCCTCGGTCCCGATGCCGCGTTCTGCTGCGGCAGCGTGCTGTTCGTCGACGGCGGAACGGACGCGCTGCTGCGGCCGGATCGGCACTGAGCCGTGGACCGCTCCGACCGCCGCCTCCTCCGGCTCCTCGGGCTCTCGATCTTCTTCGAGGGCTACGGGCGGTCGCTCATCGTCGTCACGCTCTCGTACGTCGGGCGCGACCTCGGCGCCGCGCCGGCGGAGCTCTCCTGGGCGCTCGCGTTCGTGAGTGTCGGGTCGCTCGGCGTGCTCGTCCTCGGGCCGATCGCGGATCGCTTCGGACGCCGCCGTCTGGTGCTGGCGAGCGTCGGGCTCCTGGCGCTCTTCGGTGCCGGCACGGCGATGGCCCGCACGCTCGCCGCGCTCGTCGTGTGGCAGGCGGCAGCGCGGATGTTCCAGGAGGGCGCGCTCTTCACGTCGGCGGTCATCGCGGCCGAGGAGATGCCCGCGGCGCACCGCGGAACCGCGCAGGGCCTTCTCGGGACGGTGAATGCGCTCGGTTCCGGGTTCGGGGCGCTGCTCCTCTCGACGATCGACCGCTGGCCCGGCGGCTGGCGCGGGCTCTGCCTCGTGAGCCTGACGCCGCTCGTGCTGCTCCCGTTCCTCCGCCGGGCGATGCCGGAGAGCCGGCGCTGGCTCGCGCACACCGAGCGGGCGCGGCAGCTGCCGCCCCCAGCGTACCGCGGGCGCATGGCGGCGACGTTCGTAGTCGCGTTCCTCGCGATGAGCTACGACATCGCCGGCTTCTCCTTCGCGACCTACGTCCCGATCACCCGCTACGGCTGGTCGCCCGGGATGGTGAGCGCGATGTTCATCGTGGCCGGGGGGCTCGGCCTCCCGGGATGGTGGCTCGGCGGGCGTCTCGCCGACCGGCGCGGCCGCCGCCTCGCCGCGACCGTCTTCTTTCTCGGTCTCAGCGTCGCCGAGGTGGCCTTCTATCTCGGCGGACCCGCGGCGCTCTGGCCCGCATTCGCCGCCATGGTCTTCTGCCAGGGCGGCAAGATCACCGTGCTCCGCTCGTGGGCGACCGAGCTCTTCCCGACGAATTTCCGCGGTGCAGCGGCGGGGTGGTTGACGGTCGCCGGGACGTTGGGCGGCATGGCCGGGCTCGCGCTGACGGGCGGCCTCGAGCGCGCGCTCGGCCTCGGTCCCGCGCTCGCGCTCATCGCGAGCGCGGGCGTGGCGGCGACCCTCGCGTCCCATCTCTGGCTCCCCGAGACGCGCGGCCTCGAACTCGAGGTGATCGCCCCCGAGGTGGCGTAGCGGTCGCTCAGCGCGAGCGCGTGACGCGCCAGGCGAGGGCGGTCGAGTCTCGTCAGCAGCAGCGCGGCGAGCAGGAACGGTGCCCCCGGCAGCCGCCAGGCGCGGCGGGCGCCGACGAAGCTCGCGAACGTGAAGCCGTGAAGAGGGCGGGGCGGATCAGCCCCGCGATTCCCATGAGGCTGCTCTGCGCGCCCTGGAGCCGGCCCTGCTCGGCGGGGTCCACGCGGCGGGTCATGAGCGCCTGCGCCGCGAGCTCGACCGGGTCGCGCGGGCCGTCGACGCCCTCGATCGGCTGCGGGAGACGACGGGAACACGAGTTCCAAGGCCGACGACGGCTACGACATCCGCACGGTCCAGACGCTGCTCGGGCACCGCGACGTGCGGACGACGATGATCGAGACCCACGTCCTGAGTCGGGGACGCGCGGCCGTGCGATCGCCGGCAGACCGACTCATCGAGGTGGCAGGGGTCGGCGTCCGGAGGGCAACCGGCCTCCCGATCCTGGAGTGCTACACGGGCAGCCCTCGCAGGCTATCACCACCGGCGCGGCGATGACGGCGGGCGAGAAGGGGTGGGAAGTCGGGTGCTTGCATCCCTTGAGTCGGAGGTCGAGTCTGTTGCTACGTGGGCGGGCGTCGTCAGGATGGTGGCGCTACGCAGACCTGTCCAAGTATCGTTAGACGGCGGCGACGAAATGCGGATCCTCGGCCGATACGTGCTCACCCTCGCCATGATCGGTGTGCTTTCGGCCGTCACATCGCCGGACTGGCGGCCCCGATCGGTAGTGGCCTGGCTCGGCGTAGCTCCAGTCGTCGTCCTCACGTACTTCACCGCGGAGTGGGCGTGGGAGGCTATCGTCTCACCCCAACGAGGCTACAGGATCTCGCAGGCGGCCTTCTCAGGCGCCCGAATCCTGGTCGCGCTCGTCCTGATGCTTCCGATCGTCGCTACGGCTGTTGCCGTCCGCGTTCTTCTTGGAGGCGCCCAATGACCGTGCCGTCTAACCTGGCGTTGGAGCTGACGCGCATGAGACTCCTTGCCTACTGCAAGCGACGGTGCGCGCGCAGCTCAACGCCCGGTCGTTAGGCGCCGGCCCGCATGAGGTCTAGCTCTATGGCCAAACCCACGATCATTTACTTCGACATCCGGGCGCGTGCCGAACCGATCCGCCTCATTCTTGAAGAGTTGGGGATCGAGTACGAAGACCAGCAGGTCAGACCCGAGGAGTGGCCCGAACTCAAGCCGAAGACGCCCTTTGGATGGCTCCCCGCGTATCGGGAGGGGAATCTTGAGATTTGGCAGAGCCACGCGATCTACCGGCACCTTGCCCGAGTCCATGATCTCTACGGCTCCAATGAGAAACAGCGCGTACGGTGCGATGTCGTCGAAGAGGCACTCGCTGACGTGAACACCCTGATCGGGCGCGCACCCTGGAGACCGGCGTTCGAGAAGACGCGGGAGGACTTCATAAGAAGCGAGCTGTCACCGGTGGTGGTACGACTGGAGCGTTTCCTACGGACGAACGAGGCAGGAAGCCCATTTTGGGTAGGCTAATCTCTCACATTCGTCGACCTCATTGCTTTTGCTTTTTTCGACAGCACAGGCGCAATGTTCCCCGAAGCAATGGCGGACCATCCCGTTCTCCAGGAGTTCTGCGATGAGATCGCAGCACGTCCGCGAATAGCTGCCTACCTCCGGTCTTCGCGCCGTCCGGCGGCGATTCAGTACGGGCCTGAGGGAAAGATATACGATCGGTCAATCGGAGGTGGAGACGGCACCTAACAAGGCGATGCAGCGGACCCGCGGGGAAGCGGGCTGCTTCTTGCGAGCGGCTGTGGTCGCGGGTCGCTCATCGCCGCGGCGTTGGGCGTCATCAAGTCGTGCCCTGATGACCAGCTCGTGTGGGAGGTGAAAGCATGCTCGCCGTGGACTTCTATCGAATTCACGCCGACCAGGTGGTGCGGCTCAGGGAGTGGATGGGTGAGATCACGGCTCGCAGAAACGAAGCGCTTCAGACGTACGCGCAGGAGGGCGTCCGGCACGAAATGGGCTACCTTCTCGAGGACCGTCACGGCCCGATTCTCGTTTGGGTCATGGAGGTTCATGACCGAGATGAGGCCACGCGTGCGTTCCTCAACTCGAAGCTCCCGATCGACCTACAGCACAAGCAGATGATGAGGGAGCTTTTCGCCGAGTGGATCAAACCGGAGGTTGTATACGACTGTCTGGTTTCAAAGGTGTGACCGCGCTGACACCGGCCCGGCGGACGAGCGGTCCGTCCTGACCGAGCGTTCGAAGTTGCCGGCCGCTCAACGGCCGGTCGTCAGGCAGCGCGTGACTCAAGGCTACGGGAGGCCTCCTGAATGGCTGAACCCTATCTCGAGCGCCTCAACGCAAATGCTTCGAGCGGCCCCGCCGGTCAAGCCACGCGGCGTCCGACTTGCGTGCCGACATTTCTTCGGCGGTGCTGCTCTCTACGCGAACGAAACGATTTGCGCGTCCCTGACGCCTGCCGGGTTCGCCGTAAAGCTGCCCGAGGACTCTCGAACAGCCCTCCTACAGGAGCGCCGTGGCACACCTCTCCGTTACTTCAAGGGAGCGCCGATTAAGAAGGAGTATGTGGTGCTCTCGGTCAGCATAGCTTCCGATCAGGCGGCCATCCGAGCGTTCCTCCGAGAGAGTATTCGGTTCGCAACACGCGCGAACAACCCTCGACCAATGCGCCCTGGCCGGGTGCTGCCTAACAAGCGGTTGAAGCGCGCTTACACATCTCGTCACGGCCGGGCGCCCGTGGGCGCGCGCCGCTTAACCGCCGGTCGTTAGGCGCGGAGAATCACACACTGGGAGCCAAAGCGATGCCTTCCACCATCATCCGGTTCTACTTCGACTACGAATCTCCCAATGCCTATCTGGCGTGGACTCAACTTCCGAAGCTGGCTCAACGCTACGGCTTCACCGTCGATCCCGTGCCGATCCTTTACGCCGCCCTTCTCGACGCCCACGGCCAGCTCGGTCCTGGTGAGTGTCCCGCCAAGGGTCGCTGGATGAGCAAGAACCTGGCTCGCAAGGCCGTTCTTCTCGGAGTTCCACTGAACCCACCGGCTTTCCTCCCTTTCAACCCGCTTCTCGCTCTTCGAACGACCCTGCTACCATCGGACACTAGGGAGCGAGACGCGCTTATCGACGCTCTCTTTCAAGCGGTATGGGTCCGCGGGCAGCATGTCAGCGACACTGCCGTGGTCGAGGGTGTTGCGAATGAGATCGGCTTACCTGGGGGCACCCTTGTTGCGAAGGCTCAGATGCCGGAGATCAAGAATCAGCTCCGCTTACAAACGGACGAGGCGATCTCCCGTGGTGTGTTCGGCGTACCATCGATGGAGGTAGGCGGCGAGCTATTCTGGGGTTACGATGACTTTCCCTACCTTGAGCTGTTTCTGGCAGGCAACGATCCCATTGATCCGACAGAATGGACACGTCGAAGCCGTCCGGTTCTTCCGTCCTCAGTTCGCAGAAGGTTTCGGTCCACGAATGAGGGCACCTAACCAAGCGTTGCAGCCGACCCGCGCGCAAGCGTCGCACTTTCGTGCGCGCAGCGCGAGCGCGGGCGGCTGAACGCTGGGTCGTTAGCTGGGCATGAGAGAGTCTCGAGCAATACTCCTTGGTGCGGCGATTCTCAGCGGTATCGTCGCGTTCCCGCAGGTTGCCGTCGCCGAAGTAATGGATAAGGAACCCACACTCGTCGCGACTTGGGCATGGGCGCTGGTCGGAGGCGCGCTGGGTTCGTCGGCTGGCGCTGGCGATGGTGGGCAGGAGCCGTGTTGGTTCTTCTGCCAGCTGCATACTTCACGGGTCTTCATTTCGAGCTTACGGACCCATACGTTGGCCCCGACATCGTGCGGGAAGCCGGGCGCGGATATGTCCTGTGGTCCTACAGCGCCGCCGCGGTGTTCATCGTGCTGCAAGTCGCCGGCGTGTGGCACGTCGTGCGAGGACGGCCTCATGTTGCCACCCGCCGTTGGAGCGGCCCGGCGCCCAGGCAGCCGAGCACGGTCGGTGCAGGCGGTCGGCGCCGGCCGACGGCCGAGCCGTTGGGCGGCAAAGATCCGGCAGGGGTGACTTCATGGAGGAGGCCGTGAAACGGTGACTCGGACCCCGCGCGAACACCCGATCGTCTACCTCTACTGCATCGCCATCTCGGCGTTGCTCTTGTACGTGCCGGGCTTCGTTGTCGCCGCGTACGGGCGTCTGTGGGTCGGATACGATTTGCGGCAACCCCGGACAATGATTGACCGCGTTCCAGCTTACGCGCGTCGCGCTACCTGGGCGCATGAGAACTCGTTTGAGGCGTTTGCGCTCTTCGCTGCGGCGGCGTTGATGGCGTACGTTACTGGGCTGGACGGGGCTGCTGCGACGAGCGCAGCCGTCCTCCACCCCATCGCCCGCTTCCTCTTCCAGCTCTTCTACATCGCCGATCGACCGGCCCTGCGGGGTGCGATGTACCTCACCGGTTTGCTGTGCTCAGCGACCCTGATCGCTCTGAGCCTCATTCGCGTGGGGCGGGAGCGTGAGGTGGCCCCCTCGACGCGCAGCTCCCGTGCCCGCACGCTCATGTCGTCTGGATCGCCGAGCGGCGGCTGGCCGCCCAACACGCCGCTGGAGCCGCCGGCGGGTATGCGCGGGATCTTCAAATCGAGGCGTTCGTTTACCCGCCGCGGCTCAGCGGCACGACGTTAGACAGACTGGTACCATAGGAACCGATCGGGTGGCACTGTCCGAGATACAGCGGGCTCAGGTGAGCAAGCGCCTCGCAGCGTTCTGCGATGCGCGTGTTCCGGCCGCTATCCGCGACAAGGTGCGACTCGGCTTCCGAGTCAAGGGCGGCGAAGTCGTTCTGTTCGAGGAGCGGCCGGCATTTCAAGCGCCTCACGAGTGGCGCGAGATGTCAGTCGCGAAGTTCAAATATGTCGAGACCCGGAGGTCGTGGCGGCTGTACTGCCAGCACCGCGATCTGCGCTGGCACACGTACCAGAGTTTGCCAGCGGCCGCGCGGTTCGAGACGTTGCTGGACGAGGTAGCAGCGGATCCGACGGGTATCTTTTGGGGATAGTGTCAGCGCAGGGGACGGTCATGGAACCCGCAGGTACCAAATCGCAGCGGCACGTTGTCGGTGTGATCTCTGACACCCACGGTCTCGTGCGGCCTGAGGCTGTCGATCGGCTTCGCGGATCCGATCTCATCGTCCATTGCGGAGACATCGGGGCTCCCGCCGTGCTGGACGCGCTTCGGGCCGTCGCCCCCGTTCGCGCCGTCCGGGGTAACAACGACAAGGGTTCATGGGCCGTCGAGTTGCCCACCGACGACGTGATCGAGGTGGGGAGTTACATCCTCTACGTCATTCATGACCTCGGAGAGCTCAGTCTCGAGCCGGCGGCCGCGGGGTTCACAGCAGTGCTTTCCGGCCACTCCCACCGGCCGTTTGTCGAGGAACGCAAAGGCGTTCTCTTCGTCAACCCAGGCAGCGCCGGCCCCCGGCGTTTTTCTCTGCCCGTCGCGGTCGCCCAGCTCGTCCTTGCCTCCGGGCGTTGTGATGCCCACATCATCGAACTCGCCGCGTAGCGGTCTAACCTGCCCTACGCAGCCGCCCCGCCCGCGCTGCCTTGACGGACCGCTTCGTTGGCTGCGAGTCTGCGTCGCGGCTCCGGCTCACCGGCTCGTCGAGGCGGGCGGCTGATGGGCCGATCCGTTAGATGGTGTCGATGAGCGCGGCGACGTTTCCCCGAACCGACACGAAAACCGCCCGCCGCGGCGACCGACTGCTCCTCGGCTTGGCCCTCTTCGTGTTGACGCTCCTGCCGCTTTGGTTGCTCGACATGTCGGTCCCGCGACACACCCGATTCGTTAGAGGCACGGTACTCATGTTTGATACAGACGCCGATGAATCGTCAGTGCGGTACGGCGTTACCGTGCGACTGGACACCGGCGGTATCGCTCATGCCACGAACCCAATCGGTGCAGTCACCGTGGTTGGGTCACGTGTCGAGCTTTTCGAAGCTACGGGCTCGCTCACCGGGATCCGGCGGTATCGACTCCAGCAGGTGCTCAAGGGTTCGGGAGACAAGGCGTCACACTCGTCGCTGCACCCAGTCTGCTGGCGGAGGCGCGTATGTTTGTCCTAGTCCGTGCGGCGACCTATTCGACGCTCTTCATCGGACTGTTGCTGGTCTTCCTGCCGGCCCGTGTCCTCGCCTGGTCTGGGGTGGTGCGACCGGCCGCGTTCGGGCCAATCGAGCTCGTCGGTGCAATGGTTTCGGTCGGTGGTGCAGTAATGGCTATCTGGTCCATCCTCACATTCGTCGTTGTCGGCAAGGGCACGCCCGCGCCCTTCGACCCGCCGCGCAGGCTGGTCGTGCGTGGGCCGTACCACTTCGTCCGGAACCCGATGTACATTGGTGCAGTTCTGGCGCTGGGCGGCGCGGCCATCGTCTACCGCTCTCTGGCGCTCCTCGGTTACGTGCTGCTTTTTGGCGGCAGCACGCACCTGTTCGTGGTAGCGTACGAGGAGCCCACGCTGAGCCGCCTCTTCGGTGCGGACTACCAGACCTATCGGTCGCGCGTGCATCGGTGGTTGCCGGGCCTGTCATCACCAAGCTCTTCGTAATCCGATCCGGCGAGCCGTGACCCGTCTACCCGTCGCGCCGCAGCCGACGGCGGCCCCTGGGCACTTCAGGCTCACCCGCGAGCGGTGGCACACCCGCCCAC
>Ga0209056_10005665_pt1 | contig 12971 bp, 14 predicted proteins | sample GraSoiAngelo_114_FD_185876 | JGI IMG/M metagenome (GOLD analysis project Ga0209056, IMG submission 185876) | Grasslands soil microbial communities from the Angelo Coastal Reserve, California, USA - 14_0903_13_40cm (SPAdes) (version 2) | ecosystem: Environmental > Terrestrial > Soil > Grasslands... | reverse complement strand
CGCCTCGCGCACGAGGAGCGAGCCGACGAAGATGGACGGCAGGATGACCGCGACGGTGACCGCCAGGACGAGGGACAGCGCCGCGAGCGAGCGCCGGCCCTGGAAGGCGCGGCCGAGCCACGCCGTCAGCGGGTAGAAGGTGAGCGCCAGGATCGCCGCCCACACGAGCGGGACGAAGAAGGCCGAGAGGAAGAGGTAGAGCTGGTAGAGGAGGAGGAAGAAGACGGCGAAGAAGAAAGCCGCGAAGAGTTGCTCCCGCGACACCGGGCGGCCACTGTAGCGGTCGCCGCGCTCGATCACAAGGCGCACCGCCGACGGCGCCGCGTTGCCTTGACACCGCGTGGAGGGGTTGGTACCAAAACCCCTTTGCGTCGATGCGCACAGGCACGTAGCTCAGTGGGAGAGCGCTTCCTTGACACGGAAGAGGCCGGCGGTTCAATCCCGCCCGTGCCTACCATCGGTCCCCGGCCCGGCCTGAGCCCTGCGTCGGCTGCCCCGTTCCCCCGGTCGTCATCCCCGTCGTCATCATAGATGGCCGAGATCAGGGTGACGTTCGAAGACGGAGCCGTCGAGCGCTTGCCGGCGGGGATCGCGGCCGGCGAGGCCATCCGCCGGCACGCCGAGCGGGACGGCGCGGGCCGGGCCCGGCTCGAGCGGGCGGTCGCCGCCCGCGTCGAGGCGGACGGGTCCACGGTCGTCGATCTGACGCGGCCGCTCCTCCGTGACTGCCGGCTGGCGCCGGTCGCGGTCGAGTCGCCGGAGGGCCTGGGCGTCATCCGCCATTCTGCCGCGCACCTCATGGCGCAGGCGGTGAAGCGGCTCTTCCCCGAGACCCAGATCACCATCGGCCCGGTCATCGAGAACGGCTTCTACTACGACTTCAAGCGGCCCGGCGGGTTCGCGAGCGAGGATCTCCCCCGCATCGAGGAGATGATGCGCGCGATCGTCGCCGAGGACCTGCCCGTGCGGCGGGAAGAGGTGGCGCGCGGCGAGGCGATCCGCCGCTTCCGGGAGATGGGCGAGCACTACAAGGTCGAGATCATCGAGGGCATTCCCGACGCGACCGTCTCGCTGTACCACCAGGGCGAGTTCGTCGACCTCTGCCGCGGCCCGCACGTGCCCTCGACCGGGCGCATCCCCGCCTTCCGGTTGACCGCCGTCGCGGGGGCGTACTGGCGGGGTGACGCGCGCAACGAGCAGCTCCAGCGCATCTACGGGACGGCGTGGGCCAGCGAGCAGGACCTCGAGGCGTACCTGAAGCGCCTGGAGGAGGCGAAGCAGCGCGACCACCGGCGGCTCGGCCAGGTGCTCGACCTCTTCTCGCTTCACCCGATCGCGCCGGGCTCGCCCTTCTTCCACGCCAAGGGGGCGGTCGTCTACAACACGCTCGTCGGGTACATCCGCGGGCTCTACGCGCGCTACGGCTACACCGAGGTGATCACGCCCCTCATCTACAAGACGGAGCTCTGGAAGACGTCGGGCCACTACGACGCCTTCCGCGACGACATGTTCCTCATGACGATCGAGGACGAGGAATACGGCGTCAAGCCGATGAACTGCCCCGGCCACTGCTACCTCTTCGCGACGCGCAAGCATTCCTACCGCGACCTTCCCATCCGCTACGCGGACTTCAGCCGCCTGCACCGCTTCGAGCCCTCGGGCACGCTCGCCGGTCTGGTCCGCGTGCGCTCGATGGCGCAGGACGACGCGCACATCTACTGCGCGCCCGAGCAGCTCGACGGCGAGCTCGAGCGCTTCATCGCCATGACCCGCGAGGTCTACGGCGCCTTCGGCTTCGACCGCGTCGAGGTCACGCTCCAGACGCGGCCCGAGAAGTTCCTCGGCCGGCTCGAGCTGTGGGAGGCCGCCGAGGCGGCGCTCCACCGCGCGCTCGAGCGCGCGGGGCATGCGGTCACGGTGCTGGAGGGGCAGGGTGCCTTTTACGGGCCGAAGATCGGGTTCGACTTCCGGGACGTGCTCGAGCGGTCCTGGACGCTCGCCACCGTCCAGATCGACTGCGCCATGCCCGAGCGCTTCGGGCTCCGCTACGTGACGGCCGAGGGTACGGAGGCGACGCCCGTCATGCTCCACCGTGCGGTCCTCGGCTCGCTCGAGCGCTTCATCGCGATCCTCCTCGAGCACACGGCGGGCAAGCTGCCGCTCTGGCTGGCGCCCGTGCAGGTGCGCGTGCTGCCGGTGAGCGAGAAGGCGGCGGCCTACGCGACGCGCGTGGCGGCCGCGTGTGAAGCGGCCGGGCTGCGCGCCGAGGCGGATCTGCGCAACGAGAAGCTCGGCTACAAGGTGCGCGAGGCGCAGGTCGAGAAGGTGCCGGTCGTCGCCGTCGTGGGCGAGCGCGAGGCGGCCGCCGGCACGGTGGCGCCGCGCACTGAGGGCGCGGCGCAGCCCGCCCTGCCGCTCGACGTCTTCGTCGCGCGAATCGCGACGGAGGCGCGCCCGCCAGGAGGTGTCGCATAGCCAAGGTCGAAGAAAAGACGCGGATCAACCACAACATCCGCGCCCGTGAGGTGCGCGTGATCGACGCCGACGGCGGGCAGCTGGGCGTCATGGCGACGTCGGACGCGTTGCGCATCGCGCAGCAGAAGGAGCTCGACCTGGTCGAGGTGGCGCCCACCGCGAACCCGCCGGTCTGCCGCATCATGGACTACGGGAAGTACCGGTACGCGCAGAAGAAGAAGGCGCAGGAATCGCGCAAGAAGTCGACCGCCTCGCTCCTGAAGGAGGTGAAGCTCGGCTCGCAGACCAGCGGGCACGACGTCAACTTCAAGGTCGGCCACATCCGCAGCTTCCTCGGCGACGGCCATCGTGTCAAAGTCACCGTCTTCTTCCGTGGCCGGCAGATCACGCACCCCGAGCTCGGCAGGGTGATGCTCGACCGGATCGCCGAGAAGGTGGCCGACGTCGCGGTCATCGATCAGCCGGCCCGGATGGAAGGCCGCAGCATGTCGATGATGCTGGTGGCCAAGTGAGGGACTGACCCGATGCCGAAGATGAAGACGAGTCGCGGCGCCGCCAAGCGCTTCAAGGTGACCGCCACCGGCAAGGTGAAGCGCCGGCGCGGCTACCTGCGCCACATCCTGTCGACCAAGACGCGCAAGCAGAAGCGCCGGCTCGGGAAGCCGGCGCTCGTCGACCCGACCAATGCGAAGGCGATCAAGCGCCTTCTGCCCTACCTGTAGAGAGGAGCGGCCCGATGCCACGCGCCAAGGGCGGCCCGAAGACGCGCCGCCGTCACAAGAAGACGATGAAGCTGGCGAAGGGCTACGTCGGGGGCCGCCGCAAGACCTATCGCCAGGCCCGCGAGACCGTCGAGCGCGGCCTCACCTACGCCTACCGCGACCGCAAGCAGCGCAAGCGCGACCTCCGGTCGCTCTGGATCGTGCGCATCAACGCGGCCGCGCGCGCCAACGGGATGTCGTACAGCCGGCTCATGACGGGTCTGCGGGCTGCCGGGGTGGAGGTGGACCGCAAGATGCTCGCCGCCCTCGCCCTCGACGATCCCCGGGCGTTCGCGGAGATCGCCGGCCTCGCCCGCGCCCACGCGGCCGCACCGGCGACGCCGTAGTTGCGGGAGGAGCTCGCACGGCTCCGCGAGGCCGCCCTCGCCGAGATCGCTGCCTGCCGCGCCGAGGCGGACCTCGAGGCGGTTCGCATCCGCTACCTCGGCCGCAAGGGCTCGCTCACGCAGGTGGTGCGCGGGCTCGCCACGGTCCCGCCCGACGAGCGGCCGGCTCTCGGCGCGCTCGTCAACCAGGCGAAGGAGGCGGTCGAGGCGGCCGTCACCAGGGCCGGCGAGCGGCTCGCCGCCGAGCGGCTCGCCCACAGCCTTGCCCACGAGCGGATCGACGTCACGCTTCCCGGCCGCTGCCGCCCCCGCGGCCACGCGCATCCACTCCGCCTCGTCGAGGACGAGATCATCGACCTCTTCGTCGCCATGGGCTTCCGCGTCGCCGAGGGGCCGGAGATCGAGGACGACTACCACAACTTCGCGGCCCTCAACTTCGAGCCCGATCATCCGGCGCGGGACGCCCAGGACACGCTCTTCGTCGCCTCCGGGGCCGACATCCTGCTCCGCACCCACACCTCGCCCGTACAGATCCGCGTCATGCGCGCCGCGAAGCCGCCGCTCCGTGTGGTCGTGCCCGGGACAGTCTACCGGCGCGACGACCTCGACCCGACCCACTCGCCGATGTTCCAGCAGATGGAGGCGTTCATGGTCGACGAGCGCGTGAGCTTCGCCGATCTGAAGGGCGTGCTCGTCCACTTCCTCCGCCGGCTCTTCGGACCCGAGACCGGCGTCCGCTTCCGGCCGAGCTTCTTCCCCTTCACCGAGCCGTCCGCCGAGGTCGACATCGCCTGCTTCCGGTGCGCGCCGACCGGGGCGGTGGACCCCGCCTGCCGCATCTGCCGCGGGCGGCGGTGGCTCGAGGTGCTCGGCGCCGGCATGATCCATCCGAACGTGCTGCGCGCCGTCGGCTACGACCCCGAGCAGGTGCAGGGCTTCGCCTTCGGCCTCGGCATCGACCGCATCGCGATCCTCCGCTACGGCATCGAGGACCTCCGGCTCTTCTACGAGAACGACCTGCGCTTTCTGGCGCAGTTCCCGTCGTAGGCGGCCGTGCGCGTCCCGCTCTCCTGGCTCGGGGAGTTCGTCACCTGGAGCGGGTCGGCGGAGGTGCTGGCCGAGCGGCTGACGCTCGCCGGCCTCGCCGTGGAAGGCGTCGAGGAACTGGGCCGCCTCGACCGCCGCATCCGTGTCGGGCGCCTCACCGCCGTCGAGCCGCATCCGGGTGCGGAGCGGCTCGGTGTCTGCCGGGTCGACGTGGGGGACGCGTCGCCGATCGTCGTCGTCTCGGGAGCGCCGGGGCTGGCGGCGGGGCAGTGCGTGCCGGTGGCCTTACCCGGAGCCCGGCTGCCGGCCGGACGCGAGACGCGCGTGGCGGCGTTCGGGGGCATCGAGTCCGCCGGCGTTCTCTGCTCCGAGGCGGAGCTCGAGCTCGGCGACGACGCGAGCCAGGTACTCCTCCTGCCGCACGACACCGCTCCCGGCACGCCGCTCGTCGAGGTCGCGGGCATCGCCGATACGGTGCTCGAGGTCGAGGTGACGTCCAACCGCGGCGACTGCCTGTCGATGCTCGGAGTCGCCCGGGAAGTCGCGGCGACGAGCGGCGTCCGGCTCCGGCGACTGCGGCCGCGGCCCCGAGAAGGGGGCACGCCGGCCGGGGGCGACGTCCGCGTGCGCGTCGAGTCGACGGACCTCTGCCCGCGCTACTGTGCCCGGCTCGTGCGCGCGGTCACCGTGCAGCCCTCGCCGCTCTGGCTGCGGCTCCGCCTGCGACGCGCCGGCACGCGGCCCGTGAACGTCGTCGTCGACGCCACGAACCACGTCATGCTCGAACGCGGCCAGCCGCTCCACGCTTTCGACTGGGAGCAGCTGGCAGAGCGCCTGATCGTCGTCCGCCGCGCCGCGACCGGCGAGCGGCTGGTGACGCTCGACGGCGTCGAGCGAATCCTCGACCCCGCGGACCTGGTGATCGCCGACGCCCGCGGGCCGGTGGCGCTGGCCGGTGTCATGGGCGGGCAGGCGTCCGAGGTGACGGCCGCCACGCGCGCGCTGCTCCTCGAGAGCGCGTTCTTCATGCCGGCCGCCGTCCGGCGGACGGCGCGCCGCACCGGCGTCGCGTCCGAGGCCGCCTATCGCTTCGAGCGGCGGGTCGATCCGGCCATGGTCCCCGAGGCGCTCGACTGCGCGGCCGCGCTGATCACGCGCCTGGCCGGCGGGCGCACCGCGCCCGGCATCGTGGAGGACCCGCCCGGCGGCTGGATGCCGGAGGCGCCGACGATCCGGCTCCGTCCGCGCCGGGTTGCCGCGCTGCTCGGCGTCGCGGTGCCGCGCGCCCAGATCGGTCGGCGGCTGCGCGCGCTCGGCGCGACCTGCCGAGCGGACCGGGACGCGCTGATGATCACGCCACCCTCGCATCGCGGCGATCTCCGTTGCGAGGAGGATCTGGCGGAGGAGGTGGCGCGCCTCGGCGGCTACGACGCGATCCCCGTGAGCCTGCCGGAGGCGCCGCTCGCGAGCGGCGAGGACAGCCGGGCCCGCGTCGCAGCCCGCCGCCTCCGCCGCCTCTTCGCCGCCGAGGGTCTGGCCGAGATGGTGACGCTCGCCTTCACCGACGCCGAGACCAACCGCCTGCTCCCGGGCTACGTCGGTCGCACCCTCACCCCGCTCGCGCTCCAGAACCCGCTCTCGTCGGAGACGGGCGAGCTGCGCCGCTCGCCGCTCGCGGGCCTCGTGCGCGCGCTGCGCGCCAACGTGGGCCTCGGGGCCGACTTCGTCGGCGCGTTCGAGATCGGCAAGGGCTACGGCGTGGACGCGCACGGCCATCGCCAGGAGCCGCGCGCCGTCGCGATCCTGCTGTACGGGACCTGGCCGCCGCGCGGGGTGGAACGCGCCGGGCCGTCGGTCGAGTTCGCGGACCTGAAGGGCATCGTCGAGAACGTCCTGGCGGGCCTCGGCCTCGACGAGCGGCGAGTGCGCTGGCGGCCGATCGGCGAGGAGCCGTTCCTGCATCCAGGGAAGGCGGCCGTGATCGAGGCGGCCGGAGCGACCGTCGGCGTGGCCGGAGCCCTGCACCCGAAAATCGCGCAGACCTGCGATCTTGCAGAGGAAGTGTGGCTATCCGAGCTTGACTTCGAAACCCTCGCCGACTATGGTTCGCGCCGCGTTGAACTGAGGCCCTTACCTCGATTCCCTGCTGTCACGCGCGACCTTGCGGTTATCGTGGACGAAGCGTTTCCGGCCGCTGCGATCCTCGAGGAGATCCGCTCGTTGGCCGATCCGCGCATCGAGTCGGTCCGTCTGTTCGACTGCTACCACGGTACGCCGGTCCCCCCGGGCAAGAAGAGCCTGGCGTATTCGATCGCCTATCGGGCCCCTGACCGTACGCTGACCGACGAGGAGGTGAGCGGTGTCCACGCGGGCGTGCTCCAGCGGCTCCGGGAGCGGTTCCGGCTCGAGCTGAGAAGCTGAGGCGGCCTTGATGACCATGACGAAGGCCGACATCGTGGAGCGAATCTACGAGAAGGTGGGCTTCTCCAAGAAGGAGGCGACCGAGGTCGTGGAGTCGATCTTCGAGTTGCTGAAGGAGCGCCTCGAGCAGGGCGAGAAGGTCAAGATCTCGGGCTTCGGCAACTTCGTGGTGAACGAGAAGCGCCCGCGGAAGGGGCGGAACCCGCAGACCGGAGAGGAGATCGTCATCTCGGGCCGCCGCGTGCTGACCTTCAAGGCGAGCCAGGTGCTCAAGAAGACGATGAACGGCGGCGGTCCGCCGCCTGCCACGGGCGGCGCCACGTGAGCGGCGCCTCGCTGCCCGACAAGCTGTACTTCAAGATCGGCGAGGTCGCGAAGCTGGTCGGGGTGAAGCCGTACGTGCTGCGCTACTGGGAAACGGAGTTCAGCGTCCTCAGGCCCGGCAAGACGCGGGCAAGGCACCGCCTCTACCGCCGCAAGGACGTCGAGATGCTGCTCGAGATCCGCCGCCTGCTCTACACCGAGCGCTACACGATCGAAGGCGCCAAGCGGCGGCTTCGCGAGATGAGCGCCGCCTCCCCCCAGGCCGGCGACGGCGGGGCCACGGTGGCCGCGCTGCGCGACGAGCTCGTGGCGCTCTACCGGATGCTCGAGGAGTGATCCCAGCGGGGCATTTGATCCCCGGGACCCCGTGCGCTGCTCGCACGCAGCTCCAGCCGCGGCCGATTGGTTTAGTACTCGAGGCAGGCGCCCGCCGCCGCAGCAAACGCTCCCGGGCGCCGCGCGTGACCACCGCCACGACGTGCGGGGCGGGAACGGGCGCCGCCGCGGCGACCTCCGCAGCTCCCGCGCGCGCATGCAGCTGCGGGGGGACGCGACAGCTTCGAGGCGCGCGTGGAGCGAGGACGCGGGAGCCGAGGCGGCGCCCCTTCCCGCCTCCTCGCCGCGCGTGGTGCGCCTATCGCACCCCGCTCGTGCGCTTGGTGCGGAGGTGTAGCCGGTAGACCTTCTTGGCCAGCGGCGCCGTGCCGGCCTCGAGCGCGGCCAGACGCTTCGCCTTCCAGCCGAGCAGCGCCCCGCGCAGCGACTCGGGGTTGATGCCGAGGGTCTCGCAGACGTTCTGGAAGGAGAACGGCCACTCGTAGTCCACGGCCCGGATCCACTGCTCGGCCTGCTGGGAGAGCAGGCGTGGGTTGGAGCGTGGGTTGCGGAGGTGCTCCTGGAAGCAGCGGATGCCGTCCTCGAGCACCGCGAGCATGAGGGCCTTCTCCCCAGAGATGTAGCTGTCGCGCCGGGCGCCCTCGAAGAACTGCTCGGGCAGGAGGATGTCCGGCGTGAAGAGCTCGGACAGGCTGTCGGGGTCGCGGCTCGGCCGGTAGGTGTCCGGCGACGGTACCGCGTCCGGGTTCGCACGCTTCAGCTCGATCGCTGTGTCGCTCGTGTAGGTGTTTGCCATGCACGGCGGCCTCCGACCCGCCTCACGGATGCAAGGCGATGCAACCGCTGCGCCACCGCGCGACGAAGCCCATGCGGGCCTTTCGGCGCACGAGCGTGTCGGGCGCGGCGCTTCGGGCGGCCAATTTGACACCCGCCGTGCCCGTGGCCGGGCGTGTCAAGAAGCTGGCAAGCTAGGCGGGACGGGCCCCGGATCGCGATGCGGGTCGCGCCCGCGGGCCGCGAGGCGTCAAGACGTTGACGCCGCCGCCTTGACTCGCCGCGGGACGGCTCCTAAAGAAGGGGCGCGCCGTGGGCAGGTTGAGCCCGGGCGTCGTGTTCTTGCCGCCGGGGCGTGGCGCAGCCAGGTAGCGCACTCGCTTGGGGTGCGAGTGGTCGGCCGTTCAAATCGGCTCGCCCCGACTCCTCTCGCAGACGACGGGGCGGGGCGGGGTTCCGCCCCGCTCGCGGCTTGCGGCGCCGACACCTTGGTGGCACCCTGCCCGCAATTGCATGGCGTCGTCGCCGCTCATCCTGGTTTGCAACGATGACGGTGTGCACTCGGAAGGGCTCGCGGTGCTCGCCGCAGCGGTGCGTGGGCTCGGTGAGGTGGTGGTGGTGGCGCCCGACCGCGAGCGCAGCGCGGTGAGTCACTCGCTCACCCTTCACCGTCCGCTGCGTGTCGAGGAGGTGGGGCCGGGCCGCTACGCCGTCAACGGGACGCCGACCGACTGCGTGAACCTCGCCGTCAACGGCATCCTCGGCCGGCGCCCGGCGCTCGTCCTTTCGGGCATCAACAAAGGGGCGAACCTGGGTGACGACGTGACGTACTCGGGCACGGTCTCGGCCGCGATGGAGGGGACGCTCCTCGGGGTCCCGTCGCTCGCCGTCTCCGCCGTCGGCCGCGGCAGCTTTCGCTTCGAGGCTGCAGCGGCCTTCTCCGCGCGGCTCGCGGCCTGGGTGCTCGAGCGCGGCCTCCCGCCCGACACCCTGCTCAACGTGAACGTGCCGGCGCCGAAGGACGGACAGCCGATCGGCGGCTTCGCGCTGACCCGCATGGGGCGGCGGCGCTACGGCGACGCGATCGTCGAGAAGGTCGACCCGCGAGGCAAGAAGTACTACTGGATCGGCGGCGAGGAGCTCGAGTTCGTGCAGGACGAGGGGACCGACTTCCACGCCGTGAGCCGGGGGCTGATCTCGGTAACGCCGATCCACCTGGACCTCACCAACTACAAGTCCTTCGAGGCCCTGAAGGCGCTCGACTTCTCGTGGCCATGAGATGAGCGACACGTTCGAGGAAGACCGCCAGCGCATGGTCGCGGCCCAGCTCGCCGCGCGGGGCATCGCCGACGGCCGCGTCCTCGAGGCCATGCGACGCGTGCCGCGCCACCTGTTCGTCGACCCGAGCCTGCGCCCGCATGCGTACGAGGACACCCCGCTCCCCATCGGTGCACGCCAGACGATCTCGCAGCCCTACATGGTGGCGCTCATGAGCGAGGCTCTGGAGCTCGCGGATGGTGGCGAGCGCGTGCTCGAGGTGGGCACCGGCTCAGGGTATCAGACCGCGGTGCTGGCCGAGCTCGGCGCGCGCGTGCTCTCGCTCGAGCGTATCCCGGAGCTGGCGCTCCGTGCCCGTGAGCTGCTCGAGACGCTGGGTTATCTCGACCGCGTGACGGTCGAGATCGCCGACGGCACGCTCGGCTGGCCGGCCGAGGCGCCGTACGACGCCATCATCGTGACCGCGGGGGCGCCCCAGATCCCGCGCCCGCTGATCGAGCAGCTCGGCCCCGGCGGGCGTCTCGTCCTCCCGATGGGCGAGGAGGAGCTCCAGGGTCTGGTCCGGATCCGGCGCCACACGGGCGGCATCGCCGAGGAGTATCTCGGCGACTGCCGGTTCGTGAAGCTGCGCGGCAGCTACGGGTGGGAGGAGCCCTAGCGGGTGCGGGCCGGCGGCTGGGCCGTGGTGGCGGTGGCGGCGGTGGCGGCCGGATGCGGCGGTGGACCGGCCGGACTCCGCCATCGCGTCGAACGAGGCGAGACGCTCTACCGAATCGGCAAGGCCTACGGCGTGTCGGATCGGGAGCTGGCACGCCTGAACGGCATCCGCGACCCCGCTCGCATCGAGGTCGGCCAGGTGCTCGTGATCCCGCACGCGACCCGGCCGTTGCCGGTGCAGGTGATCACGCCGGAGCAGGTGCGTCCCGACCGCCCGGCGCCGCGCGAGATCCCGGCCGGCCCGGAGGCCTTCGTCTGGCCCGTCCAGGGCGGCGTCGTGAGCTCGGACTTCGGCCCGCGCGGCGCGACGCATCACGACGGGATCGACATCAGCTGCCCGGTCGGCACCCCCGTGCGCGCGGCGCGCGCCGGGCGGGTGCTCTACAGCGACCGGCTGCGCGGCTACGGCAACCTGATCATCATGGAGCACGGCGACGGGTACGCGACGGTCTACGCCCACAACCGGGACAACCGCGCCCACACCGGCGACGTGGTCCGGCAAAGCGACGTGATCGCCTCGGTCGGGGAGACCGGCAAGACCTCCGGTGCGAACCTCCACTTCGAGGTCCGCAAGGACAACGTCGCCCGCAATCCGATCTTCTTCCTGCCGCCGCTGCCGGCGCGTCGTCTCGATGTGGTAGAGAAGGCCCCATGAGCGTGAGCGAAGGATACTGATGACGTGAGCGAAGGATACTGATGATGGATCTCCAGCGCTACATCCGCGACATCCCCGACTTCCCGAAGCCCGGCATCGTCTTCAAGGACATCACGCCGCTGCTCGCCGACAGCGTCGCCTTCCGCGCCACCGCGGACCGCTTCGTCGAGCACTACCGGGGGCGGGTCGACGTCGTGCTCGGCATCGAGTCCCGCGGCTTCATCATCGGCGCCGCCGTGGCCTACGGCCTCGGCACGGGGCTGGCGCTCGTCCGCAAGCCGGGCAAGCTCCCGCACCAGACCTACGCGGCCCGCTACGAGCTCGAGTACGGCAGCGACACGCTGGAGATCCACCACGACGCGATCGGCGATCGCCATCGGGTGCTGGTCATCGACGACCTGCTCGCGACCGGCGGGACGGCGTCGGCCGCGGTCGAGCTGGTCAAGCGGTGCGACGGCCAGGTGGTGGGCTGCGCCTTCGTGATCGAGCTCGCCTTCCTGAACGGGCGCCGCCGTCTCGACGGCCACGAGGTCTTCTCGCTCATCCGCTACGACCGCCCCTGACCAGGCGCGGCATGGAGGACCGGAACACCGCCCGCGAGCTCGGTGCTGTCCGCACCGGGCTGGTCTTCAGCTCGCTCCTCTGCGTGGCGGAGCTCGTGGGCGGGTATCTGACGAACAGCCTCGCCCTCGTCACCGACGCGGCGCACGTGTTCACGGACGTCGCCGCGCTCGCGCTGACGCTGTTCGCGCTCTGGATCTGCAGCCGGCCGGCGAGCGAGAGCAAGACCTTCGGCTACTATCGCGCCGAGATCCTGGCGGCGCTGGTGAACGGCGTCGTCCTCTGGCTCGTGATCGCGCTCATCGTCGCCGAGGCGTGGCGGCGCATCCAGCACCCGCCGGTGGTCGCGGGACGCGGCATGCTCGCCTTCGCGGCCGTCGGCCTCGGCATCAACGTCTTCGTCGCGCTCCGCCTGCGCGAGCATCGGGACCGCAGCCTGAACCTGCGGGGCGCTTACCTGCACGTGGTCTCCGACCTGCTCGGGTCGGTCGGGGCGCTGGGCGCCGCGCTCGTCATCCTGCTGACCGGCTGGTACACCGCCGACCCGCTGGCGAGCGTGCTGATTGCCGTCCTCATCCTGCTCAGCTCCTGGAACCTCGTGCGAGAGGCCGTGGACGTGCTCATGGAGGCCGTGCCCGCACACGTCGACGTCGAGGTGCTGCAGCGCTCGCTCGAGCGCGTGCCGGGGACGGGGGAGGTCCACGACCTCCACGTGTGGACGCTCACCACTGGACGCTACGCCCTGTCGGCGCACGCGGTCGTCACCGGCGACGTCGACGACGACCTGCTGCTCGCGCGGATGGCCGACATCTGCGCCCGGGAGTTCAGGATCGACCACGTGACCATCCAGATCGAGCACGAGAGCCGCCGCGCCGCAGAGCCGGCGCACTAGTTTGCTCTAGGGGGAGCCGGCCATGGCGAACGTCGAGTACCTGGTCCTGGTGGTGCGCGACCTGGAGCGTGCGCTCGGGCTGTACGAGCGCGGCCTCGGATTTGCGCGTGTCGAGGACGTGAGCGACGTGCCGGCGATCGGCGCGCGACGCATCTTCCTGCGCGCCGAGAACTGCCTCCTCGAGCTGCTCGAGCCGCACGACGAGACGAAGCCGCCCGGCGCCTTCCTGTCCGCCCGGGGCGAGGGCGTCTTCGCCCTCGGCGTGCGCAGCGCGGACACGGAGGAGACCCTCGCGCAGCTGCGCCGCGCCGGGGTCGCCGCCGCCGGTCCGACGGGCGGCGGGGGCGGCGAGGGCGAGTACTGGTACCTGCGCCCCGCCGACG
>Ga0209056_10005664_pt1 | contig 12974 bp, 8 predicted proteins | sample GraSoiAngelo_114_FD_185876 | JGI IMG/M metagenome (GOLD analysis project Ga0209056, IMG submission 185876) | Grasslands soil microbial communities from the Angelo Coastal Reserve, California, USA - 14_0903_13_40cm (SPAdes) (version 2) | ecosystem: Environmental > Terrestrial > Soil > Grasslands ... | reverse complement strand
CATCAAAGCCAAGGGGGAGGAGCTCTCGCCCGGCGCCGGCGAGACGAAGCGCGGGAAGCCGGCAAGCGTATCGGAGTCGAGTACATTGTCCTGGACAATCACGATGCCGAGCTGCTCCCGACGCTCGAAGTCCGGCAACAGATTATCCGCCAGATCCGCCAGTGGAACGCGGATCTGGTTCTGGCGCCGCGTCCCAACGACTATCATCCCGATCACCGATACACGGGCGTCCTGCTTCAGGATTGCGCGTACATGGTCACCGTCCCCAACGTCGCGCCCGACACCCCAGCGCTGCGCAAGAACCCCGTGTTCATGTATTTTCAGGACGGCTTTCAGAAGCCCGCTCCATTCACTCCCGATATCGCCGTAGGCATCGACGACGTGATCGAAAAGAAGCTAGGCGCGCTGGACGCGCACGTCTCGCAGTTCTACGAATGGATGCCCTGGCTCGACGGTATTCTGGAACAGGTGCCCAAGGAAGCGGGCGCTCGCAAGGAATGGCTTCGCAAACAATATATGGATTCCAGAGAGACAACGCCGGCCGTGCGGCAGGCCCTGGTGAAATGGTACGGACAGGAAACCGCGAAAGGGATGAAGTACGCCGAGGCCTTTGAGATTTGCGAATACGGCAAGCGGCCGAGCGAAGCGGAGCTCCGGCAGCTCTTCCCTTTTTTCCCAGCCAACCCAAGGTGAATTTAAGATTTGAAATTATTTGAAATTTGAAATTTCAAATGTCTCAAATTTCAAATTTCAAATTTCGGGGGAGGAGCTGGTCGCGTGAGGCGCGGTACAGCAAAAGCGCGTCCTTGAGCACATTGAAAGCATCGATGCGGCCGCGCAGGTTTTCGATGCGGACTTCTTTGTGCTCGAGAACCTTATAGTCCAGAAAGAAGCGCTGGAGCTCTCTCAGCTTGTGCGCGGGCAGCTCTGAAATGTCGCGGTAGTGGTTGAACTCAGGGTCATCGGACTGTACGGCGATGATCTTGTCATCCCGGCCTTTTTCGTCCTCCATCGTGATGACGCCTATGCAGCCGCAGCGCACGATGCAGAGCGGATGCACCGGTTCCTGACCGAGTGCAAGGACATCGAGAGGATCGCCATCTTCGCAGTAAGTCCTGGGGATGAACCCGTAATTGGCCGGGTAGTGCACCGCGCTGTGGAGCACGCGGTCCAGGATCAGTATTCCCGTCTCCTTGTCCAACTCGTACTTGTTCTTCGACCCTTTGGGGATTTCGATAATGCACAGAAATCCTGACTCTACGTCGTCGCCCGGGTTCACGTCATGCCAGGGATGCAATGGATCTCCCCCTTTCAAAGAACGGATGATAACACACCTCCTTTTCACCACTGTGCAAGCATGGAGTTCAGCCTTCAGGCTGCACCCGCTCAGTACAGGCTAAAGCCTGAACCTACCAACATCGGCGATGTGGGTTCGTGCTATACTCGTCGCCGTTTCGCTGAATCCATTTTTGGGGAAGGAGAGAGACAGGCTATGCGAGTCGGACTCTTTACCACGCTCTATGCAAAGCAAAGTCTCGATGACGTAATCCAGCGTGCGAAAAAGCTCGGCATTTCCGATCTGGAGGTGGGGACCGGCAACTATCCGGGTGATGCTCATTGCAAGCTGGAATATTTGACAGACACGCTGAAACGCACGGCATTCCAAAAGAAGCTGGCGGACAACGGCATGCGCGTATCGGCCCTTTCGTGTCACGGCAACCCCCTGCATCCCAACAATGGGCTGGCTAAAGCCAACGACGACGTCAGCCGTAAGACCGTCCAGCTCGCCGCAAAGCTGGGCGTACCCAAAGTCATTGAATTCTCCGGTTGTCCCGGAGACTCAGACCGGTCGAAGTATCCCAACTGGGTAACGTGCCCCTGGCCCGACGAATATCTCGATTTGCTGAAGTGGCAGTGGGAGAAGAAAGCCTTTCCCTACTGGATCAAGCGGAACAAACATGCGGAAGACCATGGCGTCAACATCGCCCTGGAGATGCATCCCGGCTTCGTCGTGTACTCGCCGGAAACCATGCTCAAACTGCGCACCGTCGCGGGGAAACGCATTGGGGCCAACCTGGATCCCTCGCACCTTTTCTGGCAAGGAATTGACCCGGTCCAGTCCGTGAGGGCTCTCGGCGAGGCCGTTTTCCACATCCATGCGAAGGATACCAAGCTGTATCCCACGAACATGGCCGTCGGAGGAGTCCTGGATGTCAAGCCCTACAGCGATGAGATCCACCGCTCCTGGCTTTTCCGCACGGTGGGCTACGGACACGGGCCAGAGTGGTGGACGGACTTCATATCGACACTCCAGATGGTCGGCTACGACGATGTGCTGTCGATCGAGCATGAGGACAGCCTGATGGCCGTCGAAGAGGGTTTGAGCAAAGCGGTAACGTTTCTGAACTCCGTGCTCATTCGCGAACGCCTCACCGAGATATGGTGGGCGAAAGCTTGATTGCGGATTTCGGATTTCGGATTGCGGATTGAGAAACACCAGTCCCGATTTCCAATCCGCAATCCGCAATCGCCAATCCGCAATTGGGGGCGACTATGGGTCAGGTGAACGTGGGATTGATCGGTTACAAGTTCATGGGCAAGGCTCACTCTAACGCCTACAAATCCGTGGGCATGTTTTTCCCTCTCAAAAACCGGGTCGTCATGAAAGCCATCTGCGGACGCGACGAGACGGCAGTGCGCAAGGCCGCGGAGACCTGGGGCTGGGGATCTTATGAGACGGACTGGAAAAAATTGATCAAGCGCCCTGACATCGATGTCATTGACGTCGCCACACCGGGGAACCTCCACCCAGACATGTCCATCGCCGCAGCCAGGGCAGGCAAGCATGTGATCTGCGAAAAACCCCTGGCGAATTCTCTGGCCGAAGCGCGAGCCATGCAAAAGGCGGTTGACAAGGCCGGCGTCAAGAACATGGTGTTTTTCAACTACCGGCGGGTCCCGGCCGTGAGCTTCGCCCGCCAGATGATCCGTGAGGGGAAGCTGGGCGACATCTATCATTTTCGCGCGGCCTACCTGCAGGACTGGATCGTCGATCCTGAGTTTCCGCTTGTCTGGCGCCTGGACAAGAAGATTGCGGGCAGCGGGGCGTTGGGCGATATAGGGGCCCACATCACCGACCTCGCGCTCTTCCTGATAGGGGAAATCTCTGAGGTCGTGGCGGACCTGAAGACTTTCATCAAGAAGCGCCCCCTGCTGGAATCCGGAAGCGCCTTCTTCGCCCGGAAAAAAACCGGCCCACCCCAGTACGGGACGGTGACCGTCGACGATGCCGCGGCTTTTCTGGCCCGTTTCAAAAACGGGGCCCTGGGAACATTCGAGGCGACGCGCTTTGCTACCGGCCGGAAAAACGCCAACCAGTTTGAAATCTACGGGAGCCGCGGCGCTCTGAGGTTCGACCTCGAGTCGCTCAATGAGCTGCATTTCTACAGCAAGGACGAGGCTGCCCCCGAGCAAGGGTTCAAGAGGATCCTGGTGACGGAAGCCAGCCACCCCTACATAAGCGCGTGGTGGCCGCCCGGACATATCATCGGTTACGAACACACATTCACCAATGCTCTCTCCGACTTCTTCCGCTCCCTGGAAACAGATCAGCCGGTTTCGCCCGACTTTCGCGAAGGTGTTCGGGTCCAGGCCGTCCTGGACGCGGTGGAGAAATCCGCCCAGCGGGGAAAGTGGGTCCGCGTTGTGCCGTAGTCTCAAGAGCGTAGAAGATCGAGGATAGAGGATCTTTCTGAACCTTCTCGCCGTCTGCCATCATCAATTACTGTAAGGTGCAAAAGCGTGAGGGTACAGCCATGAGAGCCATTAAGGCAGTCTTTTTACTCGGTCTGGCATTCGGAATTTGCTCTGCCGCCAATCCCCAGGAACAGGAGAAAGGGAAGGCGCTCCAGGCGGAACCGGAACTTGTGGTTCCTGCCGGGACCAGTCTTCCCATTGTGCTGACGGTCTTTTTGAACTCTCGCAGCAGTCAACCGGGTGACAGTTTCTATGCCGAGACGATCTATCCAATCTGGGTGCAGCAGAGACAGGTCATGCCGCGCGGATCTATCATCAAGGGGACCGTAACACAGGTCGAGCGTCCGGGAAGGGTAAAGGGTAGAGGGCGCATTGCGTTCCGCTTCGAATCGGTCCTCCTGCCCAATGGTGTGAATCGAGATCTGGTGGCCGAGCTCCAGGGTATCCATGGGCCGGGTGTTGAGAAGATTGACCGTCGGACCGAGACCGTGGAGATGGAAGGGTCCAAGGGTCGTGACACCGCCGAAGTCGCGGCGCCCGCCGGCCAGGGAGCCATCATCGGGGCGATAGCGGGCGCCGGCAAGGGCGCGCTGATCGGCGCCGCAGCCGGTGGCGCGGTCGGGCTCGCAACGGTCCTCCTCTCGCGCGGCCAGGAGCTCGTCCTCGAGCCCGGAACGCAGTTCGACCTCGTGCTGAGGCAGCCGTTGCGCTTTGCTTACGGAGAGGTGGAGTTTACGCAGCGGGAACTGGACAGCGCGTACCGCAGCGCCACGCGAAGCCGAGCGCGTTACGATCGCGACCGCGAGCGTCCCCCGTATTTTCCGGGACGCGGCTTTCCTGGCCCCTGGGGATTCCCCTGGCCGTAGTCCGTTTACTCGCAATCTCAAATTCGATCTTTAGCCACAGAGACAAGGCTTTCTCTGTGCCTCCGTGTCTCGGTGGAAACGGTTGTGAAGCGACGGCACACAGACCGCCCGAGGGAGAAAAGAATTCGTGTATTTCGTGAAATTCGTGGCAAGTCTGCCTGTCCTCGATTCCCTCCCAAGACTAACGGGTTACCCTGGGGCTAAAATCCGGGTTGATTCTGCGGACACTGTCAGTAAGAATATCGGCCATGAATTCTGAGCTTATTTCTCGTGTGTCCCGGGAAGTAGGTCTCCCTGAATCCTCCGTTGCCGCCACTGTTGCCCTCCTCGAAGCAGGCGGAACGCCGCCGTTCATCGCGCGCTACCGGAAGGAAGCCACGGGTGGATTGGACGAGTCGAAAATACAGTCCATCGAAGAGCGCATAATCTTCTACAAGGAACTGCAGGACCGCCGTGCTGCCATTCTGAGTGTCATAGCAGCACAGGGAAAGCTAACGGACGCGCTACGCCTGCAGATCGAGACTTGTTTCCACAAGGTGGAACTGGAGGATCTCTTTCTGCCATTCCGGCCGGCGCAGCGCAAGAGCCGGGCGGCGGAAGCTGCGGGGAGAGGACTCGAACCACTTGCGGAATATTTGTGGAATCAGGAGCCGGATGCGTGGAGCCTTGAAGAGCACGCCGATGTCTTTATCGATCCGGAAAAGAACGTAAATTCCCGGGAAGAAGCACTGCGCGGGGCGGCGGAGATCGTCTCAGTGTGGATCTCTCAAAACAGTGGCTACCGCAAAGCCCTGCGACAGATCATCTGGGAAACGGGATTCGTCGTCTCCAGAGTTGCCCCCGGCAGGGCGGATCAGAAGACCAAGTACACCATGTACTATGACCGCCGGGAGCCCGTGGCCAAGATTCCTTCGCATCGAGTCCTGGCAATCCGGAGGGGGACCAAGGAAGGGATCCTCACTTCTTGCATCGAGTCCGACGACGCCAGGGCAATCGATTTCCTCCGAAAGGCTATCATTCGGGACCCTGAATCTGTCCTTGCCCCTCTGCTGGAAATCATCATCGGCGACAGTTACACACGGCTGATACGGCCTGCGCTGGAAGTCGAGATCCGGACGCAGGTCAAGGAACGCGCGGACTGCGAGGCTATACGGGTATTCCAGGAGAATCTGGCAAATTTGTTGCTCTCTCCCCCAGGAGGCCCGATGGTCGTCCTGGGCGTGGATCCCGGCAAAACGGAATTCAAAGTCGCTGTCGTCGATCAGAGTGGAAAGTTTCTTGAAGTGGCGTTGATCAGCCCGCTTCCCCCCAAAGGCGACACGGAAGGGACCCGCGCCATCTTGAAGGATCTGATCGCCAGGCATAGCGTTCGCGCCCTTGCCATTGGAGCCGGGGCTGGGTCGCGCGAGTTGGAGCGCGTCCTCCGGCAGATGCTTCAGGAAGAAAAGCTGGAGAGTGTTCTGCTCGTCGGAGTGAATGACGCCGGGATTTCAGTATATGCTTCCTCGCGGATCGGCCGGGAGGAATTCCCCGATCTGGATTCCCCCTCACGCAGTGCGATCGGCATGGCGCGCAGATTGCAGGATCCCCTGGCGGAGCTCGTGAAGATCGACCCCAAGACAATCGGGGTGGGCCAGTACCAGCACGACGTGGATCAGAAGGAGCTGCACCGGGGGCTGATCAGGACAGTTCGGTCCTGCGTGAGCAGGGTCGGTGTGGATTTGAACACCGGCTCGTTTTCGCTCTTACGATACGTTTCGGGTCTCAACGACCGGCTGGCGCGACGCATTGTCAACCATCGCACTGGGAACGGCCTTTTCACTTCGCGAACCGCGCTTCTCGGCGTTCCGGGCATAGATGAACAGGTCTTCTGCCATGCGGCCGGATTTTTGAGGGTCCAGGGCGGTGAAAATCCGCTGGACCGAACGGCCGTCCATCCGGAAGCGTATCCTGTCGCAGAAAAGATGGCCGCTTCGCTTGGAGTTTCGGTGGCAGATCTCATTGAGAATAAAACTCTGGTCTCGAGCTTGAAGCTGGAGGAGTTCGTCACCGACACGGTAGGCCTTCCGACTCTTTTCGACATACGCGAGGAACTGCTCAAGCCTGGGAGAGATCCGCGCAGGACTTTCGCTGTAGCCAAGTTCCGCGACGACGTGAAGGAGATCAGCGATCTCAAGGAAGGAATGGTCCTCGAGGGGACCGTAACCAACGTCACCAATTTTGGGGCATTTGTGGATGTTGGCGTCCAGCAGGACGGCCTGGTTCACTTGAGCCAGATGTCCAACCGATTCATCCGGGACCCACGAGAAGCGGTGAAAGTAGGAGACGTTGTTCAGGTCAAGGTCATCTCTGTGGAGGCCGAGACCAAGCGCATTGGCCTGTCCATGAAGGCGCTCCTTCCTCCAGTCCCTCACAGACGCAAGCATCCCAGACGTGCCAGAGATCGGGTTGCCGCTTCTGAAAAACCCCGCCCGGCCGAGGCGGTTACTGTCCCGGAGGGCGTGCGCGGAACCAGCGTCTTCGCCGAGGAAGTTCCGGCAGCGGAAGGTCGACCACAGCGATCCAGGCACCGCTCGCGACGAGGGCAGAGGAAGCGCGAGGCACGGCCGCCGCAGCCGGTAACGCCGACAAAGCCGGCTTCCCCTCCGAACGAAAAACCCGCGGAGCCGGAGCCAGAGCCGACGTTACAGGAGAAGATCGCGATCCTGCAGTCCAAATTCCGCGGCATTAATTAGACAGGATTACAGGATTGGCAGAAGACAGGATAGACACGACTTGTTGACAGGATAACAGGATCGACAGGATTGTGTGCGTAAAGCAGATCTCTAAAGATTTCGACCGGATAAGACCATAATCGATAACTTGTTCCGTCCTGTCCCCGCATCCGGTTGTCCCGACAAAAAAACCTGAAATTTTTCCCTCCCTCACGAAACTTCAAGATAAGCGGAACAGGATTCACAGTGCAGCCCAGCCGCAACCCAAAAAATCCACCGCGGTGAAAATATCCTTGACCGCCGGACAAGGATTTGCATGTTAGTAGTACAGGGTCCAACGGCACGCTGCAAGTCAGGACCCTGTCTATCCGGTTACCGTGTCAAAAAATCTGTCTATCCTGTTATCCTGTCAAAACCATGAGCCGATCCTGTTATCCAGTCATCTTGCTTGGCTTGCTGCTCACCGGATTTTCTCCGAAGCATGAGCGCGCCGGGCCCAGGACGGGCTATCGCGATTGGAAGGTCTACTGCGGCGGTCCCGACAGGATCCGTTACTCCGCTCTCGCGCAGATCAATCGCGACAACGTCCGCCAGCTTCAAGCGGCGTGGACCTTCGATACGGGTGACGCTTTTGAAGGCTCGGAAATGCAGTGCAACCCGATTATCGTCGATGGAGTGCTCTATGCTACGACTCCGAAGCTTCGGGTGATTGCGCTCGACGCGGCTCGCGGCAGCCTGCGCTGGAGCTTCGATCCGAATGAGGGCAGGAAGGTATTCAGCAAGGCCCGCAACCGGGGACTCACCTATTGGGAACACGGAAAAGACAAGCGGATCTACTTCGCCGCTCGCCATTACCTTTACTCCCTCGATGCCCGAACCGGGGAGCCTGTGACTCATTTCGGCAAATCCGGCCGCGTCGATCTGAGGGAGGGACTCGGCCGCGAGCCGGCGACTCTCACCATCTCCGCCACAACCCCGGGTGTCGTGTACAAAAACCTCCTCATTCTCGGCAGCATTGTGAGCGAGTCTCTGCCGGCGGCCCCGGGCGACATTCGTGCGTACGACCTCCGAACCGGGCGCCTGCGCTGGACGTTTCACACTATCCCTCATCCCGGAGAGCTCGGCTACGAAACGTGGCCGAAAGACGCCTGGAAGTACATTGGCGGCGCCAATAACTGGGCTGGAATGTCCCTTGACGAAAAGCGAGGCCTGGTCTTTGTTCCGACGGGTTCCGCCGCCTTCGACTTCTACGGGGCCAATAGAGCCGGCGACAACCTGTTCGCGAATTCTCTGATCGCTCTCAAGGCGGACACCGGAAAACGCGTCTGGCATTTCCAGGCCGTCAGACACGACGTATGGGACCGGGATTTTCCGGCGCCTCCGAACCTGGTCGCCGTAAAGCGCGGCGGCCGGCTCGTCGATGCGGTCGCACAGATCACGAAGTCAGGGCATGTTTACGTGTTTGAGCGCGAGACAGGAACGGCGCTCTTCCAGATCGAGTACAGGCGCGTTCCGCCCTCGGAGGTGGACGGTGAAGTTCTCGCGGAAACGCAACCTGTTCCGCTCCTGCCGCCTCCCTTCGCGCGTCAGGTCTTCAACGAAGACATGGTGACAAAAAGAACGGTTCAGGCGCATGACGACGTGTTGCAGAGACTGCGGACGCTGCGCAATGGGGGCCAGTTTACGCCGCCCAGCCGGGAAGGAACGGTTATCTTCCCGGGGTTCGACGGCGGAGGCGAATGGGGAGGCGCCGCCTTCGATCCGGAGACCAGTCTGCTGTACGTGAACTCCAATGAGATGGCATGGGTGTTGCGCCTGGTGGAACGGCCCCCGGCGAAGGCACGGCCGAGTGGACAGGGCCTGTATTTGCAATATTGCGCCTCCTGTCACCGCGAAGACCGAAGAGGGACCCCGCCCGAATTCCCGTCTCTCATCGGTATCGGCGAAAAGTACACGGCGTCCGAAGTCTCGAGAATCGCCGTCGAGGGAGGCGGGAGGATGTCCGGCTTCGCGCATTTGAAAGGAGAGGCAGTCCGTGCCATCGCCGACTATCTGACAACGGGAAAAGATACCGAGATCTCCGGGGAAGCGGCGGCCCCGTCTCCCATTGACCTCAAGTATTCGATTGACGGCTATAACAAGTTTCTTGACTCGGATGGCTACCCTGCCGTCGAACCGCCCTGGGGCACTTTGAATGCGATCAACCTGGATACGGGAGAGATCGTGTGGAAAATACCCTTCGGTGAGTTTCCGGAGCTGGTGGAAAAAGGGATGGGCAACACCGGAAGCGAGAATTACGGAGGGCCCGTGGTAACCGCCGGCGGCGTCCTTTTCATTGGGGCGACCAATCACGATAAGAAGTTCCATGCTTTCGACAAGTCAACGGGGGAGCTCCTGTGGGAGACCGTCTTGCCGGCGGCCGGCAACGCGACACCAGCCACCTATGAGATTGGCGGACGTCAATTCGTGGTGATCGCGGCGGGCGGTGGCAAGTCGGGCGCACACTCCGGCGGATCCTACGTGGCCTTTGCCTTGCCGTAAAGACAGGATCACAGGATTTTAGGACGGGATAACAGATTTGGACAGGATAACAGGATCGACAAGCCATCACGAGCCCGACGAGTTGCCGGAAGCCAAGCCCGGAGAAGAATCAAGCGCTTTATTCACCACGGAGACACGGAGTACACCGAGAGGCACGGAGAACTCTGATGCCTCTGTGAAATCTCCGTGCCCTCCGTGTCTCCGTGGTGGAACAGGACATCTTGCCTGCAATCTCAGCCTGATGCTTTTCCTCGCCATCGGCCTGCCAGGAGGCGATGGAGCTCCTCTGTTTGAAGAGTTGCCCTCGGCTGCGAGCGGAATCACATGGGTCCACGACAATGCAATGTCCGAAGAGCGCTATCTCCCCGAAACGCTCGGCCCGGGCTGTGCCTTCTTCGACTACGACAACGACGGCTGGATGGACGTCTACCTGGTGAACAGCGGGCCGTCCGATTTCTTCCAGCCGAAGAAACCTCTTCGCAACGCCCTGTATCGCAACAACCACGACGGCACCTTCACCGACGTGACGGAAAAAGCCGGCGTTGCCGGCGGTACTTTCGGCATGGGCGTCGCCGCTGGTGATTACGACAACGACGGCAACATCGACTTGTTTGTGACCGCCTACGGCAAATGCCTTCTCTACCACAACGAGGGGAACGGCGCGTTTTCAGATGCAACAGAGAAGGCGGGTTTGGCCGCGCCCGGTTGGACTACGAGCGCCGTCTGGTTCGACTACGACAACGACGGTTTCCTGGACCTGTTCGTCTGCAGCTTTGTCGATTACGGGCTGAACAAACACATCTTCTGCGGCGACAACAAGCTCGGCCGGCGCTACTACTGCATCCCGCGCGTTTTCAAGCCCACACCCAGCCTCTTGTTTCACAACAACGGTAATGGCACCTTCACCGAAGCAACCCGGGGCACCGACATCGAGCGGGCGCTGGGCAAAGCCTTGGGAGTGGTGGCAACCGACATCAACAATGACGGCCTGATGGATCTGTTCGTGGCCAACGACACAGTCCAGAATTTCCTGTTCGTCAATCGGGGCAAAAACAAATGGGAAGAGATCGGGCTCCCGTCCGAGGTCGGCTTCAGCGCGGACGGCAAGGCTCGTTCGGGAATGGGCGTCGATGCGGCCGATTTCAACGGGGACGGCTGGCAGGATCTGTTCGTGGCCAACGTCGATCAGGAGATGTTCTCACTGTACGCAAACAACAAAGACGAAACTTTTGCCGACGTTGCCCACGAGCACGGCCTGGCTCAAGCCACGAGGCTGTTGAGCGGATGGGGCCTGAAATTCTTTGACTTCGACAATGACGGCAGCGTCGATTTGTTTCTCGCCAACGGGCATCCGGACGACATGATCGAGCACTATTCCAGCGCCGTGAAGTACAAGGAGCCCCCGCTGTTGTTTCGACACGACGGGACCCGCCTGCGCAACATCAGCGACAAGGCGGGGCCGGCATTCACCCGCGCATTTCCCGCGCGGGGCCTCGCGATCGGCGACTATGACAACGACGGGCGCTACGATGTGCTTGTGGCCAACAACGGGGGCGCTCCGGTTCTCCTGCACAACAATGCCGGGAAGGAGAACCATTGGATCGGTCTGCAGCTTCAAGGCGCCCGGTGCAACCGCGACGCCATCGGCGCGCGCATCTCCTGGTCTGTAGACGGGGTCAAGAAAACGCGACTCAAGAACAACGGCGGCAGCTATCTGTCGTCCCACGATCCCCGCGAAGTGATCGGCCTGGGCGCTTCGACTCGCGTCGACTGGCTCGAGATCCAGTGGCCGCAGCCGAGCGGCAAAATCCAAAGGCTCACAGATATCCGTATCGACCGGTATACCAGGATTGTCGAAGGCAAGTGACAGGATAACGAGACGGGGAGATGGACAGGATAACAGGATGGACGGGATAACAGATGGACAGGATTTGCAATTCAGACAGTGACCCTGGCAGCCGCGCGGAAAGGGACAACTTAAGGCCAAAGGGCCGGCAGTACGTACCCCCCGGCCGTGAGCCTGGGAAACATTTGAAATTTCAAATTTGAAATTTGAGATTCCAAATCGCAGCCCCGCTCCTCACGTACGAATTGACGCCAAAGGCCTTGCCACGAATTACACGAATTTTTTCGCAGTCAACTTGAAAGGGAGGTTGCAATGAGAACGGGTCGTAGAAACTTGTTGAAAGCTGTATTTGGCGTGACTGGTCTCACGACCACGGCCGCCGCGCAATCTGTTCCCGCAAAGAAGATCCACCGTCGGGGACCGAAGCCAGAGACGACACCACTCTTTTCAGGTGCCGTATCGTACGGCAACCTGCTCTTCATCGCGGGCAAGGGCGCGCATTTTGAGGGCGACATCAAGGCTCACACCAAGCACGTGCTTGATGAGATTCAGAAAGAGCTGGAGAATGCTGGCTCGTCCATGGAAAAGGTCTTGAAGTGCAATGTTTATCTGAATGACCTCAAGGACTACCAGGCGATGAACGAGGTTTTCCGCGGGCGTTTCGGCGAAGACCCGCCGGTCCGGACCACCATCGCAGCCGCCGGAGGAATACCAGGAGACTCCCTGGTCGAAATCGACGTGATCGCCTACATCTGATTCCGGGTGAAAACGAAATTTGCGCGCTTTTTTTCACCACTAAGACGCAAAGACGCGAAGAATCACCAAGAAGATTTTTGGTTAGTGGTATACGAAAGGCGACAATTGATTGATCAGTACGGAACAGGCTCGTTGGGCCTCACTATTCGTATCCAATGATCGCTGAACTTGAAGTGCGCACCGGGGAGCTCGATTTTGGGCATGTGACACGTCACACAATTCCTGACTTCAACCGTACAACCGCCCGGTTTGCGCTCGGCCGTTTCGGGAATTGTCTTCGCACTGCTTTCGCGCTTCGGCTTGCGGCTCGAAAGATGACAGGAGAGGCACTTTGAATCGTAGAAAGCCGGATTCGAGATCAACTCCGCATGTGGGTCGTGGCAGGCGATACAGCTGATCCGGCGGTCGTCCTGGTAACACTTGCTCTTAAAAATCCGGTAAGGCTGGAAACGAAGATTGTTGATTTCGCCTCGCCGCGGCATCGCAAATACTTCG
>Ga0209056_10005663_pt1 | contig 12974 bp, 10 predicted proteins | sample GraSoiAngelo_114_FD_185876 | JGI IMG/M metagenome (GOLD analysis project Ga0209056, IMG submission 185876) | Grasslands soil microbial communities from the Angelo Coastal Reserve, California, USA - 14_0903_13_40cm (SPAdes) (version 2) | ecosystem: Environmental > Terrestrial > Soil > Grasslands... | reverse complement strand
GATTTCGACTTCCTCGTCGGTAACTGGAAGGCTCACGTTCGCCGGCTTCCCGATCGTCTGGTCGGCTCGACCACCTGGGTCGAATATGACGGCATCTCGAATCACAAGAAGATCCTCGACAGCAATGCGAACTTTGAGGAGTTCGAGGTCGACAATCCGGAGAAGCACCTGCACATCAAAGCGCAAACGCTCAGGTTATACAATCCGGACTCGCACCAGTGGAGTATCTACCCTCTTGACCTGGACAAAGGCGTTCTCAACCTGCCGCCGGTTGTTGGTCAATTCACCGGCAACCGCGGCGAGTTCTATGATCAGGAACAATATAAGGGCCGCTCGATCCTGGTGCGCTATGTCTGGTTGAATATCTCGCCGAAATCGGCACGGATGGAACAATCCTTTTCGCCCGATGGTGGGAAAACGTGGGAAACAAACTGGATCTGCGAACTGACTCGGTAGCACGCCCAACGCTCTCGCTAGCGACCGCTGAACTTGTTTTCGTTAGACGCCAACGCGCAACTTATTGTCGAATTGCACTCTCGATAAACTCGAGCGCTTTATTGTAGCTTCGGCGCTGGAGATAGTGCGCCAACTGCGGATCGATCGGGCGCGGCAACCCGGCTGCCAATTTGTCGATCTTTTCTGAAACGGCGCGCAGCCGCGCCGTATGCTTTTCTTCGTCCCGACGACTCGCTTCGTCGTGAATGATCTCCAGGCGTTCTCGCAATGCTTCTCTAAGATCGACAACCCCGAAATGATCGGGGTTCGCAAAGGCTTTCGGAGTCGCGTTTTTCATTGGTGGTTCGAGGGATGCCCTCTGTGGCGTCCCAAATTCTAGGGTCGGGATAGAAATTGCAACCGCTCGCTGTTCCCAGCAAGTCATGTTATCGCGACCGACACGCCCGCCGCTACATCAACGCGGGCCTGACTCGGAGAGGAGCTGCCGCTTAGCTTCGAGCCAGTCCGAGTCGGCGTCGCCCGGCAACGCGAATCGGCGCCGGCGTTCCGAAATGAAGTAAGCGCGAATACGAATCTGCTCATCCAACGGCGCGACCGTTTGCCCTGCCTCGGCAGGCATTGAGACTTTTCCTTTCGCCGCAGTCGCAATTTTCTCGCGGGCGGCCCCGCTGCGTTTTCGACTCGTCGATGCACCGCGCAGCGGCGTTTTTTTTATTTTCATTTCAGAGGACGATCCGCCGGCTTCGGGCGGTCCTCCTCCAGTTTTAGTTTGGACAATTTTGCTCTTTTTAGGCACAGATTGATTGGTGTTGATGATTTTAATCCGTTTACTGCGCGTCGGACGGTTGGCAAGCAGTTTCTCGCTCGTGTTTGATACAATAGAATCCTGATAACTTTTCGCATATGAAACACTTCGTTTTCCGCTGGGCCATCACTACGATTGCGGTCATGGTCGCCTCATCGATCATTCACGGAATCCGCTACGATAGCGTCGCCTCGCTAATCGGTGCTGCGCTTCTACTGGGGATCCTTAATGCATTTCTTCGTCCCATCCTCTTGATCCTTAGTGCGCCATTAATTCTGCTGACTTTGGGTCTTTTTATTCTGATCGTAAACGGTCTGATGTTGCTCTTCGTGCCGAGCATCGTGATTGGTTTTCATGTTGACACTTTTGGCAGTGCATTTTGGGGCGCGATTGTCATCAGCATCGTCAGCTGGATTTTAAGCGCCTTCTTTCGCGGAAGCGACGGACGCGTGCACGTTCTCACCCATCACACCCAAATACGGCGTGTCCGGGGTCGCGTGATTGACTCAGACGAACGACGCTGAAAGGCAAGGCATTCTTTCTCTGGCCTAAGCAAGATATCTGCTCAGCCGTGAGCGCAGCTCTGTTCGTGCACGGAAAAGAACGCTTTTTACCGCGGGCACGGATAGATCGAGGATCTCAGCGATTTCCTCATAACTAAGCTGTTCATAGCGCCGCAAAATGAGGGCCATACGCTGGCTCTCCGGAAGTTGCATGATTGCGTCTTCGATCGCTTGCTGGAGTTCGGTCTCCAAAAGTGATGCATCTGGAGGCGGATTCTTTTCATCTTTCAAAGGAAATTCCTCCGCGCCTGGATCCGATTGGAGCGGAATAAACGCGTGCCGCTTGGATCGGCGCAACTCGTTGAAAACGAGGTTGCGGGTAATTTTCAGCAACCAGGTCGTGAATTTTGCGCGCGGGACATATCGACGGGCGCTTTTCCAAACTCGGATAAAGACTTGCTGCGCAATGTCTTCGACATCTGAGTTGCTCCCGAGCATGCGCGCCACCGTACCGGCCACGAGGCTTTGGTGTCTTTCAATGAGCTTCTCGAATGCGCTCGTATCCCCGCCGCTCACCAACTGCATGAGCCGCACGTCTTCAGCATCCTCATCCGATCTTCCCACTGTTCCTCGATCTTTGCCGGACATCGGTCACTTAGACGTGTGCATCGAGCGGAATTTGCTGAGAATCTGGCACGTGGCGGAAATCTGCTCCTTTACGAATTTCGTCGCCATGGTTTTTGTTGCAAGCTGGAAGCGCTCTGTGCATTCTTGGTTGCCCGAGTCTTTGACCCTGGGTTGCGAATGAATTACCCGCTTATTTCCAAAGAACTTAGGCCAATCGCTGAAAAAGTTGAGGCGGGCCAGAGAATTTCAGAGGCCGATGCTCTCGATCTGTATCGCTCGAACGATCTCAACGCGCTCGGGATCATCGCCAATGTGGTGCGGGAACGAAAAAATGGAAACTACGCCAGCTATATCCACAACCGGTACATCAACTATTCCAATATCTGTGTACTCTCCTGCCAGTTCTGCGCCTTCGCCGCTAAGAAGCGCGACGCCCATGCCTTTGAATATGCGGGTGACGAGATTATCCGTGCCGTCGCGGAAGCGCTTCCCCTTGGAATAACTGAAGTCCATATGGTCGGCGGGTTGCATCCGACGTTGAAGAAGGATTGGTATCTGAACCTCCTCCGCGGCCTTCGGGCGCTCGATCCCAATCTCCAGATAAAGGCATTCACCGCTATTGAAGTGCGTCACCTCGCAAGGCGGATCTTTCGCATGTCTATCCCGGACACGCTCGAGCTTTTGCGTGATACCGGTCTTGGCTCAATCACGGGCGGCGGCGCGGAAATTTTCGATCCGGTTGTGCGCAATCAGATTTGCCGGGGGAAAGAAACGGCCGAGGAATGGCTCGACATCCACCGAACCTGGCATGGTATGGGCGGCCGCAGCACTTGCACCATGCTCTACGGACATATCGAAACGTTTGCTCATCGCGTCGATCATTTGCACCAGCTCCGCGAATTACAGGATGAAACTGGCGGGTTTACCGGCTTCGTTCCTTTTGCGTTCGAACCGCAGACAACTGTCCTCGCGCACGTGAAACCCGCGTCCGCGTTTGAGCAGCTCTGCAATCTGGCGGTCAGTCGCATTTATCTCGATAACATCGACCACCTCACCGCTTATTGGGTGAGTATGGGGTTGCCGCTGGCACAAGTCTCCCTCAGTTACGGTGTGGACGACTTGCACGGCACCATCATTGAGGAAAAAATTTTCCACATGGCGGGTGCGACCACGCCGCAGCAACAAACCGTCGCAGCGCTCGAACATGCAATCCGGGAAGCTGGGCGTGAACCCGTTCAGCGCGATAGCTTTTATCGGCATCTAGCTCCGTCGGCGCGAAACGGAACGAAACCCGCATCGGCAGCGGAAACTGAATTAATTTGCGCCTGACAAGCGGGAAGTCGCTGCGGATCGGGTGCGTCAAATATCTCAACGCCCGTCCCCTTATTCGAGGGTGGCAAGGACAGGTGGACCTCGATCATCCATCGGCGCTCTGCAAGCGGCTTGCAAACGGTGAGCTCGATATTGCCCTCGTCTCCAGTTTCGAATTTATACGCAACCCGATTTACCGAATCGTGGATGACGTTTCCATTTCTTCTGCCGGACCGGTTTACAGCGTGGTCGTCGCGCATTCTGGGGACATTTCCGGGATCGATGAAATCGAGCTCGATCCGGCAGCTGAAACTTCCGGCAACTTGTTGCGATGCTTGCTCGCAAAATTGAATTTAGCTCCGCGCTTCATCCGTTCATCGACGTCTCCGATTACTGCTCGGCGCGCCCGCCTGCTCATCGGCGATCAGGCGATTCGCTTTCGACAAAAACATCCGACGGAATTTCACTTTTGGGACCTCGGCGAACAATGGAACAAGCTTGTTGACGTCCCGTTCGTGTATGCCCTCTGGCTGATTCGGCTAGAGATTATGGATGCAAAATCGATCGCAGACCGTTTGCGCGCATTGCGCGATGAAAACCTGGCAAACATCGACAGCTTGATTGCGGACGAAAAAGCTTTCGATCACGACTTTTGTTCCCGCTACTATCGGGAAAACCTGCGATTTACCTTTGGAAAAAGGGAAAGAGAAGGTCTGAGAATCTTCGAAAAGTTATGCGAAGAGCACGACCTTATTCAAAAACGCGACGTCAAGTTCGAGCTCGTGTAGGTAATAGGGCGCGGCACGGAATCCCTCCGGCGAACGAGAAGCTAATTGCTCGTCCCAAAAGGGTGCCAAACGATTGGAGGTGTTCGTTTAATTCGACAACGAAGCCAAGGTCTAACTCTGCGGCTTGCCTAGGCCGAGGTCGAGATCTTTGAGCCGCCAGCCCAGCCCGGTGAAACGGAATCGAAGTTTGATTCCCTCCCGATCAACCACAAAAGTGCGCGGGCTCATGAAGAAGGCGTATCTTAGCTTTGACCAGTTAAGACCTTTAACATTGGGTGCCTGCTGCGGAAGCTTCAGATCCTTCAGAGCCGATGGATTAGCGATAAGCATCGCCAGGCCATCTGGAGTAGCATAAGCATCAACCAGCGCATCGATCAGGGTCGGGCCGAGCTTACTCCATCGTTTGTGACCAGTCCCTGGATGAGAAAACCGCGCGATTAGTTGCTTTTTTAGCGATGCCCGAACGGCGGGAAAATCGACCCGCGCACTGATCGCCGCGGTGTCACCGGACCGAAGCGCGACCGTGAAGCGCCAGAATGAAAAATAGGGTGAAGCTCCGTAAACCAGCAGGACAACGACACAAATGAGAGCAGCCCAGCTTACGCGTCTCGTTTTCGAGGTTTGAGGTGACATGATAGAATTTACAGCTGAATAGTTCAGTATTTACAAATCCAGCCGTCATGGTGGCAAATCGAGAGAATAGACATTCCTTTGACCATAGATTTGTTTATTCATAAGAGAAACTCGCGTGAGATTCGTGATATCGCCAGAGTTGTTCACGAGTGTTTGCGAGTCAAGAGTGATCAGAACCAAATCGCGACCGGGAGCACTGCATCTTGTCAGGAAGTTCTCCGCGAATAAGCTGGTCGGTGCAAAGCCGATGGATCATTGCGTCGCCCGAAGAGCTAAACGGCGGCCCGTTTTCGTGGGCTGAAATATGCGGCTCGCCCTGCATCGCGCGACTGTTGATGCGCAAAGGCTTCGCGAGCGCAGATGAGGTCGAACGTTTTCTGCATCCGCGTTTGAAGTCATTGAGCGATCCATTTCTGCTGCCGAACATGCAGGCGGCTGTCGACCGAATTCTCGACGCGCTAGACCACCATGAGCACATCGTTCTTTTCGGAGATTACGATGTTGACGGGGTGACTTCGCTTGTGTTGTTGGCGGAAATATTGCGTGCCCATGGTGCTGCCCCAGACTTATTTTTGCCGCTGCGAGTGGAGGAAGGCTATGGATTGAGCCGCGAAAGCATGGAGCGCTGTCTTGAGCAACATCGTCCGCGGTTATTGATTGCGGTCGATTGCGGCACTTCGTCGGTTACCGAGATTGCCGAGATCAATTCACGCGGCGTGGACGTGATCGTGCTTGATCATCACGAACCGAAGTCGGTGCTGCCCGATTGCGTCGCTGTCGTAAATCCAAAGATCGATCCGCAATCCCCGTTCAATTATCTTTGCAGTGTCGGAATCGTCTTCAAAGTGTGTCACGCACTTCTTAAGACTCGGCCGCTGGATGGATTTGATCTTAAAGCCAGACTTGATCTGGTCGCGCTCGGGACGGTGGCCGACATCGTCCCTTTACGAGGGGAGAATCGCACCTTTGTGCAGCGCGGCGCGATTGAAATCGCAAGATCAACAAGGCCGGGTTTGAGAAAACTGATCGAGATTGGCGGAGTTCGGCCACCGATTTTGGCTGACGATATTGGATTTCGGATCGGGCCTCGACTGAACGCAGCTGGGCGATTAAGCACTGCGGAAAGATCAATGCAACTTCTTCTTGCAAAAGATGAAACTGAAGCTGGCGCCCTTGCTGATTTTCTCGATAAGCAAAATCGCGAGCGACAGGAAATCGAAAAGCAAGTCTTCCTGGCGGCGGAAGAGCAAATCAGCCGTGAGTATGACTCAGCGCGAGATGCGGCGATCGTCGTCAGCGCGCAGGGTTGGCATGTAGGTGTGCTGGGAATTGTCGCCTCGCGAATTTCGCGCAAATATCATCGGCCATCGATCGTGATCGGGTTTGAGGCGAACGGAATCGGAAAAGCAAGCGGCCGCAGTATCGAAGGGTTTAACTTGGTTGAAGCGTTGAATCGCTGCGCGGGATCGCTGGAGAAGTTCGGTGGCCACGAAATGGCGGCCGGCTTAACGATTCGCCAAGAGAAAATCGACGTATTCGCTGCGGAGTTCCGTCGGATTGCGCGCGAGCTGCTCTCGGATGAATGTTTGCAGCCCTGTTTGCGTCTCGATCACGAGATGGCCTTCTGCGATCTCACCTTCGATCTTCTCCGCTGGCACGAGATGCTCCAACCGTTTGGCAACGGAAATCCGCCCCCGCTTTTTTTTGCGCGCGAAGTCGAGTCGGTTGCGACCCCGCGCGTGGTAAATGACAAACATCTGGTCCTGCGTCTGCGCCAGCGCAATTATCATCAGCGGGCGGTTTATTTCGACGCCGCGAACGCGCTGCTTCCGCCGACGCCGTGGGATATCGCATTCCGGATTCGAGCGGATGAATACGAAGGCGAAACCCGGTTGGGCATGCAGATTCAGGCGCTGCGAAAAGCTGCTCCAATCGACTAATGGAAATCTCGCAACCGCTCGCCGAGCTGGATTGGATCCCGCGACCGCGTTTACTTGCGCTGCGTCGACTCCGGATCGAGACAGTAGAAGATTTACTGACTCATTTCCCGCGGCGTCACGAAGATCGACGTGAGTTTCCGGAATTTCCACGGGAAGAGAGCGATTTTCCGATCTGTCTTTGCGGCGACGTGACCAAAACTTCACTGCGCCGTTTTGGCGGCTGGAAAAAGATTTTCGAGGCGACGCTTCAGGAGCCAAAATCAAATGTTTTGAGCGAACCCGTGGTCTGCCGCTGGTTCAACCTGCATTACGTCCAAAAGATGATCGCCACAGGGCAGCGCCTTGTTGTTTTTGGCAAACCGCGTTTGCGCGGCAAACGGATTTGTATGGACCATCCGGAATTCGAGGTGATTGAGAACGACGAGGAGATCTCGATCCATTTTCGGCGCATCACTCCGATTTATCCTGCCACAGAAGGTATTTCACAGCGGGTCTTACGGAGCATCATCTACCGGCTGTTGAATGAAATTTCCGATGAGCTATTGGAAGCGCCAGCGCCGGTTGATCTTGTTCAAGGAGAAAAGCGTGATGCGATTCGCGCGATCCATTTTCCGGAAAGCTGGAAAGCCCGTGACGCCGCGCGCGAGCACCTAGTTCTCTCCGAATTCTTCGCGATGCAAATGCTGATCGCATCGCGACGCTCAGAGTCGTCCACTCGTGTTAGTGAATCGCATTGCGGATCCGGCACGATGCTCGACAAATTCGTGAATGCGTTACCATTCGAGTTGACTGGCGCCCAATTAAAAGTGATCGCCGAAATAAGGCGCGATCTCGCGGCGGGCCGTCCCATGAACCGTCTGTTGCAAGGCGATGTGGGTTCGGGCAAAACGGTGGTCGCCATTGCGGCGATCCTGCTCGCAGTCGAATCTGGTTTCCAAGCCGCGTTTATGGCGCCGACACAAATTTTGGCTGAGCAACATTATACCGTGTTGGGGCGCTGGCTCGAACCGCTTGGGATTCGCATTGCGCTCCGAACCGCGGCGCGACAGGAGGAAAGTTTTCTCCCATTGATTGCTGGCGACGAGAATGCGGATGTAATCATCGGCACACATGCGCTGCTTTACGACACCGTATCCTTCTCCAATCTCGGACTGGCAGTAATTGACGAGCAGCACAAGTTCGGAGTTGCCCAACGCGCTCGATTAACGGCCCGTGAGCCAGCGCCTGACACACTGGTTATGACTGCTACGCCGATCCCGCGAACCCTCACGATGACCGTTTACGGCGATCTCGATGTTTCAATCATCGACGAGATGCCGCTTAACCGGGGAAAAATAGTTACCGCGGTGCGTGATAACTCAAAGCTTGGCGAGGTTCTCAGCTTTTTACGAACACAGTTAGAGAAGGGACGACAGCTCTACGTGATTTATCCGCTGATTGATGAGAGCGACAAATTGGACGTGAAAGCGGCGTCGGCAGAGTATGAATTGTGGCGAGAGCGATTGCGTCCGGAACCCTGTGAATTACTTCACGGTCGCATTCCAGCGCCGGAGAAACAGGGGACTATGGAGCGTTTTCGTCGTGGGATAACCAAGGCCTTGATCAGCACAACTGTAATTGAAGTGGGTGTTGATGTTCCAAATGCCGCCGTGATGCTGATTGAAAACGCGGAACGGTTTGGGCTGTCGCAGCTTCATCAGCTTCGCGGACGCATCGGACGTGGCGAGCACAAGTCATATTGCATTTTACTAACGTCGGATAAATCAAAAGAGACGGCGGCAAAGCTCGCTGTTTTAGAAAGAACAAACAACGGCTTTGAAGTGGCCGAGGCCGATTGGGACCTGCGCGGGCCGGGTGATTTGCTCGGGACGGCGCAGAGCGGCTTGCCAGCGCTTAAGATTGGCAATTTGAAGACCGACGCAGGCTTGATGCGACGGGCCCGCGCGGCGGCTATGTCAATCTTCGCTACAGATCCGCGTCTGGAACTGCCCGAGAATCAACGTTTCCGGCGTTTAATTGTCGAACAACAGGGACGCACTTTTTCGAACGTTAGCTGATGAAAAATCTCGCGAAATTCTTCCTTTTTGTCCTGCTGATTAGCGCAGGAATTTCTGTTCTGTATGACTATCGTCTTAAACATGGGACGTTGAATTTGGCTTCGGCGCGAACGCCGGAAAAGTACACGCTGGCTTCGACGCCGAATGTAGATCCAAAGCAAGTCGCATCGCTTGAGGCGTTGAACCGGGAGCGCCGCGCGCTCGTCAGCAGCGTGATCCCGTCCGTCGTCGCGGTGAAAACGTCCAAGAAGATCGACGTCCGTCGGCAATACGGCCTCGATCCGTTCGAGTTTTTCTTTCGCAACCAGCAAAGGCAATTCCGGAACCCAAACGACGAGGCCCTGGTGCAAAATGCGCTCGGCTCAGGTGTGATTGTGACGAATGAAGGGCATATCATCACGAATAATCACGTTGTCGATCAAGTGGATGAGATTGAAGTGCAACTGAGCGATGGTCGGACCAAGAAAGCGCGCTTGGTGGGTGCGGATTCTCAGGTCGATCTGGCTGTGCTTAAGATCGATGATCCCGGCGTCAAACCTCTCAAGTTGGCGGATTCCGACATGGTACAGGCTGGGGACTTTGTTCTGGCCATTGGTAATCCATTCGGATTTGAGGAAACCGTGACTGACGGCATCATTAGTTCGAAGGGGCGACCAAATCGCACGGACGCGTTCGGCGATCTGCTCCAAACCAATGCGGCAATCAATCCCGGGAATAGCGGCGGCCCGCTGATCAATTTGCGCGGGGAAGTAATCGGCATCAATACGGCGATCATTTCGCGTAGCGGCGGTTCGCAGGGAATTGGCTTCGCTATTCCGTCGAACACGGTCCGTACCGCCCTTGAGAGCCTGTTGAAGCAGGGCCGGATCATTCGCGGTTACCTTGGCATCCTGTCGCGCGCCCTCCAGCCAGGCCAGAACGGCCCTGACACCGAAGGCGTTGTTGTCGATGACGTAGTGCCCGGATCGCCTGCAGCCGAGGCGCAACTGCAAAAGGGTGATGTGATTCACAAATTCAACGGCCACGAGGTCAAGAATTTTCCCATGTTAAGAAGTTTGGTTGCGCAGGCAGAGCTGAATAAAAAAGTTGAGCTGGAAATCATGCGCGGGGGAAAGTCGCTGAACGTAGCGACGCAGATCAAAGAGCAGCCGGTCGATTATCAAACAACAGGCGTTCTTCCTCGACAAACCCAGCCGCAGACCCCACCGGAGCCGAACAGTCCGCAGACCCCACCGGAGCCCAACAGTCAGCCAGAAGCAAATGGCCCCCTCGCGTCAATTCATGTCGCGGACCTGAGTCCGGAGATGGCGCGCCAGCTCGATCTGCCGAGTAATGTGCAAGGTGTCGTGGTTACGAGTGTCGACCCTGATAGTGGTGCGGCCGAATTACAAAAAGGCGACGTCATCGAGGAAATTAATCAGCAACCAGTCCCGTCAATTTCAGATTACAATAAAGTGGTTGCTTCGGTTGATCCGAGTCAACCCCAAGTCTTATCAGTTTGCCGGCATCGGATGCGTTCGTTTCTTGTCCTGCGGCCGCGGTAAATGGATTTGGCTGCGAGCGATGAGACTCACGCAATAGCGTGGCGTCGTGCCTTGGCGCGATGCGGGCGTTCCCCGAATCGCAAACCGGCACACATTCGTTAGAGTAGTTTCCCTATGAATGCTTCACTCGCTTTTTGCCGGGCTTTATTGCTTTCAATTTGCGTAGCAGGCCTTCTGCCCGCACAAGAGGATCTTCTTCGCCGCGCTGAGCCACCAACATCTCCGAGCGCTGCACCGGAGAGTGTCTCCTCCCAGACCGCGCCGCCAGCAGGGACGACGCCACCGATGTCGTCAGGAACTTCGTCCCCGCAGCCAACCGTGCCTCAGCTTCCCGACGTACTTTTGAAAAATTTGAAAGCGCGCGCGATCGGTCCGGCGGTGATGGGCGGTCGTATATCGGACATTGCGATTGATCCGCGCAATCCATTTGTTTTTTACGTTGGCCTCGGCCACGGCGGCGTTTTCAAAACGAGTGACAACGGCGTGTCATTCGATCCGATCTTCGACAAGCAACCCGCGCTTTCCATTGGCGCGATTGCGATCGCTCCATCCGATTCGGATGCGATTTGGGTGGGAACAGGTGAAGCGAACGATCGCAACTCTTCCGGTTGGGGCAACGGTGTCTATCGCTCCAACGATGGCGGAGAAAATTGGCAGAACGTCGGATTGAAAGATAGCCGCGCGATCGGACGGATCGTTGTCGATCCAAGAAAACCAGAAGTGGCATACGTGGCGGCAAGCGGTCATCTTTGGGTCGACGGCGGCGAACGCGGACTGTTTAAGACAACTGACGGCGGCAAGACTTGGAAACTTATTTTGCAAGCGCCATCGCCGCACAATGCGCGCACAGGCTGCTGCGACGTGCTTATCGATCCAAGCAATTCGGAAATTGTTTATGCGGCGCTTTATGCGCGGCAACGCACACCGTGGAGCTTTTTCTCCGGACCTGACGCCACGAACGGCGAAGATATTGGCGGCATCTTCAAAAGCACGAATGGCGGCGGGAGTTGGAAGAAACTCGCCGGAGGATTGCCATCACAAACCGGTCGCATCGGGCTCGCGATCAGCGCGAGCAATCCGAAGATCGTCATGGCCGTGGTGCAAAGTTATGAAGGCGGTTCTGGTCAGTTGACCGATCTGCGCAGTAAAAGCGGCGGCGTTTTTCGCTCCGAAGATGGCGGAGAGAAATGGACGCGCACCAGCGCGATCGATCCGCGCCCGTTTTATTTCAGCCAAATCCGGATCGACCCGGCCAACGATCAGCGAGTTTACCTGCTGGCGTTCGCGTTGCTCGTTTCCGATGACGGCGGCAAAAATTTCCGGGAAGATCTTTCCGAGAAGGTGCATCCGGATTGTCACGCATTTGCTATTCAACCAGGCACGGTGCCGCCGCCGAAACCGCCAAAACCGGAAGACAAGAACAAACCGCCGAAACCGCCGGTTTGCCAGCGCGTATTGCTCGGAACCGACGGCGGCGTTTACCAAAGTTTCGCAGGCGGTAAGGGCTGGAATCATCTCAATTCCATTCCGGCTGGAGAATTTTATCGAATCACTCTCGACGACGCGAAACCTTACTTCCGTATCGCCGGCGGACTTCAAGACAACGAGAACTGGGTCGGGCCGAGCGCCGTGCAAAGCAAAGAAGGAATTCGCAACTCCGATTGGACTGCGCTTGCCGGTGGCGACGGCTTTTATGTCGTTTTCGATCCAAACGATCGCGACACCTTTTATGCGGAAAGCCAGCAAGGTGAAGTGCACCGGATCAATTTGCGCAATGGCGAGCTCCGCCGTTTGCGACCAGAGCCGGTTGAAGGCGCGCCGCGATATCGGTTTCATTGGAACTCACCACTGATTGGAAGCCGGCACAAACCGGGCGTGATTTACTTGGGCGGCAATTGCGTTTTCAAATTGACCGATCGCGCGGAAAAATATTCGGTCATCAGTCCGGATCTCACCCACAACGATCCGGCGCGCACGACTGCTACGGGAAGCGGCGCGGAAAATTACGGCGTCGTCTATTCGTTGGCCGAGTCGCCCAAGCGCGCGGACCTATTGTGGGCTGGGACTGACGATGGACGGTTGTGGATCACCGAGAACGATGGCGGGAAGTGGACCGAGTTAACAAACAACCTGCCGGAGCCCGCCCGCGGGCAATGGATCGTGCGGATCGAGCCAAGCAATGCCGATCCAAATGTCGCTTATGTTGCGACAAACGCGTATCGAGCCGGAGACGACCGCCCGATGATTTTGCGTACTGTCGATCTTGGCAAAACCTGGCAACCGGTCGTAGGCGACCTGCCTGCAAACGAT
>Ga0209056_10005662_pt1 | contig 12974 bp, 14 predicted proteins | sample GraSoiAngelo_114_FD_185876 | JGI IMG/M metagenome (GOLD analysis project Ga0209056, IMG submission 185876) | Grasslands soil microbial communities from the Angelo Coastal Reserve, California, USA - 14_0903_13_40cm (SPAdes) (version 2) | ecosystem: Environmental > Terrestrial > Soil > Grasslands... | reverse complement strand
ACTTACGCCGATAAGCCGAATGGTGCCCACGCAATAGCCAGTATCACCGCGAGCATGATGGCGTACTCAGCGACGTCCTGTCCGGCATCCCCCTGCCACAACCTGTGCACTACTCCCATCGTTTCAACCTCGCGATAAGAAGGAAATTTACGTGGGGGGAGGGTCGCGCAAGGGCCGGACATCCAGTTGGCTCAAATATGCGCACCTTATGATACCTCAGCAGCTCAAGCGAAGCGAGATATATATTGCAGAATACGAGTGCTACTAAGGTCTTACGTCCGTAGTCAATACGACAGATTGAGAGTCTGAATAAATCTGCTTCCAGCCCGGCTGCGATCTAAGCGCAGTAACGAGGGGAGCATCCGGAGGCAGAAGGATGGTCCGGATTTGCCATTGCTCTATCGGACGTTTCCATCCCTCGGTTAAGTGGTAAGTGGCATAAAAATCATCCATAAAGGAATCGCCGTACAGGTCGGCGCGGCCATCAATGAAAACCCGGTACTCAGGGTACAGTTTGGCAATGAAATAGCCACCCCAGTTGTAGTTATTCAATATCGGACCCGGCGGTCGTTGTCTCGCCAGGAAGGACACCGTCCCTGCCGGAAAGTGCTGCGCTTCAGTTTTTGGCTGGTCCCTTATCACCACCCGCACCCTTAGGATAGTGAAGACTACGAAAGCCACCATTACCACTGCATTCACTAGCCTTCGGCGTGATCGGGGCGAGCTTACCGTCGAGCCGACCCAAGATCCCGCACCACGTTCATCCAGCCAGAATTGTGCCGATGCGCTGAGGATCGGCACCGTGACCAGTACAAAAATCGGTATATGACGTACCGAGCGCAATGCCATCCACGTGGTCGCTAGCAGCAATAGCACTTCGCGCGCGCGCAAACGTCGCGGCGAGAGCCCTAATGCAAGCAAAACGGCCAGGAGCATGCAGAGAAAAGGCAACTCTTTAGCTTGATGAAAGTTCGGGGAAAACCATTCGTCGACATAAGTCTGCATGGAGCGGGAACGGAGGGTTTCCAGAGGATACCGGTACATGCGTATCCCGTTCGCATTCAAAGGCACCACCGCCAGGCATGCGACCAAGACTAATGCCAGCCTGCGCAGGTGGGGGGCAGCCTGCTTCCAGTTCTCGGAGCCAAACATCACTTCCAAAACGTTACCCACAAGAAACAGGATCGTCAGGCCAATTCCAACCAGGTATCCTCCATGTAAATTCACCCAGAGCACTGTGAGCGGCGCTGTCCACAACAGCAGGCGCGGCTGTTCGTCAGAATGCTCCAGTATCAAAAGGAAGATGCTAGCCAACAGCAGGGAAAACATTTGCGGACGTACGCCCCAGCTCGGAGCCGAAGCGGTGGCGCCCCACACCATGAATATCCCTGCAATGTAGGGACAACCCGGGCAGCGCAGGTAAACCATCCAAAGACTGGTGGCGACGATCATTGCGAACGCCACAATCAATCCTCCCCATCCCGCCAATCGATAAATAGCGTATATCGTGACCTGAGAGAGCCACTCGTGATTGATCCACGGCTGACCTGCACGCGTAAATGAGTAGGGATCCAGATGAGGGACCTGATGACTTTCGACGATCAGTTGACCGGTACGTAAATGCCACCACACATCGGGATCGGACACGCCGCGCGCTGCCAGGGCAAAAAGGCCAAGCACAAGCACCGCGACAAAAATCCGGCGCGTTTGCAGGAAAGAATTCACCTGCGGTGGATGATACCGTAGCCGGCACACAAGGTAGAATCGGCTGGTTTGAAGATCAAGGTTTCATGAAGCCGGAGAAATACAAAAAGCTTGTGCTGTTTTTTTTGGCGGGAATGCTTTCCCTGCATGTGGCAGTTGCGTGGCGGTCGCGGGAATTGATTCGCAAAGGTTATCCCGACTTTACAGCGCTCTATTCCGCGGGAAAAATCGTGCGTGAAGGTGTGCGCAAGCAGTTGTACGACAGTCAGACTCAGTATCGTATCCAGCAGGAATTTGCCGCTGGAGTCAGCATTCGGCAAGGTCCTCTGCCCTATATTCACCCGCCTTGGGAAGCCCTTCTGTTTGTACCCTTCGCATGGTTTTCGTACCCGATGGCCTATCTGCTTTGGAACGCCGTCAATGTTCTGATTCTCCTATCACTCCCATTTTTACTTCGGAATCACTTGCCCCAACTCAGGCACGTCTCCGCCCTGTTTTGGCTATTCGTCTCCCTGGCTTTTTATCCTATCTTTTTCGATTTATTGCAGGGGCAGGACATTCTTCCGCTCTTACTGTTTTTTACTCTCGCTTTCGTATCTCTAAAACAGAACAATGATTTGGCCGCAGGTTGCTGGCTGGGGCTCGGACTCTTCCGGTTTCACCTGGTGTTGCCTCTCGTATTCATCCTGTTGCTTCACAAAAGACTAAAAGCGCTGCTCGGATTTGCGGTAGTAGCTTTCGTTCTGGCAATGGTCTCAGTAGCCATTATTGGTTGGAACGCGGCGCTGAGCTATCCCTCGTTCGTGTGGCATGTCGAGACCGTGATGGGACATGGCGCGATCGTGCCGGTCGACATGCCCAATCTGCGCGGCCTGCTCCATACTTTTCTCGCGGCGCACAGTTCGAAATTGGTTATTCAACTCGTGGTGGCAGTCTTGTCGGCTGCTTTGCTGCTGTTCGCATCGGCGAAGTGGAGAGTTGCAAGAGAGGGAACAGCCTTCGATCTGGGATTCTCTTTGGTGGTGGTCGGCACGATTCTTGTGAGTTATCACGCCAACACCTACGATCTAGCCCTGCTATTTTTGCCGGTCATGCTGCTGACGAATCATCTAGCAGGAGTCGATGGGAAGGGTGGATGGAGTCGGATAGCTCTCATGGGACCAATGTTTGTGTTGTTCGTCAGTCCGCTCCAGATGCTTCTTCTGCAAAAATATGGGAAGTTGAGTCTGCTTACTCCGGTATTACTGTTCTGGACATGGGGATTGGCGAGCGAAATCTCACGGCTGGGAAGTCCCAGCCAGATTCCCGTGACGCAAGCTATGTGAGTCCGCTTCGGACGGTACGATGGCAGGCTTGTCTCTTTTAACGAGCCCTCGCCAAAGCACGACTCCCAGCATAGGCAGATAGATGAAGATCACCGTCCATCGTCCCACCTCAGTGAAGCTGTGAGGGGTGTGATACCAGCGCCAGATGCCAGCTCCGTAACTAAAAAACACGGTAGCCAGAATCTCGCGTCGAGACTTTGGAATCAGCCACAAGATGAAGGAGTCAAAAAACCACCTCTGCGGCATGATCGCCGCCAGCAATAACAAAATTGCGTCCCGATCACGGTAACGCCACAACGCAAGTGCCAGTAAAGGCCCCGGCAAAACCAGCAATGGTATGAAGTGCTCGTAATAGCCGAGTTGCCCCACCCACAACAATGGCCAGCGCGGCATTACCACCAGGCTGAGCAGTAAAACCACGGCACATGCGATCACTCCGCGGCGGGTCAAATGGGTCAGCGCAACCGGTAAACCAATTTGTGGTTTGACCATAGTCACCGGAAGCAATAGTGGAAAGAAAGCGCTGGCCACGATCAGTGGCGACCACTGTGCGGTCAGAATGCCTGCCCAATAGGGATATGCAAGAAATATCAGCAACCGGTAATAACCATAGCGTGTGAGACCGAAAGCCAGCAGCGCTGAGCTGATGCCATAGAAGGCGCCGGCTGCGGCTTCCGGACGCATCCACAAGAACGGCAATCCGAATAGCGCCGCGGTCATCGGATACTGCTCGAGCGGTGTGTCGTAAGGATTTTTTCCTGCCAACAGATACTTCGCAGCGCGAATCGCCCAAGTGAAGTCTGCTGCGCCCTGGTGAAAGTGGGTGAGCAGGAACCAACAAAATATGCCGCTGGCGATTCCGATGACGGTCGAAACGAGAATTCGCAATCTCACGGGGAAAGGTCGTTCGCAAAAGGATCGTTCGCAATAAGTTGTAACATGGGGCGTTTCCGTTTCGGCCACCCTATTGTTAAGGAATCCCAAAGCAGGGTTGGTGATTGCGCTGCTGCTGGCGGCAAGCATGTGGTTTTACGTGCAGTATGTGCTGGTCCCTTATCAGCGGGCTGATGCAGCCGCACATGGGCGCCCGCGGGGCAATCTTTCAGACGTCTATCCGCGCTGGCTGGGCGCGCGCGAGTTGCTGCTCCATCATCGCGATCCCTACGGCGGCGATGTCACGCGGGAAATCCAGGCCGGCTACTACGGACGTCCTCTTGAGCCGGCTCGTCATGACGATCCCAAAGATCAGCAAGGTTTTGCTTACCCGGTGTACGTTGTGTTTTTGCTCGCTCCGACCGTTATGCTGCCGTTCTCGGTCGTGCAGGCTGGCTTCCGCTGGCTATTGCTGATCATCACGATAGCTACCGTTCCGCTCTGGTTGCGCGCATTACGTTGGCGTCCTTCGGCGACTACCACCGCGATCCTCATCATCTTGACGATTGGTAGTTTTCCTGCGGTGCAGGGAATCAAGCTCCAGCAGTTAAGCCTTGTGGTAAGCGGATTCATCGCCCTTTGCGCCCTATTGCTGACCTCCGGCCATTTTCTGTTGGCAGGCATCGTGCTGGCCCTGGCCACCATAAAACCTCAACTGGTTTGGCCGTTGGCGGCATGGTTAATCCTGTGGACAATCAGCGACTGGCGCCGGCGCCAAGGATTCTTTTGGGGATTCGCCTTGACCATGGCTGCAGTCCTCGGCGGATCCGAGTACCTGCTGCCGGGATGGCTGACAAAGTTTCGCCAGGCAATTACAGCCTACCGGCAATACACCGGCGGCGCGGGATCGCTGTTGGACGTTCTGGTCACGCCGGGGTGGGGAAGAGCGATCAGCGGTTTGATCTTGCTGGCGCTGGCAGTGGTTTGCTGGCGGCTACGTCGCGAGCCGGCCGGCACGACGGCTTTTTCCCTGGCCACGGCCGTAGTTCTAGCCGCGACCGTGGTCGTCGTCCCGATGGTCGCGCCGTATAACCAGCTGCTCTTGCTCCCTGCCGTCTTCCTCCTGGTTCAACAGGCCAGGTCGAGTTGGAACCGGAGTCGCATCACGCGATTGGCTTACGTAGTCTCGGGCTTACTTGCCTTGTGGCCTTGGCTGGCTACGCTTTGTCTTAGCCTGGCGGGGCTCATCGTGCCAGCGAAGGTGGTTCAGCAAGCATGGGCATTGCCGCTGTATACGAGCCTCGGGATTCCGCTGGCTGTGCTGGGCGCCACAGCTCTTATGCTCACTGATTTTGTTTCGTTCAGAAGCATACCGCGAAGGGCCGTACAGGAGAGGGCTCGGCAGAGCACGTGATCGTATGCAAGTGGCCTCCCTTTCAATTATCGCTCGCTCTTCGTCCTATTCAAGGGTTGCATATTTACGCAATATGCGTAACAATTTACGCATTATGCGTAACAGCGCCACCTTGGAAGCACTTTTCCCGAAAACCCGGGAGGGGGTTTTGGCTGCAACTCTGACCCAGCCGGACAAATGGTGGTTTCTGTCTGAGCTCGCGGAGTACCTGGGCACGACCCCTTCCAGCCTGCAACGTGAGCTGTTTGCGCTTGTCGACACCGGCATCCTTGAGCAGAGACGAGAAGGTAACCGTGCTTATTTCAGAGCGCAAAAACGTTCGCCAATCTACCGCGAACTACGAGCAATATTCGAAAAAACGACCGGGATCGCCCCAACGATTCGGACCGCCGTGGCAGCCTTTGGGGGCAAGATCCTTTACTCATTTGTGTACGGGTCCGTTGCCCGGGGGCGCGAACACGCGGCCAGCGACATCGACGTAATGGTCATTGGCAATATCGGTCTTGCAGAATTGACGCCGGCGCTTAGGAAAGCCGAGCGCGCTCTTGGCCGCGAGCTGAATGTAACCGTGTATTCCGTGGATGAATTTCGTGACAAGGTTAATGAGAATGATCATTTTCTCACCGCTGTATTGAAGCGCCCCAAGCAATTTGTTAAGGGAAGCGAACGTGAGCTGGACGCAATTACTGGCAAATAAGGACGCCCAAAAGCACAAGACGTCCAGACAGGAGCTGAACAACATGCGGCAGCTCATCGCTCGCGACTTGGAAGACGCCTGCGTTGCAGGGCTTTCCGCCGATCGCCGCTTTGCTACTGCGTACAACGCAGCTCTTCAAGCTGCCAATATGGCCGTAGCGTGCGCGGGTTACCGAATTACCGCAAGGACTGGGCATCACCAAGTATCTCTCTAGAGAGCGCCACGCTTGCACTCGGAAAGTCGGCCGAAGGGCTGACAGAGTACTTTGAGACTTGCAGGCGCAAGCGCAACCAAATCGACTACGCGCAATCACGCGTGGCCTCGGAAACCGAGGCCACAGAGCTTGTCACGAACGCAAAGCACTTCTACGAGCTGATTGAAGCGTGGATCGCAAAGAACCATCCTAAGCTCGTCAAATGAAGGGTCCAAAACTTGCATTGTCTGAGACCACGGGTTAGGCTTCTCGAACCCTCGTGGGGATGATGTCGGAGGATGAGATGAACCTCAAAATTGAGACGCGGGTGACTGATGGAGTCACTATCGTCTCTTGCCACGGCCGCATCATGTTTGGAGAAGAAGCAACGGAATTGCGGGATACTCTCAAGCGCCTGTTGAGTTCAACCCGGCAGATTGTGCTCAACCTTTCAGGAGTTACTTATATTGATAGCGGCGGCCTCGGCACATTGGTTGGCGTCTATTCTTCGGCACGTTCCGGCGGCGCCGATGTCAAATTAACCGGACTCGGCCAGCGGCTGCGGGACGTCTTGCAGGTCACGAAGTTGGTTACAGTTTTCGAAGTCTATGATACCGAGCAACAGGCGGTTGCCGCTTTTCGGCGTGGAGCTGCCTGAGGGCTGAGGATTCAGAAAGCTGTCAGCCAGGGAGGCAGAACGATTTATGCCCCCTTCCCGCCGACCTCGAGTGCTGTCATTATAGAGTGAGTAGAAGAGAGAGCCTCTGCAGTCGCCATGGGATTCCAAACCATTACTGGTCCGATATCGAACGCCGGCTCTGGAATATTCCCCATCCTGGTCTTCGTCGAGGGCAATGAGCAACGCAACATTAATCTCGACCATAGTCCCTTCAGCGTGGGGAGAAAAATTGATAAGGATCTGGTTATCGCGGATCCTCGTGTGTCTCGCGATCATGCCCTGATCGTCTCAGAAAACGGGCAGTTCTGCGTGATCGATCAGAGCAGCAAGCATGGGACCTTCGTCAACGGCGAGCGGGTTCAGCGCAAGACCCTGGAACGGAATGATCGCCTTGAATTCGGCGTCCGCGATGTCGCCTACGTCATTTTTCATCCCCACAACGCAAGCACGAACAGCGCCCGTGATTTTCTTAGCCAGATCTCTGGCATCCACATTTCTACTGAAACCACCGATCTTGAAAAACTGACGCTTTTCCTGGAAGCCGCGCGCAAGTTGAACACTATCGGGGTTCTGGATGAAATCCTGGTGACCTTGCTCGATGCCACGCTGAATCTTACCCGTGCCGAACGAGGCTATGTCTTCCTGAAAGCCGAGGATGGCAATCTGCGTCTGGCAGCAGGTCGCAACTCCAAAGGCGAACCCCTGCTGGACGACAAGACTATTTCTCATTCCATTTTGGAAGATGCCCTGAAATCGAATTCTGAGTTCGTCACCACTGACACCAGTCGATCACTCGATCTGGCAGGACGGCAGAGCATTGTTGCCTACGATCTGCGAACCGTCATCTGCATTCCACTACGCAAGCCTCAAATTCAGGCCACTCGTGATGCGCAAAGTGCCTCGCCTTCGGAAACTTCGGCCGAGGTCATGGGCGCGTTATATGTGGACTCGCGATTCGCCTCGCGAGATATATCCAGCGTGAGCAATGACATTCTGCGCGCCATTGCCCACGAAGCGGCATCGTTGGTTGAGAACGCGCGCCTGGTGCAAGCCGAAGAGGCCGCCCGGCGTTATCAGCAGGAGCTCGCCATCGCGGCCTCCATCCAGCAGCGCTTGATGGCGGTGACCATTCCTGAAGTTCCGTTCGCGCGGTTGAGCGGCAGAAATCTTTCCTGTAAAGAGATTGGGGGAGACTTCTTTGATGCCGTCAACACCGAAGATGGCCTGACAGTGGTGCTGGCTGATGTCAGCGGCAAGGGAGTTTCGGCAGCGCTGCTGGCTTCAACCCTTCAAGGCATGATTTATTCGCAGCTGATCGCCCGGATGCCGCTGACTGAAATTGTGGCCGCAGTCAACCGATTTTTTACTCATAAGCATATCGGTGAAAAATACGCGACTGTGATCATCGCCCGTATCCGCCAGGACGGGGAATTGGAGTATGTGAATTGCGGTCATGTTCCGCCACTACTCGTATGCAACCACGAGATCATCCGTCCCTCGCACGGCAATCTGCCGGTCGGCCTGCTGGCCGATGCCGTTTACGAGAGCGATCGCTATGATCTGCATCCGGGTGACCGGTTGGTGCTGGTGACCGACGGTGTCACCGAAGCAGAAAACGCCAGTGGGGACTTTTTCGACAATGAGCGTTTAGAGGCTGTCGCCGCGAAAAGCGGAACCCTCGAAGATATTTTCGCCGCCGTGGCCAACTTCTGTGCCGGCACTCCGCTCAACGATGACTGCACGGTAGTGGAGATGCTCTATACCGGATAAGGAGATTTTTTTCTCATCCTGGAGCGTTACGTGTTGGTATTTGGTTGACAGCAAACCTCAGCTTTTACTAATTTCCGACCATCGTCCCAACAGGAGAGAGCATGAGAACTCACGGAACCCATATCGGAATAGTGTTCACACTTGCGCTGATTTTGTTGGCTCCGCGATACCTCTACGCCGAGGACCAGCCCCACATGCAGGCAGCGCTCCAGCATCTGCGGGCAGCCGCGGAAGAGTTGGAGAAAGCGGATCGAGATAAGGGCGGACACCGCGTCCAGGCTTTGAACCTCACTCGCCAGGCGATCAATCACGTTCAAGCTGGCATTCAGTACGACAACACCCACAGAACGAAGGGCGAGAGGAGAGAAAAAAAGTAACCGCATTCGCACCCACATTTAACAGCCGCCCAGGGTAATCTCGGGCGGCTTTCTTGTTTGAAATCCATGTCAAGAACCATCTGAAGGACCTTCATTTTTACATCGGCAATATTCTTATCCGGTGTATCCTTTGCAGCCATGAACTTCACCCTATTCGACTGGACGGCGGTGATCGCCTATCTGGCGATCACACTAGTTCTGGGCTTGTACTTTCGCGGACGCTCCAGCAAGAGCGTGGACGACTACTTTGTCTCCGGACGCAACGTCTCGTGGTGGCTCGCCGGCACGTCCATGGTCGCGACGACGTTCGCTGCCGACACGCCGCTCGTGGTCACTGGACTGGTGTACACGCAGGGCATTGCGGGAAACTGGCTGTGGTGGGCTTTCCTTCTGTCCGGAATGATGACCGTCTTCCTCTTCGCGCGGCTCTGGCGGCGTTCTGGTTTGCTTACCGATGTGCAGTTCGCGGAGATGCGCTATTCCGGTAAACCCGCCGCGTTCTTGCGTGGCTTCCGCGCCGTCTATCTCGGGCTGCTGATGAATTGCCTCATCCTCGGATGGGTCACGAAAGCCATGACCAGCATTGTGGCGACCACCTTGGGGGTTAGCGATCACCGCGCGTTGGCTATTTGTGTTCTCTTCCTGATTCCGTTTACTGGTCTGTACGTAGCTCTGGGTGGCCTCTGGGGTGTGCTTTGGACGGATCTGTTCCAATTTGCGCTAAAAATGTCCATCGTAATCGGAGTGGCGTGGTATGCCGTTTCCGCCGCAGGAGGTATGAGGTCTCTGCTTCACAAACTGGCAGAGATGCGCGCAGCCGCCGGACCAAGCGCCGGTGATGCTGCTGCATTTTTTCCTGACTTCTCGCGGCCGTGGTCCCAGGAGAGACTGTGGCTGCTGCCCGTGCTGACTTTTGTGGTTTACATCGGAGTGCAATGGTGGGCATTTTGGTATCCCGGAGCAGAGCCCGGCGGTGGCGGCTACATCGCACAGCGTATCTTCAGCGCCAAGGATGAGCGCAACGGATTGCTTTCGGTTCTGTGGTTCAACATCGCGCACTATGCGTTGCGGCCCTGGCCCTGGATACTGACCGCGCTGGCCGCAATCGTCCTCTACCCGCACCTGGAACATCCCGAGACCGGATACATGCTGGTTGTCAGCCAACACGTGCCGCCGGCCTTGCGCGGCATCGTAGTCGCCGGATTTATGGCCGCATTCATGTCTACGATTGCCACCCAGCTCAATTGGGGCGCGTCCTATTTGGTTTCAGATTTCTATCGCAGGTTCATCAAGCGCGACGCCGACGACAAGCATTACGTGATGATGTCCCGTGTATCGACGGTTCTGTTGGTGATTGCTTCCGCCCTTGTTTCCGTGCTCTTGGCGGATATCCGTTCAGGCTGGCAGGCTGTATTGGAAGTCGGCGCCGGCACCGGCGGCGTTTATCTCCTGCGCTGGTACTGGTGGCGGATCAACGCCTGGAGCGAAATCTCGGCAATGGCCACGGCTTTGGTCATGACGATCTTCCTGCGCTGGGCGGCGCCATTCTCGGGCTCGAGCACAGTTGTATTCGCCAAGACTGCTCTAACCACGAGTGCAGTTACAACGTTGGTCTGGTTGATCGTCACCTATGCCACCAAGCCGGAACCTGAACAGGTTCTTCTGAAGTTCTATCGCGACGTGCGCCCGCAAATTACCGGATGGCAACCCATCGCGCAACTCGCTCCGGAAATCCCAGCGACCAGAGACCTGGGACGCAATCTTTTGTCTTGGGTTTTAGGCTGCGCCATGGTCTATCTGGCATTATTCGGGTTGGGCCATGTGCTTCTTGGCCCGATGTGGCAAGGGTTATTGTTGCTGGTCTTGGCTGCGGCGTGCGCCTTCGCTCTCTACACCAACATCATTCGCAGCGGCTGGGGCGGCGAAGGAGAACAATTGAAGATGGCGGCAAAGCCCGGAGTGGCAGGCATAGCCAGAGTCTGAGAACAGAGAACTAAGATCTGAGATCTGACATGAGAAAATCCGGAATTTGAAATTGGAAATTCGTCTCCTCGCTCCAGCAAGACAGAGCCCGCGACCTTGCGGTAAAATCGAGGCGGGCGAGAGTTGAGATAAGTAATCTTCAGAGCTTTTCCTAAACAGTACTGACACCGCCTTCACTCACAGAGAGAGCAGAAAATCGGCCTGACAGGATTGTGCGGGTCGTAAGAGAATCAGGAGAAAACGATGGCTAAAATCGCGAAGACCGCAGACCGAAAAAAGGTGATGGACACCTCCAAGAGCACGGATTGTCCCAAGTGCGGCAAACCAACTCGCATTGTGAAACGGGTGAAAGATCGTGAGCGAGGGATCCCCGGCGGAGTGTTTATATCGTGCTCGGCTTGCGAATTCTACGAGAAGCTATAACCCGTCGCCGTTCAACCAGGAACAAGAATTCCAGAAGTTACTCTAAGCTTAAAAACTAATCTGCCCCAGAATCGCTCGGGCCTCGCTGGCCGGGTCAGCAGCTTCCGTGATGGGCCGTCCCACGACAATGTGCGTAGCCCCCGCCGCGATGGCTTCTGCCGGCGTGACAACCCGCAACTGGTCGCCGTGCCCGGCACCAGCCGGACGCACTCCCGGGGTCACAATCGCGAACTCGCCGCCTAGTTGGTTGCGCAGCTCGGCCGCCTCCTGGGCCGAGGCAACCACTCCGTGGCAGCCGTCGGCAATGGCCAGCGCAGCTAGCCGCAAGACCTGATCGGACACCTGACCGCGCACTCCCAGTTTGTCCAAATCGCTGTCGCCCAGACTGGTAAGCACCGTTACCGCCAATACCATCATGGAAGGATTGAGACGAGCCGCTTCGGTGGCGGCGCGCAGCATTTTGCCTCCGCCGGAAGCATGGACCGTCAACATGCTGACCCCAAGCCGGGTGGCCTCGCGTACCGCCGCCGCGACAGTGTTGGGGATATCGTGATATTTGAGGTCGAGAAATACCCGCCGCCCCGAGGCTACCAGGTCACGAACTACCCGGGGGCCTTCGGCAGTATAGAGCTGCATACCCACCTTGTACGTCAAGGCAGAGTCGCCCACCGCCGCCACGATCTTCTGTGCTGCGGCCGCCGACGGTACATCCAAAGCGACAATCAACCGTTGCCGCGGATCACGCATGCTTGGGGGAGTGTAGAAGGTTTAAAGCGAATACGCTACTGGCGCAGCATGGCCAGGGTTGTACTCGGTTGGACCACGTCCAGACGCACTCGTTGCAGGCCTTGAGCCTTGAACTCGAGAATGCGTGCCACGCTATAAGAAACGTCGATGATTCGAGGGGCAACGTAGGGACCCCGGTCATTGATGCGCACGATCACGGCTCGTCCATTGCGCAAATTGGTGACGCGGACCCAAGTGCCGAGAGGCAAACTGCGGTGAGCGGCAGTAAGGTCGTACATGTTATAAGGTTCGCCGCTGGCGGTCGGCCTGCCGTGGAAGTAGCTTCCGTACCAGGAAGCCGTTCCCACTTGATAGGGCTTGGGACTTCCTGCTCTTTTGCGTGACTCTAGTACTGCACGTTTGGGTACGTTGGGGCGAGTACCGGACTCTGAGCTGATTGGCCTCTGGGCGGCTCCCAGGCTAACGACCGATAAAACTATCGCCAGTCCATGAGCTATGCTTCTTCCCATTCAGTCACCTCGCACTCGATTTGTCCTCCCCCACCGCTTCCCCTAGGATTGGGCGATGCTAACGGTCTAGGTTCCCCCTGTCAATCAGTAAATGACTGTAGAAAAGTTACCACTTAGTACTAGATCGCTCACGTAACCTCACGTAAATATTGAGTAACATCGAAGATGTCGCTGTATCTAAACATCTTAGTTGTTAACTATATAGTAAATAACCATGACTCGCGCAGGGTGAAATTATTACAACTACAATGAATTCAATGGGATAGGCGTGAAGTAACAG
>Ga0209056_10005658_pt1 | contig 12991 bp, 14 predicted proteins | sample GraSoiAngelo_114_FD_185876 | JGI IMG/M metagenome (GOLD analysis project Ga0209056, IMG submission 185876) | Grasslands soil microbial communities from the Angelo Coastal Reserve, California, USA - 14_0903_13_40cm (SPAdes) (version 2) | ecosystem: Environmental > Terrestrial > Soil > Grasslands... | reverse complement strand
CGCCCGAATACGAGCGGCAGGCCACCTGGCGCTACGGCGTGGGACTGGGGCTGCGCTACCGGCTCTAACAGATCACCGCAGGATGATCGCCGGGACGTCGCTTTCCTTCACGAGCTTGTTGAACGCCGGGATGTCCGTGTCGAGCACCGCTTTCAACCGGTCGAGCTGTACTTGCAGCGCCGCCGCCAGCTCGTTGAACACCTGCTCCGACTGCGCAGTCGGCGCGGCGTCGGCGCTCGCCACGACGCCCGCCAGCGCCGCGATCTTGTTGTTCAAGCGGATCGGGTAGTTCAGCGGATCCTGGCTCGAGCGGTTCTTCACCTGATAGATCGCCTCCTCGACTGCGGCGAGCCGTCCTTTGATCGAATCGGCCTGCTGCGCGATCCGCTTGCCGGCGTCGCCGGGGAGGCCGCGTGCGCGCGTCGCCGCACCATCGAGCTGCTCGCGCACTTCGCGGATCCGCCGCACTGCGTCGTTCGCGGCGCTCACGCGGCCCTGAATCTTCATGAGCAAGTCGAACTGGCGCTGATACTCCTCCGGCGTCGTCTTGACGCGTGGATCGGGTCGCATCGTGAAGTCTCGCGTCGCCGACCAGTCGCCTACCGTCAGCCGGACCTTGTAGGCGCCTGGCACCGCCACCGGCCCCGCCGTGCCCCCGGCCCAGTAGATCATCCCCTGGAAGCGGCTGGCATCAGGATACCGCAGGTTCCAGACGAACCGGTTCATGCCGGCCTTCACTTTGAGGGAATCGGGACTCGGGGCTCGGGGCTTGGGAGTAAACCTCCGGACCAGGGAATCGCGGCTGTCCAGAATCTCGAGGCTCACGTTGGTCGCTGAATCAGGAGCGGTCTTGAGATAGAAGAAGACGACGGCGCCGCCTGGTGGATTGCGGCCCACGCCAGTCGGTCCCCCCCCGCCACCGCCTCCGAACCCGCCGCCGAGGCCCCGGCGGTATGCTGTGCGCGGCGTATAAAGGAAGCGTGTGGCGCGAGCGACGGAGTCGGCGAGCTGCTGCAACGGCGTCAAGTCATCGAGGATCCAGAAGGACCGACCGTGAGTCGCCGCGACGAGATCGTTGTCTTTGACCACCAGGTCGTGAATCGGGACCACGGGCAGGTTGCGCTGCAGCGACTGCCAGTGAATGCCGTCGTCGAACGACACGTACACGCCGAACTCCCCGCCGGCGTAGAGCAGGCCGCGTCGCGCGGGGTCCTCACGCACCACCCGAATGAACTGGCCGTCCGGGATCCCCGCGGTGATCGCGCGCCAGGTGCGGCCGAAGTCCTGAGTCTTGAAGATGTAGGGCTTGAAGTCGTCGAGTTTGTAGCGCGTGGCCGCGACGTAGGCGGTCCCGGCGTCGTGCGGTGACGGCTCGATCGACGAAATCAGCGACCAGTCGGGGAGGCCCGAGGCCGGCGGCGTCGCGTTCGCCCAGGTCTTGCCTCCGTCACGGGTGACGTGCACCAGGCCGTCGTCGCTTCCCGCCCAGATCAGCCCGGAGTCCCTGGCACTCGGCGCGATCACGAAGACGGTGTTGTAGTACTCGACGCTCGTGTTGTCCTTCGTGATCGGACCGCCGGAGGGACCTTGCTTCGACTTGTCGTTGCGCGTGAGATCGCCCGAAATCGCCTCCCAACTCTGGCCTTCATTCGTCGTGCGGAAGACGACGTTGGCGCCGGCGTACAGGGCGTTGGGATTGAACGGCGATAGCACCACCGGAAAGGTCCATTGGAACCGATACTTCAAGTCGCCAGCCCCCCACCCCATGGGGTTGTCGGGCCAGGGGAAGATGTTGCGCTCCTGGCCGGTGCGGACGTCGAGGCGCGAGAGGTAGCTGTAGCTGCCGGCGTACACGATGTCGGGATCGTCGGCCCGCGCCGCGATCCAGCCGCTCTCGCCGCCGCCCACCTCGTACCAGTCTTTCTCACCGATCGAGCTGCCATCGGTCCGGCTCGCGATGCACACAGTGCTGTTGTCCTGCTGCGAGCCGCAGACCTTGTAGGGCACGTGCGTGGTGGCGATGACGTGGTAGAACTGCGCCGTGGGCTGATTGTCCTGCCCCGTCCAGGTGGCGCCGCCGTTGTAGCTGATGGTCGCCCCGCCGTCGTTGCTGTTGATCATCCGGGCCGGGTCGTTGGGCGCGATCCACAACCCGTGGTGATCCCCATGCGGCGCCCGCAGCTGCGTGAACGTTCGGCCGCCGTCCACGGAGCGATACATCCCCGTGTTCAGCACGTAGACCGTCTCGGGATCCTTAGGATCGGCGTGAATGTGCGAGTAGTACCAGGCGCGCTGGCGGAGATTCCGCTCCTCGTTCGTCCGGCGCCACGTGTCGCCGCCGTCGTCGGAGCGGAAGACGCCGCCCGAATCGGCCTCGACGATCGCCCACACGCGGTCGTGATTAGCGGAGACCGTGACACCGATCTTCCCGATCGCGCCCTTGGGGAGCCCGTCGTTGCGCGTGAGCTCCTTCCACGTGTCGCCGCCGTCGGTGGATTTGAAGAGCCCCGAGCCCGGTCCGCCGCTCGACATGTACGAGGGCCCGCGACGCGCCTGCCAGATCGCCGCGTAGAGAATGCGCGGATTGGCCGGGTCCATCGCGAGATCGACGGCGCCGGCGGAGTCCGACCGGAACAGCACCTTCTCCCACGTGCGGCCGCCGTCCCTGGAGCGGAACACGCCACGCTCCGGATTAGGCCCGAACGCGTGGCCGAGCACAGCGACGTAGACAAGGTCGGCGTTCGCGGGATGCACGCGGATCGCGCCGATCTGTCCGGCGTTCGCGAGTCCGATGTGGGTCCACGTCTTGCCGGCGTCGGTGGATTTGTAAACGCCATTCCCCGGCGACACGTTGCCGCGGATGGGCGACTCGCCGGTGCCGACGTAGATCACGTTGGGATCGGACGGCGCGACCTCGATCGCGCCGATCGAGCCGGCGCGGAAGTCCTTATCCGAGATCGGCACCCACGTCAGGCCGCCGTCGGTCGTCTTCCACACGCCGCCGCCGGTGCCCCCGAAGTAGAACGTCAGCGGCTGGTCGGCGTGGCCCGCCACCGCCGTGACGCGCCCACCGCGGAACGGTCCGATTTCGCGCCATTCGAGCGCGTCGTAGAGCGAGGTATCAAAGACAGGAGCCGGGAGACTGGAGCTAGGAGCTTGGCGGCGCTGGGCGACTGCAGGGGTGGCGAGGAGAAGAATCCAACCCGCAAAGACGAGGCGGCGGGACATAAACGGCGGCGCTCCGGTTCGAGTGAGCCGCTATTATATCCCGCCGCCGGCCTTGCGCTATCGGCCTACGGCGTCTGCGCGGGCGGGGTCCGCGGCGGCAAGATAGCCTGACCAATCGTGTTGTTGTCCGTGCCGAACCAGATCGCCTTCGTTGCGGGATCGTAGAACATGTGCCGCACGACCCCGCCGCCGCTGGGCACCAGGGTCTCCTCGGAGAACTGCAGCGTCTTCGAATCGAACGCGACGAACTTGTTTGGCCGCGACGTCTCGACGACCCACACGCGGTCCTCATCGTCGCGCACCATCGCATACGGGCGAGCGTCCGCCCCACCGGGGAGCTGCCATTCGTCAACCTTGCCGGTCACCGGATCGTAGCGGCCGAGCTTGCCGCCGGCGTAGTCGCCGTACCAGACCTTGTCGTCGGACGTGATCTCCATCCGCCGGGGCCTGGTCTCGGCGCGCGGCAGGGTGATTTCCCGCAGCTGCATCGTGGCGGGATCGACGGTGGCGATCTTGTTCGTGCCGAACAGCATCACCCATGGGTGTCCCTTGGAGTCGAGCTTGACGCCGTAAGGGTGCGCCCCCGGAGTCGGGACCTTGATGAGCTGGACCTTGCCGGTGCCCACGGTCAGTTTGCCGACCGCGTTGCCACCCTGTGCCGTGAACCAGATATCGCCGTTCTTGTCGAACACCATCGTATGCGGGTCGCGCACCATCGGATCGGGCATCGGATACTGCTTGATGCTGCCGTCCTTGGGATCGAGCCGGCCGATGTAGCCCGCCAGATTGCCGGAGTACCACACGAATCCCGACTTATCGACGATCAGGTTGTGCGGGCCGCTGCCGGGCGGCAGATCATAGCGCTTGAACTCCCCCGTCGTCGGCACGAAGTAGGCGAGATAGTTGCCCGCCTGGCCGCAGAACCAGATGCGGTTCGTGGTCGGATCGAGATACGGATCGCGGGGACGCGTGTCGGTCCAGGGTACAGGCCATTCTTTGATGACGGGGGGTTTGTCGGAAACGACAGCTAACGAGGCGAGAACGAGGAACAGAGTTTTCATAGTCACTCCCCTGTAAGCATTCTCCGTTGCAGTGCTGTCAACCGTCTACGGACCGACCCATCAAATATGCGGTCGCCTACCCGTACCACTACCCCGCCGAGGATCCTGGGGTCGGATCGGAAGTAGGCCCGCACCTCGCGGCCCAGCGCCTTCGTGAGCCGCTCCACGACCTGCTTCTGCGTCGGGGCGTCGGGCTCCTCCGCGAGCGTGACGCCGGCGTGCACGCGATTCAGCTTTACATCTAACAGCACCTGATATTCCTGCGCTATCTCGGCGAGCAAGCCCTGCCGCCCGCGCCGGACGACTGCTTGCAGAAACCGCACAAACTCGCGCGGCGCCTCGCCCTTCAAGGCGCGCTCCAAAATCTGCGCCTTCGCCGCCTTGGATACGCGGGGGGACTCGAGCACCGCGGCGATGTGCTCGTCCGCCTGCACCGCGCCCGCGACGGCGTCGAGCACCGGGCCGAACTCGTCGCCGGCGGCGAACAGCGCCTCCGCGTAGTTGCGCGCGACCGTCACGCTCTTCACTTCTTGTTCTCCGCCTTCCCCAGGCCCTCGAGGAACTCCGTGACGAGCCGGCGATTGGCTTCGGTATCGAGATTCGACTCGATCACGCGCGACGCAGCCGCGATCGACAGCTCGACCGCCTCGCGCCGCAACGCCTGGATCGCCTTCTCTTTCTCGGCGTCGATGTCCTTGCGGGCCCGGTTCAGCAGCGCGTCGTACTCCTCACGCGCCTTGGCGAGCAGCGTTTCGCGCTCCTTCTGAGACACGGTCTTCGCCTTGGCGAGAATTTCCTGCGCCTCGCTGCGCGCCGCCGCGATCTGCTTCTTGTGCTCCTCCAGCAGCCGCTGCGCCTCGGCGTTGGCCCGCTCGGCATCCTCGAGCTGCTTCTGGATGCGGCGCTCCCGCTCCTCCACCGATTTGACGAGAACCGGCAGCCCCTTCCGCCAGAGGATGAACAGCAGGATGCCGAAGACGACGAGCGTCCAGATGATCAGCCCGGGGTTGATCGTGAACGGACCGCCCGCGGCCGCTGCGGTGTCGTGCGCTTCCTGCAGCAGCAGCAGCACTAGGCCAGCTTGAAGAGGAGGGCGAACACGAGCGCCGCGAGCGTCGCGCCTTCAACGAGCGCGGCCGTCAGGATCATGGCGCCGCGAATGTCGGCCGACGCTTCCGGCTGCCGCGCGATCGCCTCGACCGCCTGGCCGCCGATGCGGCCGATGCCGATCCCGGCGCCGATGATCGCGAGTCCCATCCCGATGCCGGCACCGAGCAGCGCGTTGCTGTTGAGCGCGGTCTCGGGCGTGGCCTGGAGCAGCATGAGCAAGGTGTGCATGTCTTCCTCTAGTGAAGTGTTCTAGTGTTCATGCCGCATCAGCCCGATGAACACGGACGTGAGCAGCGCAAAGATATAGGCCTGCAGGAACGCGACCAGCAGCTCGAGAAACATCATGAACAGCGTGAGCGCGATGGAGCCCGTCACGACACCGTAGCGAATCACCGCCGGTGCGGTGCCGAACACGAAGATCAAGCCGAGCAGCACGAGGATCACGAAGTGACCGGCCGTCATGTTCGCGAAGAGCCGCAGCGTGAGCGCGAACGGCTTCACGATTTTCCCGATCAGCTCGACCGGCGTCATGATGATTGCCATGATGACGGCCCCGATGCCCTTCATGCCCGGCGGCACCATCACGATCGTCTTGAGGTAGCCTTTCGGGCCGAGCGCGCGGAAGCCCGAGATCTCGATCGTGAGGAACGCGGTGAGCGCGAGCCCCGCGGTGACCGCGATGTTACCGGTCGCCGCGGCGCCCCATGGGAAGAGGCCGAGCAGGTTGCAGTAGAGAATGAAGAAGAAGAGCGTCAGGATGTAGGGCGCGAACACTTCGCCACCGGGCCCGATGCTGGCGATCGCGACGTCGTTGCGGACGAACAGGACCAGGGCTTCGACCGCGGCGCCAAACCCGCCCGGCGCCTTGCCCTCGCGATGGCGGCGTTCGACCTGCCGGCCGCCATACCAGATCGTGAGCCAGACGAGGAAGGCCGCCAGAATCATGAACACCACGTGCTTGGTCGGGGAGACATCGATGTGGGTACCGGGGATGAACCAGGGTCCCGGCAAGCGCTTCTCTCCAAACCACAACAGCTCGATGAACTTGCTGTCGCCGGTGTGGTGGAAAATCATCTCGCCGATGTTCGGCTTCTGGAAAGTCACCTGAGAAACCTCGTTTCCAGGAACAAGAGCGGCAACAGCACACCGACGTATGCGAGCAGGGCCGGCACGGTCCGCGAGACGATCAGCACGATGCCGACGCCGAGTAACCGAATCCCGATGCCGCCGAGCCAGCGGGCCATGAACTCCGGGTTCGGCGCCCGCATCTTCGGCCGCATCAGCGCGACGGCCCAGAGCTGCGCGATCAGCGCCACTCCACCACCGATTGCCGCCGGCTTACCACCGAGCATCGTCGCCACGACAACCAACGCAATCCCCAGCCCGACGAGAACTACGAGGTTCCTCACCCGCCGCCCTTTCGCCGCCCCTCGCCGCCCTTCGCCGCCGTCTCTTTCTTCACCCGATAGTAGATGCTCATGAAGCCGGCGAACCCGCCGACAAACGCACCGATGATCGTGAACAGCGGTCGCGTGTGCACCCAGCCATCGAGAAACCAGCCACCGGCACCGAACAGGAGAATGGCGACCGTGAAATTGAGCGCCATGCCGAAGTACTCGTAGCCTTGGCCGTAGCCGCGAGCCTCCGGCCGTTCGTCTTTTTGTGCGGGAGTCATTGTTGCGCCCGGAAACCTAGACGCTTGTGAAATTTTTCGCAAGCAAACGGTCAGAGCTACAACTATTTACTCCGCAATCATTTAAATTGATCTTGGCCCAATGACGTCCACACCCCGGTCCCAGCGTCCCGCCTCCTCCGGCGATGTCGAATTGCTCGAGCGTCTCGCCGGCGCGCATCGCGACCTGCTGTCCCAGGTCGGGCAGCGCATCGTGGGGCAGCGCGAGGTCCTGGACGGCATCCTCACCGCAATCTTCTCGGGCGGTCACGCCCTCCTCGTCGGCGTGCCCGGCCTCGCCAAGACGCTGATGGTCCAGACGCTCGCCGAGACGCTCGATCTCGGCTTCAACCGGATCCAGTTCACACCCGATCTCATGCCGTCCGACATCACCGGCACCGAGATCATCGAGGAAGATCTCGCGACCGGCAAGCGCGGGTTCCGGTTCGTGCGCGGCCCGGTGTTCGCCAACATCGTGCTCGCCGACGAGGTCAACCGGACGCCTCCGAAGACACAAGCCGCGCTCCTGCAGGCGATGCAGGAGCACGAGGTGAGCGCGGCGGGTCAGACCCATACGCTTCCCTCACCCTTCTTCGTGCTCGCGACGCAGAATCCGATCGAGCAGGAAGGCACCTATCCGCTCCCCGAGGCCCAACTCGATCGGTTCATGTTCGAGCTGCGGGTCGATTATCCGTCGCAGGATGAGGAAGAAGCGATCGTCGCGCAGACGACGGGCGACGCCACGGCCGACGTCCGTCCCGTGCTCACCGCCGAGGATGTGCTAGCGATGCAGCACCTGGTGCGGCGCATTCCGGTGTCGCAGGCGCTCGTCAAGGCGGCGGTCACGCTCGTCCGGATGACCCGGCCGCCCGAGCCTGCCTCCCTCCCCTTCATTAAAGAGTACATCTCCTGGGGCGCCGGTCCCCGGGCTTCACAGTACCTCGTCCTCGGCGCCAAGGCGCGCGCGGCGCTGGATGGCCGGCCGATGGCCGACGAGGACGACCTCCGCCAGGTCGCGCCGACGGTGCTCACGCACCGCATCGTGATCAATTTTGCAGCAGAGGCGGCGGGCCGAACCGCCTCGGACATCATCGCTCAGCTACTCAAAGAGGCGCGCTGGCAGCCGAAGTAGGGGCGCAGCATGCTGCGCCCCTACTTCACCCGCCTGTAGCTCGGCCCCCCGTTTACGAACCGCAGCTCGCCTACCGTTCCATCCGGATCAATGGCAAGCGAGACATACGCAGGATCCCAGAACGGATCAGGCCAGGTGACGCGGAACAGATCGTACTGCCAATGCTCGAGCTGTCCGCTCACCGTGCCGGCCTGAATCGACAGGCGGCCATTCACGAGCGTGACCGTCGCCGTCCCGTAGAGACTGTCCGCGTACGTCCCCGCATAGCGCTCGAGCGGGAGTGTCGGCCTGGTGCCCGTGACGCGCTTGCTCTCCTCCGCTCGCTGCGCCGCCCGCGTGCTGTCCGCGAGCCCCTTGTACATCACCCGCATCTCGGCGCTCCAGTCGTGCGCCGGCGATGACGGCCCGATGAATCGATCGAACACTGTGTACATCAGCGCGTGCCGCAGCTCGGAATGGTCGAGGTTGGTGAGGATCGCCAGGCCGAGACGGCGATCCGGGATCAGTCCGACGATCGCCGAGCGGCCTTCGATGCTACCGGTATGGATCGCGATGAACTCGCCGCGATAGTCCTGCAGGATCCAGCCGAGGCCGTAGGCCTGGAAGTGCGGATGCGTGAGCCGGGCGGTCGGATAGAACGGGCGCTGCACGATCTGCTGCGGCTTGAACAGCTCGGCGAAGCTCTGTGCACTCACGAGGCGCCTGCCCGCGACCCTCCCGCTGTCGAGCAAAAAGCGCAGCCATTTCGCCATGTCGGTCGCGGTCGAGAAGATCGCGCCGGCGGGCGCGATGTCGTCGATCCCGTCGAGCTGGGCCGGCAGCACGCGCACCGTATCGCGCACGATGCCGTGCGGCGCCGTGACCTCGGAGATCCCAGACCCGCGCAGCTCGCTCGCGTCGGCAACCGTCTCCGTCATGCCAAGCGGGCCGAGGATGCGGGCGTGGAGCAGCGCCTGCCATGTCGTCCCGGCGGCGTGTGCGGCGACGTCGCCCGCGAGCGCGTAGGTGACGTTGTTGTACTGGAAGCGGGAGCGGAAGCTTGTTTGGGGCGGCACAAAGCGCAGGCGATGCGTGATCGCGGCAAAGTCGAGCCCGCTCGTTCCCCACAGATAGTCCGGATCTCCAAACCCGCTGCGGTGCGTGAGCAGATCGCGCACCGTGATCTCGCGCGTGACGTACGGGTCCGCGAACTGGACTCCCGGCTCGTATTTGGTCACCGGATCGTCGAACGCTACGCGCCCCGAATCGGCGAGCATCGCCACGAGCATCGCGGTGAAGGCCTTGGTCGTGGACATATTACCGAAGCGCGTGTGGACGGTCACAGGATCGGGCTTGCCGAGCTCGCGGACACCGTAGCCTTTGATGAAGAGGACGGAGTCGTCCTTGATGACCACGATCGCCAGGCCGGGGACCCGCCAATCGGCCATCGCCTTGGTGACGTAGGCGTCAAAGCCGTTGAGTGGGGCGTTCGAGGGGGGCCGCTGCTGGGCGCTGGCGGCGCTAAGGCTGAGACAAGCAAGGAAGAGGAGGGCGCGTAGGGTCATAGTGACGTAAGGTGGTTTCCGGAGGGTAGATTGGTAAGGAGACTCCATGATCACCAAAGCAGCGCTGCCGTCCCTGCTATCGGTCCTCGCGCTCTCGCTCGGGTGCAGTGTTTTCACCGGGCCGGCGGACTTCGCCCATGCGGTAGCATGTACCGCAGGCGCGACGTACGTCGCCGGTCCCAACGCATACGAGTCCGCATCTACGGGCCGGGTCGTCATCGGCAGCGTGGACGCCGACAGCACGATCCATGGCTCTGTGAATCTTTCGTTCAGCTCGCACCGGGTCCTCGACATGTTCCGCGCTGACTGGATCCATCGGGCGGTGCTATGCGGGTGAGGTTGTTCGCAGTTGCGGCGGTAGCACTGGCGATTGGCCCGTGCGATCCGACCGGCGTCAAGCCGCCCAGGGATCTCGCCGGCATGTGGGGCGGAGATAATGCGGCGCTCATGGCCGACGACACCAGCGCCCACGTGCACATCGGCTGCACCTATGGCAACGTCCATCAGCAAATCGTTCCCGATGCGGACGGGCGGTTCGACGTCCCCGGCGAGCACAACATCACGGCCCACCCGGTCGACCGCGGCATCCTGCATCCGGCGCGCTTCACCGGCCGAGTGATCGGCGGGACGATGACGTTGACGGTCACGCTCACCGATACCACGGTGACGCTCGGCCCGGTCAGGCTGGCGTACGGTAAAGAGCCGCGGATGGGACCGTGTCCGATTTGCCGGCGCGGGATGGATCGACCATGAAGACTGCTGTGATCCCGATGCATTGATGCCTGTGCCCTGATGCGTTGATGTAAGGGCGCTCGTGCGTTGAATGTAGGGGGCGCAGCATGCTGCGCCCCTACCCCACCCGGCCGTGGGCTGACGGCGCGGAGTATCGCGGCTAGAATTCCCTAATCCCTTGATCATCGACCTGCTCCTCGTCGGTAAGGAGAGTACGCTCATGCTGCGCTTTGGTCTCGCCGTCGCTGCCATTTGTCTCGTGACTTCGGCCCTCGCAGCGCAGGAGGCCCCTCCGCCGCCGGTGGTCGGCACGTGGGATCTGATCCTGACGGCGCCTGACGGGCGTGCGCTCCCGTCGTGGCTCGAGGTGCACGTGTCCGGCCGCGGCGTGCTGGTGGGCCGGTTTGTGGGTGTGGTGGGGAGTGTGCGCCCGATTTCGCGCCTCACGTACGCGAACGACACGCTGCGTTTTTCGATTGCGCCGCAGTGGGAGGCGGGCGACGCCGAGGTGCAGTTCGCAGCCGCTTTCGCCGGCGACGGTCTGAGCGGGGCGATCACGGATCCGAACGGCACGCGGTATCCCTTTACCGGCGTGCGGGCGCCCGCGCTGCGCCGGCCCACCCCGCTATGGGCGGCCGCGGCGCGGTTGTTCAACGGCAAGGATCTGGCGGGCTGGCACGCGGTCGGCGGAACGAACCAGTGGAGCGCGGTGGGCGGGGTGCTCACCAACGCGAAGGGCGGGGCGAATCTGGTGACGGACGCCGTCTACACCGATTTCAAGCTGCACGTGGAGGTGCGGTATCCGCCGCGGGGCAACAGCGGCGTGTATCTCCGCGGGCGGCACGAGGTGCAGGTCGAAGACTCCATCGTCACCAAGGCGGATGCGGAAGCCACAGGCGGCCTCGGCGCGATCTACGGCTTTCTGATCCCGAATCAGAACGCATCCAACGGCCCCGGCAAGTGGGAGACGCTCGACGTCACGTTGGTGGGCCGGCGCGTGACCGTGGTGCTCAACGGCAGGCGGATCATTTGCGAGGCGGAGATTCCGGGGCCGACGGGCGGGGCGCTGGATAGTAAGGAAGGGGAGCCGGGGCCGATCATGCTGCAGGGGGATCATGGGCCAGTGGAGTACCGGAATCTGCTGATCACACCGGCGCGGTAGCCCGAAAAGCAGATCCTTGAAAGCAGATCCCTCGCTGCGCGCGCGTACGCGCGCTTCGCTCAGGATGACAGCCACGCGGTCATCGCCTGAAAAAAAAGAAATAAGGAAAGAGCCCAGGCGTCCCACGCGCGCCGAGGTGCTTGCGGCCGCGGCTCGGACGGTGCCGGACGTAATCGCACCGGGCCTGCGCGTCTTGTTCTGCGGCATCAACCCTGGACTGTATTCGGGAGCGACCGGCCATCACTTTGCTCGGCCCGGGAACCGGTTCTGGCCCGTGCTGCACGCGGCCGGGTTCACGCCGCGCGTGCTCGAGCCGTGGGAGGAGCGCGAGCTGCTCGAGTGGGGGTATGGGATCACGAATCTCGTGGCGCGCGCGACTGCGACCGCCGCCGAACTGAGCAAGGAGGAGTTCGTCGCAGGTGGACGGCGGCTCGAGCGGAAGGTGAAGCGGTATCGGCCGGAATGGGTCGCGGTAGTCGGGATTGGCGCGTATCGCACGGCGTTCGGGCGGTCGAAAGCGATGATCGGCCCGCAACCCGAGCGGATCGGGCCGGCCCGGCTGTGGCTCTTGCCACAACCGAGCGGGCTCAATGCCAATCATCAGATGCCAGAACTCACGGCCGCCTTCCGCGAGCTGCATCCGAAAAGCAGATCCTTCGGATGATGCGGGGACAACCCTGGCAGCGGCTTGGTTGGCACCGTAAGTGGCTTGTTGACGGGCGCTTATCACGCGCCTCCAAACGTGCTTCAAGCCCTAGTAAATCAACGTGTTGACATGTCGTTGATTCGCCGGCCTAATCTTGTCGGTGAATCAATAAAACGCGCGTTGGTTATGTGACTCACAGTTTCGTACTGCACAGCCTGGGTGGTCTCGCCTTGTTCACGGTTGCCGGTGAGCAAGTGCGGTTTCGTACGCGTAAGCACCTCGCCCTGCTCATTCGTCTCGCGTTGGAACCGGGAAAGCAGTTCACGCGGGACTACCTCGCCGATCTGTTGTGGCCCGAGGCGCCTCCGAAGCTCGCGAATCACTCTCTCGCCCAGGGTCTCTCGGTCATCAAGGCGAAGATCGCGCGCGAGGCGGTCATCATACAGCGCGCGACGGTCGGTCTCGCACCGGGATGGATCGACGTTGACGCGACCCATTTGGCCGCGGGCGATGTCTGCATCGATGGTCCCTTTCTCGACGGCTTCGAGATTCCCGCCGCTCGGCCGTTCGAGGACTGGAAGGACCAGCATCGCGCGCGTCTCGTTCCACAGCTGCGGGATTGTCTGGTCCGCCAGATGGACGCCGCCCGCCGCATCGGAGACTTCCCCACCGTCGAACAGCACGCGGCCCGCCTCCAGGAGCTC
>Ga0209056_10005657_pt1 | contig 12992 bp, 13 predicted proteins | sample GraSoiAngelo_114_FD_185876 | JGI IMG/M metagenome (GOLD analysis project Ga0209056, IMG submission 185876) | Grasslands soil microbial communities from the Angelo Coastal Reserve, California, USA - 14_0903_13_40cm (SPAdes) (version 2) | ecosystem: Environmental > Terrestrial > Soil > Grasslands... | reverse complement strand
ATGCCAGGAGCCGGGCGATCGTCCGCGGTCCGCGGGTTCCGCCCCCACCCCGAGATCGCGCCACTATCCGTCCGGCCCCTAGGACCCATATATACTATCCAATGGATATCGATTTCGCACCGCGAGATGCGACGGGGACGACGATGGCGAAACGGAAAGTGTCGACGGCTCGGACGGATCACGGGACGATGGCCTTCTCCGAGCTGTCGAGCACGTATCCGGCGGCGACCCGGCGGTTCCTGGAGAAGGTCTTCGCGTGGCGTTTCGAGTCGCTGAAGTTCCCGCTCGGCGAGTACCTCTCGTTCGAGGCGCCCGGCGGCGGCCGCGGGGGCGTCCGGCCGGTGCAGGCCAAGGAGATCCCGGGCAGCATGAACTACGTCCGCGTGGACGACCTCGACGGGGCCTCGCGGAAGATCGTGCGGGCTGGCGGAGAGATCGTCCTGCCGAGGGTGGACATCCCGGGGATGGGGAGCTTCTTCTGGTTCCGGATCCCCGGCGGACCGATCCTCGCGGCATGGCAGGATGCCCCGGCGTTACCGGAGGAGCGTGAGTAGATGACGAAAGCGAAGGACATCGTGATGGCGTACCAGAAAGCACTTGGAAAAGGGGACATGGCGGGAGCCCGAACGTACCTCCACGACGACTTGTCGTTCGTCGGACCGTTTGAATCGTTCCAGCGGCCGGAGCCGTACTTGGAGGCCCTCGGCAAGCTGCACCACATCGTAGAACGGGTCGAGCCCCGCCGGACGTTCGTTGACGGGGACGACGTCTGCATCCTCTACGACATGGTGACGAACACGCCCGCCGGCACGGCATTCATCTGCGAATGGTACCGGGTCCGCGGAGACAAGATCGGCTCGATCCGGGCCGTCTTCGACGCCCGCCCGTTCGCGCCAATGTTCAACCGCTGATCCCTGATCGGGGGACCGCGCATAGGGGGATGAGCGTAATGGCCGATCGATCCGGATATTTCGCGCCGGGCTTCTTCGAGTTCTTCCGGGACCTCGGGAAGAACAACCGCAAGGAATGGTTCGAGGCGAACAAGCCCCGATACGAGGAGGTCGTCCAGGAACCCGCGGTGCGCTTCGTCCGCGATGCGTCGACGCGATTGAAGAAGATCAGCCCTCACCTCGTCGGGGAAGCGAAGGCCTATGGAGGATCCATCTCCCGCATCTACCGGGACATCCGCTTCTCACCGGACAAGAGCCCGTACAAGACCCATGTGGGGATCCATTTCTGGCACGACCAGGCGACGACGCCGGAGCACATGGCTCCCGGCTATTTCCTCCACCTGGAATCCGGCGAGAGCGGCGTCCACTCCGGGGTCTGGCATCCCGACCCGCCCGTCCTCAAGAAGATCCGCGACCGAATCGTCGAGGAGCCGGACTCTTGGAAGAAAGTCCTGCGCTCGAGGATCGAACTCAGCGGGGAATCCTTCAAGCGACCCCCGCCAGGATATGATCCGAACCATCCGATGATCCAGGACCTCCGCCGAAAGGACTTCGTCGCCGGCCATCGCTTCCGCGACAACGAGGTCGTGAACCCGAAGTTCCTGGACGAGTTCGTGAAGGCTTGCGAGGCCATGGACCCGCTGAACGCCTTCCTCGCGAAGTCGATCGGGCTCCCCTGGTAGGCCCTCCTCGCTCAGGACCCGGTCTGCTGTCTCGCGTAGGCGAGGTCCTCTCGATCCGATCGGTCGAGCGAACGCCTGACGACCCAACGTGCGACGAACGATGGGATCCGCTTCAAGGAGATTTCCACCGTCGTCTTGACGAGGGTGCCTCCAGCGGCCGGGGCGTAACGATTGTCGAAACGGATAATCGAGCCATTCTGGAACGTGACGTCGTACGCGTACCGGTCGGGCGGCTCGATCCGGTAGTTCCACGTCGTCTTGACCGACCGTCCTCCGATTCGGTATGCCCGCTCCACAACCTTCTCCCGGGGGAACGTGCGACCCATGTACTCGACCGTACCCCCTTCGCGGACCAATCGCCCCCGGAGGACGCTCGGATGGATTTCAGGAAGCCGACCTTCGTCCATGTGGGCATGCAGCAGCTCCCACAGACCTTCGAGGTACAGGGGGAACACATCCTCCATTTGCAAGCGGATCAAGGGAGGTCTCCTAGGCGAGGGCTCGAAACGTCGGATCGACGATGAAGGTTCCCGAACAGATTCACGTTCGCCCGCGCTCGGTTCCGTGATAATCAATTCGTCGCGGTGGTGGACAAAGCGTTAAGCCAGGCAGACGGTCTCGGCCCGCGCACCAGGCGAGAACATGACCCGACCTTTCCATGGCTCCGAACTTCGAGGCTTGAGTGCCGTCTCCCGATCGCCGTCCTTTGAAGGCCGCTTCGGCCGCATGTTTCGGAACTTGCCGCCGCTCCTGCCGGACGACAAAGATCTCGAGGCGCTTGCCCGCCAGATGGTCGAACCCGAGCCGACGGGAGAGGAGGACACGGCGGGCGACAACCCGGACATCCCCGCAGGCTTTACCTACTTCGGGCAGTTCGTCGACCACGACCTGACCTTCGATCCGACGTCGCAGCTCGAGCGAGACAACGATCCGGACGCGCTCGTCGACTTCCGCACCCCTCGGTTCGACCTCGACTCCGTCTACGGCCGCGGACCGGACGACCAGCCTTTCCTGTACGATGAGGACGGCGTCCATCTTCTGATTGGCCACAACAAGGCCGGCGAGGACGACCTCCCGCGGAACGCGAAGGCGCGGGCCCTGCTCGGGGACGCCCGCAACGACGAGAACCTGATCGTCTCCGGGCTTGCCCTTGGGGTCCTGAAGTTCCACAACCGGGTCGTCGACACGCCTTCGGTCGCGAGCCTCCCGCCGGATCGGCGGTTCGACAAGGGACGCCGGATCGTCCGCTGGCACTACCAATGGGCCGTGATCCACGACTTCCTCGCGCGGCTCGTCGGGCCCGAAGTGATCGAGGACATCCTCCATCCCGTCGCATTCAAGGTCCCAGTCGCCAAGGAGTCGAAGACGGTCAAGACGCTCGCGATCCTCCCGCGGTTCTTCCACTGGACGAAGCGCCCATTCATGCCCGTCGAGTTCTCCGTCGGCGCGTACCGGTTCGGGCACAGCATGGTCCGCGGGGAATACGAACTCAATGACCAGGTGCAAAACATCCCGATCTTCGCGAAGCCACCCGCCGAGGACTTGCGGGGTTTCCGTGAACTCCCGGCGGGGCACGTGATCCAGTGGGCGCGGTTTTTCAAGTTCGACGGGAGCAAGCTCGACCCGCAGCCGAGCCGGAAGATCGACTCGAAGCTCGCGTTCGGCATCAGCATCCTCCCGGACGCGGTCGCGAAGGAGATCCATGCGCTCGCCGAGCGCGACCTGAAGCGAGGGAAGGCCCTCGGGCTGCCCTCCGGTCAGGCGATCGCGAGGACCTTCGGACTTCCGGAAGATCTCATCCTGCACGCCCAGCAGATGAAGTCGCTCCCCGAACCGCTCCTGCGCGCCTTCGGCGCGAGTACGCCCCTCTTCTTCTACGTCCTGAAGGAAGCCGAGGTGTTGAGCGAAGGACGCCGACTCGGCCCAGTCGGCGGGCGCATCGTCGCGGAGGTCCTCATCGGACTCCTCCGCGGCGACCCGTCCTCGTACTTGAGCGTCCGCCCGATGTGGCGTCCGAAGGCGGGAGAATTCGGGGCTCGCGAAGACGGCATCTTCACGGTCGCCGACCTGCTCCGCTTCGCCCGCGTGCGAATCGACTGAGCGACGAGGCTTCCCGCGGGTCAAGCTATTTTCGCCCTCCCGCCGATGCACCTCGAGGGCGCATCACGAGGGTCCTCGCGGTCGGCGGGACGGGGCGGATCGGACGCGTTTCCTCGAAGCTCCTCGCCCGCCGCGAAATCGTCTCCGAGATTTGCATTGCAGGGAGAGACCTCGGTCTTGCGGCGCGCACCGCGGGCGAGATTGGGTCGAAGGCCAGCGCCCTCGAACTCGACGCGACCGATGAGGAGCATCTCGCCTCCGCGGCGCGCGGATACGATCTCATCGTGAGTACCGCGGGGCCGGACTTTCGCGTCGCCCTTCCGGTGGCCAAGGCCGCGGTGGCCGCGGGCGTCCACCTCTGCGACATCGCCGCGGACGGGCCGGCCCTCCAGAAAGTCCTGGCCCTCGATGCAAGGGCGAAGCAGGCGAACGTCTCGATCGTGACGGGAATCGGGCACGTTCCCGGCATCTCGAACCTCCTGATGCAATATGCCGCCAACCAATTGGACAAGGCCACGGACCTGCAGCTGTGCATGTGGTGGGACCTGAGCCGCGACCGAGCCGCGCTCTTCGGCAATCCGGAGGATATGAAGAGGACCGGACGGATCAACGCGTCGTGGCAGCAGGTCCTCGCCTGGGTCTCCGGCCGGATCCGGACCTACCGCGGAGGCCGCCTCGTCGCCGTGGATCCCTTCGAGAATCCGCACGAGGTCCGTCTGCCCGGCGGCGCCGCGGTTACCGCGATCCCGATCGGAAGCACGGAACCTCTCACTCTTCCCCGACGGAACCGCGGCCTGAAGTCGGTGTCGGTCCTCATGGCAATCTTGCCCCGCCAACTGAACGATTTACTCCGGGAGCGAGCGCGCGAAATCGCGGGCGGTCGGTCGGATCCTGCGAAGGCCACGGTGGCCCTCCTCGATGCAATCGCGGCCGATCCCGACCGTTGGCTGAAGGGCCCCGTGCGAGCTCCGTCTGACTTCGGCATGATGGCCTCCGCGAACGGGATAAAGGACCGTCGCAAGGTCCGCACCTCCTGTTGGCCGGCGGGTCCTTGGGAGTCCACCGTCGGCCCGCTGACCGTCGCCGCCCTCCGAATCCTCCATGGAAAGGTCCGCGACCGCGGGGTGCTGCCGCCGGAAGCGGCCTTCGAGCCCCTTCGCTTCCTCGAGGAAGCCGCTCGGGCGGGACCTGGTCGGCCTGGGCCGGGCCGACTCCTGAACGAATCGCGGGAGCCTCTCAAGTGAGGGGGAAAATCTCCTCGCGGTGGAGGATCCGCCTCGGCCGTTCAGGTTGGCGGCAGACGAGGTTCCTCGGGTTTTCGCCTTCGGCGGACCAACACGATGAGGAGGATCGCGCCCACGACGATGACCGCGAGGACTGCGTATGGCCAGATGCCGGAAAACAGGGGCGAGGGACTTACCACTACGGTTCCCACGGTCACGGTCCACTCCCGGCTGGCGGAGAGCGAGCCGTCGGAGGCGGTGACATTCACCACGTACCCGCCCGGAGTCCCGGAGAAGTTGAACGCGTTCGTATTCTCGCCGCCGACGACGGCACCGTTCACCCGCCAGGTATAGGTGAGGAAATCGCCGTCGGGGTCCGAGGCATTGACCGCGAACCGTTGGGTTGAGCCTGCGTCAATCGTCAGCGAAGCGGACGAAGGGCTACTCGAATCGATCCGAGGCCCTCGGTTCCGCACGACGACCTGATGGGTGGCCCTCGACCAAAGACTCGAATCGTCGGTGACGTTCAAGGTGACCGAGTAAGTTCCTGCCAACGCGTACGCATGCGTCTTCGTCACGTCGCTGCCCGCGGGCGACGAGTCCCCAAAATCCCACGCGTAGGAAATGATCGTGCCGTCTGGATCGATGGAGCTCGATGCGTTGAAGGTCACGGCCACCCCGCGATCGACGGGCGTTGGCGTCACCGTGAACCGGGCGATCGGCGGTTGCGGTCCCGGAGGAGCCGATTGCACGACCACGGTCTGGATTGTCCGATTCGTGAAGCTCTCGTTGTCCGTGACGGTCAGGGCGACGTTGTAGCTCCCGACACTCGCGAACGCGTGGGTGGTGAGGTTGCCCGTGTCGGTAGGGGTCGAATCACCGAAATCCCACGAATAGGCGGTGATCATGCCGTCGGGATCGTAGGAGGCCGTCGCGTTGAACGTGACGGTTGCACCGACGACCACAGGGTTCGGCGTCGCGGTGAAGGAGGGGACCGGCGGTTTGCCGGAGTCCCAATAACGGTAGATCGTCGAGGGCGTCGTGATCCAAATCGCTCCGTCCGGCCCGACCTCGACGTCCAAGATGGGGGCCGGGGCCACCCAGACGGGCGTGTCCAAGTCGACGGTGTCGTAGTTCGGCGGCACCAGATGGAGCCGATGGAAGGTCCACGTGTTGCAGTCGCCCATGAACAGGTCGCCACGGAACGCGGGGAAGTAAGGCCCTCCATAGATGGCCGCGTTCGTGGGGCAGATCGTGGTGCGCCAGTACCAGATTGGTAGGACCGGATTCGGCCCGTCCTGGTTCGTGTCGTTCGGCGGCGGAGGCGTGCCGGAGCAGTTCGCGTTGGGGCCCCATCCGAAGTTCCGACGCACGCCGGCCAGATCCGGGAGGAGGTTGATCTCGTCGTTGCAGTTCGGCCCGTTCTCCGTGACGTACGGACGGTGGGTGACCGGATGGAAGGCGAGGCCGAACATGTTCCGATGTCCATAGGTGTAGACGAGGGGATTCCAACTCGCGTTCCCGAAATACGGATTGTCGGAGGGAGCCGACCCGTCCGTGTTCATCCGGAGGACCTTGCCTAAGGGGCTCAGCGGATCCTGGGACAATGCCGGGTTCGCGTTCTCGCCGACGACCGCGTACAGTTTGTTGTCAGGCCCGAACGCGATGACCCCGCCGTTATGGTTCGTCGCAGCGCTGAGAGGTGGCATCCTCAGGATCACGGTGTGCCCGACCCCCGTGTTGCCGTTCGCCGTGATCCGGACGATCCGATTGTAGATCGTGCCGTTGACCGAATCGGTGAACGTTTGGTAGGCATACACGTAGGGCGTGAGCGGGAATCCCGGATCGAGGGCGAGGCCGAGGAGCCCCCGCTCCCCCGCGGTGTTCGTGTTGGTCAGCGTGTAGAAGGGGGTGGGGAGCAACGCTCCGCCCTGGATGATCCGGATGCTCCCGGTGTTTCGTTCCGCGTAGAAGATGCGGCCGTCGGAGGCGAAGGCGAGGGCGATGGTGTAATTGAGCCCCGTCATGTACGGCGTGATCTCTCCGGACGCCGCCGCGGGCGTCGCAGGGACGAGAAGGGCGAGGGAGCCCGCGACGATCAGAAGGACGAGGCCCATTGAAAAGGAACGTCGCACGGAGACGGCGCATTGGCATCTGTCGCTTGAGGATGTTGGTTCGGAAATCACTGGCGACCGGTCGGGCATGAGGTAACCATTCAGAAACGACACGTTTCACGATGCGACGCATGTTACAGGTACACCGGTGGCTCCGTGTCCGCGCGGGTAGGCGAGCCTCGGCACTGGCCGGGGCGATTCGGCGTCGAGTGGGTTTGCGGTCTTGCGGCAATGGTCTTGGTCTTCTCGGCGGTCTCCGGTCTCGCGGCGGCCGCGACTCCTGGGGGCGGCACGGTCTCGGAGGCGAATCCGTCCGTCTCGTGGACCGGGGCGTCCTATGTCGCGGCGGAGACCGCGCTTCCGGAGCAATGCCCTCCGGCCGACCCCGGCAATCTCGTGTGCGATCATTTCGCCCTGACGATCGACATCCCGTCGAACTTCTGGTCCCTCCACTCCGGCGGCGTCAGCATCCAAATCACCTGGGCGTCGAGTGACAACGACTTCGACCTGTACGTCTACAATTCGGGCGGGACCCTCGTCGGGTCGTCCGCCCAGGGAGGCACCACGTCGGAGGCGGTCTTCCTCCTGTTCCCCGTCCCCGGCGTCTACGAGGTCCGCGTCGTCCCCTTCCTCGTCGTGAACTCCGGCTACTCGGGGTCCGCCAACCTCACGTTCACGCCAGGCCCGCCCACGCCGAACCCGACGCGCCCGACCGGCGGCATCGCAGTCGGACCGAGCATCGTCGCCGATCCCCTCCGGACGGAGGGAGAGCCGATGATCCACGTCGACAAGGACGGCAACATCTGGGAGTCCGGGCCGTGGGGCACGTCCACGTCGCAGAGCTTCGTCCACCGTTCGACGGACCGCGGGGACTCCTTCCACATCGTCTCGCCGATCGAGGCGAGGCCAGATCCGCCTCCGGGAGGCGGCGACACGGACATCGTCACGGACGATCAAGGGTTCGCGTACTTCGTGGACCTGGAGGGCCTCGTGAACCTCGGGGTGGCGGTGTCGAACGACGGCGGGAACACGTGGAAGAAAAACCCGCTCGCGGTCGATCCGGCCCAAGACCGGCAATGGTTCGCCGTGGACAACGGCGCGACGTCCGGAACCGTCGACAATACGATCTTCCTGACCGTCCACCAGCTCGCGGGCGGCATCCAGGTCTACAGCTCGCCGGGATCGACCGGGTCTTCGGATCTGACCGGAGGCCTCGTCTTCTCGACGGCATCGGACAAGCTCTTCGTGGCGCCAGGATCGACCTGCGGACAGACCAAGTTCGATCCGGTCCTGCGCAACCTGTACCTGCCGTGCGTCGGAGGCGACCACGTCACCCTGGTCACGGGCCACGTGAACCCCGGACAGCGGACGGGGCTCCACTTCGATCAACTCGCCGCGCCGGCCAGTCCGGGCGGATCCGTCGGAGATCTCTTCGTGAACGCAGCGGTCGACCGCGCGGGGAATGTCTATGCGGCCTGGGTCGACACGCACGACCACAACGTGTACCTGAGCGGATCCTCCGACGGCGGCCACACCTGGACCGCGCCGTTGCAGGTGAACGGAGATCCCGCGAACACGAACGTCTGGCCGTGGATCGTCGGCGGCGCCGCGGGGACCGTCGACCTCGTCTGGTATGGGACCGCGGTCCGAGGGGACCCGGGCTCCTTCCCGTCGTGGTTCTCGGACCGCACCGCCGCGACGGCGGTTCCCTGGGACGTCTACCTGGCCCAGGTCCGGCTCAACTTCTCGGCCCCGGGGAGCTCCCCGATCTACCAGGTCCGCGCGACGGAGCATCCGATGCACTTCGGGCAGATCTGCCAGGAAGGGCTCGGCTGCACGACGAGCAACGGGGACCGAAGCATGGCGGACTTCTTCTCCGTCACCGTCGACGCGAGCGGCGCCGCCCAGATCGTCTACGACGACACGACAAACCAACACCACGGGGCGAGCCTCTTCGTCGCCCGACAGGTCGCGGGCCCCGGCGTCTTCGGCTCGACGATCTCCCGGCCGGTCCCGCACAACCCGGTCTCGGATCCGAAGGGCGATGCGCAAGCGCCGCATTACGCGCCGGTGCGCGGCCCGGGACCGAACGTCCCGTCGATGGACCTCACCGCAGCGGAACTGAGTCAGCCCAATGCCGACACCCTGCGCGTGCGGATGCGCGTTGCGAACGCCGCCTCCCTCCAGCCACCGGCCGGGAGCACGGGGATCGTCTGGCTCACCCGCTGGACGGCGCTTTCGGTCGGGGACGGGGGCGAGACGAGCTACCGGATCTTCTACGCCGGAGCTCGCTCCGTCTTCGGCGGCGATCCGACGTTCTTCTCGGGGACCGGGACGTCCGCCGATCCGAAAGGCATCCCCGGCAACGGCTGCGTGACGACGACGCCGCAGAACTGCAAGATCATCGAGTATCCCGCGGAGCACACCGAGTCCGGAAGCCTCGACCGGGCAAAGGGGAATTTCATCATCGACGTCCCGCTCTCGCACATCGGTCTGCCCAAGGCCGGTGACAAGCTCTACAGCGTCACGGCCTTCACTTTCGGAGAGGTCTCCGGCAATCCGCTCCTCCTCGACGTCGACGCGACCGCCGCCTTCGATGTGACCTTGTCCGTGGGACACGGCCACGGCGGCCACAAGGGGAACGGGGACGGGACCGTCACGGACGGGTCGGGCAACGAGGCGCAGTTCTCGATCTTCGCGAACGACGATCAGATCGGGAAGGTCGCCGTCGTCGATCCAACGATGGGGCTGGTCTTCCAGTCCGCGTTCATCGGGTCCGCGGTCTTCGACGGGACCACGGCGACGATCGAGGGGACCGGATTCCTCGGGGACGCCTTCGGCCAGTTCCGGATCGTCATGCAGGACCTCGCGAACCCGGGCGTGGGCAAAGATACGTTCTCCATCGAACTTTCGACCGGGGTGACAATCTCCGGGACGATCACGTCGGGGGAAATCTCGATCTCCTAGACGATTCGAGGGAGACCAAGGCCGAAGCGTTATCAAGCCGAGCGCGCTCCCCGCCTCCGAGAAACCATGACCGCCGACCCGTTCGAGTCCTTCAAAGTGGCCCAGCGTGAGAACTGGAAGTCGTTCGCACCGCTCGCGATGACGACGACTCCGTCCGCCGCGAAGCTCGTCGCGTTCGCGGGCGTCCGGCCGGGACAGAACCTCCTCGACGCGGGCTGCGGCACCGGCGTCGTGGCGATCACCGCCCGACGAGCCGGGGCGCGCGTCACCGGCCTCGACCTGACGCCGGAACTCCTGGCGGTGGCCAAGGAGAACGCCGCGACCGCCGAGCTCGACGACATCACCTGGAAGCAAGGCGACGTGGAAGACCTGCCGTTTCGGGACGGCGAGTTCGACGTCGTCCTGAGCCAGTTCGCCCACATCTTCGCCCCGCGCCCCGAGGTCGCGATCGGCCAGATGCTGCGGGTCTTGAAACCCGGCGGCCGGATCGCGTTCAACACGTGGCCCCCGGAATTGATGATCGGCCGCATGTTCGCCCTGACCGCGAGCTATCTGCCTTCGCCGCCCGACCCGAAGCCGGCGCCCCCGCACCAATGGGGGGACCCGAACATCGTCCTGAAACGACTCGGGAATGCGGTGCGTGACGTCGCCTTCGATCGCTCGATGCAGATCACGCAGGCGCTCAGCCCGCAGCACTACCGTCGCATGATTGAACAGAGCGGCGGGCCCGTTGTCCGCCTGCTCCAATCCCTCAAGGAGGACCCGGCCCGCCTCGCTCAGTTCCGCCGGGAGTACGATGCACTCGTGGGACAATACTTCGACGGCAACGTCGTCCGCCAGGATTTCCTGATGACGCGGGCCACGAAAGTGTAGTTCCGCGCGCCCGGCGAGGCAACCATTGCCTCAGGGGACGACGGTGGCTCTCCGGATCGTGACCTTCGTGCGAGGGCGGTCGTCGCCGTCCCGGGGCGTCCTGCTAATCGCGTCGGCGACGTCCAGGCCGCCGACGACCCGGCCGAACACGGAATGCTTCGGATCGAGCCGGCGGTTGTCCACGACGTTGATGAAGAACTGGCTGCCGCCGGTGTTCGGGCCCGCATTCGCCATCGAGATCGTGCCGCGGACGTTCGCGTTTCCTGGCGGGAGTTCATCCTTGATCGTGTAACCGGGGCCCCCCATTCCGGTTCCTTCGGGATCTCCACCCTGGATCATGAAATTCGGGATCACGCGATGGAAGATCGTGCCGTTGTAGAACCCTTCCTCGACCAACTTCCGAAAGTTCCCCGCGGTGATCGGCATCTTTTCGTCGAAGAGCTCGATCTTCACGTCGCCCATCGTCGTCTGGAGCAGGACCGTTGTCATGCGCCCGCCATTCGCGACGCGTATGTAAAGGGTGGCCTTTCGAGGCCGATTCAGCTCCGACGCTCGAAGACGGTCTCCCCGAACCACACCAACGGTGGATGCGGCTGGATCCGCTGGGCCTTCTCGAGAAACGATTGGAATCGAGGATCCCCGTCGTGCTCCTCGTGGGCCTGGTGGTCCGCGGCAATCACGTGGAGGATGTAGTCCTGGACGGCGGGGCGACCTTCGCTCCCGCCCTGCACGCGCACAAGGCGGCACTCCAAAAAACGGCCGCGGCGGGTAAAGTCGTCCCAGATCGGGATCTCCTCGGCCTCGAACATGGCCTCGAATTCCCGCGTCTTGTCGCTCGCAATGTGCAAGACGATCTCAGTGGCCTCCGCGCGATCGGCGGGCTTGCCCCTCCCCTTCGCGGGCATGGCCGACGATGGGCGTCCGAATTACTTAAGAGCCGAGAAGTCCGCGGACCGGAACGCGTATATGGCCGCCCCCGCCGTCCCCGGCGGGGCGGGGGCCATGGTATCCTTCGACGTGTCGAGTTTCAACTGGATTGCGATCGTGATGGCGGGTGTGAGCGCGTGGATCATCGGGGCGATCTGGTTTTCTCCGCCGGTCTTCGGACGGCGGTGGATGGCGGCCCTGGGATTGAAGCAGGAGCAACTCGGGAATCCCGCGCCGGGGTTCGTCGCGGCCCTGGTCATCTCGATCATCGGGGCCACGTTCCTCCGATGGGTGATCGGCGTCGCGGGCGCCACGTCCGTCGGGGACGGGATCGAGGTCGCCCTGATCATCTGGTTCGCCTTCATCCTGCTGCCGAGCGCACCGGGTCTCCTGTTCACGAAACAATCCGGCACCGCGTTCGCCCTCACGCAAGTGCAGCATGCGATCGCGATGAGCGCGATGGGCATCGTCCTCACCGCGTACCGATAGGCCGGCGGACCGGGCACCACCGCGGCACCGCCGACACCACGGACACGACGGTTGTCGATATCGAGTCGTGAGCGAAATCGAACACCCACGGCCGGTATGGCGTCTTTCTCACGCTCATCGCCGTTTCCGGAACCTTAAAGGTCCCACGAGAAGTCCGGCGCGGGCCATGCGGCGACGTGTGACCGGCTTACCACTCTGGCTCGTCGTCGGAGTCGCCTCCGTCCCTCCGATCGCTTACACCTTGTTCGCGGTCGTCCACGCCCCCGTCGAGTTAGTCGTCCCGACCGCGGTGACGATGGAGGTCGTCTTCCTCACGCAGGCGGTCCAGCAGGCCCTAAGGCGCGCGGAGGTCCGACGCCACTTCGGATTCGCCCTGTGGGAACTCCACCAGGAGCTGTCCGAACACCTCGACAGTCTCGAACGGCGCATCGTGCTCGTCCGCCAGGGCATCAACTCGGAGCCGAGCGCGGAGGCCCTGCGCACGTGGGCCTCCTCCGTCGACGCGTTCCCGGTGGACGCGTGGGAGCGGTTCCTTGCGATCGGCGGGCTCCACCGCCTCCTGGACAGCGCGCCGGACCAGGTGGCCTCCAACTTGTACCGGTATTACCACGGCGTCGCGAGCTTCAACAACGAGGCGGCGCTGCGGGAGCGGCTCCTCCAGAAACT
>Ga0209056_10005656_pt1 | contig 12995 bp, 10 predicted proteins | sample GraSoiAngelo_114_FD_185876 | JGI IMG/M metagenome (GOLD analysis project Ga0209056, IMG submission 185876) | Grasslands soil microbial communities from the Angelo Coastal Reserve, California, USA - 14_0903_13_40cm (SPAdes) (version 2) | ecosystem: Environmental > Terrestrial > Soil > Grasslands... | reverse complement strand
CTTCGCGGTCCCGAAGAGGTTCATCGACCGGAGGCCTCCCTGTCCCGCATTCGCCGCCGCGAAGACGACGAGGAAGTCCTGGTTGTTCCAGATGAAGTTGTCCGTGTCCGCGGCTTCCTGGATATAGTCGGCCTGGAAGTCCACGGAACCCCAGCTGTCGGAGTGGATGAACGAGCTCCGGTTCAAGGCCATCTGCCACAGCTGCGTGATGCTGTCAAAGTAAACGCCGAAGCCGTCGTTGGACAGGTCCTGCATCTGGATGAACGCGTCGAACGCCTGGCCGTCATGGGGGCCCGCGCTGCCGTTCGAGCCGGTCGCGTCGCCGTTATAAATGTGCCACTGGCCGTCGTCGCCCGCGACGCTGCCCGAGGTGTGCGTCCCGTGGTTGATGCCGTTGTCGGTGAGGTCGCAGTTGTCCGAGCATCCTTCGTAGTAATCGGTGAGCTTCCGCGCGTTCGGTCCGGGCGTCGTGTTGCCCGGGTCCCAGAAGTCCGGGTGCTTGTAGTCGATCCCCGTGTCGCCGAGGGTCACCGTCTGACCCGTGCCGTGGATGCCGTGGTCGTGGACCGGGGTGGCGAAGGTCTCCGTGTCGCCGCTTTGCACGACCCAGCGCGCCAGGTCATTGAAGACGTACGGCTGGACGAACCGGTCGACGTACAACACGCCGGGCACGCGCGCGAGCAATGGAAGCGCGCCCTTGTCGACCTCGACGCGGACGCCGCCGGAGTTGCCCCAGGAGTACTTGATCTGCGTGCCGCCGAGGATCGAGGCCGCGCGGACGATCTCCGGCACGCGGGATGCCTCGAAGGCGGTGATCTCAAGGGAGATGCGTGTTCCGGTGCCCGACGACGGCGCGGCGGCGGCCCCGCCGAACGACGTCTGCGGCCCCATCGTCGACCCGGATGCGGACGCGTCGAACATCGGGGAGAAGCTGGAAGTGGCGGCGCCCGCCGACGCGGTCACGCTCTTCGCGGGCATGCCGCCGCCGAGGGTGGTCACGGCGCTGCCGTCCAGGGAGTCGCCGTTGCGCTCGCGCTCCATCTCGCGCTGCGTGATCACGCCGTATTCATCGGAGAGGCGAGGACTCAGCTTGTACGCGGGCTGGAAGACGCCGCTCCACCGAACGACGGGGAGGGCGGCCGCGCGGTCGATGGCGGGTCCATCGGCGCGGACGATGAAGGCGTTGTACGCGATGTACTGGAGGATCGTCACGCCGGTCGAGGCGAGCATCGCCTTCATCGCGGGCGTGACGGGTCCGTTGAATTGAACGATGTAGTAGAACTGTTGGTCCCGGGGGACCGTGTCGAACCGGAGGGAAGCGGGAATCGACGGAGTCTGTGCGAGCGGATCGAACTTGAAATTATTGATCGTCACGAACTTCATATAGTCAGGAACCGCACGCGGCATAATCGACGGCGGCGCGGCCCTCGCCGGCGTCCCCAAGATCAAGAACGCCGAGAAGACCATCACGAGCACCAACGCGATTGCGGTGATGCGATTCCACATGCGGCGAGACACTGCGTTCGCTGATACTGCCGATTGAGAATTCACGTATACCCCTTCCCCGTCAACGGTACGGACTCCCTCCCGGCGAATCCAGCGAACCGCCAGATCCACCGGCCCCAGGTGCGGAAGGGATTAACGTTAGGGGAGATAAGGATAACGGAGACGTTCGGGCCGCGGCGTCGCGGCAAACTTCGGGCGAAGAGGGCTGCGGCACCGTCAACTTCGACCGCCGGCGGATGGTTTTTTCGCGGAAAATATTCGGTACGGCAAGAGAAGATGCGGGACCACGACCGACCAGAGGGCCGTGTCCGTCTGTATCGGAGGGAGGCCCGAGGCGTCACGCGGTCCCGCGGACGAACGGAACCGCCACCGTGCGGGCGCGGAGATCCCACCCGCCGCGGTTGATGAACAGGGTGTCCTTGGCGGAGACGTCGTCCAAGCGGAGCAGGGCCATCGCAATGACCCAGCCGATCGTCGGCGACCAGGCTCCGCTCGTCACGAACCCGACGTCCCGGGCTCCCTTCGAGACCCGATCCCCGCGAACGGGAGGCAGGTCCCCTTCGACCCGCAGTCCAACGAGCTTCCGGCGCACCTGCCCGACGTACGTGCCGCGGGCGACAATCTCCTGGCCCAGGTAGCAGCCTTTCGTATAGCTGATCGCGGACTCCGGCGCGACCTCTAAGGCGAGGGTGTCCTCGCCCATGTCTGCGCCGAACCGGGGCACGCCCGCTTCGATCCGCAAGACTTCGGCCGCATCGCGTCCGATTGGCGTAACGTCGCGGCGCACCAGGGCCTCCCAGAGCTCCGCCAGGCTTGCGCCAGCCGACCAGATCGCGTAGCCGTCTTCTCGGAAGGTGCGCAACCGCACGGCACGGCCTTCGTGATGTCGGTCGACGGAGAACGCCAGGAACGCGTTATCGGTCAGGCTGCGGACATCCGTGCCGACGACAGCCGCCACCGGTTCTTCGGACGAGGGACCGTGCACCTCGATGTGGCCGCACAACCCGAGATCGCGGAACTCGACGTCGTCGCTGACACGGGCTTTCTCGAGGAGACGCAAAATTGAATCTTTCTGCGCTGGATCGATGTCGAGGACCAGCGAGTCCGCGAACGCATAAACACGGAGATCGCCGAGCACGCGGCTCTTCTCGTTCAGGAGGAGTGCGTAGGTCGACATCCCGGGCCCGATGATCTTCAGGTCGGTCGTCACGAGGCCGTCGAGAAACGGGACGCGCTCGGATCCGGTGAGCTCGATCTTCGCGCGATCGCTCAGGTCGATCATGCCCGCGCGAGTGCGGACCGCACGGACCTCCGCGTCGAGGGAACTGTAGCCCGCTGGGATCGACCAGCCTGCCTCCGGGCGGAAGATTGCGCCCCTCAGATCATGATAAGGCTGTAACCGAAGTTCTTGCATCGGCAGACAATGCATGCATCGGCGCCATTTGGCCTTTATGTGAGCGGTACGTCCCGGGGAGAAGCGGCGTCGGAAGTTTCAATACGACCCGCGCTCTCGTCTGGACGCGATGGCTCCCGAACTGCGCGACGGTCGGATTTCCGTCTTCGCGAAACGGATCATGCGGAAACCGCGGACCCTCCACTGCCCGTACTGCGACGGCAAAGTCCTCTTCACGCGGAACGAGGAGCACCTCGATGCGAAGAACTGTCCCCATTGCGGGATGCGGGTCGAGCGCCGCGAATGGCCCGAGAAACTGTACGATCCGATGCCGATCCTCCGGACGAAGCCCGGTGGCCCCGACGCGATGAAGATCGAGACGGCCGATTCGAAGGAGCCCGCAGCGAAGAAGGACGAGAAGGAGAAGAAGGCCTAGCTGAAGACCGCGCCGCACTTCAGGCAATCGCTCCAATACTTCCCGACGGGGGCGCCACATTCGCCGCACTCCCCGCCTTTCGCGGTCTGGTCCGCCTTCACCACGACGAGCGCGGGATTCGAAAGCTTGTCCCAGTGGGGTTCCCGGACCAGGAGGAACGCGAAGTCATCGCCCCACGTCTCGAGCTCGAGGAACGCGATCTTGCGGGTCGCGAGCATCTCGTTCACGCCCTTCATCAGGTCCCGTGCATCTTTGAACCGAACGACCCGCTCCTGGTCGCCGAACCTCAGCTTCGCCTTCCGCAGGTTCAGTTCCTCGTCGAGCCAGCTGACGTCCTTCATCTCGATGCTGAGGTTGAAGGAACTGAGGCGGCGGTTGATCTCCGCGAGGACCGCCGCGGGCTCAAACGCTTCGGAGACGCGGAACCCGAGCCAATCGATCAGGACTCGGGTGATCGCGCGGTATGGCGTTGATTGGTACTCGGCGACGAACGCAACCTCTCCGCCCGGATACGCGGCGACGCGTTTCGCGAACACGGCTTTCGTCGGCGGGACGGTGAGGCCGAGGTCGACGAGGCCCGCGTGGGCTTCGGTCACGAACGATTCGGCGTTGCCTGGCTTCGGCGCCGCGGGCGGCGCGGCTTTGGGCTCCGGCTTCTTCGCCTCGGGTTCCGGCTTCGGGGCTTTCGGTTCCGGCGGCGCGGCCTTTTCCTTCTTCTCCTTCAGTTCCTGGGCCGCTTCCTCGGCCTTGCCCGTCTCCGGCTTCTCTTTCTTCCAGAACCTAAGGGGCATCCCGCCGCGCGTACTCGGGTCGCGCGTAATAAGAGTTTGGTCGTCAAAACCGCGCGACATATCATGGCCCATCGACGCCCCTAAGTACGACCGATGTGTAGCCCCCGCCGCCCACGGTGGATGGATGGTCCGCGAGCCGCGCGTTCTCTCGTCGCAACCCCTTCGCGAGGGATGGCCTCCGATCACGGAGGAAGAGGTCGAGCTGCCCAGCGGAGCCCGAAAGAACTGGATCCGGATGCACTTCGGGATCTCCGCCGCGGTTCTCGCGGTCACGAAACGGAAAGAGATCGTCTTGACTCGCGAGTATCGGCACGGGCTCGGGCGCGTCACGTTCTCCCTCCCGGGAGGGACCGCGAAGGACGGCGAGTCCGCCGAGGCGTGCGCGCGACGCGAGCTCCTTGAGGAGACGGGCTATCAAGCGCCAAGGCTCCTCGAGATGTACACCGGAAACAACCTGACCGCGTACCTCGAAGGCACCTTGCATCTTTTCTTCGGAAGAGATTGCCAGGCGACGGAGCGGCGGCCGGATCCGGATGAGATTCAGGCAGTCGAGCGGATGAGCGTGACGGAAGCGCTCTCCCGAGCTCGCGCGGGAGAATTCGAATCCGCGGTCGTCACGCTCGGGATCCTGATGTCCGATGCGCGCGGCTGGCTCGTCGGGTGACGTGTACCGCATGTCCGCGGAATGTCACTGCGCCTTCCCTATTCTCGGAACGGTGGCGGCGGCGAGGATCGCTCACGGCATCGTGCTCCGAAAGCGATGAATAAGGCGGGTCCAATGCTGGGCCGGCCGCCAGAATCGAGGCGGGGCGAAATGGGTCGGGCATAGCATGATGGCCGGGTTGCGCTGGCGGTTCATCGGGTCAGTCGTCGGTTGCGGTGTGTGGCTCTCGTTCATCCTGTCGTATGAGGCATTCTGGGCCGGAACCTACTCGACGTTTCATGGCATCGTCATCATGCTTGTCGCGCTCCTGGTCCTCGTCGCGTTGCTCGCGACCATATGGACGATGCCTGCTTCGTTGGACCCCTTCAGGTCAAAAGCCCTCGAGAAGAAAGGAATTCTCCTGGCATTGTCCGGGACCGTTGTCTGGGTCCTCGCTATCGTTGGAGCCGCCAACGAGAGGGCGGTGGCCGACTCCTGCTGGGATCCGGTCTCCGGATGGCGTTGCAGTCAGACCGCGGGATCCGACGCAAGGTTTGTCGCGGACGTTCTCGCGGGTGTTTCCTACATCGGAATTGGAATCGCGATAATTGGTCTGGCGATCATCGTGGTCACGATGTTCCTCGGGAAACGCACGAACGTCGGAAGCACGTGACCCAAACGTACGGCCCCCTCGAGCCGATCCGTTCGCCGACGGTCAGTGAACCGTGTGGCTGGAGGGCCATCAAGCCGCGATTCTGAAATCGGCCTTCGAGGCGGATGCGTGGGGCAGGATTTGAACCTGCGAACCCCTTCGGGACAGCGACCTCAACGCTGCGCCTTTGACCAAGCTGGGCCACCCACGCACGGCGCGGTTTGATTGCAGGCTTCGTTATTAATCTTCCTTCAGAGGCGGTCGCGACCCATGCCGCGAATCGAGTCGTCGGTGTTTCCGTCGCTCAGCCCGGAGGGGGACGATCGCCGGGCTCAATGATCGGCGGCGGCCGGGACGCGGACTTCGTGACCGCCCATAGGACGACGCCCGCAAAGAACGATGCGCCACCGCTCAAAGTCAGCATGATACCCACCAGCGCACCGTTCGTCGATTCCTCGAACCGCGTGTAGAACCAGATGCCGAGGCCGCCGAGGAAATAGCCGAGGATCATGAGATTGAACGCGATCCGCCGTCTCGACATCGATCCGCCCGCGCGACGCAAGCCGAAAGATGGGCCACGCCTTATTCGAATGTTAGCCCTCTCCGAATTCAGCGGAAGCGAACCTCACCGCTTGCCCCGATTGGCAGTGCCCCGAGTCACAGGTCGGCGTCCACCGGATGACAAAACATATTTGGTGCGCCCGCCCTCGGTCCAACGAGAGGATTTCAGTGCCCCGCCGAAAGCCGAGTCGGCGTCCCACGAAACATCGCACGTTCAGTGTGATCAATCCCGCGACCGGAGACTCGCTCGCGATGTATCCAATCGCGACGCAGAAAGAGGTCCGTGCGAAAGTCGAGAAGGCCCGCGAGGCGTTCCGCTCGTGGTCGAAACTCGATGCGGAAGATCGGGCGACGTACCTCCTGCATTTTGCGGAGGTCCTCCGGAAGCACAAAGCCGATTACGCGGAGACGATGACGCTCGAGATGGGCAAGATCATCCGCGAATCAATCGCAGAGGTCGAGAAGTGCGCCTGGGCCGCCGACTACTTCGGACAGAACGGCCCCGCCTTCCTGCGGCCGGACATCGTCGCGACGGACGCGATGCGGTCCTACGTCGCGTTCCATCCTCGCGGCGTACTCGGATCGATCATGCCGTGGAACTTCCCGATGTGGCAGATCGTGCGATTCGCGGTGCCCGCGTTGATCGCCGGCAACACGGTCGTCGTGAAGCCCGCGAGCGCCTCGCCGCAATCCGCCCTCAATCTGGAGATGGCGTTCCGCGAGGCGGGCCTTCCCGATGGCGCGTTTCAAATCGTCGTCGGAGATCGCACGACGGCGACGGCGCTCATCCGATCTCCCGTGTCCGTCGTGAGCTTGACGGGATCCGTCGGCACCGGGGCGCGGGTCGCCCGCGAGGCCGCGAGAGACCTGAAGAAAGTCATCCTTGAGCTGGGCGGCTCCGACCCGTTCATCGTCGCCGCGGACGCAGACCTCGACGCGGCCGCGAAGGGCGCCGTGGCGGGACGATTCGTCAACGGCGGACAATCGTGCATCGCCGCGAAGCGTTTCTTCGTCGTGGACAGCGTGGCAAAGGAATTCCTTGCGAAGTTCGCGGAGAACATGCGGCGCCTCCGCATGGGCGATCCGTTGGATCCATCCACGGACATCGGGCCGCTGGTGAGCCGCACTCAACGCGATGAAATCGAGGGCCAAGTGAAAGACGCGGTCGCAAAGGGCGCGAAGGTCGAGGTGGGCGGGAAGCGCGGCCGTCGGGCGGGCTGGTATTTCGAGCCGACTCTCCTCAGCGACGTCACGAGGAACATGCGAGTGCTCCGTGAGGAGACGTTTGGCCCCGTGGCGCCGGTTGTTGCGGTCCCGGACCTCGACACCGCAATCCGCGAAGCGAACGATTCGGAGTTCGGCCTCGGCGCAAGCCTGTGGACGCAGGACCTCGCCCGCGCGGATGACCTGGCGAAGCAGCTCGAATCCGGGATGGTGTTCATCAACGGGATCGTGAAGTCGGACCCGCGGATGCCGTTCGGCGGCGTGAAGCACAGCGGCGTGGGGCGGGAGCTCAGCCGCTATGGGCTACTCGAGATGGTGAATATCAAGACGGTCGAAATATTCCCAGGCAATCCCGGTGCGAGCGCGGTCCGCAAGGAGACGGAGTGACCATCCTGGGGATCGTGGATCGCCAAATGGGGAAGGCCGCGTGATTCGACGCGGCACTCAGATCTCAATTGAATAAAGAAAGGTGGCCCTAGTCGTCCGCGTTATCGCGGTTGCTTTGGCCCGGCGTCGCCTGGGTTCGTCACCCTAGCATCGCCGGACCATGTCTCGAACCCATTGACCGAGGCCGGAGCTGGACCCAAAACGGTCTTGGAGCATGTGGACGTAGGACGACACGCAAGCACCGTGGCTTGCCGAGCCCGATCCACTGCCGCTTCCCTGGAGGCTGACGCCTCCGGGCACGACCGAGGGAGCGCTGACGGCAACGGTCCCCGCGAGGGCGCCCACGATGAGGGCGATCGCGAAGAGGGCTGCCATGTTCGCCAAACCTTTCACCTTCTAGCTCTCCTCTTGGCCGGGAGTATTAAAAGGCCTTGTGGAGCGCTAATCACCGGCGATTCTTATTTGCGACTCTACCCCGGGTAGAGCGCGAACCACGCTTCGCGGCACGGACCCTGAAGCAAAACAACAGACCGCGATCTTGTGAGCGGGACGCTGAGGGGGAGATTCGAACTCCCGAGGGCCTTACGGCCCACCAGATCTCAAGTCTGGCGCGTTGGACCGAGCTTCGCTACCTCAGCCCCGTCGCCATCGTGGGCGGATGGAAATACCTTTAGCTCGGTCGCCTCCTGGCCTCGCGAAACGCCCATCCCGGCGACCGCGCGCTGGCGACGCCTTCGCACGATGGGAATGATGACCACCGCAACCGCCGCCAGGGCTGGTGCTGGGAATTCTGGAATCGGGTAGAACAGGTGACCCCAGGTATCGGGGACGTTCTCGTTGATCGCAGGGCCTCCCCAGCCGTACGCGACGCCCGCGTTGAAGTCGTACGCGATGATCGCGAAACCCGCGGTTTGGTTGGGTGTCGGGGCGAGAGTCCCCCACACATCCGTGTACCGGATTTTGAATTCGTAGACCTCGGTCGTCGAGAACCGGCTCGCTCCCGCATCCCCGACGTCGCACGCGAGGCACGCAGGGTCCCAGCCCGCGCCGTTGCCCTGCCAACGTTTGAGGACGTTGTCGCCGTTGCCGAAGACGTAGAACAGCTTGTCATCCGTCTGTGGCGCGACGCCCCCGTCGTGCTTCGTGTCGAAGATGAGCTCGCCCCAGTCATTCTTGTTCGACGTGGTGTCCGCCGTAAACTGGAGGCATAGGTACAGGAACTGAGTGTCGTCCCGACGGCCGACGACGAACTGGAGGGCCGCGTTCGAGCCGATCGAGCCACCCAGGTATTCCCCGGGGGAGCTAGCGCATCGTCCATCGATCGTGGGTGTGTTCACAAGGAGCGTGGCGTTGATTTGATCCGGGGGGCTGGCGTGGAGCGGGCCGACGGACACCATCAGAGACGGCGCGTTGCTTGGGATCGGCACGTCGGTGATGTCCCAGCTCCGAGACCAGTCCGACGTCGCGAAGACCGTGAGCGGATTGAACACCGGCCCGAGGAACGCGGCGGACACAGAGGCCTCGATTTGCGTCCCTGCGAAGGCAACGTTCGGAAGTTCCGAGACGAGATCCCAGGTCGAGGTCGTCGAGTTCCATGTGAAAAGCGACGTGGAGCGGATCTGCCCGAGACGTCCCGTCACCTCGATCATGCGATTCGCCGTAATCCCGCCGATCGTCTGACCGCTCAAGTTCCCGGAGTCCGTCTCGACGTACGCGCGCAAGACGTCGAGGCCGGCCCGTCGCGGCAGCCACAGGGGCGGCGGGACGGAGCCGTTCGTCGGGGGGAGCGGGAGACGCCGTTCAGGGAGGATTGCTCCGGCGAGGATATCGCCCCGCGTCTCCATGTAGAAGTACGCGTTCCCCGGGACCGACATCGCGGATGCCACGATGTCCAGGTGGTCCGGGATCGGGTCGATCGGATCTGCCGTCGTGTTGACCCAGTCGTTGAAGACCCCGTCAATCGTCTTCGCCGCGGGGAGGGTCTGGACGTAGGCGCGGGCCTCGGGCCCGGAAATTGTCGAGGGCACCGCGGTCCCGTTGGCCGTCGTGACGGCGTCCACCGCGCGGACCCGCAAGGTGACAAACTGACCCACCGGCAGGACGCCGGGGTCGAGGAGAACGGTCTGCGTCGTGTTCTGGCCGGCGGCGACCCAGAACGGGACTGCGAGGGGCTGGACGGTCCCGCCGCCAACGAGGTCAAACGTCACGCCGTTCACGCGGATGTCCCTCGCGAGCGCACGGAAGGTGAGCTGGAGCACCGAAGTGGGACCCGAGAGGACGTTCGTGAGCGGGGCCTCCTCGACCGCCAGGGCGCCGGGCGAGAGGCCGACGACCGCGCCCAGGCCGAGGACGTCGGAGGCGTGGGCCGCGACCACTGCCTGGAGGGAGGGGTCGAAGCCGATGAGGTTGCGATCCAGCGCCAGCTCAATCTCGTCGCCGACTGCGATCGCGGGGAACGGACCGACCGGCTGCAAGGCCGATGCATTGTCCCGGTCCGCGGCGCCGTTCCACTGCCGAAGGAGGGTGCCCTGGAGCGTGCCGTTCCATCCCCAAATCTCCGCGACGAACTGCGCGTCGATCTCGGGGGCATCGTACCCGGGGCGGGTCGGATCGTGAATCAGGACGTAGACGCTGGACACGCTGGGTCCGGCGAACAGAGGACCTCGAGTCTTCGCGTACGCGAACAGCTCACTGCCCTCCGGGTGCACGGCGTAGGCGAGCAGGTTCGCTTGGGCAGGTCCGGAATCCGCGGGGCCGGAGTTGAGCGGCACGTACCGCCACTCCGTGAAGTTGCCGTCGACCGCGAACACATACGGCGGCGCGGGTGGGACCTGGCTCCCCAGGAGGAACGAGAGGAGGAGCATGATCGCGACGGACCCGCCGAAAATTCCGTACGCGGCGCGGAGGTCCCGCCGCGTCACACTCCGGAACAGGGGTCGCGCGGGTTGGCCGTTCGGCGGCCGGACCCCGTTCGTCAGGCCGTTCGTGAGGCCGTTCGTCCGGCCGACGCCATTCACGAGCCCATTCGTGCGGCCGACGCCGTTGACCAGGCCGTTCGTCCGACCGTTCCCGTTGACGAGGCCGTTCGTCCGGCCCCGGGTCCCGTTCACGTGGCCGCCGCCTCGGACCGATGTGTTTCGGGACTGGAGGGCGGACGAGTTCGTCATCCCGTGCGTCGGGGCGGGTGGCAAATCCATGTTCAAGCCCCCGCGGCGCCCCGCGTCCTCATCGGGGTGCGGTGCATTCCGACGGCCATCGCCGCGAAGCCGACCCCGAGGAGGACCATCCCGATGAAGACCGCGCCGACATTCAGTCGACCGAACGCGGTGTACGATTCGCCGAACAGCGGGACTCGGAAGAGGTCGTGCAGGAACGAGCCCAGGACGAGGCCCGCGCCTCCGATGGTCACGTAGATTACGCCTACGTAGTACACGACGCGTCGCCACCGGGACCGCTGGATGTGTGTGGCGCGGGACCGCGCGGGGACGGTTTGGGACGTGGCAAGCGGGACGGTTCGCTCCGCCGGCATGGGAGCCTGCATGACGGGTTCAGGGGGGAGAGGCTCGAACTCCGGCTCGGCGATGGGCTCCTCGGGAACGATTTCATCGGGGGGTGTCGGGAGCTCGCCCTCGTCCTCCGGAATCGACTCCGGCTTGGATTCGGCCTCCGGTGGCGGAGGGAGTTCATCGGGAGCCGGTGGGGACTCGGGTTGTTCGACCGCCGGCGGCGTGGGCTCTCCCTCGGCGGGAGGCCCCTCTAGGAATTGTTCTTCGGAGGGCGCGGTGGCTTCGGTCGCCTGCTCTTCGGGGGCCGGTTCGGGCATCGCCGCGATCGCCGCCTCGACCGGGGCGGGCTCTGCGCGCGGTTCGGTCGGCGTCTCCTCCGTAGGAGCGGATTTCTCGTCCTTCGCCTCGGGCCCTTCCTCCCCGAGTTCGCTCTCGTAATCCATGAAGAACCTGGCCCACTGTTTCCGGGTGGCGACATCCTCGGTGGGCGGGGTGGGCGTCGACTCAATCGGCTTTGACTCCTTCTCCCGCACCTTCGCTTGCCAGCCCTGCTCGTCGACGAAGAACAGGAGGCGGGCGACGAGGTCTGCTTTCGTGCCGTCGGACGGCAGGCCGTACTTTCGACACAGGAGCTGAAGCTCCTTCGTCGTGCCCGTTCGGATCTTGACCTTCGCGGGCAGCGAACGGACCGGCGGCTTTGGCTCGCTCGGCCGGAGGACCTCCACGAAGATGCCGCACGTCGTGCACAGCCCTTCGGGCCGGTTCTCGGAAAACTTCAGCTTTCCGCCGCAGTTCGGGCACCGATCCGGCGCGAGCTCCGAAGGCTCCGCCGGCGGCGGAGGACCTGATTCATCTGTCATCGATTCGTAGGGAGGTCGGCCGAGCCGCCGCATAAAGTCGATTGGCTGAGTCTTGTCCGTGAGAATCGTGAAAGATAGCCACGGCCGGGACGTGGGCTGGGGACGCTCGAATTAGTGCCCTCGGAGAGGCTCCACGTCGAGCTCGAACGCGAGGGCCGGCTGCACAAGCGCGTACGCCTCGAGGATCCGCGGATGGATTTCGCCGAACCGACCGACGGCGTGCCCGTCGACGAGGACGGAGGCGGCCCGGCCGGGGATGAAATTCCGGTCGTCCACGGCTTGGACTTCCGCCGTCCACCCGACGTCCCGCAACAAGCTGAGGACGAGCGACTTCGCTTCCGTGAACGAGGCTTTGTGATGGATCGCGGCGGCCGCGACGCGCCGGACGTTCCGCGCCGCCACGACGACGTCCGCGATTTCGAAGACCCGCTGCGGCAGCTCGCGATGTTTGTTCAGGCGGAAGATCGTCAGGAGGGCGGGGAGCATCGACGACCGCAACGTGGAGAAATCCTCCCCGAGCGGATTCTGGATCACGACCCGGTCCGGCGCCTCGAACGGATCTTTGGAAGCCGAGACGGTGAGGGACATGACTTCTTGGTACCCGTAGCCCACGAGCAACGTGCGCAGGGCCTCCGCGAAGTCGTTTGCGGCGAGCGGTTCGCCGATCGTGGGGCGCCGTGGCAACGCCCGCGGGTATCGATCGTACCCTGCGGAAATCGCGAGGTCTTCCGCGAGGTCCACCTCGTGCAGGAGGTCGAGCCGGTACGCCGGCGAGAGGACCGAAAGCGTTTCGCCGTCCGCGCGGGCGTCGTGGCGCATCCTGCGGAGGCCCTCCACGGCTTGCGCGGGCGTCAGCGACAGCCCGAGCCAGGCGTTCGCGCGGCTCAGGTTGAGCGAATGCGTCGCGGGAGAGAGGTCCGGCGTCTCGAGCGTCCGATCCGAATACGTCGTGCGGACGGTCTGGATCCGACCTCCGCGCTCCGCGAGCGCGGTCGCGAGGATCGCGAGGCAGCCTTGGACCCCCTCGAGGTCCGTG
>Ga0209056_10005655_pt1 | contig 12995 bp, 8 predicted proteins | sample GraSoiAngelo_114_FD_185876 | JGI IMG/M metagenome (GOLD analysis project Ga0209056, IMG submission 185876) | Grasslands soil microbial communities from the Angelo Coastal Reserve, California, USA - 14_0903_13_40cm (SPAdes) (version 2) | ecosystem: Environmental > Terrestrial > Soil > Grasslands ... | reverse complement strand
TTTTATTGCGACCCTGAGCCCGGTGTTGGGGTTCATTATGCTTTATACATTTCGCTACACGTTTGTAGCCGATCATTATCAGTATTTGGCCTGTATCGGTCCGATCGCCCTGGCATCTGCAGGTCTGATCAATTTGGCCGACGTGTCTAAGAACAGCCGCACCTTAATTTTCAGTGTGGCGCTCTGCGTGGTGGCACTCCTGGCGACACTGACGTGGCGACAAGCCGCAATGTATGGCAACATCGAAACGCTCTGGCGCACGACTCTGTCCAGAAATCCCAACTGCTGGATGGCTCACAACAACTTGGGCATCGTGCTGTTTGAAAAAGGCCAGCTTGACGATGCGATAGCGCATTATCGGACGACGCTGCAAATGCAGCCCAATTTTTGGGATGCCGATTACAATCTTGGCACGGCTCTTTTGGGCAAGGGCCAGGTAGACGAGGCGATTTTCCATTGCGACAAAGCAGTCAGGATGCAACCAAACGATCCAGATGCTCAAGTGGCCTTGGCCAATGCTCTTCTTCAAAAGAGACAAATCGACGACGCGATCGTTCACTACCAGAAAGCGGTTGCAATACGTCCCGATTACTTTCTTGCCCGTTACGGTCTTGGCCACGCCCTACTTGAGAGAGGGAAGCTTGATGCGGCGATCGAGCATTCTCGGGCCGCCTTGTTGATTCAGCCTAATAACGCAGACTGTCAGACGATTCTGGCTATTGCTCTTGATGAAGAAGGTCAATCGGTCGAGGCCGTCAAACACTATGAAAAAGCGTTGGAGATTTCTCCTCAATCGGTTTCCGCGTTAAATAATCTGGCATGGTTACTGGCCACAGGTTCCAACGCCTCATTGCGAAACGGAGCCAGGGCGATTCAACTTGCGACGCAAGCTGACCAACTCTCTGGAGGCACCAATGCGCTCGTACTACGCACGTTGGCAGCGGCATATGCGGAGGCCGGCCAATTTGGAAAAGCGATTGAAAGCGCCCGGAGTGCGATGCAGCTGGGGCGGAGCCAGGGTGATGATTCGTTAGTCACCGAGCTTCAGCAACAGATCGCACTTTATGAGTTGGGGTTGCCTTATCGTGAAATAGCAAAATAAATGCGAGATAGCCGGCTGCGATTGAAGTCTTTCAACGATGATATTCGGATTTCGTCATTTACGTCAGAGTTCATCGCGCAGAATTTCGAACACCTTCTTGCTCTCCACTACTCCCGCCAGCGCATCTGTTCCGGGGCCATTGCCAAACCCGACGACGTCTTCAACGGTGACCAAGGCAGATTTCGTGTAAAACGCCGCCGGCTCAGGCTGTTCGGGCTGCGGTTGTCTGTTCTGACTTTCGTCTTGTTTACCTGGTATTTTCGCTGCTCCATACGATTTATCGCCATTCGGACCGGTGGCCCAGGTAATCCAGGGCTGGCCGGCAGAATTAAAGCCTAAGAGCGCGATGCCGCTGTCTTTGCGAAAAGGAAATCCATTCAGGTTTAATCCGCCGATCGCCACATCGCCGCAGACCACAATCGTCGATTTTTCTCCGCCGTAACTTCGCGCGATGCCAACTGCACGGTCCAGTTCGACCGTTTGGCTCAAGGTTCTCTCCCCGTTGTTTTCCTGCGCTGCCTTTCGCATTAACCCTGCATCAACCACCAGTAAATACCCGCCAACGTTGTACTGGAGCAATTGGATTGCTCGTCGCACCATATCCGAAAGGCTCGGCTGCTGACTTCTTTCTTCCACCTGATTCACGAACGCGAGATCTTCTTTACTAAAAACGCCGACCAGTTTCGGACGGCGCCACGCGGGAATCGCGTCCAGCTCGGCTCGGGTTTGAACAATATCAAACCCGTTGCCACGTAGCTCGAGTAAAAGATCGCGGCTGTCCTGTCGGTCTCCGCCTTTTGTGGCGGGAAGAAATTGCGCCGCGCCGCCACCCATCGCTATGTCAACATTTCCGCGATCCACAAACTCGGTTGCGATCTTCTCGGCATCGCTCGGCTCGGCGGGATGTGCGTAAAAGGCCGCACTCGTCGAATCGGTGAGTTTCGTGTCCGTTATGAGTCCCGTGGCCCGTCCATATTCGCGTGCTAGTTCAATGATACTCTTGATCGCTTTCCCGTCGGCGTTGATGGCAATGACGCGATTCGCCACTCTCTCACCAGTCGCAATCGCGGTCGCAGCGGCCGCCTGGTCTGGAGCGGCGAAATCCTTTGAATAATTCATCACCAAAGCTGCATGAGACATTGAATCGAGGTTCAGGCGCGTGCCGGCGCCAGCAGCATAGGCGCGGGTTGGGGCAAGCCGGGCAGGGGAAAGGCCTTCTCCAACAAACAAGATAATTCCGAAAGGCTTCCGGATGACCCAGTGCTGAAAATAAAGGACACCAATTCCAGCAAAGGCGAGGAGACAAAAAAGTGCCAGCAACTGGTTGCGCCACTTCATTACCTTCCTTGTAGCGGCGGTATATGACTGTCGCAAATAGTGAAGCAGCTTTGTAAAGTGCGTGTTCTGAAGCTGGTAACTTGCAGACTGACCCCGTATCCGAGAAGAAAGAACCGCTTGTCGACCTTCTCATTCACCAGCAAAGTGCGCGACATATGGCTGGTCCAGTGATGCTAATCATTCGCGACGGCTGGGGCATCAATCCGGGTGGCAAGGACAAGCGCAAGGAAAATGGTGATGCAACCCTTCTCGCGTCGACTCCATTTCATGACAAGCTCTACCGGGATTATCCAGGCTCCAAATTGAGCGCAAGCGGAAGCGATGTGGGCCTGCCGGAAGGACAAATGGGCAACTCTGAAGTCGGCCATCTCAATCTGGGGGCCGGTAGGATCGTTTACCAGGATTTGACGCGAATTAATAAAGCAATCGACGAGGGCGAATTAACTCGCAATCGAGTTTTGCAGGAAACCTTTGCCAGTGCGCGCGGTCATCGCCTTCATTTGCTTGGACTGGTTTCAGATGGTGGTGTGCATAGTCATTATTCGCACATGATCGCGCTTGCGAACGCGGCGCATGATGCAGGGGTCGCGGAGATTTTCGTCCACGCTTTCACGGACGGACGCGACACGTCGCCGACCGGCGGCGCCGCTTATCTAAAAACTTGCGAGAAAGAACTGGAAAAAAGCGGCGGGCAAATTGTCACGGTTGTGGGCCGTTATTTTGCGATGGATCGGGATCGGCGTTGGGATCGCACCAAAAAAGCATGGGACGCAGTTGTTCTCGGTCGCGGCGAAATCTCCAAATCCTCGCCATCGACGGCTGTGGATCAGCAATACAAAAACGGCAAAACGGACGAGTTCATGCCGCCGTTGATTTTTTCTCACGCAAATGAGCAGCGGGTGCGTGATGGCGACGTGGTCTTATTTTTCAATTTCCGCGCCGATCGTGCCCGCCAATTGTCACAGGCATTTTTGCTGAAGAATTTCGATGGCTTTGACCGCGAGGTCTGGCCGCAAGTGGAGTTTGTCACGCTAACGCAATACGATGCGACCTATTCTTCGCCGTTCATTTTTGCGCCGGAAGAGCTCGCCGATATCTTGGGCGAAATCGTCAGCGCAGCCGGCAAACGGCAGTTGCGCATCGCTGAGACGGAAAAGTACGCACACGTGACTTACTTTTTTAACGGGGGCATCGAGAAGCCGTTTCCGGGCGAAGACCGCAAGCTGATCCCTTCACCAAAGGTCGCTACCTACGATTTGAAACCGGAGATGAGCGCGTTCGAAGTCACCGATGAAGTGCTCGCACAAATGGCGAATTACGACCTGATCATCCTCAACTTCGCCAATGCCGACATGGTCGGCCATACCGGCGTGATCGAAGCGGGAGTCAAAGCTGTAGAGACAGTGGATAAATGCGTGGCGCGAATTATTCCCAAACTTCTCGAGCTTGACGGCAAAGCTATCGTGACCGCCGACCACGGCAATTGCGAGAAGATGCGTAACGCTGATGGTTCACCCAATACTGCGCACACGAGCAATCTTGTGCATTTCATCTACGTGGCCAACGATGCTGCGCGATTCCGGTGCGAAGACGGAATTCTGGCCGATGTGGCACCAACTCTTTTGTTTTTGCTTGGACTGCCTCAACCAAAAAAGATGACTGGCCACAGTTTGCTCGTGCCAGCTTAGCGTGGCATGACGCGAGCGACTAGGATCACCCGTCTTCGCCACGTCTACTGCGGACAGGCCGATCCCGGCTCCAGGCTACAATGTCGTCGAATGTGATTTCGAACTTCCGATTAATCACTCGTGTTCCAGCCACCGCGATTCGGTGCAACAGCCGAATGTGGTACTCGGTTCTTGTTTCGTGCCAGATGGGTTTACGGACGAGCTTGAGCGTACCGTCGTCTTCCACAAGAGCGCCCCAATCCACAGGAATCTCCGAATCGCGGAATAACTCCTCAGGCAGAACGAGGAAATACAAATTGGCGCAGCGATAGCGAAGTAACTTGTCGAATTTGGTGCAATCATAGAGGCGATTTTGCAGGACACGCAGCTCACGTAAAAGTCGCGCGTAACCGCGGTGGCCGACTGCGGTGAAATCAGGCAAATCGAATTCGGGAAATAGGGAATCGCCGTTCCGCAGGTTCGGGTAATGTGCGCGGAGGCGCTGTTCGAGAGTCTGGCGGCGCTGGGAAATCGTTTCGAGTCGCTGCCGGGCCGCTTCGCTCTGACAATTATCTCGCCGCAAATCGCAGAGCGCCTGTTTACACTCAAAGATCGCTATCGATCCAACCTGCTTAGGCGCCAATCGATACGCGGTGACATCGGCACGATACCGGCAGTTTGGCAGACTCACTTCCATCGCGCACGCGGAATAACCTTGGGCTTGTGCCCACAGAAATGCCAGCCGCTTCAACCGAGCGTGTCTCTCAGTTTCGCCGTGTTTTATTCCCGCAGCCATCTCGCGAGCTCGCGTGCCCAATAGGTGACAATAATATCGGCCCCAGCTCGCTTAAGAGCAGTCATGATCTCAATTACGGCGTCGCGTTCGTTGAGGAAGCCTTTCTCGACGGCGGACTTGACCATTGCATACTCGCCGCTCACATGATAAACGGCGGTCGGTTTTCGAAACCGCTCGCGGACTCGCCACAAAATGTCCATGTAGGGCAAGGCAGGTTTTACCATCACAATGTCCGCTCCTTCGTCGACATCCAGTGCTACCTCACGCAAGGCTTCATTCGCGTTGGCAAAATCCATCTGATAAGAGCGCCGGTCGCCGAACTGGGGCGGGCTCTCGGCAGCCTCGCGAAATGGCCCGTAGAAAGCCGACGCGAATTTCGCCGCGTAACTCATAATCGACGTTTGGTCGAAGCCTCGCTCATCGAGCGCCTCGCGAATCGCACCGACCCGACCGTCCATCATGTCGCTCGGTGCCACGATGTCCGCACCAGCTGCAGCGTGAGAGAGCGCCGTCTTCACCAACAACTCGACAGTCTCGTCGTTGAGAACGTGGAAATGATCTCCGTCGATGCGTGTCACACCACAGTGCCCATGACTCATGTACTCACACAGGCAGACATCGGTGATGGTGACAAGCTCTGGACATTTTGATTTTATGGCCCTCAATGCTTTTTGGACGATTCCGTCTTCGGCATAGGCGCCGCTGGCCTGTTCGTCTTTTTGTTCTGGAATCCCGAAAAGCAAAATCGCTTGGAGCCCAAGGTCCCGAGCAGCGCGCGCGTCATCGGCAACTTCCTTGGCAGATAACTGAAAAACCCCGGGCATACTGGCGATCAGCCGGCGCTGCTGCACTTTTTCACTTACAAACAGAGGCAAAACAAAATCGTGAACGCTCAAATGTGTCTCGCGAGCGAGATTTCGCAGAGCAGGCGAACGCCGCAACCGACGCGGGCGATGCACGAGTTTTCTCACAACGCGACGCTACGCGTTGCGAAAGTGAGCCGCAAGCAGGCAGGAACCGGGTTATTCAACTGCCGCCCCTGATGAATGGGCCGCGTGCTTGACGGCGCGTGACGTTAGGTGTCTGCATCTTAATCGTGGCGCGCGGCTCGGATTATTTGTTGGTCGATATCAGCAATTCATATACAAAATTTGCCTTTGCATCGACAAGGCGAGTTTTAGCTCCTACGCGGTTCCCTACCAGCGAGCTTTCAAGCGGCGTGGTCGCACGATTCCTCGGGAAACGAAATGTAAAGAAGCTGGTTGTCTCTTCGGTAGTGCCCGCGAAGAACTCGGCAATTTTGAGGGCCGCAGCAAAAGTGAATGTGCTTTGGCTGGATTGGAAGCTGAAGCTGGGTGTCGATATTGATTATCCGAAACCACAATCGATTGGTGCGGATCGGTTGGCGAACGCTGCGGCGGTGACAGCCCTTCACGGCTTTCCCGCAATCGTAGTGGATTTCGGCACGGCTGTGACCTTTGACATCGTCTCTGGACGCCGGGCTTACATTGGCGGTGTGATTGCGCCAGGGCTTGAAGCAATGACTAATTTTCTTTATCGGCGAACGGCACTCCTCCCGGAGCTTTCATTGAAAGAACCGCGACGCGCAGTCGGTAAATCGACAATCCAGGCGATGTTGTCGGGAGCCGTGTTCGGCTATCGCGGATTGGTTCGCGAAATCCTGGCGCAAGTTAGAGCAGAGCAGTTTTCGCATAAGAAAGTTCATGTCGTCGCGACCGGTGGCTACGCGCGCCTAATCGCGCGACGATTGCCGGAGATCGATGTGGTTCATCCGAACCTTACTCTGGAAGGATTGCGAATTGTGGCCAACCTCAATGACTGATTCACGACCGTGCAGGGTGGTCGGGCCCTGTATTCTTGCGTTTAATTTTTCCGAAGGGAACTGAAAAATCGACTCACGGGAGCAACTTTCCACTTGTCAGACGCGCTGAATAGGGTTTCAATCGCTACTTCATGAGAGTCTGGGGGATGGCGGCGATCGCCGCGCTGGTGCTTAGGTTATTCGCCGCGGATTCGTTTGGAGCGGAAAATGTCGCCCCGACGAAAGCGGAGCTGGAGGAAATGTACAACGCTGCGTTCCGGGCGTTCGATTCTGGCAAATTCGCGGAAGCGCTAAAACAACTCGATGGCATCGATGCCCGCCAACCTGATCTTGCCGCGTCAAAGAACCTTCGCGGCGTGATCCAGATGCGCCAGGGTAACTACGATCAGGCGGAAGCGGCACTACAGGATGCAGCCCGGATCGATCCAAAGTTCTGGAACGCGCGCTTCAATCTGGCGGAAATCCCGTTTCTGAGAAAAGATTGGCCGGAAGCGCGCAAGCGCTTCGAACAACTCCTTTCCAGTGGTGAATCGGATCTGGCGAAAGAAGCTTCGCAGCTGATTCAATACAAAATTCTGCTCACGTACCTCCTCGAGGGGAAAGAAGACATGGTCGACTCTATTCAGGCCAAATTGGAGCTTTCGCCTGATACGCCAGCCGTTGACTATGTGAAGGCGGCCGTTGCGCTTAAACAGAAGAATCAAAAAGAAGCCAAAGATTGGATCGGCGTCGCGGAAAAGAACTTTTCACCGCAACTAAACAAGCTTTTCGCCGAATCACTTTACGAAGTTGGGTGGCTGGAAAAGCCAGCTGGCGAAGCGCGACCTTCGTTGCCGCTCATGACAGCCGCTGAGCGCTCTGAAAAAACGAAGGCCACCGCCCGCGCAAAGTTCGAGCAGGCACAGCAAGCGCTGCGGCAGCGCGATTTGACGGCAGCGCTCAAACTGATCGATGAAGCGGATAAGGCAGATCCGAATCAGGCGTCGACGATTAATTTACGCGGCGAGATTCTGGCGCAGCAGGAACAGTTCGACCAGGCCGAAGCGGCATTTAAGAAGGCAGCGAAGCTGGATCCGAAACTTCGCGAGGCACAATACAATCTGGCGCAAATTCCCTTTAAGAAGAAGGAGTATGCAAAAGCGCGGGACCGTTTCGAGACGTTGTACAAGCGCACTCCTGGAGGCGATAAAAATCAAGCGGCAGAACTTATCAAATTCAAGATCTACATGACGCTTTTGCTCGAAGGAAAAGAGAGCCGCGCACACGCGATGATGGACGAGTTTCAATTTACCGGGGATACGCCCGCACTCTATTACGCCCAGGCAGCTTGGGAATTTCAACATAACAATCCAGAGAAGGCCTCGGATTGGACTGCTTCGGCGAATAAGATTTATTCGTCGGCACTCAACAGCGTTTTTGCGGACGCTTTTTACGATGTTGGTTGGATGCAAAGGCCAGCAGCTGCGACCATGCCGACACCCGCATTCGACACAGCCCAGGCTGAGGGGAGTCCAGCAGTCGAGCCGAGTCCCATTCCGGACAAGGTTTTCGCTGCGAATAGCCAAAGTGACACTTCGAAGGGTGAAGGGCTGGCTTTGAGCTCAACGGTGAACGCGCCAGGTGCTACTGGACTGGATATCGCCGGCACTGGAACAGCTACGCAGACTTCCATCTCTGCATCGAATGAGTCGGCTTCGGGAACAGGCTCGCAGCCTGAGCCCCCGGCATCGGCGTTGTCCTCAGGTGGCAGCGAATCCACGATTGCGGCATCGCCCGCTGAGTCACCGCAGACGTCGCCCGCTTCCACAGAGCAAAATGGTCAGGCGGCGGCTGTTGCCCAAACGAGCGTTTCCCCGAGTCCCGCCGCAGAAGTCATGCCTGTCAAAGTTGCGTCGTCCAGCATTCTGGCGAGAGGCAGAATGTGGTTGGTAGGCGGATTACTTTTAGCGGCGCTGGTCATCCTTGCTTGGGTGATCGTGCCTACCCTTCGCCGTCGTTATGTCTTTGATGTGCCAAGTTACTCGCGAGCCCCCTCTGCTGCCGCGCCTGCTCTGTTTAAGCCGAAAGCGGCGTCGGCATCGCCGCAAAAGAAGACTTTGCAGGGCAACGGCTTTGTCGGAGGGCCCCGTCAGATTTCGCTACAATTGAAGGCATCGAAACTAGCATTGCGACATAGCGCTGTTCCTTCGCGCGACCTGAGCGGTGGTTTTGATCTGACCAAAGGCATGAGAGCAAAGCCGTCACGAGACTCAGCCGCTCAGACGGAAGAGCCAAGTCCCGGGGTATCGCTTATTGGCTCAGCTATGGGATCAGAGGCTGAATCATTCGTCGGGTCAGTTGTCGAACAAGCGGCAGAGAACGGAGAAAGCTTGCATACGGATACTCCGCAGAAGCCTGAGATGGCCGCGGTTTTAGCGATCAACGAATTGACCGAGGTCACTGCGACAGCGCCGCAAGCGACGGTTGAGATTCCCGAAAGCGTTGAGGAAATCACATGGCCTGCAGATGAGGCGAGCGAAGTGTTCGACGGCGCGATTGAAAACGCATCGTTTCCTGAGGAGCCTGCCGAGATCCCACCAGATACAGGAGTCGCATTGCCTGCGGTGACAACATTGACAGAGCTTCCCGTTGAATCGATCAGCCTGGAGCCAACAATGCCCGATCAAACAGTTTCGCCTGTGATTCCTACCCCAGTGCTCGCAAGGGCTGCTATGCTCCCCTCTGATTCACCGCCAAAGGCCGCTTCCGCAGAGCCTGTATTTTCGCAAACAACAACACCCGCAATCATGCCTGAAACAACTCAAACCCCAACCGCTCCCGCAAACAAAGCCCCGGCCCCGCCGATGGCAAAACCACAACAACCGCCTGCCGTGATGCAAACATCCGTGCAGCTTACCTTCTCGTTCGAGATCGCAGCCATGCAGTTGACATCCAGTTTTAAAATGGGCGCTCTCAAGGTGCGTCCCATATCGAAGCTGGTAACGATGCGGTTGCCTTCGGCTCAGCAGCCTCAGTCCGCTCTGAATTTGCAGGTCAGTTTCGAAATCGCAAAGATTCAGCCCGCCGCAGGAGCGCTCGGCAGGATTCGAATGGTTCCGTCGCAACAGCAGAGACCCACTCCGGGCGGTTTGCCGTCATTCGCAGTTGCGGGATTACAGGTGGTTCCCAATTCTGAGACCGCACCAGTCCAACTCACACCCTCGCAACAGGGACGAGCGTCCGTCCTCATCACGGTTCCGTTCCAGATTACCACACTTGAGTTTGCGCCCTCTCTCGAAATAGCATCCGTCATCCTAAACTCGAACTCCAAGCAGGTGGCTGTTCAGTTGCCGGGCGCCGGGCCGACCCCGGTTGAAGGCGCGCCAATGTTTGAGATAGCAAACCTGGAGTTAGGTGAAGGCGGCGAGATCGGCATGATGCATCTGAACCCGGTTAGCGCGCCAAAGCGCGCCTGACCTAGACGAAGGTTCTTTGTCGGAAGAAGACGGCTTGCGCAGCTCAGCGCCAGTTTAGCGAACGCAGTTGTTTCGGAAGAAACATTCCGTTCTTTCGAACTAGCTTACCGTCGAAATAGATTTCTCCGCCGCCGTATTCCGGGCGTTGAATGCTTACGATATCCCAGTGCACCTGGCTTCGGTTTCCATTGTCTGCTTCTTCGTAGGCTTGCCCTGGAGTAAAATGAAACGAGCCGGCGATTTTTTCATCAAACAAAATGTCCCGCATCGGATGTAAAATACGCGGATTAAATCCGAGTGAAAATTCGCCGATGTAGCGTGCACCCGGATCTGAATCGAGAATCTTGTTCAGTTTTTTGGTTTCGTTGCTTGTCGCGTCAACTATTTTTCCGTTTTTGAATTCGAGACGGATGCCATCGAAGGCGATTCCCTGATAAATGCTTGGCGCGTTAAACGTCACGTGGCCTTCGACTGAATCTCTCACGGGGCAACTGAACACCTCACCATCGGGGATATTGCGATCGCCACCGCAGATCACGGCTGGAATCCCCTTCTTGCTAAAACGGAGATCGGTGCCGCGACCTTTGATTTCGACTCGATCCGTCTTTTCCATCAAACGATGGAGCGCCTTCATGCCCGGTAGAAGCTTCCGATAATCCAGCGTGCAGACTTCGAAATAGAAATCCTCAAAGGCCTCGGTGCTCATTCCTGCAAGCTGTGCCATGGACGGCGTGGGCCAGCGCAGGACTACCCACTTGGTCTTTTTGACTCGCTGATCCTGTACCGACCGCATTTTCCTGGCGATCAATTTCATTGTCTCCGGCGGCACATCGGAGAGTTCGGTGACGTTGTTGCTGCCTCGCACTGCGATATACGCATCCATTTTTTTCATTCGCGCCAGTTCGTGGCCTGCTGTGAGATTTAGCTGTCTGTCAGAGGCTTCCAGCGCGAGAGCGCGGTTTACCCGGACGTGATAGGTCTGGGCAAATGGCACTCCGCCCGCTTTCCGCGCCGCGCGTACCAGCGCGATGGTCATTTCGTCAGGAATATCGAATGCCTCAATGAGAACCGTTTCATTACGCTTGAGACGGATAGAATATTCCACCAGAAGTTTCGCGAGTTTATCAAACCGGGCGTCGTGCATAGGCTCTTATCATTCCACCAGCATCGCCGGACGCAACCGGCTGATGCTACGCGCTTCGGATAAATTTCGCTGCGAAAGCGCCATCGAGCCCGTCTTGAAAGGGAAGCGAACGCTTTTGCCCTTCGAGGCGCAGGATGGACGCGCTGGTGAGAGCTCGCTGCACGACTTGCTCGTTCTCTTCCGGCTCAAGGCTGCATGTGCCGTAAACGAGTGTGCCCTTCTGCTTTAATAGCGGAACGAGCGCGCAAATAATTTCGAGTTGCCGCTGTTGCATGCTAGGGAAATCTCTTGGTTGTAATCGCCACCTGGCATCCACGCGTCGTCGCATTACTCCGGTATTGCTGCAAGGCGCATCAAGCAGGATGCGGTGAAAGGGCGCCATTGAAGCAATCTCTCTAGGGACAGAACCGCGTGTCCAATCGTGATCAAAAATGCGGACTATCCCGACGCCGAGGCGCGCCATGTTCTCTTTCAAGATCTGCAATCGCTCCGGGTCGCGATCGCATGCGACGATTGTTCCCCGGTTCTCCATTAGTTGTGCGATGTAACCAGTTTTTCCGCCCGGAGCGGCGCATGCGTCGAGGATCTTTTCTCCAGCCCGGGGACTCAGAATCTGACAGGCAATCGCGGTGCTTGGATCTTGAATGTAGCAGTGGCCTTGCCTGATTGCCTCTGTCGGTATCCGGTCAAATTCAACGAAATCGGGATTACGCGTCAGCGGCAGGGAGTCTGGATAAAGCCGGAGGAACTCTTCGCGGTCGATTTTTAGTTGATTGATTCGTCCGTAGACCGGTGCGGGACGATTGTTCCATTGGCAGAGCTCTTCGGCATGTTGGGTGCCAAAATGCTGCTGCCAGCGCTCGACGAGAAATTTTGGATGCGAGGCTCGAACAAACAGAGGTTCTGCATCGGCACGCGCAAGCAACTCGCCCTGCCGCCGGATCGCGGCACGAAGCATGCCATTTACGATCGGCCGCTGTCTCTGTGGGACGAGCTCCACAGTCTCATGCACTGCCGCATGTGGAGCTGTCTTGAGAAGGAAAAGTTGATACAACCCCAGGCGCAGAACATCACGAAGATCGGCATCGACTCTTGAAGCGCGCAGGCAACCGACCCAAAAATCCAGTAAGGTTAAATTGCGTAGGACACCGTAAAAAAGTTCAAAGGCAAACGCACGATCGGATTCAGTGAGCTCTGCCTTCGCGAGAGACGCTGAGACAATCGAGTCGGCAAATCGCTTTTCTTTTCGCCACGTGCGCAGCGCGTTCAGCGCAATTTGGCGAGCAGAAAGCCGCGCCATATTCTGGAAAGACCGTTATCGCGGCTTCACGCTGGCGCGTCCAATCGAATAATAATGAAAGCCCAGTCGGCCCATCGTTCCAGGGTCCAACAGATTTCGGCCGTCGAAGACGATCGGCGTTCTCATTTTTTCTTTTAGCACCGCGAGGTCCACGTTCGCGAATTCGTTCCATTCCGTGGCGATGACCAGCGCCTCGGCATCATTCACTGCTTCAAGGGCGGACGAAGCAAATTCAGCATCGGCGACCGCTTTGATGGCGCGGGCTTTTTGCATTCCTTTCGGGTCGTATGCGACGACGTGTGCTCCTTCGCGAAGCAAATCTGCCACCAGTTCTATTGCGACAGACGAAC
>Ga0209056_10005652_pt1 | contig 12996 bp, 9 predicted proteins | sample GraSoiAngelo_114_FD_185876 | JGI IMG/M metagenome (GOLD analysis project Ga0209056, IMG submission 185876) | Grasslands soil microbial communities from the Angelo Coastal Reserve, California, USA - 14_0903_13_40cm (SPAdes) (version 2) | ecosystem: Environmental > Terrestrial > Soil > Grasslands ... | reverse complement strand
CATCATCCCCGCCGGTCCGCCACCCACAATCACGCAACGAGTTTGCAGTTTTTCAGGCATACGTATTGCGGGTCTATTTTCGATTCGAAACCGAGTGGATTACAAATCCGAATTACGAAGCTCGAAACAATTTCCTGAAAAATCTGAATGATCAAACCGCGTTACTCGCTCTTACGCACGATTGCACCGAAGATGTTCATTAGCTCCTGCGCTTCCTGCACAAGCAGATCGCGCTCAGCCGCGATTGTTTCATCCGTCGCTTCGATTAATCGCAGCCAGTAACGGCTCTCCTTTGCTTCTTTCCGGCAAATCTTAATTCGAAGAACAAAGTCCTTTTTGCTGAGAGATTCATTAGCTTCGATGTAGTTCGCACCGACAGACCCGGAAGATCGGATCAGTTGCCGCGAATCCTCGGCATTGCCGATCGTTTTAGCCAGCGTCTTGACGAGTGCGCGGGCACGCTTTGCAAACGCGAAAGTCCGTTCTTCAAGATCAAATCGTTTGGGTGCTTCCTCCTTGCTCATTCGGATTTGTTTCGCAATTCGCGCTTCGGATTTCGAGCTTAAAAAGCAGAAAGATCGCGACGCTCGGCCCGGTCTCAGAGTAAACTCAAACAACAAGGAGTTCCTTATGACCTTGCATCTCAACGAAGAACAAGTCCGGAAGCATCTGCGCATGACGGACCTCATTCCAGCGATGGAAAAAGCGCTAATCGATTTCTCCGCCGGCAAAGTGACTCAGCCGGTGCGCTCGGTAATTAAGGTTGATGTCGCCGCGGCGACCGGATTCCTGGGTTTGATGCCAGCGTTAACTCCGGATGGGCTCGGGTTAAAAGCCGTGACGTTCTATCCGTCAAATGCGGAGCGCGGAATCCCAACGCACATGGCGACTATTTTTCTTGTCCATCCCGAGACGGGCACACCTCTAGCGATAATGGACGGCAGGTTAATCACCGAAATGCGCACGGCGGCTGTATCAGGGGCAGCTACAAAGCTTCTTGCTGCACGCGACGCAAAGGTTCTCGCCATCCTCGGCAGCGGCGTGCAAGCGCACAGTCACGCGGAAGCACTGCGACTGGTTCGGAACTTCGAGGAGATCCGCGTCTGGAGTCCTACACGCGAACATGCAGAGCGATTCGCGAAAGAAATTGGCGCCAAGGCGATGTCCGCTGAAGATGCAGTCCGCGGCGCAGACGTGATCGTCACTGCCACAAACTCACAGACAGCGATGTTAAAAGGATCATGGCTGAAACCCGGTTGCCACGTGAACGCTGTTGGCGCGTGTCGCCCGGACTGGCGCGAGCTCGATGATGACGCGATGAGCAACGTCGTGTTCGTCGATTCGCGTGAAGGCGCGCTGAAAGAATCTGGCGACGTCATTCTTTCCGGAGCGAAAATTTATGCTGAGTTGGGGGAAGCGCTCGCTGGCAAAGTTCCGCCACGTGCAAAGGATACCACGATCTTTAAATCACTCGGTATGGCAGTAGAAGATATTGCCGCCGCGCTGTTGGTGTATCGATCGGTGAAGACAACCTCATAAACATTACGCCGCTTCAGCTCTGCAAAGAAATTCCGCGACTTCACGGCTGCTTCTTGTCACAGAGTTTTTGGAAACGCGGATTACTCCGAAGCGGATCGAACATTGGATCGAGCCGGAGGAGCGCAGGAGTGAGCGGAATATTTAACGTCCAGGCGCCTGCGCCCGGTATCGAGAGCACTTTCTCTAATGCCGCGATGGCGCGATCGGATTCTCCTGTTTGCGCCGCCACGCGCGCGAGGACTTCGATCGAACTTGGACCATCCATGGCATTTTTTTCAATTGGACTCGCCGCGATTGCGCGTTCGGCCAGAGCCAAAGCAGCGGTTTTGTCACCAAGGCCCATGTTGGTCAGCGCGAGATCCCCAATGAGGGCAAAATTTTCCGGCTGTTCTTTCAGGAAAGGTTCCAGTTCGCTGCGCGCCTGCCTCCAACTTTCCTGTGCAGCGCCATGGTCGCCGGCGAGGTCTTGCGCCCACCCTAGCCAGAAGCGCAGTTCACCATTGAGATAACCGAGTGCCGGATCGGGCTCCGCCAGCAGCTCCTTCAAGCGCCGTATCAGCCGCGCGGGCTGGCGCTCCAAGATCGTCTGGTAGACTTGTGCTTCCAACGCGAAAGGGGCGCTGGCCGTCGGACGCAGCGGATTGAGCAACGTCGCCGCCCGCGTCAGGTCACCTTCGGCTTGCGCGGTCAACGCCTTTTCCGCAAGAGTATCGACGTCATTAGGCGTGATATCGAGAACCTGATCCAGCTTCCGCAGCGCCTCAGGAAAGCGGCCGAGAAAGATATAGGAGAACGCGTGTTGCGTTAAAAGGGTAACGTTGCGTGGATCGATCTGCTCGGCTTCATTAAAGTAAGCCTCGCTACGATCCCACTCACCACGTCTTCGTGCGACGTAGGCTAGTGCTTCAGGAATCTGGCTGTTATTCGGCAGGAGCTGTCGCGCCCGTTGAAAGTAACGGACAGCAGTATCGTAATCCTTGAGGCAGCCATAATGATACCAGCCTTTGGCATAGAGCGCCTCGGCGAGATCCGGCTGAAGATCAAGTGCGGTGTCCGCTGCGTGGCGCGCCTCTTCACGCAGGGCCGAGGTTGGTTGCAGAGACAGCATTACGTAGCCCAGAGCGTCGACCTGTGATAGCAGGGCCCACGCGAGGGCGAATTTCGGATCCAGTCGCACCGCTTCTTTCAAGTAGCTCTGTGCAGCAATTTGGTCGGCGTAGTTAAGTCCCGTTTTCACGCTGTAAGCGAGACCACGCAGGTAGGCGTCGTAAGCCTCGGGGCTGTCTGTCGATTTGGCGGCGATGACTTGCTCTTCCTGACCGGTGAGTTTCGCCCGTAACTGGTCGGCGATGGCTTTGGCCACCTCACTCTCGACCGAAAAGATGTCGGTCAGTTTGCGATCAAAAGTATCGGCCCAAAGATGGGACTCATTGGCCGCTTTGATCAGCTGCGCGTTCACGCGCACGGCGTCGCCGCTCTTCTGCACCCTTCCTTCCAGGATGTGGGCGACGCCAAGTTGCTTTGCGATCTCAGGCAGATTTTCGGGTGCGCTTTTGTACTGCTGCGTCGACGTGCGCGAAATCACTTTCAAATCCGCGATCTTAGCGAGCCGCGTCAGGATCTCCTCCTGGATACCCTCGGCAAAGTAGGCGTTGGCTTTGTCTTCGCTGAGGTTTTCGAACGGAAGCACGGCGATGCTTTTTTCCGCAATAGGAAGTCCTACGTCGGCGGCCTTCCCCGAAGAGGAGCGTGCAACCGCCGGTGAGCCGCGTCGGTAAAAGACTGAAAAGCTGATCGCCAAAGCCACAGCTGAAACGAGCAAAACAGCTGTGAGCACATACTTGGGCCAACGAGGCGTAATGACCGGACGGACGCTAACACCGGACGTCTGCTTCCATCTTCTTCTTCGCTTGAGTTTGTCCGGAAGATGTGGGTTGCCGAGATTGTCTTTGTAGAGATTAACCAGGTGCAGCCTCAGCCCGTGCTTCACCTCACACTCGCCGAGATCGTGCAAATACGGTTGCCAGTGCCGGTATTGGGTCAAATCTTCCGCTATATGCCCGGACAAAAGAATATGCCCGGCATCGGCGCAATCCATGACGCGCTGCGCCACGTTGATCCCTGATCCCGCGATGTTCGTCTTGTCATTAACATCGGTGACTTGATTCACTGGGCCGCTGTGCACTCCCATCCGCAGCTGGATATGCGGATGCTCTTGCAATGTTCTGCTGATCTCGAGCGCACATCGCACCGGCTCTTCCGGACTGTGGAAGAAAAGGAGCGCCATCCCGTCTCCCATCGGCACTCGATTGAGTTTGCCGCTTGCTTCCGCCGATCGAAAACCTTCGGTGTTTCGCACGATCTGATTCAATTCCTGCAGTAATTCAATCTGCTCGTTGACGAGCAGTTTCGAATAACCCACCACGTCGATTAACAGCAGGTGCGCGATCTCGAGCGGGAGATCGGGGTTGGACTCAACGGGTGTGTCTTGGGCGTTCACCCTTAGCAGCCCTAACAATACCGTTGCCCTGGCCGAAGGCAACGACCGTGGTGGCAACTCCAATAGATGCCGCCCTTTTTTGGTGCGAGCATATGCGAGGCGGTGCCGGGTGGACGGGTGCCTCTCATCTCTGGACCGGAAAAATTCCGATGTTTAACTGGACGCTTGCAACCCTGCCTCCCGGTAATTCCGCAGCCGTGATTCAGTTCTTTCGGACAGGTCGGGGCTGCGTGAAGCCCCCGTCACATTAATTATTCGCCGCTTTCGGTGCGAGCGAGGCGACGATTTTCTCGAAGCGCGGATCGCCTCGCAGTGAGTCCCATTCAGGATCGAGACGTAGCGCGCCATAAGTTGGCCCGTATGGAAGTTTGCTGACTGTGTCCAATTCTTTTAAGGCGAGATCCTTCTCGCCAGCGAGTGCGTAGATACGGGCGAGATTAGTGATCAGCTGAACGCTCTCTACGGCGTCTTTTGCAGTCGGCAGCATATCGCACGCGGAGCGACCCTCACGGATTGCCTTCTCTTTCTCCCCTAGCTCGGCGTCGATGAGCGCCAGCATGCTCAGCGGTCTTACATTTCCCGGCTGAGCGCGGACGAGTTTCTCGGTTTCAGCGCGTGCAGCCATAAAAGCGGCATGTGCGGCAGGCGCGTCTTGTCGCAGTTTAGCCAGTAACCCTTCATGCCAGGCGTACGCCATCCTGCATTGCACGTGCTGACCGGGATTTGAGAGATCCAATCGGGATCGTGGCACTACAATCCAAGTCTGGGTTGGAACTCTGACGAAATCCCGCCTAGAATTTTCTCGGCGATCGTCCTTTCCTTTCTTTGCGGGACCTTACGCTATCGGCCTGATCAAAGATAAAACGGGCAGCCTGTATTGGGGCCTTGCCTTTGTCGGAATCTCCATGCTGGTGCCGGCAATATTCTTGATGCTACTTCCGAAACGAGCTCGCACACAATCGGGCTAAGCTTTGGGGGACCAAGCGCCGACGACGGCCATCCAACTGGCAACGCCGTTGGATGCTGCAACCTCGGCTTGGAGCCTTTCTGGAAGTGTATCGAAGTCACCTAGCTCCCCTAGGGACAGGTTTAGCTGCTGAATTTGCGGTCGCAAGCTGCAGATAACATCGTACATCCAGCGTATGAAGTCTGGATCATCTCCAAGGGGTATCTCCATCTGCATCGCTGGCGCAGGCAGTCCCGCTTCCTGAAAGATCCGATAGAGAGCAAGTCCGATCTCTGGGTTTGCCCTGGAACGTTGGAATGTCTCGCACATTAGAGAGGCGGCGGCCGACCAAAGAGGTAAGTGCGTCGAAATCGCAAAAATAGGCGCCCAAGAGGATTCCTGAAAGGCTAAGATTCCGCCGGGACGAACCAACTCAGACAAAGAACGCAAAACGGCAACGGGATCGGGAACAAACATCAGAATGAAACGCCCCACCGCCGCATCGAACGGCCTCGTGCTCGCGATTTGTGACACATCGGATTGGGTGAAGCTCACATTGCGCAATCCAGCCTCGGCCACACGAGCTTTGGCGCGGGCGATCGAGCGCGGGTCGCGTTCCACTCCCACTACTTCTCCGGAGGGCCCAACGATCTTAGCCACTAGCATAGCTACGTCACCGACACCGGAACCAAGGTCGAGGACACGTTGATCCTTGCCGATCCCTGCTTCGCGAAAGAATCGCTCGGTACAACGAGCGAGTCGTGCAGCCTGCTGAATCAAGCGCTCGTGTTCCGAGTCGGTGCTACCAAGCGCGTACCGTGAAGGAGGACTGTTCGCTGTCATGTTAACGCCGGATTCTACCACGCAACGATACCCAACAACATAACCATCGCTCCATATCGCGACTCCAGCCTACTGCGAGGTAGTGGCTAGCAAAGCGCTGCGCCATCATAAACTTCGCCGTGTACCGCCCAGTTCACCTGCTCGACTCGGCCGACTACGAACACCCACGCGATTGCGCCGACAATCAAAACTACTGTAGTGATTGCCATAGGGGCCACAAAATTGCCGGTCCGATCCACTGCGAATCCCGTCAGAGCAGGTGCGACCACACCTGCCAGGTTGGCGAAGCCATTTTGGAGGCCAGTCCATCGCCCGGCCGCTTGTGGACCAGCGAGCGTTTGGGAGAATGCAAAGATGCCTGCAGCGCCCATTCCAGAGCCTACACCAACGGCCATGAGCCATGGTAGATAGGTGTGCGGCCTTGCGGCGCAAGCAGCCATTGCGATCGCGGCCGTGGCAAATCCGATTGCCATGACCGTTTTGCGCACCAGAGTAGTCGTATAGCCCTTTCGGATCCAGAAATCCGAAACGCGACCACTCGTGATCGCCGACACAGCATCCACCAAATAGTAAACGCTTGCAGTCATCGTCATGCTTGACATGGAAAGATGGCGCTCTCGGACGAGATAGAACGGCAGCCAGGTAACCATGAAATAAAGCAGGTAGGCCGCACAAAAATGCCCCAAGGATGCGCCCCAGAAAGAACGCTGTCGCAATATATCTACATACCCAGCAATCTTTACGTCGGAGCTGCCCGTCGCGCTGCCGCATGGCATCCACTTTATCCATGCTGGAAGCCATAACAGACTTACCAGCCCGACTCCAATGAACACTGGCCGCCAGCCATACATGGCCATCAGCAGTCCAGAGCCGAAAGTCCCTACTACGTTCCCACACCTGAGCGCCGACTGGATGACACCATTTGCAAATCCTCGGTGGTATTCCGGAACATCCCGGGCCAGGATTTTCGAGCAACACGGGAATGCTACCGATTCTCCGATGCCAAGCATCAAACGCATCGTCAACAGGATTGCGAAACCGCGTACAAAGCCGGTTGTTGCGGTTGCGAGCGACCAAAGCAGGTAGCCCGCTGCGATGACCCAATTCACGTCAAAGCGGTCCACCAGCCAGCCGCTGACAAACTGCATCGCCGTGTAGGTCCAAAAAAATGCAGCGAGCAGAATGCCCAGCTGCGAAGCAGAAATGCCCAACTCGTCTTTCAGCAGCGGGGCGGCGATTGAGAGATTCCCGCGATCAACATAGTTGATCAAGATACAGATCGCGAGCAGGATCAGCGCAGGCGCGAAAGCGCGTAAGCTTTGCGAATCATCTGCGGTCTCGGCCATAGCAAGCTGTCTTTCTTATCCTCGGCCAAGTATTGCACTCTGCGCACCTTGACGACCTGCCTCGCCAAGCTCAGCGAAAAATTTCTTCGGCTTCACTGGAAGCTACTTGTAAACAGTTTCCGGTTCGGGTTCGGAAATGAGTTTTTGAAAATCTGGATCGTTCCGGATCGGATCCCAGACAGGGTCGGTCTTCAAGCGTGCAACGGAAACAACCTGTCCGGCAGGCGCTGTAATTAATCGGCGAAGTATTTTTATCGCTTCCTTGGCTTGGCCGGTGCGCGCTTCGATTTCAGCCAGTGCGGCAAGTAAAGACGCGCCAGTAAACGCATCTTTTTCGACTGGCAGCGAATCTGCGGCTTGTCGCGCTACGCGGACTGCATCGGCGTTGCGTCCGAGGCAAACATAGGTCCGAGCCAAGGCAATTAACGATGCCCAGTCTCCCGGCCGCTGGGTCAGACGGGCTTCGAGCAAAGTGCGGGCCTGCTCGCACTTCGGTTTTGCTACGGCACCTTGACCGGCAAGCACTTGAATTCCAACTCGCGCCTCGAGTTGGCGCAAACGCGCTTCGGGAGTGTTACTTGACGGTGAGTCCCAAGCTTTAAAAGCATCAGCAAAATGTTTCTCGATTACGTCGAGGTACACGCGTTCGTCGATCATCAGCGCAATAGTGCTGCCGGCAACACTTGACTTGCTTTCTGCCGGCACTGAGTCGAAAGCGCGTCTAGCGCGCCCGATATCGCCGGCGCTGTTGACGTAGGTACGCGCGAGGAACACGGCGGCTGGCACATGGTGCGGGTCGAGAGCAAGGGCATGAGTGAGTGCACGTTCAGCGTCACTCCAGCGGCGAATACCAATGTAGGTCGCGCCAATCTCGGTGGGAATCACAGGATCGCGCGGATCAAGTTCCGCTGCCCGTTCATCTTCAGCAAGCGAGCGTTGCCATTCGCCGCGGCGATGGTAAATCGCAGCCCGGTAAGTGTGAGCATTGGCGTTGCTTGGCTGGAGTTCTAGAACCCGGTCGAGCTCTCTGAGCGCGGCATCGTAGTCATAATAGCCCCAGTAATGAAATACCGCCAGCGCCAGATGGGCGTCCGGTGAAGCTGGAGCAATCGCTAGCGCACGGTCGATGTTAGCTTTTATTTCTGCTTGCTCCGCCGAAGTCAGATAACTCGAAGGAGTGACAAACCAAAACAGATTTAACTCGCTGTAGGCGAGTCGGGCATAGGCAAGCGCGAAATTCGGATCTCGGGCCAGAGCTTGCCGATAGAAGGTTTGGGCACGATCAAAGGGTTCGGCGATGAGAGCACTTTCAGCCTGGTGTTCCTCGTATTCCCCCTTAAGGAACAAATTGTAAGCTTCCGTATCACGCGTGGGAGCTGTGGCCAGAGCATCGGACTGGCTTGGAGAAAGCTTCGCGCGCAATGTGTCGGCAATCTCCTGCGCGACCTCGCTTTCGACAGTTAAAACATCCTTTAAGTCGCGATCGTAACTCTTTGCCCATAGATGCGTGTCGATGCGCGCGTCGAGCAGCTGGACGTTTACCCGCACTTTATCTCCAGCCTTTTGCACGCTGCCTTCGAGCACATTGGCCACGCCGAGTTCGCGAGCTACTGTTTTCAGGTCTTCCGGCGTGCTTTTGTATTTGGCTGTCGATTTTCGCGAGATAACCTTCAGGTCGCCAATGCCAGCGAGCTTCGTCAGGATTTCATCCTGAATGCCGTCGGAGAAGTAGGCATTGTCTGGGTCACGGCTCAGATTGTCGAATGGCAGAACTGCGATGCTTTTCTCCAGGGATGAAGAAACTGCCGGGGAAACATTGGGATGAAGGCGTTGGAAAACGAGGATCCCAATGACGAGTAGCAGGACAGCGATGATAAAAAAATCAAGTTTGCGACCAGGCTTGCGCGTAAGCGATTTGCTAACATCGACATCTTCTGCGCGTTTGATTCCTTCGGGCGTAAGCTCGAACGCCCAGGCAAGAATCATCGCCACGGGAAATCCGATAACGAGCAGCAACACCACAAGACGCACCGCCCAATTAGGAATCTCAAAGAACGGAAAAATCTGGCTGGCTATCTGCATCAGCAGCCATGCGACGACTGCGTAGGCGATCGCAACCTTATAGACGTTGCGTCGTTTCAGCTCAGCGAAGAAGTTCTTCGGGTTCATGAGTCGTCACGGCGAACCTTTCTTTGGCGCCAGCGAGGCGACAATTTTCTCGAAGCGCGGATCGCCGCGCAAGGGATCCAAGGAAGGAAACAATTTCAATTGGCCGTAGCTAAGCGACGAGCTAGGAAGCCGGGTTGCAATCGCCAGCTGCTCGCAAGCGAGGTCTTTCTCACCGACCCAGGCAGCGATGATAGCGAAGAACTCAATCATATGAGCGCCGTTGATGGAATCTTTTGTCACCGGCAGAAGCTCAATCGCCCGGCGACCCTCGTGCAGGGCATCCTCCTTTCGCCCAAGTCCAGCGTCTATCAGACCAAGCGCGCAGAGAGCGGGGCCGTAATCGGGCTGTGCTTGCACAATCTGCTCTTGAGCAGCACGGGCTTGTGTAAAAGCGGCGTGAGCCGTCGCGGCGTCACCTTTCATGCGACCAAGCAAGCCTTCAAAGAAGGCTCGGCCAAATTGAACGGCATCCGGTCCGGAAGTTTTGTTACCAAAGACCGCGAGGGCCCGAGCGGCAGCGACGGAGTCGTGCTCGCAGAAAGCCAGATAAAGCCAGGTTGGGGCGATTCTCTCCGCGGATCCAGGATTATCCTTGAGCATCGTCTCGACTAGCGCGTGCAACGGTCGGGTGTCGGCTTTCCAGTCCACATTGAGGAAGGCACGCGTTAGTAGAATGTCGGGGTCGTCCGGTTTGAACGCGAGCACGCGATCGAAAACAGCGCCTGCTTTTGCATAATCCCGCAGCGAACTATAAGTATCAGCAATGCTCCGGAGCGTGGGAACGTTGCGGGGATCCAAATCGAGCGCGCGTTCAAAGTTGCGCGTGGACTCCTCCCAGCGACCCTGCCGGCGGTCAATGTAGCCGCTCAACTCAAAGATTCTCGGGTTGTTCGGCAGAGTCCGGTGCGCAACACCAATTTCCGCGCGTGCGCCGTCGTAGTCGAGATTGCTGTAAAGATGCTGCGCCGAGGCAAGGTGCGCATCACCCGAATCCGGTCCCAACCGCAACGCGTTTTTAACTGCCGTGTCCGCCAAGGTGAGACGGCTAGGGGTGTGGTCGATTCCGAGGAGGTAGAGGCGGTCGTGCGCGCCCGCCAGCCTGCAATAGGCGAGCAGGAATGCGGGATCGCGGACGATGGCTTGGCCGAGGAAACTCACGGCTTGGAGGAGATCCTCCGTCCCGGTCGGGCTGCCGGGTTCGGCGTCGATCAATGCCGTCGCGCGAACGTAAAGATCGAACGCCACGAGATCAGCAGTGGGTCGTTGCTCGATCGCGGCCTTTTCCGCGGGAGAGAGCCTGGCCTGAAGTTGGTCGGCGATTGTCTTGGCAATTTCGCTTTGAATGGCAAAAACATCCGCAAGGTCTCGGTCATAGGTTTGCGCCCACAGATGCGCATCGGTGCGGGCGTCGATCAGCTGCGCCATCACTCTCACGCGGTTGGCTGTGCGTTGAACGCTCCCTTCCAGCACATGGGCCACGCCAAGTTGCTGTCCGATTTCCCGCAGGTTCCGCGGGTTACCGCTTTTGTAGAGCATGACCGACGTGCGGCTGATCACTTTTAGATCCGCGACCTTTGCAAGATCGGCCAGAATTTCATCCTGCACGCCGTCAGTGAAAAAGGCGTTATCAGGATCGCGACTCAGGTTCTCGAACGGAAGTACCGCGATGCTTTTCTCCGGAGATGAAGAAACTGCTGGCGAAACATTGGGATGAAGGCGTTGGAAAAGCAGGATCGCAATGACGAGCAACAGGACAGCGATGATAAAAAAATCCAGTTTGCGACCGGTCTTGCGCCTAACCGATTCACTAAGATCGACATCTTCTGCGCGCTTGATTCCTTCCGGCGTTAGTTCAAATGCCCAGGCAAGAATCATCGCCACGGGAAATCCGATAATGAGCAGCAACACCACAAGACGCACAGCCCAATTCGGAATTTCGAAGAACGGAAAAATCTGGCTCGCTATCTGCATCAGCAGCCATGCGACGACACCGTAGGCAATCGCAACCTTGTAAACATTGCGCCGCTTTAACTCGCCGAAGAATTCCTTCGGATTCACCCTTCGACTTTGTGCCACACAGCACTCAGTTCTTCAAGTCGATGGCGTGAGTGCAAGTGATCGCCTCGGCCAGCCTTTTTCACCGGGCGAGCGGCTGCCTTCGCCACAGGCTACGGCGCGCCAAAGGAGTGCTCGCCCGACACAAACTACAGCATGCGTGACGAAACCTATTTCGGCGCCAAGGCTGTCAACTGATTAGAGACTAATTGCCAGCTGGTCGAACCCTTTACCCAAACATGCGTGCTTCGGTATTGGCCGCTGGTCGGTTGACCACTGTATTGTCCCTTGAGTGTCACGCGGCTCGTCGCCACGGCGCTGTTTTGGTAAACACGCACTGTAGGCTTCTCTTCTTCGTTGATCGATTCCAGCGTCGTGGCACCGGATTTCAGATTCGCGAGCCGTTGCGCCTTGGTCAGGACTTGACCAGAGGCGTTCACAAAGACGTAATCATCAGCCCAGATTTTCTCCAGCGTAGGAATATCGTGGCGCAGGAAGGCTGCGCGATACTTCTCGATCATCTGTCTGACATCTTGCTCACTCTTGTTGTTTGTGGCTTCCTGTTGGGCTTGTCCGAATACAAATGACAGCAAAGCGCCAGTGATGGCGACGTAAAGTATAATGCGTTTCAAGTTACCTCCTTCGCAGTTTGATACCGCTGTGGAACGACGATTGCAATCCGATTCCATAGGATTTTCATAGAGCGCTTGCAAAGCAAATCCATCACGGAACAGTTGCCAGCAATGGCAGCCAACATTGAACAGCTGAACTCGAAAATCGATCGCGCGGTTGCTGGGGGGCAACTGATGAAATCGGCGGCGAGGAACATTCGGGCATTGCTGGCTGGCGCCCCTTCCGATCTTTATCTGCGAGTAGTGGGCGAACTCGTCAACGCCGGGGAATGGTATGAATTGAACGATCGTTTTTACCAGACGCTTTCCTTTGGAACAGGCGGTCTTCGTGGCCGCACCATCGGGAAAATCGTAACCAGGGCGGAGCGCGGTAATGCGCGAGAGGACGACCGCCCCGAATTCCCCTGCGTGGGTACGAACGCAATGAATTTCTTCAACATCAGTCGGGCGACGCGTGGACTCGTTGCTTATCTCCATGATTGGAACGCGCGTGAGAAAATTTCAGCGAAGCCCAAGCTTGTGATCGCGCATGATCCACGATTTTTCTCGAAGGAGTTTGCCGAGCTTGCTGCAAAAGTCGCAGCCGAAAGCGGTTGTGACGCGTTCATATTCGACGGCCCGCGCTCGGTACCAGAACTTTCCTTTGCTGTTCGCTATCTTAAGGCAAGCGCGGGCGTCGTGATCACCGCGAGTCACAATCCGCCGTACGATAATGGCTACAAAGTTTACTTCAGCGACGGTTCCCAAGTGATTGAGCCGCAGGCGAGCGGGATCATTGCAAAAGTAAATGAGATCACGGCCGAAACGTTCACAGCGCTACCAAAAAGCCGCCAAGGAAGAGTGACGACGATCGGGGAAGACGTCGACGACGCGTACATGCAACGCCTCGAAACACTCATTCTCGATCCCCAGGTGATTGGCGAGGCAAAATCGCTGCGAATCATCTACACGCCGCTCCACGGAACC
>Ga0209056_10005648_pt1 | contig 12999 bp, 12 predicted proteins | sample GraSoiAngelo_114_FD_185876 | JGI IMG/M metagenome (GOLD analysis project Ga0209056, IMG submission 185876) | Grasslands soil microbial communities from the Angelo Coastal Reserve, California, USA - 14_0903_13_40cm (SPAdes) (version 2) | ecosystem: Environmental > Terrestrial > Soil > Grasslands... | reverse complement strand
CGTCCTCGGCGATCGGCACGGCCCGCTGCGCCACGATGTCGCCCCGGTCGGGCTTGGCCTCCATGTAGTGGAGCGTCACCCCGGTCTCCCGCTCGCCGTTGATCAGCACCCAGTTGACCGGACAGCGACCCCGGTAGCGCGGCAGAAGCGAGCCATGCAGATTGAGCGCTCCCCGCCGCGCCAGAGCGAGCACTTCCGGCCCGACGATCTCGCGGAAGTAGAAGGAGAAGAGAAAGTCGGGGGCCAGCCGCGCGATCTCCGCGACCACGTCGGGCGCGTTCACGGACGGCGGGAGGAGAACGGGCAGACTCGCTTGCCGGGCGCGCTCGGCGACCGAGCGGAACCAGATGTTCTCGGTTGCAGGGTCGGGATGCGTCACGACCAGCGCGACCTCGGCGCCGAGCGCCAGGAGCTCGTCGAGGCAGACGTAGCCGATGTCCTGGTATGCCATCACGACGACGCGCACGGCTCCTCCGGGTCGGCCGGGTAGACGGCACGGACGATGTAGGGCGGCCGGCGGCGCACCTCGACGTAGATGCGGCCCACGTATTCGCCGACGAGCCCCACGGCGAAGATGAGGATCCCCACGAACACGAACAGGATGGCAAAGAGGGTGAAGAGGCCCTCACTCTCCGGGCCGAGGACCAGCCGCCGGATCAGGAGAAAGGCGCCGAAGGCGATCCCGAGCAGCGACACCCCGAGACCCGCAAGCGACACGAGCTGGATCGGGACGAGCGAGAAGCCGGTCACGAGGTCGAAGCCGAGCTGCATGAACCGGAGCGGCGAGTAGCGCGAGCGCCCCGCCATGCGGGCCTCGTGCCGGATCGAGATCTCGGTTGGCCGCCGCGCCAGCCAGGCGCCGAGTGCCGGAATGAAGAGCGCGCGCTCGGCGAGGTGGAGGATCTCCTCGACCACCGGGCGCCGATAGGCCCGCAACATGGAGCCGCAGTCGGTCATGGGTACCCCGACGGCCAGGGAAGCGAGACGGCTCACGAGCGCAGAGATCGCGCGGCGTAGGAACGGGTCGTTGCGGCCCTCGCGGCGCGTACCGACCGCGTCGTAGCCCGCGTCGATCTCTGCCAGGAGCCGTGGGATCTCCTCGGGCGGGTTCTGCAGGTCCGCGTCGAGCGTGACCACCACCTCGCCGCGGGCGTGGGCGAAGCCGGCCAGCACTGCTGCATGCTGCCCGGCATTGCGCGCAAGCGCCACCACCTTCACGGACGGATCCCATCCCTGGATGAGCAGCAACTCCTCGAGCGAACGGTCCCTGCTGCCGTCGTCGACGTAGACGACCTCGAACGAGCGGGCGAGCTGCTGGAGGACCTGGTGGAGCCGGGTGTGCAGGCGCGGGATGCTCGCGGACTCGTTGAAGACAGGGATGACGACCGAGACCGCCGGCTGCGGGAGGGTGTCCGCCGGCAGTGACTGCGCCCCGGCCCGCTCAAGCTGCATGGCGCCGCAGGATCTCTTCGAGCGCACTGGCCACGTCCTCTACATCCGCGCGCGTCATGCCGGGAAACAGCGGCAGGGACAGGATGCGCTCGGAGGCGCGCGTCGCATGCGGCAGGGCATCGGGCCGCAGCGCGAGCTGCTCGCGGTAGAGGCGGTGGAGGTGGAGGGCCTTGAAGTGCAGGCCGACCCCGATGTTCGCGGCGAGGAGGGCGTCCATCACCTCGTCCCGCCCGACCCGGAGCGCCTCGAGCTGGAGACGGACCACGAGCAGGTGCCAGGCGTGTCGCGCGGGGTAGGGCACGGGCGCCAGCATCTCGACCGCGGGGACGTGCGCGAGGGCTTGCCGATACCAGCAAGCGATGCGCGTTCGGGCCTCGATGAACTCCTGCAGTCGCGTGAGCTGAGCCAGCCCGAGCGCCGCTTGCAGGTCCGTCATGTTGTACTTGAAGCCGAGCGCGACGATGTCGTAGCCGGGGTTGCCGCGCCGCCCGTATCGGCTCCAGGCGTCGCGGGCGATCCCGTGGAAACGCAACAGCCGCAGGCGCTCGGCCAGGTCGGCATCGTCCGTGACGACCATGCCCCCTTCACCGGTCGTGATTGCCTTGATCGGATGGAAGCTGAAGACCGCTGCCGCGCTCCCGCTGCCGATCGGCCGCCCGCGGTATGTCGTCCCGAGCGCGTGGGCCGCGTCCTCGATCACCGCGAGGCCATGATCGGCGGCGATCGCCCGGAGTCGGTCGAGGTCGGCGGGTTGCCCGGCGAAATGCACCGGCAGGACCGCGCGGGTGCGCGACGTGAGCGCGCGAGCGACGGCCGCCGGGTCGATGTTGAGCGTTCCGGGATCGACGTCGACGAAGACCGGCCGCGCCCCGACCGCGAGGATCATGTTCCCGGTCGCGGCCCACGTCATGGGGGTGGTGACGACCTCGTCGCTGGGCCCGACGCCTGCCGCCAGGAGGGCGAGGTGGAGGCCGGCGGTGGCGGAGCTGGTCGCGACCCCGTGCGCAGCGCCGACGGTCTCGGCGAATGCCTCCTCGAAGCGCGCGACGCGCGGGCCGCTGGTCAACCATCCCGAACGGAGGCAGGCGGTCACTTCTTCGATTTCCTGCGACCCGATCGACGGGCGGGACAGTGGGAGAAAGTCGGGGCGCACGCGGCTCCTTTCTCCGACGGCAGTCCTGTGCGTCGGAGCAGCAGTGCCAGGCCCCCCCGAACCCGCCAGCGGGCTCGTCAATAGCAGGGCGTCGAGCCGAAGCCAAGGAGCCCGCAGGCGTTGCGGCAGCCGTCCGGGACTTGCTAGGTATCCGCCGCACGCCGCCCGGCATGACGATTGGAGCGCTCCTCGATGATCCCCCTTCTGATCCTCCTCGAAAACATCCTCGCGGTTGCTGCCCAACTCTGCCTGCGCCACGGGGCGGCGAGATTCGCCGAGCAGCCGTTGGCGCCGTGGATCCTTCTGGAGCCGGTTAGGAACCCCTACATCCTGTCCGGCCTGCTCCTGCACGGCATGAGCTTCTTCCTCTACATCTTCATCCTATCGAGGCTCCGGCTGAACGTGCTCTACCCGGTCGCGACCGGTCTCTCGATCGTGCTCATCACGATCTTGTCCGTCGTCCTCCTCGGTGAGCGCCTGAGCGCGGCGCAGGGGGTCGGCATCGCCGCGATCGCGGGCGGGATCGCCCTGGTGTTCACGACCTGACGTCCGAGGCGATCAGAAGTACGATTGCAGCGTGCCCCTGCGCCGAATGTCGAGCGTGGCGCAGTGGAACGACCCGCCGAAGGGCTTGTAGTGCATGAAAGGGCACGGAATGGGCTCGAGGCCGTGGTCCTTCAGCAACTCGATCATCGACACCTGCGACCGCTCCACCACCACCCGCTTCGGGTCCAGCATCAGGACGTTCAGGCTGATCCACTTACTCACCATCGAGAGATGGAGGTTACGCAGGCCCCGGATGGGATCGGGCTCCGGCGCAACGAGGATGTCCCACGACTTGAGGATGGGTGGGAGTTCCTTGGGATCGACGTATTCTGGATTGATCAGCACCTTTCCCGGCGCGAGCGGCACGAAGGTGGTATCGATGTGGAGCGGCTGCGGGCAGTGGCTCTTGATCTCGTGAATGCGGAACTGGGGGCCCAGGTGGCGACGCAGCCACTCGATGCCCGACGCATTGGTGGCGTTGCTGCGGGTGACGAACAGGTCGGTACCGCAGCGGACGAAATCGGCGGCATCGAACAGCGGCTCGAACTCGTTGATGATGTAACGGACCGGCTCACCCTTGGCCGGCGGCCTGAAATGATCGTCGTACAGCCGATCGAGCAACTGCGGCTTCGGCGCGGATATCCAGCGCGCCCCCTGCGACCAGTACTCTTTCAGCAGCGTGCGGTAGGCGTGGGTCTCGAAATAGCGCGAGCGCCACGCCATCGGTGTCTCTATGATCTGGTCGCCGATCACCAAGATGCCGTCGCGCGGGCTCGCGGTGCAGAAGCCGTTGGAGGTCCAGTTCGGTGAGCTGAAACGAATGGAGAAGTCGACGATGTCCGGCCGGCGGACCTTGATACCCTCCGATTCGAGCAGGCGAACGAAGCCCCCGAGCTCCTTCTGCGCCGGCTTGACGAGGAGCCTCGGGTATCGCCGACCGGCGAGCAGTGGATAGAGACGGGCCGCCCTAGCCGGAAGGTTGCCGACCATCGTGACGTGGCCGGGTGGTGCGGCGGCGCCCTCGAGGCGACCGACGACGACCTCCTCCAGCGGATCCCACTCGTTCCAGGAGTTGACCACGCAGGCATGTGCGGTCTCGGCTGACCGCTCGGGTTCTGGTGCGATGGCCCGCGACATGAAGCCTCCCAAAGGCAAACGGCGAGGGCCCTCCGATAATCGTCTGGCGAGAACGAGTCAACGAGAGGGCCGCGGCGTAGCGCGCCGGGATGCGAACCGGCTCACCGGCACCGCCAGTCCCCGATGGCCTCGCCTCTCAGCTCGACGGCGGGCGGCTTCCTTCGCAGCGCCTGTTCACCGGCCCGTTTGTTCATCCGTCTGGGCGGTGCGCGCGGCCTCTACGCGCCGCCGTCCGGCGCCGCAGTTCGAGGCGGCCGGCGCCTATCCCTGGGCCCTGCTCTCGGCGAGCCGCTCGCCACGAGCGAGCAGGCGGTCGAGGGCGAGCTCGGCGTAGTCGTGCGCGCCGTCGAAGGGCACCCGGCCGCGCTCGGCCGCCGAGAGGTGTGCGCAGGACAGGACGAGCGCCATGTGCGTGAAGGCCTGCGGGAAGTTCCCGAGCGCCGCGCCGCTCGCGGGGTCGGCCTCCTCGGCGTAGAGGCCAACGTCGTTCGCGAATCCGAGGAGCCGGTCCGTCACCAGCACGTTCGTGTCGTCGAGGTAGGCGCGCCGCGACCCGCGCACACCGGCGGGTTCGATCTCGAAGGCGCCGCCGCAGGCGGGATCGAGGATCCGGCAGAAGACCGCGGGCGAATCGAAGCGCGGGAAGCAGGCCCAGTCGATCGACCCGTCGCGTCCGACCAGCGCCGCCGAGTGGCAGTCGCCGATCAGCGCGTAGTCCCCGATGCGGTTCATCGCACTCGCGGAACCGACCCAGACGGGACGCGATGCCCGCCGGGTCGTCGCGGCGGGGATTACTCCGTGTCGCGGATCTGCGTCAACCCGGCGATCACCATCAGCGTCACGGTGCCCGCGGGGTCATGATCCATCCCGCCGGCGGGCCCATTCAGGCCCACACCTCGCCGCGCGGCCGCCACACTGCGCACAAGGGATCGGGGAGGCCTCGCTCGAGAGTCACCGGGAGCCCGTGGCGGCTCTCAAGGCCGCCCGGGCACTGATTGCGGACCCAGCGCATTGGACCCGCAGCGCGTTTGCCAGGCGGTGGAAGGCGCCTCATGGGAACGCCGAGGGGGAATGGGTACCTAGCGCACGCTACAGATCCCCATGCCCGGAGATTTTGCGCAGCAGGGGCACTCTGTGCGGTGTCCGGGATGCGCAGTGGCCCGCCCGGGATCGCGTTCCTGGAAGCCGCTTCGCGCCAGCTGTTCGGCACGGGGATGCCGCGATCGCCATGGCCGAGGCGGCCGAGTGGCGACGCGACGTGGACCGCGCCTCGAGCGCCGACAAGCTCCGACCGGCAAGCATGAGGTCGCGCAAGCTGATGCGCGGTCGGACGCCGGCCGTGCTCGCAGCTCACCCACGCCCCCGGCGGTCCGCGACGTCGAACGCGGCCAGCACATCCCGGCAGCGGGCCTCGGCGACCGCACGCACCTCGGGGTGGCTCATGATGAAGAAGTCCCGGCCTCGATCCCGGCGACCGCGATCCGCCCGACCTCGTCCGGATCCATCCCCGACTCGAGGAAGGCCGCGAACTCCGCCGGCGACTCCTGCCGCCCGCCGAATCGGTGGGCGTGGACACGCGCGACCTCGTCGAGGCGAAGGCGCTTCGCTTCTAGAAGGAGCTCCACCTGAGGCCCGGGCAGATTCCGACTTCTCCGGTCACTGCCTGATGGATCGAGCACAGGATTTCACACCTATCGGCAGGAGTGCCGTGGCGAGCAGGTGCTGCCCGAGGGGCAGTCCGCGGGGTTCCCGACACACACGAGCTCGTGCAGCGGCGCACCCCGCTCCCGCCGCTCGACCACCCTGAGGCCCCACTCGCCTGGTGCCGCCGCCATGACGCGACATGGGCCGCCGCCGGCGAACGGCTTGAGCGCCGTGCAGGTCGCCTGCACCGCGGCGGCCGTCGGCTCCACGCCCTCCTCGACCCAGCGCGTGAGGGCGAAGAACGCGGCGAGGTGCTCTGCGCCGCTGAACCCGCAGTGACCGCCGGTCGCGGTGAAGAGCTGGACGAGCTGCTCCGGGCGGCCGCTCGCTACGAAGGCTTCCCGATATTTCTCATCGTTTTCCGGAATGACGAGGCCGTCGTCGAGCGCGTGGAGGGTGAGGACCTTGGCTGCGGTCCGCCCGCGCGGCTCGAAGAAGCGCTGCATGTAGTTGACCCCCGCCGCGTCGGCGCTCGCGCGCGGCACGCCGCGGTTGAGTGCGAGCTGCTCACCGGGGGTGAGGGCGGGGGCGGCGTAGTCGACCCCGAGGTTCCCCCACGGATGGTGCTCGTGCGTCCGCCGGTGCACCACCTCGGCGAGCCCGACCGAGGCAAAGAAGAGGTCGGTCCCGACGAAGCTCTCCGGGAGCTGCGTGACGCGCAGGAAGAGGTCCTTCCGCGCCGACAAGGCTCACTCGGCCCGCCGGCCTCACTCGGCCCCCGCGTCGCTTCCCTGCGGCAAGCGCCCGGTCGATCTCCCACCGCAGCCGCACCCCGGCGTAGGGCTCGAAGGGTAACCGTTTTCCTTGGGAACGCGGTCGATGTCTGCCGTGCCCGCCTTTCCGTCACTTCCGCAGCGTTCGGATCGCCCCCGACGTCACTCACCTTGCCGCCGGGCGTGCGGGGTTCGTGAGCGACCGGCCACATTCGGTGCAGCGACGACGTTCATGGCGCAGGCCCGCTCCTCGGCGGCCTCGAGCCGGGCGGCGAGAAAGCGATTCTGGCGTGCGGATGTGAGGTCGAGCTGTACGCCGAGGCGGCCGTCGCGCGACCCTGCGACGAGCACGACGCCGAGTGCGATGGGTTCGTCGCGGTCGGGCTCGCGTAGCAATTTTTTCCCGGCCGAGATTAGGTACCCCAAAGCGCCACCCACCGAGGCGCCGGCTTCGACAAGCCCGGTGGCGGGGGGTACCTCGCTCGTCGTCGCCGCTGCGCGCTCGCTCCTTATCGATCAGTCTCCCCGCCGCCCCGCGACCCCGAGCTGCACGCCGTCGAGAAGGTGGTGACGCTCGGAATCGACGACACGCATCGCCGTCCTCGAGCGGGCACGACCCTGGCGACGCGACAGCGGATGATGTGGAGAGCGCCGTGTCGCGGACGAGCGGTGTAGCCTATCAGTAGCCTGTGGCCCTCGCAGCGTGCGACGCGCTCTCCAACATCGCGATCTTCAAGTGGCCAGGGGCGGAGTTGAACCGCCGACACCGTGATTTTCAGTCCGTCCTGGACCCCACGCTCCGTGCGGGGAATCCGCCGACGTCCTTGCGCTGCAACGGTTGGCCAGTCTACCGGCTTCGACGGGTTGCGACCGCTTCGTTGGGGTTGTGCCACTCCTGGTGACACTCCTGGTGACACCGAGTGCGCGACGCGCCCAGGCGCCCCTACAGCCTCCCGGCAGACGCGGTGCAGCCCTTTCCTCGCCCGCCGCTTGCCGTGGGCTACGGCCGGCGTGCTGGGCGGTCGCCGCCCGCGTGCTCCATCTTTTTCGACCCCTATTTGCGCTCCGGATCAGGAGGGGAGTAGCGTTTCCGCACTCCCTGCTACGCCCGCGTACGGCTCCCACGTGCGTAACCCCGAGCGGCGCACCCGGTGCCCTCCCGACCCTCCGAGCCAGACCGAGAGCAGGGTCATGATCGATGGCTCGGGGCGCATGGAGTTTGATGATGTGGAGGTCATCAGGGACGCGAACCTGATCCTGATGTGCCGGGTGGGGACGAAGGTCGTCGCGGTGCCGCCCCTGCGGATGCTGCCGGGCACGACCATCGCACGGATGGGCGATCGCGGACGGCTCGTGCTTCCGCGGGAAGTCGCGCTCAATCTCGGGCTCGTCTAGAGAGCCCTTCGCCTCGGGCCGCTCGCCGATCGCTCCGCAGGGCGTTCCGAGCCGTTCGCCGGCCGCGCTCACGCCGCGCTATCGAAGGAAGACAAGGTAAGGCGCTCCACCGAGGCAGGTGAGCCTCCGGACGCCCCGGGACTAATGCTGCTCCGCCGAGCAGCGGGCTAGCCATCGGGCGGCGACGCCGTACCCGACCTGGGTAGTCTGCCTTCAGGGGTCGAATTTCGGCCCCGTCATGTCCACCGGGGCTCCACCCCTTTCTCGGGGACCCTTGACCGAAAGTCTCCGCGAAGTGGCTTATAAATACCCGGTTCCGCCGGGCCGGCGAACCAGGCCGCTGCGAGGTAGGTCCGAGGAGGTTGCCTCGGCGGCACCCCGCCCGCGCCACGCTGCCGCCACGTCCCCTCGTACCGCTCAGAAGCGGTGCTTGAATTCGATGCGGAGGATGTCGCTGCGACCGGTGACGGGGCCGTGGTACTCCTCGTCGTAGGCGACGTAGGCCGTCCAGCCGCGGCGCGGCCAGCGGAGGATGTCGTAGGAGACGATGCGGTCGCTGTCGACCATGTCGCTCGGCCGTTTGAGCCCGACGTAGTCCTCGAAGTCGTACTGGTACCCGTCCACGATGTGGACCTGCTTCGGGATGAGGCTGAGCAGCAGCCGCCCCCCCGGGTCGAGGGTTGCCACCTGCTGGGCCACGTTGCTCGCCGCGGAGGCGAACGCGATCGCGGTGACCAGCGGGAGGATCAGGTTCGGCGCACCGTCCGCCCGAGCGGGGGCCGCCTGCACCAGCAGAGCGACCATCGTCGCCGCGAGCCCGTTCCGCGCCGCGGCAAGGCGGGTCAAGTTCACCTGACCCCCAGATCTCGGAGGCTGCCGCAGGCCCCCCGGCTCGTGCGGGCACCCCCTCCCCCCTTCTATACGCCAATCTCGCTGCAGTGATGAATCCTGTCGACAGGTGAGACCCCGCGCAATCATCGGGTGAGGCGGACTGGGGTGTGCCCGGGACGCCACCGGTGCGGGAGGCGATACTCCGCGCGCGGGGCGTCCCGGCTGCGGTTCTACTTCACCGTGGATGACGCGGACACCTGTACCCTCCGGCACGTCGAGGTGCAGGGACCGCCGAGCACCTGAAGGCCGCATGGCCTTTGTAACGCTAAACCTTTGCCGCCCGCTGGGTCTTCAACCGTCCGCCGTGCTAGAAACTGAGCGCGGCTGAGAGCGCCACCGCCGCCGGGCGGCAACCCGGGCGGCGGCTCGACGGCGGTACATTAGTTAATACCACAGAGTTGCGCGCACAGATAAGCCATGCTACTGAGTCCTCCGTGGTGGGGGAGCGGTTGTTGACGGTGGCGGAGGCGGCCGCACCGGCCTCCGCCAGGGCGAGCAGTTCGGCCTACGCTGGACCGACGTGGACTTGGCTAACAGCGTCGTGACCATCCCCTTGAGCAAGAGCGGGCTCACGAGACACGTCTTCTTGAATCGGACGGCCCTCGCGATCCTCCAGGCTCAGCCGAGCCGCCTAAAGAGCCCCTACGTCTTCGCGAGCGCGACGGGGGAGACACCGCTTCACCCGAAGAACTTTCTGAACCGCCACTTCCTCCCCGCGGTGAAGCGAGCCGGCATCGTCGACTTCCGGTAGCATGACCTCCGCCACACCTTCGCCTCCCGGCTTACGATGGCGGGAGGTGACCTCCGCACGGTCCAGGAGCTGATGGGTCACCAGACGGTGACGATGACGATGCGCTACGCACACCTCGCGCCGAGCCATCTGCGCGAGGCCGTGCAGCGGATTTCCCGGGTGCGTGGTGACACTCTCAGTGACACACGGCCCGAGAGCAGCGAGGCGCCTGCGGCTAACCTCGCGTAATCGAAGTGGCCAGGGGCGGAGTTGAACCGCCGACACCGTGATTTTCAGTCACGTGCTCTACCAACTGAGCTACCTGGCCAGTGAGGAGAAACGGGCACTTAGACCGTCGCGCTGCCGCTGTGTGTCCTCTCTACGGCGGGCACAATATGGGCACACCGGTACGGGCGCTTCAAGCTGCTGGCGTGGAGCCCGCTGTAGGCCTCGCCCGAGCGCGTCTTGCCCACCGTGTGCCCGAGGCGGGACGCGCGCTCGACATGCGCCTTGCGATCGGAGACGGCACGGGGCGGACCCCACTAGCGCCGACGCGCGGCGCTGGTAACAGGGGGCGGAGCGCTAACAGACGTGCGCGATCCCTCACGCATCTCACGCTGGCTGGATCGATAGCACGTCCAACTCGGGTTCGTCGTCGCGGTGCGCACCCGGGCTCTCTTCAGGATCGCCCGCGCGACCCGCCGGTGCAGCGAGGAACTCGTCGTCCCGAAGCCGACCTCTACTTCGCCGAACCGATCCGTTCGGGCTACGTGCTGATCAACGGGACCACCTCGTCAACGCAAGGCGCCTCGTGGTCGCGGATAGCCGAAGACCAGCAATACAACCACGGGAACAACGAGCAGTTCGCCTACGCCCGACCTCGCCGCCGTCCTGCGCCAGGAAGAGATGGCAGCCTAGAACGCTTCGGTGCCCGTGCCATCGAGCGTCCCCGAAGCGTCGCATCCTAGTCCCCGCGCCGCCGCTCGAGCCGTTCCTCGAGCGCGTCGCGCGGCTTCTCGCTCCCGATCCGGGCCAGCGCCTCTCGAGCGCCGCGCTGGCGCTCAAATCCTCGCCTGATCCTGCCCCGTTGGCGCGGAGGCTCCGGTCGTCCATGATGAGTTGTCCATGGCGGCCATCGACGGGTTGCTCGCCCTCATCGAGATGCAGAAGGCGAGCGGGCTCGTATTGGCGACGGGCGAAGTGCCAGCCCTGCTCGTGGGTGGCGCCACGCGTCCTCTCAGCATGCCGGCGCTGGCGCCGGCGATGTTCGCCGCGCTCATCGACGAGGTTCTCGACCCCGAGCAGCGGGAGCGCCTGCGGGAGCAGGCCACCGTCGAGCTCGTCTACAGATCCGACCGAAACAACGAGTCCTTCAACGTCACGGCGCAATCGACCGGCGAGCGGACGGTCCTCCGGTTCGTCGTTGCCGCGCTCGCGTCGCCTTCGACATCGACGTCGGTGCGCCGGACCGCCAGCCTCGAATCGCTCGTCATCGACGCGCTCGACCGCGGCGCCTCGGATATCATCCTCTCGGAGGGGCGCTCGCCACGGTTGCGCTTCGCCGGCCAGCTCGAGAGCGAGGACCGGCCCGCCACGACCGCGCAAGACATCGAGGGCTTCCTCGCCGCCCACATGACGTCCGAAACCCGCGCGCGGTTCGATGAGACCGGCAGCGCCGATCTTGCCTGTACACTCGACACCGCGGATGAGCTGCGCCGGTTCCGCGCCAATCTCTTTCGGCACCAAGGCGGCCGTTGCCTGACGCTCCGCCCCATTCGCGACCGCATTCCCACGTTGGAGGAGCTGGGGCTTCCGCGCTCGCTCGCTGCACTGGGTGCCTTGCGCGACGGATTGGTGCTTCTCAACGGACCGGCCGGGTCGGGCAAGTCAACGACGCTCGCCGCGCTCGTCGGCGAGATCAACCGAACGCGGGCCACCCACGTGATCACCCTCGAAGATCCCATCGAGTACCTGCACTCGCCCCAGCGCAGCCTCATCCATCAGCGGGAGGTGGGCTCCCACGTGGAGAGCTTCAGCTCGGGTCTGCGGGCGGCTCTGCGCGAAAGTCCCGACGTCATTCTGGTGGGCGAGATGCGCGACCTCGAGACCATCTCCCTGGCGCTGACCGCCGCCGAGACCGGCCACCTCGTCCTTTCGACTCTCCACAGCGGCACCGGCGCCATGGCCATTGACCGCATCATCGACGTCTTCCCGGACGCGCAGCAGGCGCAGGTGCGCATTCAGCTCGCCTCGGTCCTGCGCGCCGTCGTGACGCAGCGGCTTCTACCGGCGAAGGAGCCCGGCAAACGCGTGCCCGCGGTCGAGGTTCTGCGCGCGAGCTATGCGATCGCCGCCCAGATCCGCGAGAGCAAGACTCACCAGCTCGTCACACAGATTCAGCTCGCCCAGGACGAGGGCATGATCCCCCTCGAACGATCCCTCGTCGATCTCGTGCGCACCGGCCGCATCACCCGCGAGACGGCCCTCGCCGCCGCGCGGAGCCCGGAAGAGCTCCAGCGTTGGCTGAAGGACTGAGTCTCGGGCTCCAGAATCCCGTGTGCAGGCCGCTGCACGCGTCGACCACCCCCCTCACCGGCCGTCTCGACCGCTTCGGGCGCCCGGACCGGCGCCTGGCGGCGTGATTCTGGTCACGTGCTCTATCAACTGAGCTACCGGGCCCTGCGGAGCAACGATCCCTTGGCGGCTCGCCCGCGGAGGTCAACCGCGGCGGCTCCGCGCCGGCCCGGACTTTCGCCGCCTTGACCTCGCGCGAGGCGGGGCGAATACTACGCGGGGGTTCTAATCGTGGACCGGCGGCCAGCCTGCGGATTCTGCGACGGCACCGGGCTCTGGGCTGACCAGGAGGGGGATCCCGATCCCTGTCCGCTCTGCCAGGGCACCGGGGTCACACCGGCGGGCGCGCGTGACGACGCGACGGTGAGCGAGGCCGCGCTGTCCCGCCTGCTCGCGGGCCTCCCGCGCCTCTCCCAGCCCGAGCGACAGCGCCTCTACGAGGAGCTGCACGCCCGCTACGACTGCCGCATCTACCGGAACTGACGCGGCCTCAGCGTGCCGCGACATGGAACGCGGTCAGGCGGAGCGTCGAGTGCCCGCCCTTGGCGCCGTCGCACGGGAGCGGCACCGGTCCGGCAGCGTGGAAGCCCGCCACGAACTGCACGACGTCGAGCTCCTGCCGCACCATGCCGATGCCGCGCGCGTAGGTCGAGGTCACCACGGTCGCGGTCGGCCGGCCGAGACGGCAGGCGATGATGGCGCAG
>Ga0209056_10005642_pt1 | contig 13008 bp, 7 predicted proteins | sample GraSoiAngelo_114_FD_185876 | JGI IMG/M metagenome (GOLD analysis project Ga0209056, IMG submission 185876) | Grasslands soil microbial communities from the Angelo Coastal Reserve, California, USA - 14_0903_13_40cm (SPAdes) (version 2) | ecosystem: Environmental > Terrestrial > Soil > Grasslands ... | reverse complement strand
CCACGTTCGCTACACCGTCTCCTCCGACGGACGGAACCTCGGATTTGTTGATCGGGCGACCGGCGTTGATTATCTGAAACCCAGTGGCGCGGTTCCGTGTGCGCTCGTTCGCCGTGCCGGCAAGGAATTCCCGGTCACCTCGGCGGTGATGGCGGGCGATCGTCTCATGCTGAAGTTTGCCGCCGCCGGGATCGAGGCCGTGCTCCGGGTCGAACCGCAACCTTCCTACCTTCGCCTCACGGTGGAGGCTGTCCGGGGCGGCGAGATCGACTCGCTCGTGTTCCTCAACGTCCCGCTCACTCTTCGTGGCCGGCCGGACGAACCGTTCGGCGCTTGCGCGATGTCGCTGAACCTCATCACCCGCGTGGACCAGCTTCCGGCCCTGCAAACAGAACTCCGAGCCGCCTGCGAGAAAAAGTTTGGCCTGGTCGGGGCCAGGGCGGCCATCGTTGGGATGCCGATGAGCCGGATGCTGCCCGCGCTTCAGGAGGTGCTTTCCGAGGCGGACGAAATGCCGCTCTGCAAGGTCGGTGGACCCTGGGCGCGCGAGGTCCCGTTTAATCACGGCTCCTACCTGTTCAACTTCGGCTCGCTCGTGGAGACGAATGTCGCGGACTGGATCGCCATGGCGCGGAGCCTCGGGTTCACGCAGATCGACAATCATGGCGGTGGAGGGTTCTTCCGCTTTGGCGACTTCGAGTTGAACCGCGCGAAGTGGCCCGACGGATGGGAGACCTGGCGCCGTATCGTGGCGCGCTTGCACGACGCAGGCATCGGCTCAATCTTCCATACCTACGCCTTCTTCATCGACAAACGGTCGCGCTACGTCACGCCCGTGCCGGATCAGCGGCTCGATGCCTTCCGCAGCTTCACACTCGCGGGAGACGTCAGCGCGGACGCCACTGAAATCCCGGTGGAAGAGTCCACCGCCGGCCTGAGCACTGTTACCGGGTTCTTCGAGCACAACAGCGTGGTGTTGCACCTCGGCAACGAACTCATCACCTTCGGCGGATTCAGCAAGGAACCGCCCTGGCGTTTCACCGGCCTCAACCGTGGCGCGTTGGGCACCAAGGCGGTCGCGCACGCCAAAGGAACGAAAGCGCGTCATCTCAAGGAATGTTTCGGCCTGTTTGTGCCAGACCCGGAATCCTCGCTCTTCACAGAGATCGCCGCCAACCACGCCGAGGTCGTGGACCGCTGCGGCTTCGACGGCATCTATCTCGACGCGATTGACGGCAGCTCGATCCTGCGCGGCGCAGACGAGTGCTGGTATTGGGCGGACAAGTTCGTCTTCGAAATCCAGAAACGCCTCCGCAAACCGGTGGGCATGGAAATGAGCGCGATGTGGCATCACTTCTGGCAATACCGCACGCGCTGGCAGGCCTGGGATTATCCGCAGCGCGGCCACAAACGGTTCATTGATCTTCACGCCGAGAGCATCAACGGCGGCCTGCTGCTCCCGCTCCACCTCGGCTGGTGGAACTTCCAGTCGTTCAACCCGCCGCAGGTCGAGCCTACTTACGCCGACGCGATCGAATATCTCGGCGCAAAACTCATCGGCTGGGACGCCGGCATCTCGCTCACCGGCGCGGTCGATCGGGACAAGCTCCAATCGGTGCCGCTGTTTCGGCGCGCGGCGTACATCCTTCGCACCTGCGAGGATCTGCGCCACGCGGGCACATTCGACGAAGCGGCCAAGGCCAAACTCCGCGAGCCGGGCAGGGAGTTCGCGCTCGTCACGAACGCCACGGGCAAGGTGCGGTTCCGGCGGTTGCAATCCGAAGCGCACAGCGCCGCGCTCGCCGAGCCGTGGACGCTCGCGTGGCGGACGACGAACTCATTCGGCGCGCAACCGGTCCGTTTTCGCCTCGAGGCGCTCATGTCGGCCGCGTCGCCTGACGACACGAACGCCATCGTGCTCGCGGATTTTTCCGGGACCGACGCCGCAAAGTGGAGCAGCAGCAGCGCGGAGGGCGTGAGCTTCACCGTCTCCGCCGCGCGGGACGGTGCCGGCGTGGCCGCGGGCGTACTCGTGGCGACGAACTCCGGCGTGGTCGCCCGCGACGCCGCCTGGATGCGGCTGGAGAAGCGATTCGACCCGGCGCTGAACCTGAAAGACCGCCAGGCGCTCGGCGTCTGGATCGAGGGCGACGGCTTGGGCGAGGTGCTGGCCATCCGGCTCGAAAGCCCGCGACACATCTCCTTCGGCGCCGTCGCCGACCGTTACGTGACCGTGGACTTCACTGGACGCCGCTTCGTCACGCTCGTCGAGACCGAATCTGCGCGCTGGAGCGACTTCGTCTGGAACGACGGCAAGAGCTTGTATAACGTCTATCGCGAGACCATCGACTTCGGCGCCATCGAGTCCGTGAGCCTGTGGCTGCAAAACCTCCCGCCCGGCCAGGATACGAGGTGCCACCTCGGCCCGGTGAAGGCGTTGCCCCTGCTGCCGGCCACGATCAAGAACCCCGCGCTCACCGTGAACGATGAGCGCATCGAACTGCCGTCCGAACTGATATCGGGAAGCTGGATCGAGTGCAATGGAGCGGACGACTGCGCGGTGTATGGGCCCCGTGGCGAAACGCTCGTCAAGGTAAAGCTGAACGCGCCGCTGGCGACGCTGCGGGCGGGCAGCAACGAATTGCGCTTTTCGTGCGCGTCCGAATCGAGGCCGGCGCCGCGCGTGAAGGTGACCCTCTTCACTCTCGGCGAGGAACTATGAGTCAGACTTTGGCGGCAGCCCGTCCGACGGCTCAGGGGAAACGGGCTCAATAACCTGTTAAGGACCGGTTGATAACTCCGAATAACCGCTCCTTTACACGCGTTCCTGCGCCGGCAACTCTCAAGGCGCGTCCAATCGGGAGCACGCGTCCGAACGCGCGCATCCGAGTGGGTCGAATCGACGCAACGAGAAGATCAACCGACAGCACGAACAGAACCGCTCCACCGACAACGGACTCATCCATGCAATCGATCACAAAAACGAGCCACGAACTGACCTTAGCCGATCGTCTTTCGCGTTTGAACTTCAGGCAGGTTTGCAAGCTCCTGGGCGAAGGAGGCGAACAATTGATTCAACGCGGAGGCCGATACGAAATCGACATCGCTGAACAAGTGACCTTTAACGAGGACCGGTTCCAGTTGCGGTTTCCGACCGCGACCGGGAATGGACAAGGACCGGCCGGCGTCGAGGTTCAAATTCGACCCGCGGCAGACCATCGCGACTCCCTGCACTGGGAGTGCACCGCGTGCCAAATCCCTTGCGAGCATGTCGGCGCCGCCTTCGTCCTCATTCTGGAGGATAAAATGGCGCTCGGCCTGGCGGCGCCGCCGCCGGAGCGCGTTCCCATTGAAAGCCTCGGGGATGAACAACTCATCGCGCAAGCTCTCCAGGAACGGATGGAACGGGCCGCTTCGGAAAAAATGGTCCTGCGCTCGACGGATGCCAACGCGCTCTGGACCGATTACACCGTCACGAGCGCTCTTTCGGGAAAGACCTATCGGTTGGCCCTGCGAGGGTGGGAGCGCGGACAATCGTTTTGTTCCTGCCCGGATTTCCGAAAGAATACGTTGGGCACGTGCAAACACATTCTGAACGCGCTGGGAAAACTGAAGCGGCGCTTTGGAACGGATCGGGCTCATGCGCCGTACATGCCGAAACACATTGCGGTTCATTTGCAGTACGGGAAAGAACTCGAATTGAGGCTCTCGCTTCCTCCCGGATTGAATGGCACAGCCCGGCCCATCGTGGCACCGATTCAAAATCGGGCGATCACCGACTGCAAAGACCTGCTGCGGCGGATTCGGCAGCTCGAACAGCACGCGCATCCCGTTCAGATCTATCCCGACGCGGAGGAATACATTCAACAGCGGCTGTTCCAAGAGAACATCGAAGCCAAAGTCGCTGCCATCCGCGCCAACCCCGCGGCACATCCGCTCCGCAAAGAATTGCTCAAGACGGAATTGTTGCCTTACCAACTGGATGGGATTGCCTTCGCCGCCGGCCGGGGACGGGCGATTCTGGCCGACGACATGGGCCTGGGCAAAACGATCCAGGGGGTGGGCGTGGCTGAGTTTCTCGCGCGTGAAATCGATATCCGCAAAGTACTGGTGATTTGCCCGGCTTCGCTCAAATCGCAATGGGAAGCGGAAATCCGGCGCTTTTCCGAACGCGACAGCCAGCAGGTCATCGGCAGCATGGAACTGCGCGCCCGGCAATATGCCAATGACCGGTTCTTCACCCTCTGCAATTACGAACAGGTTCTGCGCGATATCCTGGCCATCGAACAGGTCAAGTGGGACCTGATCATCCTGGACGAGGGCCAGCGGATCAAAAACTGGGAAGCCAAAACCAGCCGGGTCATCAAAAGCTTGAAATCGCGATTCGCTCTGGTGCTCTCCGGCACACCGCTCGAGAATCGGTTGGATGACCTTTTTTCGGTGGTCGAATTCATCGACGACCGGCGCCTGGGCCCGGCGTTCCACTTCTATAATCGGCACCGGCTGGTTGATGAAAAGGGCAAGGTGCTCGGCTACAAAAACCTTGATACCCTGCGCGAGCGGCTCAAACCGATTCTGCTGCGGCGGACGCGCGAGTCCGTCATGCAACAGCTCCCCGCCCGAACCACCGAAATCGTTCGCATTCCCCCGACGGACGAGCAAATCGAGCTTCATGCGGCCCACATGAAAATCGTCAGCACGATCGTCCGAAAGAAATTCATCAGCGAAATGGATCTGTTGCGCCTGCAGAAAGCGCTGCTGATGTGCCGGATGGCTGCCGACGGCACCGGCCTGGTCGACAAAAACCTTCCCGGATTCTCGAGCAAATTGGATAAGCTCAATGAAGTGCTGGGGCAACTGGCGCAGGAAAACGGCCGCAAGCTGATCCTCTTTTCCGAGTGGACCACCATGTTGGACCTGGTCACGCCGCTCCTCGAAAAGCACAGGCTCCGTTTCGTGCGACTTGACGGCCAGGTGCCCCAAAGGAAGCGGCAGCAGCTTGTGCATGAATTCCAGCAGGATCCGCGCTGCCAGGCCTTCATGACCACCAACGCCGGCTCTACCGGCCTCAACCTCCAGGCGGCCAACACCGTCATCAACGTCGATCTCCCGTGGAATCCGGCCGTGCTCGAGCAGCGCATCGCCCGCGCGCATCGCATGGGCCAAAAACAGCCCGTCCAGGTCTTCGTCCTGATCACCGAACAGACCATCGAAGAGAATCTTCTGGCCACGCTCTCGGCTAAACACGAACTCGCCCTGGCGGCTCTGGATGTCGAATCCAAAGTCAATTCGGTCGACCTGCAAAGCGGAATGGAGGAATTGAAACGGCGGCTGGAAGTGTTGCTCGGCGCAAAACCGGAGGCGCCGGTCGACGAGAGCGCAAAAGCGGGGCAGGAAAAAGTCGCTCGCGAGCAGGGCCAACACGAGCACATTGCCGTGGCGGGCGGACAACTGCTTAGTTCCGCCTTTGCTTTCCTGGGTGAACTGATTCCAAACCAGCCGGAAACCGACGCTTCGCGGCGCCTGAGCGAACTGTTTCGGCAGCAACTCGGTCGATGCCTGGAAAAAGACGAGCGCGGCCAACTCAAGTTGACCGTGACCCTGCCCGATCCCGCCACCGTCGCACAGTTGGCCAATTCCTTAGCGCGGCTGGCGGCCTCCGCGTCAGGCTCGCCCGAGATAGTTCATGTCGCCGAAAGCAGGCTCGTCGAACTTGAATGAGCCCGAATTCGGGGTTAAAGGCAAATTGACTATTAAGACGGAGCCTTTCTCTTCCTCTCTTCCACGCTCAACCTCGCAAAATTGACCTGGATCAAAGAGTCGGGGGCTTTCCTATGCTGGGAATATTATGGCCAAACCATCATTAAGATGGGGCCGACCGGAAGCCCGTGGAACCACGCAAACCGCGTGTTGGTCACGGCGTCGCGATCCTTCGCGATTCGTTTTCGTGAGTTGCGGCTGCTGAGACGGCTCCCGGATAGTGCGGTCTTTTGTATTTCTCCCGGTTCAGACTTCTTCATGGCACAGCGAGCTGCTTTTCGTAGGAGGTGAGAAGCTCACCGAGAGTCATGCTTCGCATGGCGCCATTGGTTTTGCCATGCTTTTCAAGTTCGTCCTTGAGGCTTCGCCTGGCGAGTTGCCGGTCGTTTGTCTCGAGACTTTTCCAAATCAGCTTGCCATGGGAACGGAAGACGGCATAGTAGACGCCGTTCGATGAATACCGGTACAGATTTTCGCCAACTTTGCGGAAGCGCCCTGCGCGTTTGTGAGGCGTGGTCGAAGTGGAGTATAGAAGCGGAAATTCGACGAGCTTGTATTATAATCGTAACACGTTGGATTCAAACATTAAGCGAGCGTAGCTCAGTCTGGTAGAGCGTCACCTTGCCAAGGTGAATGTCGAGGGTTCGAATCCCTTCGCTCGCTCCATTCTGCTGACTTTCACGGTGACGAATAACATCTTCATGATGGAGTGGAACATTCAGTCCCGCGCCCACGCCTGTCAGGCGTGCGGCAAGCCGTTTGCGGACAAACGGCCCTATCACACGCTCCTGTTCGACGAGCAGACCGGTTACGAGCGGCTGGATGTCTGCGAAGGTTGCTGGGCCGCCCGGTACCGCGGCGGCGCGGCCGGCCGAAAAGGATTCGTCTCGCATTGGCAAGGCGTCTTCGAAGTACCGCCCGCGCAACCTGAGCCAATCCAAAAAGAGACCGCGGAATCGCTGTTGCGCAAACTCGTCGAACAAAACGACCTGAAATACGGCGCCGCCGGTTTCATCCTCGCGGTGATGCTGGAGCGCAAACGGATTCTGAAAGTCAAAGAACAGCTTCAGCGCGACGGCCGGCGCGTCTTCATTTACGAGCATCCGAAAACCGGCGACGTGTTCACCATCGCCGACCCGAATCTTCGGCTCGACCAACTCGATGAGGTCCAACGCGACGTGGCGCACCTGCTGGAACAAGGCTTGAATCCACCCGCCGAAGCTCAGCCCGCGGCGAGTTCTTCGACCGAAACGAAACAGACGGCTAACGCCGGAGCCGGGCCTGTGCCAAAACCCCGCGAGCAGCCGGCTGTTTGTTGACCTTATCCTGTGTCCGCTCTCGGCGCTCTTCAACCTCGCCTCGGTTATTCGTTCTGTGATGAAAGCCTGCTGCGCCTCGCGTTGACGCATCCCTCGGTCGCGCATGAGCAAGGCGCTTCCGTACAGCATAATCAGCGGTTGGAATTTCTCGGCGACGCCGTGCTGCAACTCGTCCTCACCGATGAACTCTACGAAAAATTTCCGGCGATGGGTGAAGGCCCGCTGACCAAGGCCCGGGCGCAGATGGTCAATCGCCGCGCGCTTGCCAAGCAAGGACGCCGGCTCGGTTTGGGCGAACATTTGATTCTCAGCCGAGGCGAAGAGGCCAGCGGCGGTCGCGAGCGCCCGTCCGCCCTGGCCGATGCCTTCGAAGCGCTGCTGGGCGCGATTTTCCTCGATGGAGGCTTCAAGGCCGCGCGGGATTTTGTCCTGCGCCAGTTCCGCGAGGAGTTCGGCGAGTTGGAAGTGATTCCCAACCTCGAAAATCCCAAAGGCGAGTTGCAGGAACTGTTGCAGGCCAACTCGACCGAGGCGCCGCAGTATCAGCTCGAGTCCGTCAGCGGTCCGGACCACGACCGCCTCTTTGAAAGCGCGGTCTATCATCAAGGAGTCGAACTCGGGCGCGGCAGAGGCAAAAGCAAGAAGGAAGCGGAGAGCCAGGCAGCCCTCGTCGCGCTGGGAAATTTGCGGCGCAAGGGCGAACCACATTCCTAGCGCCGATGGATTCCTGCGTTTCGGCCACGACCACGCTTGACGCGCCATTACCCCTCCGTTAGGTTGCGCCGACGGTTTGATTCAGCCTATGAACGATTTCCTGATCCCAATGGTTGTCGAGCAGACCGGACGTGGCGAGCGCGGTTACGACATTTACTCGCGCTTGCTGGTGGACCGCATCGTGTTCCTCGGCACGCCAGTGGACGACACCGTTTCCAACGTCATCATCGCCCAGTTGCTCTTTTTACAGATGACCGATCCGAAGAAGGACATTCACCTCTACATCAATTCGCCCGGAGGCAGCGTTACCGCGGGCCTGGCGATTTACGACACGATGCAATTCCTCACCTGCGATGTAAACACCTATTGCATCGGCCAGGCAGCCAGCATGGGCGCCGTGTTGCTGGCTGCGGGCACGAAAGGCAAACGCTACGCGTTGCCGAACGCGCGCATCATGATTCACCAACCGTGGGGCGGCGTGCAGGGCCAGGCCACGGACATCAGCATTCAGGCGCAAGAAATCCTTCGCTTGAAAGACCGTATCAACGAAATTCTGGCCAAACACTGCGGCAAGGCCGGCGAAACGGTCGCCAAGGACACGGACCGCGACCGATTCATGTCCGCCGAAGACGCCAAGGCTTACGGCCTGGTGGATGAGGTGGTCAAGTCGCGAAAGGAGATACCCGGCCTTAACGAGAACAAAGAAACGTTGAAACAAGAGACGACCAAAGCTTGAATCGGTCGGACAATCTTTCCCCTGCCCGCTGCGTCCAATCATAAATCCAAAACCCAATGGCCCGCCCCACCCAACTGACGCTTTGCAGCTTCTGCGGTAAATCACACGCCGAAGTCAAAAAACTCATTCAAGGGCCAGGCGTTTACATCTGCGACAGTTGCATCATCGTCTGCAAAAACGTGCTCGACAAGGAACTGCGGGCGGAGAACCGCAAGCAGCTGCCGAAGCTCAACGTTCCGAAGCCGGCGGAAATCAGGCGCCTGCTCGACCTGCATTGCATCGGCCAGGAACACGCCAAAAAGACACTGGCCGTTGCGGTGCATAATCATTACAAGCGGGTTCAGACGGAACAGTCGAATAAAGCCGAAACGGAACCAGACCATCATGCCGAGGTCGAAATCGAGAAGAGCAACATTTTGCTCATCGGACCGACAGGTTCAGGCAAGACGCTGCTCGCCCGCACGCTGGCAAAGATTCTCGACGTTCCCTTTGCCATTGCCGATGCCACGACCCTGACCGAAGCCGGCTACGTCGGCGAAGACGTCGAGAACATCATTCTGCGCCTGCTCCAGAACGCTGATTACGACGTGAAAAGAGCCCAGATGGGCATCGTTTACATCGACGAGATTGACAAGATCGCGCGGAAAACGGAAAACGTTTCCATCACCCGCGACGTTTCTGGAGAAGGCGTGCAGCAGGCGTTGCTGAAAATTCTGGAGGGCACCGTGTGCAATGTGCCGCCGCAAGGCGGCCGCAAGCACCCGCAGCAGGATTACATCCGCGTCGATACGACCAACATTTTGTTTGTCTGCGGCGGCGCGTTTGTTGGTTTGGAGAAAATGATTCAGCGCAGGCTTGGTCATCGGGTGATGGGTTTCGGCGCGGTTCATCAGGCGCACAAGACGGCGACAGTGGATCGTCGCGAGATTTTGCAGTTTGTCGAGCCGGAGGACTTGCTCAGCTACGGTTTCATTCCTGAATTCATCGGCCGCCTGCCGATGGTGACGGTGCTGGACGAACTGACCGAAGACCAGCTGGTGTCGGTGCTGACTGAAACGAAACATGCTCTCACCAAGCAGTTTGCCAAGCTCATGGCGATGGAGGGCGTGGAACTGGAGTTTTCCACTGATGCCCTGCGCGAACTGGCCGTGCAAGCCTTGAAAAAAGGAACCGGTGCCCGCGCCTTGCGCGCGTTGATCGAAAGATTGATGCTGGACGTGATGTATGACATCCCCAGCAGCGACGACGTTTTGGCAGTGACGATCACGCGCCCGGCTGTGCTCGGCGAGGCCAAACCCGTCATCCGCCGCAAACAAGACAAGGCAGCTGCTTGAGACGGCGGGCCATGCCTGACAGGAGCGGTCCACAGGTTTTGTCGTCCGGCTCTTGTTGTCGTCCAACCGCACAAAGCGGAAGGAATTTGTCCCGGTGCGGAAGTAAGATCACTCGGCAGAGGACTGACGGCGCAAAGAGAACGGGAGCCCGTTCTCTTTTTTTCTTTTCCCTTTGACGGTTTTCCTTTTGGCTTGAGACCAACATGGCAGCGCCCTTCGAGCCTCACCACTACGTCGCTAGACACGTGAGCGACATTCCGCGCTCGGGCATTCGCGAATTTTTCGACATCGTGCGGTCGATGCCGGACGTGATTTCGCTGGGCGTCGGTGAGCCGGACTTCGTCACCCCCTGGCATATTCGCGAGGCAGCCATTTACGCGTTGGAGCGCGGCAAAACGGGTTACACTTCCAATCTCGGTCTGCTGAAGCTTCGCGAAGCGATCAGGACCTACGTCGAGAGAGAATTCGGCATCGCTTACGACCCGAAGACGCAAATCCTCGTGACGGTCGGCGTGAGCGAGGCTCTGGACATCGCGTTGCGCGCCGTGGTGAATCCTGGCGATGAAGTGTTGTATCACGAACCCTGTTACGTCAGTTATTCGCCGAGCATCGCGTTGACACACGGCGTCGCGGCGCCGGTGTCATGTTCGGCCGAGCGTGGCTTTGCCCTTGAGGCGGAGGCGATTGAGAAGGTCGCCACGCCGCGCAGCAAAGTGCTGGTTCTGAATTTTCCGACCAACCCGACTGGCGGCACGCTGAGGCGCAGCGAGTTGCTGAAAATCGCCGACGTTGTGTTGCGCCGGAATCTGCTCGTCATCACCGACGAGATTTACTCCGAGCTGACGTTTGAAGGCGAGCACCTGAGTATCGCGTCGCTGCCGGGCATGCGCGAGCGGACAGTTTTTCTCCACGGTTTTTCGAAAGCCTATGCGATGACCGGTTTCCGCATCGGCTACGCGTGCGGCCCGGCGGAAATCATCGAGGCGATGATGAAGATACATCAATACTCGATGCTTTGTGCCAGCATCATCAGCCAGGAGGCCGCGCTGGAAGCGATTCAACACGGCGAGGCCGACACCGCTGAAATGCGTGACCAATATCGCCTCCGCCGCAATTTTGTCGTCAATGCCTTCAACGCAATGGGGCTGACCTGCCATTTGCCGCGCGGTTCGTTTTACGCTTTCCCCTGCGTTAAAACGACTGGACTCAGTTCAAAAGAATTCGCCGTGAGATTACTGGAACAGGAGAAGGTCGCGTGCGTTCCCGGGAGTGCGTTTGGGCCAAGCGGCGAAGGTTATCTGCGCTGCTGCTTCGCCACCGCGCTGGATCAAATCCAGATCGCGACTGACCGGATGGCGAAGTTTGTTCAGCGAGTGAGAAAGTAACCGCCGCTGTCTAGCGAGCGAAAATCTGGCGGATGATGTCTTCGATGGGGACCTCCTCAATGTCGATGTCGCTGACGGGCAGTTCGTCGAGCAATGCTTTGCAAACAGGAATGACGCGGTCGCGTTTCACCTTTAGTTTGATCGCGGCCTCGCTGTGTTCGACGACTTCCCCGTATTTCTTCAATATTTCCGCCGGACACTGGCTGCCGCCGTCGCACTGTATCGTGATCAGTTTGAAGTCGGCGAAGCGGTCCAGCACTCGGCTTAACCGGCCGTCAAAGAAAATTGTTCCGTGATCGATGATAATGACGCGCTGACAAAGTTCCTGAATGTCAGCCATGTAATGGCTCGTGAGCAGGATGGTTGTTTTGCGCTTGGCGTTGTGATGGCGCAGAAATTCGCGGACGGTCTTTTGGGAAACGACATCGAGACCGATGGTCGGTTCATCGAGGAAAAGGACTTTCGGCTGGTGCAACAGCGAGGCAATCAACTCCATTTTCATCCGCTCGCCGAGCGACAGTTCGCGTACCATGACATTGAGCTTGTCCTCGACGGTGAGCAGTGCGGTCATTTCGGCCACGGTGCGCTCGAAGGAATCTTTCGGAATGCCGTAAATCCTGGCGTTAAGTTCAAGCGACTCGCGCGCGGGCAAATCCCACCAGAGCTGGTTTTTTTGCCCGAGCAACAGCGCGAACTGGCGTCGGTAACCGTCCTTCCGTTCCCAGGGGACGTAGCCGAGCACTTTGGCCGAGCCGCTCGTGGGATAAAGCAGGCCCGAAAGCATCTTCAGCGTCGTGGTTTTGCCGGCGCCGTTCGGGCCGAGGAAACCGACCAACTCGCCTTCCTCGACGGAAAAGCTGACGTCCTTGACCGCGAGGGTCATTTCATACTCGCGGTGAAAAAGCCCTTTGATGGCACCGCTGAGGCCGGGGTTCTTTTTGTAAGTGCGGAACGACTTCGTGAGGCCCTGAACTTCAATGACAGACATTGTGGAAGTTTAGGGACTGCTGCTCAGAGACGCGAGCGGAAGATGCTGGAGAAGTCCAAAACTGCCCTGCCCGAGCCTGGGGTCCGAAGGAGGCAGGCGAGAAACCAGACGGCCTCGTCAGCTCAGCGCTGCAATTGTTTTTCCAAATAGTTCACGACCTGGCGGACATTCGCGTCCACTTCCATCCGATCTTTGACCAGTCGGCAAGCGTGCAGCACCGTGCCGTGGTCGCGTCCACCAAAGGCCTCGCCGATGGTGTTGAGGGAGCTTTCGGTGAGCTGCCGCGCGAGGAACATCGCGATTTGGCGCGGGAACGCAATGTTTTCGGGTCGGCGCTTGCTGGTCATGTCGGCCAGGCGGATGTCGAAATGCTCGGCCACCCTTTTCTGAATCAATTCAATGCTCATGGAGAACCGGCCTTCCTCGTGGAGCACTTCCCGGAGCAGACCTTCCACGACCTCTAGCGTCAGTTTCTTGCCGGTCAGCGAGGCATAGGAGGCGACTCGAATCAAAGCGCCTTCGAGCCGGCGGATGTTCGTCCGAATCCGGTTCGCGAGGAAGTTGATGATTTCGTCCGGCAATTCAACGCCGAGCGATATTTCTTTCTTCCGCAGAATAGCCACGCGCGTTTCAGCATCGGGCGGCTGCAGGTCCGTCACCAGCCCCCATTCAAAGCGCGAAACAAGGCGCTGTTCGAGGTTTTGGATTTCGTTTGCCGGGCGGTCGCAAGTCAACACGATTTGCTTGTGCCCTTCGTGCAGCGCGTTGAACG
>Ga0209056_10005638_pt1 | contig 13013 bp, 9 predicted proteins | sample GraSoiAngelo_114_FD_185876 | JGI IMG/M metagenome (GOLD analysis project Ga0209056, IMG submission 185876) | Grasslands soil microbial communities from the Angelo Coastal Reserve, California, USA - 14_0903_13_40cm (SPAdes) (version 2) | ecosystem: Environmental > Terrestrial > Soil > Grasslands ... | reverse complement strand
CAGAACGGCTTTGCCGCCGTCGAGCTTCGCGGGCTCATGGGGACCATGGATTTGCCCTCCCGTCCCGAATTTGCTCCGGCCCGCATCGAGCAGTCCAAGAAAGAGGTTGCCGCGCGCGGGCTGCGCATCTCCTGCGTGAGCAGTTCGGCCAACCTGCACGATGTCGATTCGCAGCAGCACGAGCAGCAACTTGCCGACGCGCGGCGATTCATTGACCTTGCCGAGCAGATTGGCGCTCCCTACGTCCGCGTTTTCGGCAACAAGCTGCTCGGCCCGCGCGCGGCGGCGCTCCAGCATATTGCGGCCGGCCTCGACGAACTCGGCGAGTATGCCGGTCCAAAGAACGTCACGGTTTTGCTCGAATCGCACGGCGACTTCACCGATTCGCCCGCGCTGGGCGAGATCCTCGAAAAGGCCGGCTCGCCGCACGTCGCGTTGCTCTGGGATGCACATAATACTTATGTCGAAGGCAAGGAAGATCCGGAGATCACGGTCACCCGGCTCGGCAAATACATCCGGCATACCCACTTGAAGGACTCGCGAATCGAGGGTGGGGCGGATCATTACGTTCTTACCGGCCGCGGTGACGTGCCGGTGAAACGTCAGGTGGGGTTGTTGGCCGAGGCTGGATATTCGGGCTACTACTCCTTCGAATGGGAAAAAGCCTGGCATCCCGAAATTGAGGAGCCGGAAATAGCCATCGCGGATTTTGCTCGGGTCGTGACGCAATACCTTCGTGCAGCGGCCGCGAAGTAAAAACATTCATAACGATTTTCTTGAAAGCCATTCTAAGGGGGACAAACATATGGCAACCAACTCACGACGCGAATTCTTAAAAGACGCCGCGATGGGCGCGGCAGTTCTGGCCGCCGGCCCGGCTGCGCGAGCGCTCGGCGCGAACGATCGTGTTCGCGTGGGGATGATCGGCGTGGGCGGACGCGGCCAGGAACTTTTGCACGAGGTGTTGCGAGTTCCGAACGTGCAGCTCGTGGCGATCGCGGATATTTACTCCCGCCGCCGCGAAGAAGCGAAAAAGTTGGCGCCTGAGATTCAGACGCTTGACGACCATCGCCGCTTGCTGGACATGAAGGACATTGACGGCGTTCTCGTCGCCAGCCCATTGCACATTCATGCGCGACATTTCTTGGATGCGCTGGCCGCCGGAAAGGACCTCTACTCTGAGAAAACCATGACTTGGTCGATCCCGGAAGCGGAACAATGCCGGGCGGCCGCAACAAAATCCGACCGCGTGATTCAGATCGGACTGCAACATGAGAGTTCCGGGTCCTTGGCAGACGCACGCAAGTGGATCAAGGATGGAACCGTCGGGAAAATCACGCAAGTCGAGTCCTGGATGAGCCGCAACACGCCCCGCGGCAAGGGCCAGTGGGTGCGTGCGGTGCCTCCCGACTGCACGGCAGAGAATGTGAATTGGAAGGCTTTTCTGAACGGAAGACCGGAGCGCCCCTTCGATGGCTTCCGATTCATGAATTGGAGGCTGTATTGGGAATTCTCCGGCGGAAACGTGACGGAAAACATGGTGCATCAGATCGCTTGGATCATGTCCGCGCTGGATCTGCCTCTGCCGGCAGCGGCGTATATGTCCGGCGGCGTTTTCTCCGAAAAAGACGGCCGCGAAGTGCCGGACACGATTGTGGTCACGCTCGACTTTCCTGGCGACGTTGTCGTTACCTGGCAATCCACTTTCAGCAATAGCCGCTATGGTTTGGGCGAGCGACTTTTGGGCAGCGATGGCACCGTGGAACACGTCGCGGGTGCGAACGATATGGTCTCCGGCAGATCTGCGGAATCCATTCGGTACTACCCCGAGAAGGTCAATCGCCCCGAGGGCGCTGCGCTCACGGGCGAGAGTCGCACCCAAAATCACATGGCCAACTGGATTGACTGCATTCGCTCGCGCAAAACGCCGAACGCTACCGTCGAAATTGGCTACCGTTCCGCAATCGCCGCGCACATGGCAAACCTGTCTTATCGCCGCAAGCAGCGAATCACGCTCGAAGAGGCCATGTCGGCTCAACCGGAGTTTTGAAACGACCGTCCACGGCTATTGTCAGCGTGCCGCCAAATACGGCACTTACAATCCGGAAGAAATTTATTTTCGTCCTCACGTCAGCAGGGAAGAAGCGGCCGTAAGCGATCTTATTCGCGTGGACGGCTGGCGGCCAGTTCCTTGACCAGGGCTGTGCCTTTGCGGAACCACGGCCGTTCGATCCGCTGCATGTACCGAGGGAGTGTGCGTTTCTTCGCCAAGAGCTTCTGCGCCCATTCTCTGGCCTGCTCGTGGCGATTCTGCAGCTTCAGAAAGCGCGCGTAATTGTAGAGTGTCTCCGGGGTCGTAGAAAACTGGATCACTTCTGAAAATAGACCCTCAGCCTGGTCAATCCGTCCCGTGCGCGCATACGCGTCGGCCAATAAGCCGGCAGCGCGATAGTAGTCGAATTTCGCATCACTGGCGACAACGTGTTCCAGATCCGGGATTGCCGCCCCCAGATCATCGAGCGCCAACGAACATTGCGCGCGATGATAGAACGTATACGGCGAGTCGCTCCGCAAAGCGATTGCCTTGCTGAAGCCATCCCGCGCTCTGGAGTACTCCTCTTGCTCGAAGCAAAGTTCGCCGAGTTCTTCGTAATTTCCCGCGGATGGGTTGTCCAAGATTTGTGTCTCGATGGCTTGAATGCGCGACCTCCGCCCAAAGCTTTGGAATGCGCCGCGGAGTACGGCAGCATCGGGAATCACCTCCGCGAAAATGTAGACCGCCGCGCCCAGAAAGCCTCCGAATAAAATGATATAGAACCAGTAGGTCTCCGGTCGCCGGCGCACGAAGTGCACCAGCGCAATGATCTGCACCAGAAAGCCCCAAGGATAATAAAGGTAGCTAAGTCCTAGCATGGATGACCGCTTGGCCTAAAGGGTTTCTCCGCTTCGCGGGAGCGTCAAATGGAGATTTTCGTATTTTCTAAAGGAGTCGCCGGTGAATGCTCGCCCAAACCGGAACAAGCATATCTGGTCGGTGCGATTCACTCATGACATTTCGTCACTTCAAATACGTCGCCAGCCAATCCAGAAATGTCTTGTACCAGAACTGGCTGTTCTGCGGCTTCGAAATCCAGTGCCCTTCATCCGGGAAAACCGCCAGTTTTGAAGGCACGTCCTGCCTCTGCAACGCCGAGAAAAATTCCAGGCTTTGTGTGTAAGGCACGCGATAGTCCCGCTCGCCGGCGATCACCAGCGTTGGCGTCTTGTATTTCCCCAGCTCCCCGGCATACGTCAGTGGCGACCACTTCCGGTAGCTCTCCGCGTTCGTCCACGGCGTGCCTTGCATGTCGTGTTCTTCGAACCACAACTCTTCTGTCGAGCCATACATGGCCGGTTTGTTGTATACCCCGGCGTGGCTGATCAGCGCCTTGAATCGGCCGGTATGCGTCGCGATCCAGTTCGCCATGTAACCCCCGTAGGAGCCGCCCGCCGCAGCCATTCGCGTGCTGTCCACAAATGGATATTTCGCAATTGTGTAGTCAACGCCTTTCATCACGTCTTCATACGCTTTGCCGCCCCAATCGTTCGTGATCTCGTCGGTGAATTTCTGTCCGTAGCCTGTCGACCCGCGTCGGTTGATCATCAGCGTCACGTAGCCCGGCGCCGAAAATACCTGCGCGTTCCACCGGTATCCCCACGAGTTGGTCCACATCGTCTGCGGCCCTCCGTGCAACAGCACGAGTAGCGGATATTTCTTGGATGCATCAAATCTTGGCGGCCGGATCAACATCGCTTGCACGCGCATTCCGCCCGCACCTTGGAACCAGAACGTCTCGGGCGCGTTCATTTCCAGCGTGGCCAGAATGGCGTCATTGTGATGCGTGAGCTGCCGCACATTGCCGCCGTCGCTCGACGCCGCAAAAACCTCCGCCGGTGTCGTCAGGCTCGACCGCGTGAAGACCAGCAACTTCCCGTCGCTGCTTACCCCCAGGTTGCCGTTCAATCCTTCCGCCACGATTTTCTTCGGCTCTGCTCCTGCCCGCGCCGTCATCGCGTAGATCGGCTGCAGCGTCTCGTCTTCGGCGACAAAGTAAATCGTCTTGCTGTCCGCCGACCAACCCAGCTCATTTGCGCTCCGGTCAAACCCTTCGGAAAGATTCTCGCTTTTCCCTGCCTGACGGTCGTAGAGCATTACGCGCCACCGGTCCGATTCATACCCGGCTGTGAGTTGTGCGTGATAGGCGATGTACCGGCCATCGGGCGAAAAGACGGGGTTGCCGTCGAAGCCTGTTTGTGAAGTAATCCGTTTCGGCTCGCCGCCGCCCACCGGCACAATGAACAAGTCGCCGTTGGTGCTGATCGCTTCGACCTTATCCATCACGGCCGTAAAACAGATCTCCTTGCTGTCCGGCGAGAACGCAATGTCGCCGGGTCCGCCGCGCTCGTCCGGCGGCACGTCGTAATTTGCCCCCGTTGTCAGGTCTCGAGCTCCACCGCTGCCGTCCGCGGCCACCACAAACAAATGGCCGCGTTTCCCGTCATTCCAATGTGTCCAGTGGCGGTAGAGCAAGTGATCGGCAACGTGGGCTTTTACCTTATTCTTTTCTCGTTCGCCATCGCGTGCAGAGTTGCAAGCGTCATCTTTGCAATCCGGATACACCGACGAAGTAAACAAAATCATTTTTCCGTCCGGCGACCACTTCACCATGTCCGCGCCCGTGGAAAGATGCGTCAGCGCCCGCGCCTCGCCTCCCTCCATGGAGAGCAGATACACTTGCGAATTTCCCTCGCGTGCGGATAGAAACGCGAGCTGCTTGCCGTCCTTCGACCACACTGGCGAAGAGTCGTGCCCGCTCCGGGTGAGTTGCATTAGCACGCCGCTCCCCGTCGGCACCATCCAGATATCGCTCGCGTTTCGGTTCGCCTCGAGCTCGGGCGTCGCCACCGTGTACGCCACCCACTTCCCGTCAGGTGACACTTGCGTCTCGCTCACTCGATGCATCCGAATCAAGTCGTCAAACGTGATGGGATGCTTGGCTACTTCCTGGGCGCGCAACCCGGCAGACATGAAAAGCGAAAACACACAGCTGTTCGCGACCCACCGAAGATTTCTTCTGCCATTCATGCCGTCTTCCTCCATACTTTCGAGTCATCAGATCAGCGCGGAACAGCCTTTTCGTACACCAATTCGCCGCCGACAAAAGTCTCCAGCACCACGACGTCTTTCAACTCATCCGCGGGTACAGTCAGCACATCCCTGTCCACGACGATGAAGTCCGCGAACTTTCCCGCTTCGAGCGAGCCCTTCTGCCTCTCCTCAAATCCGTCATACGCGCCGTTTCGCGTATACAGCCGGAGCGCATCTCGCACGCCGATGCGCTCTTCTGGCGCCAATACCTTGCCGGACTGGGCCTCGCGCCGCGTGACAGCCGCCCAGATGCCCCACCACGGGCTCATCGGCGTCACGTCCACGTCCGAGCCCGCTGCCTCCACCACGCCATTCTCGAGGCACGATTTTGCCGGGTAGGCCCAGCGCGCGCGCTCCGGGCCATACCGTGCGAAGTAGCTCCCGATCCAGTAAACGAACGCGGGATTCCCATCGGCAATCACTCCAAGTTCGCGCATGCGCTTCTGGATTGCTGGCGTGGAAAGCCCGCTGTGGGCGATTCGGAATCGCGCGTCCTTCAATTTCAAGTCCCGGATCACGGCAGCATAGGAATCGAGTACCTGATCGATGGCGCGATCGCCGATCGCGTGCGTCACAAGCTGCCAGCCCGCTCCAGCAAGCAGATGGTGCGCCTTCTGCATGTCTTCCGACTTCCAGACGAGCAGCCCGAGCGGATTCGCCTCGCCTTTCAACTCGGGCGGATAGATCGCAATCGTCCGCGCGCCCATCCCTCCGTCCGCGAACATCTTGACGGCGCCGAGCTTGAGCCGGTCGTCTCCAAACCCTGTGTACAGACCGGTCGCCGCGAGACGTTCCGCATCGAGGACGGACGACACGAGCGGCACCATTTGCACGCGCACCTTCAGCCACCCCCGCCGCCGCGCTTCCTGATACGCATGCATCCCTCCCGGATCGAGGGAAATATTGTGAATTGTTGTCAAACCCGATTCGAGCGCCTGTTCGGAAACGTATTTCACCGCCTCTACTTCGAGTTCCGGCGGATCCGGTGGAAGTAGGTGCGTCACAAGGCCCATCGCATTGTCCTTCAAAATCCCGGTCGGCTCCCCCGTCGCATCTTTTTCGATCACGCCTCCCTGCGGATCGGGCGTCGCACGAGTAATCTTCGCCAACCGCAGGGCCGACGTGTTTACCACCGCGAGGTGTCCTGTGCGGTGCCCCAGGTACACAGGATTGTCCGGGGATACTGCATCCAAATTTGCTCGGGACATGTAGCGGTGTTCCCTCAGTTTGTCCTCATCCCAGCCCGTACCCAGTATCCATTCTCCCGGTCTAATCGTGCCGGCGCGCCGCCTCACTCGCTCGACAATTTCAGCGATCGATCGGATATCCTGGTAGCCAATTTCAATCTCACCTCGCGAAGCATGCTTCGCCCAATCCAGCGCGTGTGTGTGGACATCGATCAATCCCGGAAGGATGGTGCGGCCCTTCAAATCAATGACCGCTGTGTGTTTTGAGGTGCAGCCGGACAACTCGGCTTCCGTTCCGACCGCAAGAATCTTGCCGTCTCGGACAGCCATTGTTTCGGCGATGCGGTCGTGATCATCCATCGTCACGATCTTCGCGTGCCGAATCAGGAGATCCGCATCCTGGCATTGTGCGTTGCCAGCGGGCGCACCGCAGTAAATAGCAGCGAAGACAGTCGCCGCTATGGTGGCGTGCAGTGTGATCCGGAATTGTTGAAGGAAGTATCTGACCATGCTCGCCAATCGAAAGCGCCCAGCATGATGGCATTTTGCGCCTTCGCTGCCAAGAGAACGAAGTGCGCCGGCCGGCCTACTTCGACAATGGAACGCCTACTGCCCAGATATAGCCGTCCGGATCGGTAACCATCACGTCCCGCCAGCCATGTGGAAAATCCTTCGCCGCTTGGAGAATCGTCGCTCCGGACGCCCGCGCCCGCTTCTCGACCGCATCCGGATCCACCCCGAGCACGCGGAGTTCCGCCCCTGTCCCTCGCAATTTCGCCTCAGCGAGCCGTGTATGCGATGGATGCTGGTCGTACGTGTGATCCGCATGCAGCATGAAATCCAGGCCTGCAAGATTCAATGCCGCAAAATCTCCGTCGGCGTAACGTACCGCTGCCCCGAGCACATCTCGATAGAAGGGAATCGATCGCGCCACGTCGCGCACGAGCAAATTCACTGTGAAGCGCGGCAGCGACCGCCCGTACTCGTCCGCCGGCATCCACGATTCCCCCATCCGCGTTTTCGTCATCTTTTCTCCGCAGTCGTGCCGAGTTCCTTCCGCTGATGATTGTACAAGCGCAATCTTTGCGCGGCGTCACGGGCAATCCGCGCAGGAAAACGCTGCGCCAAAATGATCTAGTCTGCGACGGGTCGACGCCTCCGCACACTCAGCCAATTCCCAAACGCAAGCAGGACGGTGAGGCTGAGAACGAGTAGATCGCCACGATGCACTCGGCTGAGGAGCGCTGCGCAATACCCAAGCGCCAGTGCGACGAACACAGGCGCCGCCGGGAGCCGGAAAGCCTCTGCGTTCGGACGTCTTCGGCGCAAGACCACGAGTGCCACGGCGGCCGTGGCGTATCCGAAGAGCCTTGCGAATACAGAGAGCGTGGCGTTCCACTGAAAATTGCCGCCAAGGGTGAAACTCACCACCAGCGCTGTAAAGACAAGGATGGAGATGTGTGGCGTGCGGTAGCGAGAATGAATGGCCGCAAAAATCCCCGGGAAATCGCCGCGCTCGGCGAGTGCGTAGGTGATCCGCGGAGTGTGCAGCATGTTTGCGCTCAGATAGCCATAGAGCGCAATCAGCGTACCCATGGCGATGAATGGACCACCCCAGGGTCCGAGAAAATGCAGGGCGGCGTCCGAGGCCGGCCGCTCGGACAGGGCCGCATTGGGCAGCGTGTGGATCACGACATATTGCACGGATGCATAGAGAGCGGCGACAAGCCCCAGTCCCCCCAACAACGCAAATGGCGCATCGCGACGCGGGTTGCGCGTCTCGCCGGCCGCGATCATTGCGGCTTCAAAGCCCCCGTAAGCATAAACGAGCAGTAGCACCGCTTCGAACCAATCGGCCACGCTGGTGGGTACGCGCGCTGGCTCGACGCGCAATTCCGGGCGAACAGCGAGAGCCAGAAATCCGCTCCCCACGAAGAACGCGAGCAAGGCGACCTTCGTTACCGTGAAAATATTGCTTAGACGCGTCCCCGCTCCCACTCCGCGGACATTCACGGCGCAGAGAAACCCAATCAGAAGGATAACGGCTGTGGCCCGCAGGGCGGCCCGGTTTGCGGATGGCACTAAAACGACCAGGTAGATTTTGAACAGATTTGCCGCTGCGGCGCTCGCTGCGATTCTTGAGAGCCATGTGAGCCAGCCGACCGCTATTCCTGCAAACCGCCCGAGTGTTTCCTGCGCGTAAAGATAGGGTCCTCCTGCATCTGTAAACTGCGAGGCCACTTCGCTCATGCACGCCATGATCGTTCCAATTCCGGCCCCAGCTACGAGGTACGCAAGTGGACTCCGGCTCCCCAGGCGCGCCGCGAGCAAAGATGGCAGCCCGAAGATGCTCGCGCCGATCATCGTATTGACGACCAGCGCCGCCAGGCTCCATCGCCCGATGGCCCGGACCAAGCCGCTCGTTACTTGCCGCTCGACGGTACTCAAAGCGGTCGAAGGGTAACACATCCCTGCGGTTCGCCGGCGCGATCGCCTCGGACGTTTCTCCCCTTATCTGCGTTCGTGCCCGGTCTGTTAGAATCGGCCGCGGTGTGCTGATGTCCGATTCTTCCGCGCTATTTCCGCGCAATTTTCGCGCAACATATCCCATTGCCAAGAGCGCCTCCGGTTGCTGGATCGAAGCCTCGGACGGAAAGCGATATCTGGACGCCGCAGGGCAAGCCGCGGTCGTCAACATCGGCCACGGAGTTGCCGAAATCGCGCGCGCCATGGCCGATCAGGCCTCGAGACTTGCCTTTGCGCACAGCTCGCAATTCCATACAGAAGTCACTGAGCGGCTTGCCGCGCGCTTGCTCGCGCTCGCGCCTCCCTCTTTTCGCCGCGGCGGCCGCGTCTATCTCACTTCCGGCGGCTCGGAGGCGACAGAAACCGCCATCAAGCTCGCGCGTCAATATCATCTCGAGCGCGGCGATACGGGGCGCTGGCGAATCGTCTCCCGCAGACAGAGTTATCACGGCAGTACGCTCGGTGCGATGATCGTCAGCGGAAATGTCGCACGCCGCGCGCCCTATCTGCCGCTTCTCGCCGAATGGGGGCACATCGCGCCCTGCTTTTGTTACCACTGCCCGTTCGATTTGAGATATCCCGACTGCGATATCGCCTGTGCCGGCGATTTGGAAACGCATCTCCAAGAAAGCGCTCCAAAGGATGTCGCCGCATTCATCTTCGAGCCCGTTGTGGGTGCAACACTCGGCGCTGCCGTTCCGCCGGAAGGATACGTCGCGCGTATCGCCGAAAGCTGCCGGAACAACGGCGTCCTGCTCATTGCCGACGAGATTATGACTGGCATGGGCCGTACCGGAAGGCCTTTCGCGGTGGACCATTGGGGCATCGAGCCCGACCTGATTCTTGTCGGCAAAGGTGTCGCGAGCGGCTATGCCCCGCTCGGCGCGGTAATCGTTGCGCCGCGCGTCGTGGAAGCCATCTCCCGCGGATCTGGCGCGTTCGCGCACGGATTCACTTATCAAGCTCACCCTGTGTCCGCGGCTGCCGGCAACGCCGTGCTGGACTATCTGGAATCGCACAACCTGTTCGGTCGCGTGGCGCCTGCCGCCGCTGTGTTGTGCTCCGCGCTGGCTTCACTCGAATCGCATTCGCACATCGGTGAGATTCGCGGCCTCGGCCTTCTGCTTGGAATCGAATTTGTGCGCGACAAAGCGAAACGTGAGCCCTTTGCCGCGTCGGACCAAATCGCCGAAAAGATTCATTGCGAGGCGATGGCGCAAGGAGTTCTCACGTATCCGATCCAGGGCTGTGTTGACGGAGCGCGCGGTGACCACATTCTTCTCGCTCCGCCGTTCATTCTCTCCGAGGAAGAATCGAATATCATTTCTCGGGCTCTTTCGTCGGCGCTGGCGCGTGTTTTTGCAAATTGAAAGGGGAGCAAATACGTTTTTATTTTTGGATCCCGGAAGGCCGCAAGGCTCTCGCCAAGCGCGAAATCAAGTAGCCCGCCGCCTCGCGCTTGCTGTTTCGCTAGCGGCCCTCATTTTCGGCGCAGTACGTCTTGCAAGCCGCGAGCATCCGCAAGCTCTCCCCACCTCCATTCTTGGCTTCTCACAACTCCACGCCGCGGTTGAGCACCAGATCGAAGAACTCTTCCAGGCGGTCCCTTCGCCCGATCGGGCGCGCGAATGGCATCGCTATCTCACTGCGGAACCGCATCCCGCAGCTTCCGAGCGCAACAATCGACTTGCGGACTACATCGCGGAACATTGGCGCGAGCAAGGCTGGGAAGACGTGACTCTCCGCAAGTACGACGTTCTCCACTCGCGGCCGCGCAGCGTTTCGCTCGAGATGGTTGCGCCGGTGAAATTCGCCGCCAGCCTGCGCGAGGAGCCTTACGACGTTGACTCGGATACGAAGAATCCGCGCGTCTCGGGCTCGTATTTCGGATACTCCGCATCTGGGGAAGTGACCGCAGAGGTTGTCTACGCGCACAGCGGAAATCCGGAAGACTACGAATTGCTGCGCAAAAACGGCATCAGCGCAAAGGGCAAGATTGTTCTGGTTCGGTATTCGAATCCATACAGCTATCGCGGCTTCAAGGCGCTGACGGCGGAGCGCGAAGGCGCCGCCGCCATTCTCATCTACTCCGATCCGGCTGAAGACGGTTTCAGAAAAGGAAAAGTTTTCCCTGAGGGGCCTTGGGGACCCGAGAGCCACATCCAGCGCGGTGCGATCACTTACGACTACATCGTGCCTGGCGATCCACTAACCCCGGGATGGGCATCCGTGCCCGGCGCGAAGCGAATCATGCCCGCGGAAGCGCGGTCGCTGCCGAAGATCATCGGCCTTCCTCTTTCCTGGCGCGACGCGAAACCTCTTCTCGAGAATATGGACGGCCCCGAAGCGCCGAAAGAGTGGCAGGGAAGCCTGCCGATCAAGTACCGCATGGGCGGAGCCGTGAAAGTCCATATGAAAGTGGAGATGGACACAAGCGTGCAGCCCTACACCGTTCTCGAGGCGCGCATCCGCGGAAGCGACCTGCCGGATGAGTGGGTCTTGATGGGCAATCATCGTGACGCGTGGGTGTTCGGCGGGGTAGACCCCTCGAGCGGCACAGCCTCCATGCTCGAGTTGACGCGCGCGCTTGGTGAGCTGAAGAAGCGCGGAATTCGACCACGCCGCACGCTTGTGGCGTGCAGTTGGGATGGTGAAGAATACGCTCTTACCGGCTCGACCGAATGGGGCGAGCAATTTGCCGAAGATTTGAAGAAGAAACTCGTCGCATACCTCAATGTGGACGAATCCGTCGCCGGAGCGGCTACCACCGCGGGCGAGGACGGTCTGAGCTTTGACGCCTCCGCCGTCGGCTCCTTGGCGCCAATGATCGTCGAGGCCTCGCGCGCCGTGCGCGTACCGAACGGGAAAACTCTCTATGAAAGCTGGCGTGCGACGCACATGCGGGATTCCCACTCGAAAACGCTGCCCGGCGACGATCAGCTCGTGGAAACTCACATTGGCAGCGGCTCCGACCATACCGTGTTCCTGAATCATCTCGGACGTCCCGTGGTCGGCTTGGGCTTCACGGGCGATTATGGCGTCTATCACTCCATGTACGACGATCAGTACTGGATGTCCCACATTGGGGATCCCACATTTGAGTATCACGTTGCGCTCACGCGCATCTGGGGACTCATCGCTTTGCGTCTTGCTAACGCCGATGTCCTTCCATTTGATTTTGGATTCTACGGTGCGACGTTAAATCATTTTGTGGCTGAGCTGGACAAACGTAGCCACGTCCAGCAGCATCTCGACCTCGCTTCTCTACGCGCCCGAATTTTGGAATTTACGGGGGAAGGCAAAAAACTGCGCGACGCTGTCGAAGTGCGAATCGCCCGCGGCGTTGCGGCTCCGAAGATTACGGCGGCACTCAACGCGAACCTCATGCAGGTCGAATCCAACTGGCTCGACGGAAACGGAATTCCCGGCCGTCCCTGGTTTCAGCATCTTCTCTACGCCGCACGCTACACCTATGCGCACCTCGAGTTCCCGGGATTGACCGAGGCCGCCGAACGCGGCGATTGGGCAGCGGCAAAGGAGCAAACGGAATTGCTGGAACAAGCAGTTCGGAAAAGCACGGAATTGCTGCGCACGGCACGCGCAGCCTGGGAGAGGCAAGAATGATTCACAGCCGTCTTCTGAAAGCTCTCGTGTTCTTCTTGGGTGTGCTCTTTTTCGCAGGAAACGTCTTTTCGCAGAACAAGCCTGCTGGCAAGCCGCGTGCAAGGGATCTTGGTGTCCCGTTTGACGGCACGCCCGGCCCGCTCAACGCCATCACGGACGTGAAGGGTGTGGAAGTCGGCCAGGTGACCCTGATCACCGGCGAGGGAAAACTGCAGGTCGGCAAAGGCCCCGTCCGCACCGGAGTCACTGCGATTCTTCCCCGCGGCAAAGAGTCCATGATGAACCCCGTCTTCGCCGGCTGGTGGTCGCTCAACGGAAACGGCGAGATGACGGGAACGACGTGGGTCGAAGAATCCGGCTTTCTCGAAGGACCGGTGATGATCACGAACACGCACAGCGTCGGCGTCGTGCGCGATGCCGTAATTCAGTGGCGCGTTGCGCACGGCCAGCCGGACCCCACGGGCTACTGGTGGTCGCTGCCCGTCGTC
>Ga0209056_10005637_pt1 | contig 13013 bp, 14 predicted proteins | sample GraSoiAngelo_114_FD_185876 | JGI IMG/M metagenome (GOLD analysis project Ga0209056, IMG submission 185876) | Grasslands soil microbial communities from the Angelo Coastal Reserve, California, USA - 14_0903_13_40cm (SPAdes) (version 2) | ecosystem: Environmental > Terrestrial > Soil > Grasslands... | reverse complement strand
CCAGACGAGTCCCACGGCCACGTGAAGGCTTGTCAGGAACAGCGAAACTCGCAACACCTGATCATCGGGCGCGATGAATTGCGGCAAAAAGGTCAGGTAGAACAACGCAACTTTGGGATTCAAAATATTCGTTAGCATTCCCTCCGAAAACGCGCCCCACCATCCTGCACGCTGTTTTGCTAAATTGTCCGGCGCCCACGGGCCTGGAGGCGCTTCGCCCCGTATGGCACGCCGCAAAGCCATCACGCCAAGGTAGAAAAGATAAGCGGCGCCCATCCATTTCACGATTTCGAACGCTCGCGCCGATTTCGCCAGAATTGCTGACAGGCCGAGCGCTGACGCCGTCGCGTGTACGAAAAGTCCGGAACAGATTCCCAAGATCGTCGCGAACGATCCTCTCCGCCCGCGCGTGAATACGTTCTTGGCCACCAGCGCCATATCCGCGCCCGGCGTGACTGTCAGAACCGCGGCGATTCCCGCAAATGCCAGATACCTCGCATCCATCGCACCCCTCAGGCCAAGAGTTTCAGCACCTCGTCATGGATCTTGCCGTTCGTGCCCAGGAGCTGGCCGGAATAAATCGTTCTCTCGCCGCGAAGATTCGTCGAGCGCCCGCCGGCTTCTTCCACAATAATACCCAGTGGAGCCAGGTCCCACGGCTTCGACGTCCAATCGAGTGCCGCTTCAATCGCTCCCTCGGCGACCAGCATGTGTTGCCAGAAACCTCCAAACGATCGCGTGTTTCGCGCGGCGTCCAGCAGTCGCCGAATTCTCGTTTGGTCCTCGGCGTTCTTGCTGGGGCCCGTTCCGGTAGTGAACACCATGGCTTTGCTCAGGCTCGACACTTCCGAAACCCGCAGACGTCTTCCATCGCGGTACGCACCCTCCCCTCGATACGCCCACCAGCGCGTGCCTAGAGCGGGGGCGCTGGCGAATCCCGCCACGATCTCGCCGTTCGATTCGATCCCCATCAGCGTGCCGAATGTCGGGATGCCGCGCGAAAACTCTTCCGTCCCATCAATCGGATCAATGATCATCCGTGCCCGCCCGGAACTGTTCGCGGAGTTTGCACTAACGCCGCCCATCTCTTCGCCCAGTACATCCAGCGCCAGTCCGCTCACCGCCACCTTTGCGCGAGCCATCTCTTCCACCGCGCGATCCGCTTGCGTCACTGCTGTTCCGTCGCCTTTTCTGTCAATCCGCAAATCGCCCGTCCGAAAATATCGCATGGCAATCGCATCCGCCTCCTCCGCGATCGCTTTCAGCAAAGCCCCGTACATTTCTCCGTATCCCATCGCTTCTCCGGATTTGACTCTCTTACCCCACACCCCTAGCATACAAAGTTATCGAAATGTCTGCTCAGGCCAACACCGGAACCGTGCTCGACCGCATTCTCGAAGCGCGGCGCGCCGAGGTGGACCATCGCAAACGCGTCCTTCCAGAAACGGCCCTGAAGTATGGGGTGAAAGCCGCCACACCGCTCCGCAAATTCTCGGCTGCTCTCGAGCGCGATGGCCTGAATATCATTGCCGAACTCAAGCCGGCCTCGCCTTCACGCGGTGTGATTCGCGATCCCTTCGATCCCATTGCCCTGGCGCAGTCCCTTGAAGCGGCGGGCGCTTCCGCGCTCTCCGTACTCACCGAAGCGGAATTCTTTCGCGGCTCGTTGAAGAATCTCCGCGATGCTCGCAAAGCCATCCAACTCCCCGTACTCCGCAAAGACTTCATCTTCGACCCCTGGCAAGTCTGGGAAACGCGGGCCAACGACGCCGACAGTTTTCTTCTCATAGTCGCTGTGCTTGAGGATGACCTTCTTCGCGATCTCATCGCTCTTGGGCGAGAACTTGGAATGGAACCTTTGGTCGAAGTGCACACGAAAGCCGAACTCGATCGGGCCCTCGCCGCTGGCGCGCGCATCATTGGCGTGAACAATCGCGATCTCAAAACTCTCACGACTCGCGCCGAGACTTCGTTCGAACTGATCGGCCGCATCCCGGACCATTGCATCGCCGTCAGCGAATCCGGCCTGCGCACGAACGACGATCTCGTCAAACTTCGCGCCGCCGGTTTCGACGCCTTTCTCATCGGCACGCATCTGATGCTTTCTCCCGACCCCGCCGCCGCGCTCACTGCACTTCTGATCGCCACCCCGGAAGCCAAGTAGCCAGCCATGGTCCGCATCAAAATCTGCGGTATCACCAACGCGGCCGACGCTCTCGCCGCTGTGGATGCCGGGGCCAACCTCCTCGGCTTCAATTTCTATGAAAAGAGCGCGCGCTTCCTCACCCAGAGCGCAGCCGCAAAAATCCTCGCGCAGCTTCCGAAGAACGTCGAAACCGTTGGCATCTTCGTGAACAAACCGGCGGCGGACGTCGCCGCGCTGTGCCGTTTGTTGAGGCTCTACGCAGCGCAGCTTCACGGCGACGAACCCCCCGAAGCCGTCGCAGAACTCGGTCGCAGCGTCCCAGTCATCAAAGCTTTCCGCGTCGAGCCGGACTTTCCCCTGAAGACCCTCGACGAATATCGCAACGTTTTTGCTTTCTTGTTTGACGCCGCCTATACCGGCCAATATGGTGGTACGGGTCGCACCACGGATTGGGACGTTACCCGACGTGCCGCTAAGGATCACCGTATTATTCTCGCCGGTGGCTTGAAGGTCGAAAACGTGGCCGCGGCCGTCCGCATCGTGCGTCCTTACGGAATTGACGTCGCCAGCGGTGTAGAATCGAAACCCGGGAAAAAAGATCACGGGCGGCTGCGCGAATTCATTCAGGAAGTGCGCCGCGGCGAAAGAAAGTAGAGCATTCGAATCGAAGGTTTAGGTTAGAACATGAGCTCCATTCTTCAATCAGCGACGACAGCGCCGGGCCGTTTCGGCCCCTACGGCGGCCGGTACGTTCCGGAAACGCTGATGGTGCCGCTCTTCGAGCTCGAACGCGCGTACGAAGAAGCGAAATCAGATCCAAAGTTTCAGGCCCAGCTTCAGGACCTTCTCAAAAATTTCGCCGGCCGCCCCACGCCGCTGCAATTCGCCTCGCGCCTTACCGAAAAACTGGGCGGCCTCCGCATCTACCTCAAGCGCGAAGATCTGCTGCACACCGGCGCGCACAAAATCAACAACGCCATCGGCCAGGGCTTGCTCGCGAAGAAAATGGGCAAGCCGCGCATCGTCGCGGAAACCGGCGCGGGCCAGCACGGCGTCGCGTCCGCCACGGTCGCCGCGCACCTTGGCCTCGACTGCGTCGTGTACATGGGCACGGAAGACATGGCCCGCCAGGCGCTCAACGTCTCCCGCATGCGCATGCTCGGCGCGCAAGTCGTCGGCGTGGATTCCGGCAGCCGCACTCTAAAGGATGCCATCAACGAGGCCATGCGCGACTGGGTTACCAATGTCCGCAGCACTCACTATCTCCTCGGCTCCGTTCTCGGCGCGCATCCTTACCCGACGATGGTTCGCGATTTTCAGTCCGTCATCGGCCGCGAAGCCCGCGAACAGATTCTCGCTGCGGAAAAGCGCCTCCCCACGCATCTTTTCGCCTGCGTTGGCGGCGGTTCGAACGCCATCGGCCTCTTCCACCAATTCCTTCGCGACGCGGAAGTGAAAATGATCGGCATCGAAGCCGGCGGACGAGGCGGCCAGCTCGGCGAACACGCCGCACGCCTAGCCGCGCACCAGGGCTTCACCGGCGCGCGCCCCGGCGTTCTCCAGGGCACCTACACCTACGTTCTGCAGAACGAGGACGGCCAGATCGCCGCAACGCATTCCATCTCCGCTGGCCTCGATTATCCCGCCATCGGCCCCGAGCACGCCTGGCTCGCCGACCAGCACCGCGCCGAGTACTCCGCCGTCTCCGATCAAGCCGCACTCGATGCCGCGCGCCTCCTCTCGCGGACCGAAGGCATTATCCCTGCGCTCGAATCCGCCCATGCCATCGCCGGCCTCATCGAACGCATTCCCAAAATGAGCAAAGCTGACCTCGTCATCCTCAACCTTTCCGGCCGCGGCGACAAGGACATGGACACTTACTCCCGCCTGCTCTAAGCTCTAGTCTTTCTCAAAAACTCATGTCCGGCGAAACCTCCAGTTCGACCCGCATCTCCAAACGCTTCGCCGACCTGCGTGCCTCCGGCGAACTCGGCATCGTCGCCTACATCACGGCGGGCGATCCCTCGCTCGATGCCACGCTGCAATTCGTCCTCGCGCTTGCCGAAGCCGGCGCCGACGTCATCGAACTCGGCGTGCCCTTCAGCGATCCCCTCGCTGACGGTCCCACTATTCAACGCGCCTCTGAGCGCGCTTTGAAATCCGGCACGACGCTGGCCGGCGTCCTCGATCTCGTTCGCAGCATTCACCAATCGAGCCCGCCCGCGAACGAAGTCCCTCTCATCCTCTTCAGCTACTACAATCCCATCCTCCAAATGGGCCTCGAAAAATTTGCTTCCGCCGCCGCATCCGTCGGCGCCGACGGCGTCCTCGCCACCGATCTCACTCCCGAAGAATCCGTCGACTATCGCCGTATTCTCACCGCGCAGCATCTTGACACCATCTTCCTCGGTGCGCCTACTTCCACTGACGAACGCCTCGCAAAAATTGCTGCCTGCTCCTCCGGCTTTCTCTATCTCATTTCTCGAACCGGCGTTACCGGCGCAAAGGATGCGCTTCCCGACGATCTTCCATCGCTCCTGCGCCGCGCGCGTGCCGTCACACATCTTCCGATCGCGGTGGGCTTTGGAATTTCGCTGCCCGGACACGTCTCCCTTCTCGGCGGCCTCGCCGACGCCGCCGTCATCGGCTCCGCCCTCGTCTCCGAAATCGAAAAAGCGTCATCCATCGCCGCTGCTGCTTCTGCCCTCGCCGCAAAAATTCGCCCCCTCAAGGAAGCCGCCCGCCACGGCCTCTCCCGACGCGAGGTCGCCCCATGAAGACCATGCCCCACCTTCACCACCAATTGGTTTTCTTTCGACTTTCAACTTTCAACTTTCAACTGTTGGTTGCCGACCGTCGATGGCGAGGAACTCTGCCATGAATCTCAGCGACTGGCGCCGCCGCATCGACGAAATCGACAAGAAACTAGTCGAACTCTTGAACGCGCGCTCACAGTGCGCGCTTGAAATCGGCAAACTGAAGCAAGCGGCGAAAATTCCGCTCTATCAGCCCGACCGCGAAAACGAAGTCCTCGCGAACGCCGAGACCAACAATTCCGGCCCGCTGACCGATGCCGCAATTCGCCGCTTGTTCGAACGCATCATTGACGAAGCCCGCGCCGCGGAACGCGACGCCATGCATTCCAGCAGCGGCACGGAGAAAAACGAGAAATAAAACCGGCCATTTTCCGGTCATTACCGGAAGGTCCAGGAGAGCAGGAAACGCCCATGGTCATCGTGATGCAAGAAGGCGCCACTGACGCCCAAATCCAGCATGTCATCGACCGCCTCGTCGCCAGCGGCTTCAACGTGCATCGTTCCACCGGCGAATCGCACACCGTCCTCGGCGCTGTCGGCGTTCACCGGGACTTCGATCATCGCGATTTCGAATTGCTAGAGGGCGTGCGCGAAGTCATGCGCATCACGCAACCCTTCAAGCTCGCCAGCCGCCAGTTCAAGCCCGAAGGCACCATCGTCGATCTCGGCCGCGGTGTAAAAATGGGCGGCCCGGAAGTTGTGGTCGCCGCCGGTCCTTGCTCCGTCGAATCCCGCGAACAAATCTTTTCCATCGCCGAAAGCGTTGCCAAAGCCGGGGCAAAAATCCTGCGCGGCGGTGCCTTCAAGCCCCGCACATCTCCCTACGCGTTCCAGGGCATGGGCGAGCCCGGCCTCAAGCTCATGCGCGAAGCGGCCGACAAGTTCGGCCTCTTCACCATTAGTGAAGTGATGGACGCCTCGCAGATTCAGATGATGCTGGGTTACGTGGACATCTTCCAGGTCGGCGCACGCAACATGCAAAACTACTTTCTCCTCCGCGCCCTCGGCGAAGTCCGCAAACCCATTCTTTTAAAGCGCGGCATGTCCGCCACGATGGAAGAGCTGCTGATGAGCGCTGAATACATCCTTGCCGGAGGCAATTTCAACGTCATTCTCTGCGAGCGCGGCATCCGCACTTTCGAAACCTACACCCGCAACACCTTCGATATTGCCGCTATCCCGGTCATCAAGAAACTTTCGCATCTTCCGATGCTTGCAGATCCTTCGCACGGCACTGGACGCCGCGACAAAGTGCCGCCCATGGCCCGCGCCGCTGTCGCTGCCGGCGCCGATGGCCTCCTCATCGAGGTCCACAACGATCCCGATCACGCGCTCTCCGATGGCGCGCAATCCCTCGAGCCCAACTCTTTCACTCAACTCATGGCCGAGCTCCGCATCATCGCCCCCGCCATCGGCCGTCGCATCGCCTGAGCATGCCGGCCGGCCACCTCATCTCGCGCGCCACCATCCTCGGCACCGGCCTCATCGGCGGCTCCTTCGCTCTCGCGCTCCGCAAATACGCCACCGACATGCACATCTCCGGCTGGGACCGCGCCGAAGTCGTTCGTGAAGCGCACACTCGCGGCGCACTTGACGAAACGTTCTCCGCAGAACTCGCTCCTGCTCTGCAAAATGCTGACTTGATTTACATCGCACTTCCCATCGCCGCGACCCTCGATCTTCTTCCGGAAGTCGCGCGCCACGCCCCAGCTCACGCGCTCGTCACCGATGCCTGCAGCACCAAAGTTCGCATCGTCGAATCCGCCGCGAAACTTTATCCCGCAGCGAACGGACCGCTTTTCCTCGGCGGCCATCCCATGGCTGGCCGGGAACTCTCCGGAATCGCACATGCCGACGCCGATCTTTTTCGTGGCAACACCTACGCTCTCATCGGCACGTCTTCTGCTAAAGACGATCCGCGCGTCTTCGCCTTCGTGAAGATTCTCGAAAAAATCGGCGCGCGTCCGCTCTGGCTCGGCGCGCAGCAACACGACTACGCCGTCGGCCTGGCCTCGCATCTCCCGCAGCTCGCGGCGGTCGCTCTTGCCGGCTTCCTGTACGACCATCTCGACGAAAACGGCCTTCCCATCACCCTCGCCGGTCCCGGCCTCCGCGATTCCCTTCGCCTTGCCGGAAGCCCCTATTCCACTTGGCGCGACATCGTTCTCACCAATCAGGAAGTCCTCTCCGCCGCCCTCGATCTCTTCGCCCGCCGCCTCGACGATCTCCGCGAAAAACTTGCCTCCCGCGAACTCGAAGCCGACTTCGACGCCGCCAACGAACTCTACAAACTCCTCCGCAGCCTGTAGGGGCGCCCACGGCGGCGAGCCGCGCCCCATTCGCGCCCGTCAGCGGCTCGAAAACCTTCTAACTTCAAGGAACAGTTTTGTTTCGTTTTCATCGATACAGACTTGTCGTTTTGTGCATACCTGTACCTCGCCAGCCATGGACACCCTCTCTCTCACAGTAGCCTAGATAAAGAGGCAAGCCCGGTGCGCCCGGACCAACCGCTCTTGGAGAGGCTCTTAACTCATGACCAAGGTGGCTGAAAAAAACGTCTGGAGGATATTGGCTGGTCGCGCAATCTCATTCGTTCTCCTCTCCTTACTTCTCATAATTCTCTTGGGTGCAAAAATCGCATCAGCCCAATCGGCGAGCTCTTCTTCTCTAATCGTCGCGCCAAGCACTTTGGTACTCCTTGTCGGCGAGGACTATGCGCTGTCGGCAGTCGACGCAACCGGGCGGCCTGTTTCAGGTGCTGAATGGGCCCTCAGCACACCCATAGCTGACTTCCACGTCGAGAATGGAGAGGCTCACCTCGATGCATTGAGCGCGGGCCGGGCCACCCTCACAGCCACCTTCGATGGCCAGTCCGCCTCGGCGACCATCTCCATCCTTTCGGGCTCGGCCCTTCCGCCAGCTACCGTTCGGTGGTCACTCGAACCCACTCCAGGCTACGAGACGCCTTGAGTGCTCCCGGTCTTCCTTCGGACGGGAATAGCATTCTCTTGCGTGGTTCGGGCGACCGCTTTGGCGGTCTGCTCCTCTTGGAGCGCGGGCGGTTCCGCGATTCTCTTTTGGATCTTCGTGCGGCGGATGGCACCGAATCCTGGCGTTATCGCTCGGCAGGCCGGCTATCCAAGAATTGGACCGTGAATCAATCTGGCGACGTCGGCATTGTAGAGACTCTCACAAAGCCCATCTCCGCTGCCCTTCTTGTCCTTAACGGAAAAACCGGCGAAGTGCGTTACCGAATCCCTTTTCCCGTTTCTTCCAGTACCATCAACGGATTCAAATGTACGAACACCAATATTCTCTCGAACCTCCGCCCTTCCCCGGCGGGCTCCGTCTTCACTTCAGATGATGGCAACATGTATCTCCAGGTCGAAATCCACGTCGAGTCCTTGGTCATGGACAACTGCAAGGACAAGCAGTACATAGTCGACAACTCCCTCGCTTTGCTGCGAGTTACCCCCACGGGCGAGACGGAGTGGAAAACGTTTCAGCACATCCACTCGGACGCTACCGGATCTTTCGTCCCTCAGCCCCGGGTCTTCGCCGGCGAATCCATCCCCGATGGCTTTGGCGGCGTTCTCGCCGCATGGACCTATGCCTTTCCCGGTGCTGCGGGCGGCCAAAAGCCATACCTCGAGGCGCGCCTGACTCGCTTTAGTCCGTCCGGTCAGCGGGATTTCAGTCTTCCCATGCCTTCCTGGACTGAGGGTCTCGCTGGCCTCTTTGACCAGAACATGATTCTCGGCGAAGGCAACGCGCTCTATGCCACCAATGGCCCTATACTTCTCCGCTTTGACATTCAGGCAGGTGAACCAGCTGGGCCCGCCATCCTCCCACCGCCGGAGTCAAGCTTCAACACTCCACGTCCGGTGGCGGCCTCCTCGTCTCCAATGCCGGTCCTCGTCTACTTTGACGCCAACGGAAACGGCATTGACCTTCCTTGGACCGTACCCACCACAGTTTTGGGAGACGTTGGCCTTGCCCAATCCGATTTATTCGATCACAGCCCCGCAGCTCCGCTTCTGCTCCGGGACGCACAACTCTGCTGGACCGGCAACTTCGTTGCAGTCGAAGACGGCGCTCCCAACGGGCGCGGTGCTTTGGTCTTCTTTGTAGTCCAATACTAGCCCTACCCTGCTTCACCCAGGATGCGGCTAGGCGCTGGTAGGAAATCCGGCGCTAGCCAACTCTGCGTTCGCCTGTTCCCCGGAAAATGGACCTTGATTCTTATAACGGATGTGCTATTTTAGGAGTAGGAAATACTGGATTTCGAGCCCCCTTCCGCCTCCGAAACCGTCGCCCTATTTGAAATTGGACTTGCTAAAGCCAGCCCCTTCCGCCCAATTCTGGTGCGATACAAGTCTTTTAGAATCAACACTTGTGAACTCTCTTGTATGTGTTGAAAACAAATGACTTATAGAAACACTAACTCCCTTTAGAATCAACACTTACAAAAAATAGGGGGGTGGGGGTGTTACGGTTAACCAGATTTCTGGTAAGGAATCTGTCCTGGGTAGCATCGCGCGACCCCGGGATCTCTCTTCCACGAGTCACCAGCCACGAGTCGCGAGTCGCCTTGCTCCGGAATAGTGGCGTCTTCCTGCTTCTCTCCCGGATGAAGTAAACTCCCCCTTGCACCCCGGGACACCGCATGGACAAACGCATCGCCTCTGCCGACGCCGCCGTCGCCAACCTCACCGACGGCGCCACCATCCTCATGGGCGGCTTTGGCCTCTGCGGCATCCCGGAGAACCTCATCGCCGCCGTCCGCCGCAAAGGCACGAAAGGCCTCACCATCGTCAGCAACAACGCCGGCGTCGACGATTTCGGCATCGGCCTTCTGCTCCAGCAGCGCCAGGTCAAGAAGATGATCTCCACCTACGTTGGCGAAAACAAACTCTTCGAGCAGCTGGTTCTCAGCGGAGAATTACAAGTCGAATTAAATCCGCAAGGCACGCTGAGCGAGCGCCTCCGCGCCGGAGGCGCGGGCATCCCCGCCTTCTACACGCCCACCGGCTACGGCACCATGGTGGCCGACAACAAAGAAACGCGCGAATTCGATGGCCGCCAGTACGTCCTCGAACGAGCCCTCCGCGGCAATTTCGCGTTCATCAAAGCGTGGAAGGGCGACCGCTGGGGCAATCTCATCTATCGCAAGACCGCGCGCAACTTCAATCCCATGATGGCCACCGCCGCCGATTACGTCATCGCCGAAGTCGAAGAACTCGTCGAACTGGGCGAACTCGACGCAAATCAAGTTCATACGCCCGGCATTTTCATCGACGCCATTTTCCAAGGCCAAAACTATGTCAAGCGCATCGAGCGCCGCACCACGCGAAAGTAGTGGCCGGCCTTTAGACCGGTGTTTTTGCCTTTGGGTTGACTTGAAATTGAAAACTTACAACTGAGATCTCTTTATGCCGCTGACCGAAGACCAAAAACGCGAACGCATCGCCCGCCGCATCGCACTCGAACTCCGCGACGGCTACTATGTCAATCTCGGCATCGGCATGCCCACGCTCGTCGCCAACTACGTCCCGAAAGGTATGGACGTCATCCTGCAATCGGAAAACGGTATGCTCGGCGTCGGCCCCTATCCACTCGAATCCGAAGTCGATCCCGATCTCATCAACGCCGGAAAAGAAACCGTCACTGAACTTCCCGGCAGCTCCTATTTTTCCTCCGCCGATTCTTTCGCCATGATTCGCGGCGGCCACGTGGACCTCACCGTTCTCGGCGCCCTGCAAGTGGATGAAAAGGGAACGCTCGCCAACTGGGCCATTCCCGGCAAAATGCTGAAGGGCATGGGCGGCGCCATGGACCTCGTCGCCGGAGCCAAACGCGTTTTCATCGCCATGGAGCACGCCACCCGCGACAACAAACCCAAAATCCTCAAAAAATGCACCCTCCCGCTCACCGGCGTCGCCGTCGTCGATCACATCGTCACCGAACTCGCCGTCATCGACGTCACGCCTGACGGTCTGCTCCTCCGCGAGCTCGCTCCCGACGCCACCCTCGAACAAGTTCAATCCCTTACCGAGCCCAAGCTCCTTCTTCCGCCCACCGGCCCCAAACCCATGCCCACATAGCTTGTAGCGCAGTCCTTTAAGTGTGAGGCGCAGCTTTTCGAGATTCGTCAATCCGTGGGGAAGAGAAAACGATGCGAAAAAGTTCGCCGGTCAAAGGCAAAAGGACGAAGCGTAAGCGCCCGAAACTCCCGCCCATCAGCGAAGAAATGAGGCGGTTCTCGGCGATGCTGAGGCAGGAGCTGATCACTTGGCCCAATACTACGTCGCGGCCAATGTTTGGTTTTCTCGGTTTCTATCGCCGAGCCAAAATTTTTGCCGCATTACCCGTCACGCGCGGCAGTAAAACCCCCAATTCGCTTATGTTTAAGATCAAGGCGATGCCACCCAATTTGATGCGGCGTGCCGTCAAAGAGCCACGCATTGATGCGCAAGACAAATTGCCCGGCGGCCAGTGGTACTCGTTTGAGGTGAATTCAGAAGAGGATCTGCGCGGCGCGCTGTGGTGGCTGAATCAGGCTTACGAGCGCGCGAAATAGCGGTCACTCTTCCCGCACCTGCACTTGCTCAGACATTTGTTGTTTTCTCCGCAGTGCCGCAGCCTGTTTGCCCGAGCCTATTATAATCGAAGGGCCGCTGCTTTTTCCTGTACGCTGCGCTCTTCACCGGCTGAGGTCTGTCGACTGCGAACTGTCGAGTGTTGCGTGACTTTAGGGAGAGCTGAGGCGGCGGGCCATCGAAAACGAGTAGTGAAATCCGGAAAGGAGCGTGATCGCCGTTACGGCATAGACCAGCAGGTGATTGAGGTACGTCAGACTGTCATTGGGATACGCGGCGGCAAGAACAAGAGTAAAAACAAAAATAATCTGGGAAGCGGTTGTCAGCTTGCCGAGAAAGCTCGGGGGAAACGGCCGATAACCGGAGACAAGCAAGATCACCGCTGCCACCGTCAGAATCAAGATATCGCGGCTGAGCACCAGAATCGTCAACCACCACGCGAGCTGCTGCTTGAAGGCGAGAATGATAAAGGAAGAGGAGAGCAGGAGCTTGTCTGCAAGCGGATCAAGATAAGCGCCGAGAGCGGAGCGCTGGTTCAGGCTGCGCGCGAGGAGGCCGTCGATTCCGTCGGAAAGGCCCGCGATGACCAGCACGAGCAGAGCCCACCGGTATTTCTCGTACGACATTAGTATGAGAAACAGCGGCAGAAAGCCGAGCCGGAGAAACGTAATTTGATTGGGTACTGTCCAGATGCGGCCTTGCATTGTGATTCAGGATAACGCAGTTCCGGAAAACTCCGTCACGCAAATTGCGCGAGATAGTCGGTGAGCGAACGCCCGATCTTACGAGCGAAAAGTTCGTCCATTGATGGAATCGATCCCGAGGGTTCGTCGAGGGAGATGCGCTCAAGGCGGTTCATTGGGAAGAAAATCGTGGGGAGGCCCATGCGCTCACCATCGGGCTCGTTAATCTGGCGGATGAAATGATCGAACGAGTTGAGGTCGACGCCGCGCACCGTGATTCCGGATGGATTGATCGCGAGGAGCTCGCCCCAAATTTTTTCTTTGGGCGAGTGCAAGCTGACGATCACAATGGAGTGTAGTTCCATGAGAAATGACGGCGACGATTCAAAGACAGAGTACAGGATTTTCCACAGCAGCGGTGCAAAAGTTTTCCCCGCGAGTCGATCGGACTATTCCGCGAGTGGCGAACTGAGAATCCCTGCCCGCGCACGTCACGGCGATTGTTACGGCAGTTGGTCGTGGAAGTGCAGCATCATCATGACGAAGCTCGCCAAGACAACAACCCCCGCCAGCCAGCCAAGCGCCTGCGCCCTTTGCCTCTCGCGCGAATTCATGGGCTGGCGATCGGCGTAAATCTTGCCGAAGACAAATCCTGCGGCAAAGCCTGCGATGTGCGCGGTGTTGTCAATGCCGAAGCCGCCCCACTGCCCGATGACAAACAGGATAACCACTGAGGTGATCAACCGGGACTGCAAATCGCGCATAAACG
>Ga0209056_10005635_pt1 | contig 13015 bp, 14 predicted proteins | sample GraSoiAngelo_114_FD_185876 | JGI IMG/M metagenome (GOLD analysis project Ga0209056, IMG submission 185876) | Grasslands soil microbial communities from the Angelo Coastal Reserve, California, USA - 14_0903_13_40cm (SPAdes) (version 2) | ecosystem: Environmental > Terrestrial > Soil > Grasslands... | reverse complement strand
GCGGCGCGGCGGGTCTGCGACTTTTTCCGTCGACCGCGGCGTGCATGAGACTTCTTGGCCACGCGCGCACATAGGGGCGATTCTCGTAAAGCTTTTCGCGGGGAATCGGAGCGTTAATCGCCCCTCGTTCGTCGCTGCGCCGGGCCGTCTTCCATATAGCATACAAAATAAAAATCCGAGGCCCATTCCACGCCTGGTTTCGAGGCGCGATGGAGACCCTTTGTCCTACGTCGTATGACAATTGACAAAGACTATATGTACCGTGCCCCTGGATACGGCGCACAACACGCCAAAAATTGCGCGGAATGGTGTATGACCTCGTCATACCTGTTCCCGTAGTTCAGGCGAGGGATTCGGATGGACGAAAACGAGCGGATCACCCTGCGGCTCGAGAAAGAAAACCTCGAGCTGATCGACGCGTTCCTGAAGGGGAGCACGTCGCACGGGAACCGCTCGCAGCTGGTCCGGGATGCGGTCCAGGCATATATCCAGACGATCCGCGAGGGCGGCGACACGGTCAGGATCCGCATCCCGCGGTATTACCTCGAACTGATCGACCGCCTCGTCGCGGACGGCTACTTCCTGAGTCGGGAGCACGCCGTCGTCCGCAGCATCGAGGAGTGGTTCACGCGGGATCGGGTGAAGGAGATCCAAGACCACCGGACAGAAGTCGACAAGATGACCGGCAAGGTCGTCTCGGTCTCGACGGGCGAAAAGGATGGAGTCATCCCGCCATGAACGGCGCAGGCGTGGCGGATGCCGGAAGGGAGTCACCTCGGACGACGGAAAAAGGGAACGGATGGGAACCTGTCGTGAAGGGATGGGATGCACGCCTTCAGCGGAGTGAACTGCCTTCTGGCCTCCTTCGATCGGTCAACGGATGAGTGGAGGCCGGACTGAATGGTACCACGGGATTACGTCGAAGAAGTCATCAGCAGCCTGTTTGAGGATGCCGTCGACCCGAAGATCTCCGTCGTCGGAGTCGGGGGCGCGGGCGGCAAGATGGTGAGCACGCTCTACGACCGCGACATCAAGGGCGTCGAAACGATCGCGGTGAACACGGATCCGTCCGGGCTCTCGAAGACCGAATGCGACGTGAAGATCCTGCTGGGGCATGCGGCGGACGAGGACCGGATCGCCGGTGCTCGCGCCTCGGCGGAAGACCAGGAAGGCTCCCTCCGGGACTCGCTCTCCTCAGACATCGTCTTCGTCGTCGCGGGCCTCGGGGGCGCCGCGGGCACCGGAGCCGCACCCGTCGTCGCTCGGGCCGCGCGCGCGAACGGGGCCGTGACGATCGGCGTCGCGATCCTGCCGTTCGAAATCGAGGGCCGGACCGAAGCCGCTCGACAAGGGCTCGAGGAGTTCCGTCGCGAAGCGGACAGCGTGATCGTCGTGGAGAACGATTCGTTGAACCGGTTCGCGGACCAGATGTCCTTCAACGAAGCGATGCAAGTCATCAGCTACATGGTCGTCACGATCGTCCAAGGCGTCGTCGACCATCTGACCAAGTCGTACCTCACGACCCTCGCCGAGGAAGTCGAGAACGCGGCGAAGGAGATCGAGGAGCAGAACAACCACGCGATCCACGTCGAGGTGCAGCCGCCGGAGACGGTCCAGGCGGCCTGGGAGGTGGGGCCGGTCGCCTTCAACGACGACGGCTTCATCGGCCTCCGCTGAGACGCTCAACAATCCTCCCCCCAACCAACGCCCACCCGCGAGGGCTTCGGGCGATCTCCGCCGCAAGGCGGGGAGCGGCCCTCGCGACCTCTTTCTTTCCCAGGTTGAGGGGCAAGTCGACGGGCAGTACCCTTGAACGAGGTCGACTCCTCGAGGCCCCGCCAACGTTCTTGCGTGGCCGAGGAATCCCGTCTCCATGGTCACTCACCGGGAGACGATTCCGCTCGAGACCCGCCGTGGAGTTCAGGCGATCGACATCACGGACCGCGTTGCGAACGTAATCGAAGCGTCCGGAGTCCGCGATGGCCTCGCGTGCGTCTTCACGCCGTCGTCCACGAGTACCATCGTGACGAACGAGTTCGAGCCGGGACTCATGGAGGAGGACATCCCGAACGCGTTGGAACGGCTCCTCCCGGCGACGATCGAGTACGGCCACGAGCGCCGGTGGCACGACGGGAACGGCCATAGCCATGTCCGCGCCACCTTCCTCGGACCGAGCCTCACGCTGCCGATCGTCGACGGCCGTGCCGCCCTCGGGACATGGCAGCAGGTCGTCTTCCTCGAGCTCGACAACAAACCGAGGCATCGCGAGGTCGTCGTGCAGATCGTGGGAGATGGCCCGGCCGATGCATCGCGCTGAGGCGGCGCAGACGGGGCCTTCCAACGCAACCCATAATCGTTCGGTAGTCGATGTCGCCACCGATGTCCGGGCTCCTAGGAATCCCATGGCGGATCGGGTTGCGGCTCCGGGTCCTCGCCTGGGTCGAGGGGGTACTGTTCCTTGGGATCCTGTTCCTCGCAATCTACATCAGGCCGATCTGGCTCGCTGCGTTGGTCTTGCTCGGCGGATTCGCGATCTCGAGCGTCGCATGGATTGCGATCCTCAATCGGTGGAGTGCGCGGCACGCGGTGATCGCGAGGAAAGTACCTAAGACCTGATCCGTAGGCTCTCCCTGGAATCCGGATAGCGACGGCGGCACTGGGCAGCGAATTCCGAAGTTGGAGGGGCAACTTTTAAGCCGACGGTACCGTAAGCCGCCGAGGGTCGATCCCATCCCGAAGGACGTACAGGGCGAGAAGGTCACGAACTCGTTCCGGCTCAACAAGGTCGGCGTGACCGGCGTTGTCAAACCCGTCCAGGTCCGTCGTCCCAATCGAACCGTCACGCTCACGACCACCCTCGATTTGTTTGTCGACCTGCCTCCGGACCAGAAAGGCTCACACATGTCGCGCAATCTCGAGGCGATCAACGAGGTCGTCGACCGGTCCGTGCGCGAGCCGGTCGACAGCTTGGAAGAGCTCACGGAGACGATCGCGCGGTCTCTCTTGAAGCGGCACGAATACGCGACGACCTCCGAAGTCTGGGCGGAAGCGGACTACTTCCTCGAGCGCACCTCCCCTTCGGGCCGCACGTCCCTGGAGCCGTATCGGCTGGTCGCGCGAGCGAATGCTCGTCGGGGTGCTGCGGACGTCGAGCGCTCGATCGGCGTGGAGGTCGTCGGCATGACCGCCTGCCCGTGTGCGATGGAGACGGTGCGGGACGACGTCATGAAGGAACACCCGGAACTCACCCGATGGCCCGAGGGGGTGCCGATCATCACGCACAACCAGCGCAACCGGACGACCGCGATCTTGCAGGAGCCTCCGGGCCACGAGATCGAGGCCGACGAATTGGTCGACATCGTCGAAGAGTCGCTGTCCGCCCCGACGTTCGGGCTGCTGAAGCGGCCCGATGAGGGTCGCCTGGTCGAGATGGCCCACCGCAACCCGAAGTTCGTCGAGGACGTCGTGCGCGAGGTCTTGGACCGGTTGCTGAAGCGATATCCGAAGATGCCGGACACCGCGTGGGTGCGGGTGAAGTCCGAGGCCGAAGAGTCCATCCACAAGCACAACGCGTTCGCGGAGCGGTCGACGACGTTCGGAGAGCTGCGTGCTCTCTAGAGTGGACCGCCCGAACGAGTCGGTCCCAACCGAGCCCGTCAACATGTTTACGGAGAAGTCGGGGCGGCACGGGACCCCTCTCTGGCTCCGGGACCGGCGCGTAAACATGTTTACGCAAGGCGTTCGATTGCGCCGGCGCCTCCTACGTCCTATCGAGCAGTTTCACGCATCTCCCCCAAAACGGCTATTATATGGCTGTGCGTATGGGGAACCCATGCGTCCACGATCGACGTCCGGCGAGTCGGCGGCTGCACTCGTCTTGTTGTCATACGACGTGTCCGGGGCGAATCGTTCCGCCGCGTCTAGGGTCGCCCACCTGATTTTCGGTCGGAAGGATGCCGCCGAGGTCGCACCTCCGCCATACATCCAACGGCCCGGGGTCGTTTGGATCGGACAGTCCGTCTTCCTGCTGCCGCAATCGATCGCCGTGGAGCTTGTCGAGAGGCTCCATGGCCTCGGTGCGTCGGTGACGACCGCGCGGATCTCGATCCCGCGGGCCGAAATCGAGGCGTTCCGGCGGCGGAGGCTCTAGCCCCGGACCTCGTCAACATGTTGACGGACCACCCGAAATGCGCCGCCCGAGCGGCAAAGCCTATGGCCTCCGACGGCCTTCGAGGGCCCATGGCCGTGGCCCGCCTTTGTCACATCTGCCAGCGGCCGACCCTCCGAACCTGCCGGAGTTGCGGGCGACCCGCGTGCGACGAGCATATCGCGGGAGGCGTCTGCGTCGAGTGTCGCGTGGGGCGCAGGGGCCGGGCTCCGGGCGCCCGAGTCGCGTGATCGTCTCAGAGGATACGCTTCGCGTCCTCTTTCTCGATCCCGAGGGCCCGCAACGCGTACGTCAACGCTTTCTGGCGGATCATGTCCCGGGTCTTGTCGTCGAGAAACTGTTCCATCTTGAGGGGCGCCTTCCGCGCATATTGAATGGCAAACTCGGACCAGTAGAACGGAGCGTTCTCCTCGTCCAACTTCGCCGCGGCGTTGTACTGTTCCTCCGCGTCGTTGAAGCGCCCGAGGTCGACGCAGAACGAGGCGAGGGCGTCCCGGAACTGCGGGTTCTCGCCGTCCAAGTCGATCGCCTTCTTGTACAGCCCCAGAATTTCGTCCGGTTCGACTTTCGGCACTCCGAGGGCCGCCTCGGCTTTCCCGAAGAACGCGACCGCGTTGGTCGGATCGGCCTTCGTCGCCTTGTCGAAGTGCTTGTACGCGGCATCGTAATCGAGCTGGCCGAGGGCCTGTTCGCCCGCGCTGATGTCGTTCTCGGCGGTGGAGGGCATGCGAAGACCGCGCCGCAGATTCTCGGGGCGCAAATAAAGATTCCCACGCGATTCTCATTCGGGATGCGGCGCGGTCAGAGGACGGCGCGGTGGTCGCGGAGCCAGTCGAGGTCGCTCAGGTACAGCTGGCGGATGTCCGAGATGCCCTCGACGGCCATGATCAGCCGCTCGAGGCCGAGGCCCCACGCGAGCACGGGTGCCTTCAGGCCCATCGGCTCGGTCACCTCCGGTCGGAAGATGCCGCTGCCGCCGAGCTCCATCCAACGTCCGTCGGGCAGTTGGACCTCGGGCTCCATGCTCGGCTCCGTGTACGGGAAGTAACCAGGCCGGAACTTGGCGCGCGTGAAGCCGAGCCGACGATAGAATTCCTCGATGACGCCGATCAGCTGGGCGAGGTTCGCCCCGTCTTCCATCACGACGCCCTCGATCTGGTGGAATTCCGGCAGGTGGGTGACGTCGATCGCATCCGGCCGGAAGACGCGGCCAATGATGAACGCCTTCTGCGGCGGGTCCGGGTGCTCGCCCAGCCATCGCAACGTGATTGGCGTCGTGTGGGATCGAAGCACCGCGCGTTCGCCTTCCTTGCGATCCCAGGGGTACCGCCAACCCGTGCTCCCGGTCGCGCCGCCGGTCTCGTGGGCCTCCGCGACCGCGCGCACGATCCCTTCGTCGGGAAGGGGCATCGTCGACGGCTTCGACAGATAGAACGTGTCGAGCTGGTCCCGCGCCGGATGGTCTTGCGGCTGGAACAGGGCATCGAAGTTCCAGAACGCGGAGAGGACGAAGTCCCCTTGGATTTCGGTGAAGCCCATGCTGAGGAAGATTCGACGGATGCGCTCGATGTAGGCGCCGAGGACGTGCCGCTTCCCCGGTCGGATCAGAGGCGCGAACGCCTTCGTGTCATAGCGTCGGAAGTCGACGCTCCGCCATTTGCCGGATCGAAGGAGGTCCGCGGTCGGCTGGGCGACCTCTTCGGTCAGTTCAATTCCGGCGGCGAGGACTTTCTGCCCCGCCGCGGTCAGCGCAATCTCGCGTCGGATGGATTCGCGCTCCTTCACGAGCTCGCGGCGAGATTTCAGATCGCGCACGAGACGCGGATCGATCGAATCCTCCGCCAGCTCTCCTTTTGCCAGGCGAGAGAGGAGGACTTCATCGGGCCCTTTCGCGTTCGCGGCCGCGCGCCCTTCGTTGGTGACGACCACGAAACTGCCGGTCGGCCCTTTGGAGACCTCCGCCCAGCCTTTTCGGCGTAGCCATCCGAGAGCGACCGCGAGATCCGCATCATCGAACTTGCACGCGGCCCTGAGCCGGCCCACCTCGATCCGGCCGCCCACCTTGATCGCGGCCTTGAGCGCCTTCCGCTCCGGCAGCTGGCGCCTCGCGACCTCGGGCCGCGCGAGACGGTACGAATGCACGACCCGCTCTTTCATCGTCACGAGGCCTTTCGCCTGGAGCCACGAGGCCGCGTTCATGACCTCGACGAGCTCGCGGAACTTGCCCGCGGCACGAATCTCGTCGGGCGACGCCTTCGGAACCTTGGCGAGCGCGAGGAGGACCTTCTTTTCGAGGTAGCTCAACTCGATCGCGCCGGGAGGCATCCCGCGCCGCATGGGACCCTCGCGTTATATGTTTTTGTCGCGCTCGCCACCGGATTCTCTCCTGGGGACGGGCTTTCTCATCCCTGAGAACTACGACACGTCCTATATATGAGAAAACGGAACATCGCGCGGTCCGGTGAATCAGCCGACGCCTTCGAACGCACGAGCGAAAGCCCCGACCGAGGTGCCCTGAATGGAGGACCGGTTCCCGACCAACTACTCGATCCTCTTGACCGGCCCCCCGGGCGTCGGGAAGTTCGAGTATCTCGTGGAGCGAATTCGAGACGACCTCCGAAGAGGAGAGCGCGTCGTCTTCGTGACCTTGGACCTCCATCCGAACGAGATCCGGACGCGGGCGAAGGCCTTGCATCTCGACCTCGAGGCCGTCGAGGGCAAGTCGTTCGTGTTCGTCGACTGCTACAGCGCGACCACGTCGGAGCGGCCGGAGACGACCGCGGGGAAGAAGACGTTCCTCGTCTCGAGCTTCAGCAACCTGGAAGGAATCGGCATGGCGATGAGCAAGGCGGGCCAGGAGATCGGGACGCCCGTCCGGATTTACTTCTACACCGTGTCGACCCTGTTCCTCCACAACTCGTCGCAGGCAATCGCGAAGTTCTTCCAGATCGTCACGTCGCGCGCGAAGACGAACCTCGGCTTCATCCTGTACGCGGTCCACGAAGGCGTCCACGAACCGATGACGATGAACCTCTTGCGATCCCTCGTCGACGGCGTCGTCGAGATGCGCTTCACGGACGGCATGGGACACGAGGTCCGCGTGCACCACATGCGCGGGTACCAGGTCGACGCGTCGTGGCATCCGTTCGCACAACTTCCGGAGGCGGTGGTCTCGCTTTGATGCAGTCTCCCCCGAAGGCGATGACCCCGCGCGCGAAGACCGGGATCCCGGTCCTCGACGAGCGGCTTCAGGGAGGTTTCCCCCGGCCGTCCACGCTCCTCCTGTTCAGCGACAAGCCGACGGAGAAGCGCTTGTTCGGCGAGAACTTCGCGATCCAAGGCGTCAAGGCGGGAGAGACCTGCCTCTACGTGGACTTCTTCCGCGCCCCGCAGCTCGCCCGCGGGGAACTGAAACGTTTCGGACCGGCCGATCCGTCGAAGCTCGTGCTCGTCGACGCGACGTCATCCCAGCTCCTCCTCCCGAGCCGTGAGAAGTACCACATCGACAACATCGACAGCCTCGCGACGATCCGCGAAGCGATCCTCGCCGCGATGGAGGCGGAGCAGCCCGGCCGCATCGTCGTCGACTCGATGGAGTTCCTCGTGGATCGGTTCCCCAAGGAGGACGTCCTCAGGCTCTGGCGCGAGCTGATCGAGGCGGCCCGCGCGGCCCGGACGGTCATCTGCTTCCTGTTCATCAACTGGACCCTGATGGAGCGCGAACTCGACGAGATCCGCGCGATGTCTGACTTCGTCATCGAGTTTCAATCGTCCCTCCGCGGCGGAATCATCCGCAACTCGATGCGCATCTCGCAGATGGAGTCGAACGGAATCCGGACGAACTGGATCCCGTATACGTTCCGCGACCTCGTTGGACTGACCGTCTATTTCCCGCGCATCCTCGTCACGGGCCCGTTCAACGCCGGGAAGTCGACGGTCGTCAAGGCCGTCTCCGAGAAATCGATCAGCATCGACCGGATGGGCACGACGGTCGCCTTCGACTACGGGAACGTCAACATCACGGGCATCGAGGCCGAGGTCTTCGGCACCCCCGGTCAGGAGCGGTTCGAGTTCATCTTCAAGATCTTCGCCCGAGAGGTGAGCGGAGTCCTCCTCGTCGTCGACGCGAGCCATCCGGACGAGCTCGTTCGGGCGCGTCAGATGCTGGACCTGGTCGGACCGCGGATTCCGTACGTCGTCCTCGCGAACAAGAGCGATCTTCCGGGCGCGATCCCTCCGGAGGAAATCGCGCACCGCATGAACCTGGCCGATGACGTGCCCGTGATCCCGACGGTCGCCACGGAGAACAGGGGCGTGCGGGACGCCCTCCTGATCCTCGCCGAGATGATCATCGGGGTGCGATGAGATGCTCGGCGACGCCACGAAAATCCTGCAGGGCATCCTGACGGAACTGCGGCGGATGCCCGCCGTCCTCGGGGCCACGATCGCCCGCCGGGACGGAATTCTGATCGCCCATGCCCTCCCGAAGACGATGGACCCGAAGAAGATCGCCGCGATGGCCGCCGCGATCGTGGGCACGTCCGAGATGGCCGTGGTCGAGATGGGCCTCGGGGCCTTCAACTCGTCCATCGTGGACACGCACATCGGGAAAATGATCGCGACTGGCGCGGGCGAAGAGGCGATCCTCGTGACCATGGTCCGGAACGACGCGAACATGGGTCTCCTCCTCCTCAGCGTCGACAAGGCGGTCCAGTCGATCGCCGAGATCCTCAAGGCGGCGGAGGTGGCCGCATGACCGACGTCTGGGTGCGCCTCGAGGAGACGATCGACGAACTCTCGCGGGTGACGGACATCAAGTCCGCGGCCGTCGTCCGGCGAGACGGCCTCGTCGTGACCCACACCCTCCCGGACGGGGTGGACCCGAAGATGGTCGCGGCGATGACCGCGGCGATTGTCGGCACCTCGGAGATGGCGACCATCCAGCTCGCCCAGGGCCGGTTCGTCCGCGCGATCATCGAGTCGGACGAAGGCAAGCTCCTGAGCCTCGGCGCAGGAGACGAAGCGCTCCTGGTCGCCCTCGTGTACGACGATGCGAATCTCGGACTCGTGCTCCTCGCGTTGGAACGGGCTGCGAAGCAGGTTGAGTCGATCCTGCGGGACGGTGCTGGATGAACGCTATCGAGGAGGAGGTCCATGCCGACGACTAAGGAAGGACTTCAGCGGCTGTTGGAGTTCTTCGTGTACGGCATGCTCCGCGCGGCGGAGTCGCTCGGGAACGCCCCCTTGTTCTTGCGGACGGTCGAAGAGGAAGGCCTCCGGAAGTTCCTCCTGATCGACTTCCCGAAATTCCAGGCGTCCGAGAACCCGAAGGAAGCGTGCGAAGCGTACACAAAATCGATCGATGAGGGCGGGCTCTTCGCGACGACGGACACGGCCTTCACCGCCACCGAGGACACGGTCCACGCGGAGATCGGGGACCTGTGCCCGTACCGCCGGGTGTGCACGATGCGCCACGATGAGCGCCACCCGGTCCACTGCATCCGGGCGTTCGCCTTGGCCGAGATGCTCCGGATCCGGCTCGACGCCGATTTCGACTGGAAGCTCGACCGGTTCGGCCGGCCCTGTCGGATCACGTTGTCCCGAACTCGCTGGGGGTAGCGCATGGGGGCGAAGAAAATTCCGACGTTCATCGAGGGCCTGGACGAGGTCCTCGGCGGCGGTTTCCCGGTCGGGCACGTCGTGCTCGTCTCTGGCCTGCCGGGGACGATGAAGTCGACCCTGACGTACGCGATCCTCCATGCGAACGCGCGGCAGCGGGCCGCGAAAGGCCTGTATGTATCCCTGGAGCAGACGCGGCCGAGCCTCGAGGCCCAGATGGCCGCGATGGGGTTCGACGTGGAGGCGGTCCGCTCGGACGTGCACATCCTCGATGTCGGCACGATTCAGAAAGAGGTCGGGAAGAGCGCGTCGAAGCCGTGGATGGAATTCCTTCGGCGCACGATGACGACGAAAAAAGATATCGATGGCGTCGACCTGGTCGTCATCGACTCGCTCGAGGCGCTCGAGGTCCTCGCGAAGTTCGAGGACCGCCGGACGGAGCTGTTCCGGTTGTTCGAGTGGCTGCGGGATCTCGGCGCGACGGCCTTGGTGCTCGCCGAAGCCGCATCGGAGGCGTCGTACCTCGGACTCGAAGCTCCCCAACCGCGGCGGGACGAGACGTTCCTCGCGGACGGGATCATCGAGCTCAAGATGCACCCGATCTCGGACGTCGAGATCCAGCGGCGGATTCGGGTCCAGAAGATGCGCGGTTCGCACCACAAGACGGGGTTCTCCGCCCTCGTGTTCGACGAGGGGCGGTTCCAAATCGTACCGGTCATCAGTCCGTAGGTGGTCCATGCCGAATTCGATCCCGTGTCCGTCGTGCGCGTCCATGAACCGAGCGGACGCGGTCAACTGTCGGAATTGCGGGCGGACACTCGGGGCCCCCGCCGGATCGACCCCGACGGATTCTCCGGTCTCCCTCCAGCGGGTGACGAGTGGAGAGGTCTTCACCGCCGTCGTGGCGGAACGAGGCAAGAAGCCTGCGGCCGACCGAGCCGCCAACGTTGCCGCACCGCCTGCCTTGGCGGTCACGACGGTCGAGCCGGAGGTGGAGGATCACTCCGACGTCATGGCCGCCGCCGTCGACGGCATCCGGGCGAAGGCGCAGGGAGCAGGCCACCGGTTCAAGCCGTACGTTCGGTCGAGCGATCGCAAGGCGCCGACTCCGGCGGCGAAGCAGGAGGCCGCGAAACATCTGCAGGACGCGGTCGCCCTCCTCCGCGAGACTCGGTTCGAGGATTCGATCGACCCGCTCCTCAAGGCGATCGCCCGCGACGACGAAGACCGGCGTTCGTGGATTCTCCTCGCGGAAGCGTACTTGCGCTTGGGCCGACCGTACAAGTCGGCGGTGGGCTATCTGCGCGCCCTCGAGCTGAGTCCGAAAGACGAGCAGGCGTGGCTCGGACTCGGTCGCGTGCTGAGGATGCTGGGCGACGTGCCGACGGCCGCCACGATCCTGGACCGCGCGGCCTTGATCCATCCCAGTCACGCGGAGACCTGGGTCGAGCGCGGCCTGATCTTCGAGTCCCTCCAGAATCTCCCCGAAGCCGCTCGGAGTTTCGCGAAGGTGCTCGAACTCCGGCCGGACCATCGCCTCGCCCAGGAGAAATCCCAAGAGATCGAATCGAAGATCGCCCAGATCAAGGCCGCCGCGCCACCGAAGGCGGCGCCGGAGGGCTCGACCGCCGTCGCGGAGTCGATGGGCCCGACCGCCGAAGAGGAGCGGGAGCGCGACATCCTCGACGAGATGGAGGAAGCGTTCTCCGTGGAGACGTCCTTGACGGCCGCCCGGAGCGGCGCTCCGGTTGCCTCGGAATCCCCGGGCGAACGACCGGCGCGCGTCCGCACCTTCGTCGAGGGCCTCGACGACACGCTGGAAGGCGGGGTCCCGCGGGGCCACGTGGTCCTGATCGAAGGCGCCCCGGGCACGATGAAGTCCTCCCTCGGATTCTCGATCCTCCTCCAAAACGCGGCCCGCGCCGGCCTGCACTGCTTGTACCTGAGCCTCGAGGAACGCGGATCGAGCCTCCTCAAACAGATGGGATCCCTCGGCCTCCGCCTCGAGGTCTCGAAGGGGTCGCTCGTCGTCCTCGATCCGAGGACGGCCACGAACCTCCTCGGCGAGAAGAAAGATTGGCTCGAGGGACTCCGACAGGGGATTCGCTCGGTCCAGGAGCAGCGGGGCCTCGACCTGATCGTCATCGACTCCCTCGAGGCGCTCGAGGTCCTCGCGAAGTTCAAAGACCGCCGGAGGGAAATCTACCGGCTGTTCGAGTGGCTCCGCGACCTTGGGATCACCAGTTTCCTCGTCACGGAACGCCCGGATTGGGTCGTCGCCGGACACGTGCTCCAAGGCCGGTACGACGAGGAGTTCCTCGCCGACGGCGTGATCCATCTCCGGATGCACTTGGTGACGGACCTCACGGCCCAGCGCCGCCTCCGGGTCGTGAAGATGCGAGCGACGAAGCACGACACGGGATACCTGGCGATGGACTTCGATGACGGCCGGTTCCGCGTCACCCGCGCAATGAGCTCGTGAGGCAACGCAATGGCCCGCCCGCTCGTCAAGACCCACATCCGCGGCTTCGACGAAGACGTGCTCCGAGGGGGCATCCCGCAAGGCCACGTCGTGCTCGTCCGGGGCGCGAGCGGGACGATGAAGTCCTCCCTCGCGTACTACGTCCTCTATCACAACGCGCTCGAAGGGGCGCCGGGTCTGTACGTCACCCTCGAGCAGACGGCGGCAGGCCTCCTCGAACACGTCGCGGCGCTCGGCCTGAAGGCCACCGCGGTCTCGGAGGCGCTCCCGATCCTCGACCTGAGCCGCGGCCGGGAGTATCTCGAGGAGATGGTCTCCAAGGTCGGGTCGATGGCGGAGACGACGGCTCCCCGAGGCGAAGCGCTCCTCGCGGTCCTGAAGGCGAAGATCTTCGAGCTGCGCAAGAAACGGAACTTCCGGCTCCTCGCGATCGACTCATGGGACGCCCTCGAGCTCGTCCTCGAGTTCGCGGATCGACGGGCGGAGACGTTCGGCTTCTTCGAATGGCTGCGGGACCTGGGCGTCACGAGCCTGCTGATTTCGGAAGAACCGGCCCTCGAGGCGCCGCCGACGGCGTTGGAGGAAGAGTTCCTCGCGGACGGGATCCTCCATCTTCGCCTCGAGCCCGTCACCGAGACCTCGTTCCAGCGCCGCGTCCAGTGCGTGAAGATGCGGAGCGTGAACCAGGACAGCGACGACCACACGCTCCTCTTCGAGAACGGGCGGTTCGAGGTCGCGCGGGCGAT
>Ga0209056_10005634_pt1 | contig 13015 bp, 11 predicted proteins | sample GraSoiAngelo_114_FD_185876 | JGI IMG/M metagenome (GOLD analysis project Ga0209056, IMG submission 185876) | Grasslands soil microbial communities from the Angelo Coastal Reserve, California, USA - 14_0903_13_40cm (SPAdes) (version 2) | ecosystem: Environmental > Terrestrial > Soil > Grasslands... | reverse complement strand
CGCGATCGCGCCCGACAATCGCTTCCAGGTGATGGCCGCGACCTACGAGACGCTGGCGCATCTCGAGCTGCTGCGGCGCGAGGGCCGCGCGCTGCGCGCCGAGCGCGACGGGGTGGTCGTCTACCAGGGCCGGTGATGTGAGCGGCGCCCTCGCGGGCCGGCGACCGGCGGAACCTAGGGCGTTCGGAGAGTCCCCTTCGGCCCGGCGCTGAACGTCTGGACGGTGGTCGCGGAACGGTTCCCGGCGTCCCCTGCCGCGGCGTTGTGGAAGCCGACGGTCAACTGGAGCGCGCCGGCGTCCGGGCAGATCATCTGCGCGCGCTTCCCGCTGGCGCGGAGGCGAACGCTGCCGTTGGCCGGGACTTGAATCTTCACGTGGTCGAGGCCCTGCGCGCTCGCGACGGCGTGCTTCGGGTCGGCGAACTGGAAGAGGCGGCCGTGCTTCACGAAGCTCGCGGCCGGAATACGGGCGCAGAGGACGTCGGCCCCGTTCTCCGGGCGGATCTGCAGGGTGATGTCGTCGGCGAGCGGGTTCACCCCGAGCCCGGAGCCGGTGAGCAGGGTGTGCAGGTCGAGCCGGGTGGCGTCGCCCGAGGGGCGGAGGCGACCCGCCTCCAGCGTGAGCGTGCCGGCCTGCCCGGAGCACACCGGCTCCTCGAAGTCGGTGAGGTCGTTGCCGTCGTCGTCGATGCAGTTGCCGCACATCTCGGCGGGCGCCGCCTCCGGCGCGAGGCACGTGTTGGTGTTGGTGTGGACGCACACGCCGCCGATGCAGGTGTCCGTCGTACAGGCGTTGAAGTCGTTGCAGTAGGCTGCCGTGGTGCAGGGGGTGCAGCCGCTGATGGCGGCGTGGTGGCAGACGCCGGCATCGCAGGTGTCGGTCGTGCAGGCGCTGTGGTCGTCGCAGTCGAGGAGCGTCGTGCAGCAGCCGGAGATGGCGGTATTGTGGCACACGCCGGCCACGCACGACTCGATGGTGCAGGCATTGTTGTCGTTACAGTCGGCGGCCGTCGCGCAGGGCTTGCAGTCCTCGAGCCACGTGTTCGAGCAGACGCCGGCGTCGCAGGAGTCGTAGGTGCAGGGGTTGTTGTCGTTGCAGTCGGCGGCCGTCACGCAGCAGCCGGTGACGGGGCCGTCGGCCGGACAGTCCGCACTGCTCCCCGTGCAGTTCTCCGGCAGGTCGCACGGACCGGCCGACGGACGGCACACGGTGCTGGCGGGGAGGAAGCCGTCGCTCGGGCACGAGTTGCTGGTCCCGTCGCAGGTCTCGGGGACGTCACACACGCCGGCCGCGGGCCGGCACATGGTTCCCCCCGGGCTCTTCGCGTCGGCCGGGCAGCTCGCGCTCGTCCCCGTGCAGGTCTCCGGCGGATCGCAAACGCCCGCAGACGGCCGGCAGACCGTGCCGGCGGCGAAGGTGTCGGGCGGACACTCGCGGCTCGTGCCGGTACACGTTTCGGCGACGTCACAGGGGCCCGCCGAGGGACGGCATACCGTTCCCGCATTCCCGGGGGCGCTGTCGCAGAATCTCACACCGCCCGTGCCGCGCACGCACGTGTCCACGGTGCACGGATTCTGGTCGTCGCAGTCAGCATCCACGCTGCAATTCGGAGGCGTGAGCACGCAGTCGGACGGATCCGAGTTCGGCTGCTGGGACGGGTAGGAGCACACGTCGATCAGCTCGCCGGTCACCCCGAGGTCCGCGGACGTGAGGCAGCAGTTCACGGCGGCGTCGTTCTTGACGCAATCGGTCCCACTGCATTTCGTCGCCGTGTGGCTCGCGACGCCGCTGAAGGGATCCGACCCCACCACGACGCCAACGCTGCAGAGCGACGTGCACGCGACCGGCTGGGAGTTCGTGCAGCGGGTCGGTCTGTCGTTGCCGCAGGTGTAGCAGCGCGGGGCGCCGGTATTGTTGATCGGGAGGATACAGGTCCCGCGCGAGCCGCAGTCCTGGCTCCTGACGCACCCGACCAACGGGTTGTTGGAGCATTTGCCCGCCATCTGCGCCGCGCCGAAGACCGTCACGCAGATGGCCCGGTCCGCCAGACCGTCCCGGTTGGTGTCGATCAGGGCGCAAGAGTCACCCGTGTTGTTACCCGACCAGATCAGGTCGTCGAGTTGCCACCTGAGGGACGCGGTCGCGGAGGACGAGGAGCAGGTCGGGCCCGGCTCGCACCACTCGTTCAGGTCCTTCTGGCCCGGCACGTCGTCCGCACCCAGCTCGTCGGTGACGCAGACAGCTCGCGCCGGAGCGGCGGCGAGAAGGGCGAGGAGCAGGCCAGCCATAAAGAGGCGCCAGCTCGTCGGTCTCATGGTCGTCGAAGTCATTGCGGTCCTCCCTGCACGCGGGCGCGCGGTGCAGGTTGTGTGCCACGGGCGGTGTCAAATTCGCCACGTCGCGGCGTACGCTCAAAACGCCGGCCTGTGTCACCGCTGGCGCACTGTGCCGTCCTAGGCACGGTGTGCGCGCGGCGCGCCCGGGGGGCCAAGGGGAGGAGGATGGCATCGCTGATCGACGACATCTCAGGGCCGGTGATTGACGCCGGCGCACCGGCTGTGCTGAGCTGGGCCCATGCTCAAGCCTGGCGATCCAGCCCCGGACTTCACGGCCACGGCGCACGACGGACGCCGCATCGCGCTCAAGGACCTGCGCGGCAAGAAGGTACTGCTCTGGTTCTTCCCCAAGGCCGACACCCCCGGCTGAACGGCCGAGGGAAGCGGATTCCGTGACCGAATCCGTGATTTCGAGGCGCTGGGCGTGACCATCCTCGGCGCGAGCTTCGACACCCCGGCCGATAACGCGGCCTTTGTCCGGAAGTTCTCCTTCCCCTTCCCGCTCCTTTCCGACACGGACCGGAGCCTGGCGCTCGCCTACGGCGCGGCTGACGACGCCTCCGCAAAGTTCGCGAAGCGCGTCTCGTGTCTGATCGACGAGGAGGGCCGCGTGCTCCGCTACTACCCGCAGGTGTCGGCGCGCGAGCACGTGGCCGAGGTGCTCAGCGACCTGGCTGGCTGATCACCCGAGGTGGGTGCGGAAGAAGGCCTCCATCCGCGTCCAGCTGTCGGCCTCCGCCTCCGCGTCGAAGCCGACCGCCATCGGCCCGTGGGCCGCGAGCGTGGCGAGCAGCCCCGTGTGCCGGCTCATGTAGCTGTGCCCGGCCGCGGGGTAGATGCGAACGTCGTGCGGCACGCCGATCTCTTTCAGGTGCTGCTCGAGCCGGCGGCCTTGCGGCGCGAAGAAGCGATCGCGCCCCCCGAAGCCGGCGACCACCGGACAGACGCCGCGGAGCTCGTCGGCGGCCTTCGGGACGTCGCCGTAGAAGACGGCCGCGGCGCCGAGCGGCGCGCGCACGGCGTAGAGGAGCGCGAAGCCGCCCCCCATGCAGAAACCGGCGACGCCGGTGCGCGACGAGTCGACCTCGGGCCGGGCCGCGAGCCACGCGCGCGCGGCCTCCAGGTCCGCGAACGCGGGCCCGTCCTGACGGCGCAGCGCGAGCATGGTGCGGACGATGCACAGCATGCGCGGGCCGCCCGCGTCGTAGAGATCCGGCGCCAGCGCCACGTAGCCCAGGTCGGCGAAGCGGCCCGCCATGCGCCGGATGTCGTCGTTCAGCCCGAAGATCTCGTGGATCACGATCACCGCCGGTCGCGGCGCCGTGGCGCGCGGCACGGCGAGCGCGGCGCACATCGGATGCCCGCTGGCGGACGGGAAGGTCAAGTCGGTGATGGCCGCCACGGCGGCTACGCGCGCCCGCGCGTGATCGCGTAGTTGCCGACGGCGTCCACGGTCGCGCGCTCGCCCGGGTAGACGACGATGGTGGTGAACGGCTCCTCGACGATGGCGGGGCCGAGAATCGCCTGGCCCGGGGCGAGCCGCGCGCCGTCGTACACCGGCGTGGCGACGAAGCGGCCGCGGAAGAACGCCTTGCGCGCGCCGAGACGGGGGCTGCCCGCCGCCTTGCGCGGCAGGCGCGGCAAGGCGGGCTTCTCCTCCTCCGCGACCGCCTTCACGCGGAGCCCGCGCAGGATCGGCTCCTCGTCGCGGCAGGCGTAGGTGTGCAGCTCCTCGTGCAGGCGGTGGAAGCGCTCGACCGTGTCGGCGAGCACGCCGGCGGTGACCGGCCCCGCGCGCCCGGGGAGCGGTACCGGCATGTCGAAGGTCTGGCCCGGGTAGCAGAGCGCGGCCATGCGCTCGAAACGGAGGCGACGGGCGCGCCGGCCGTCCCGCGTCCCGAGCGCGTCGCGTGCCGCCGTCTCCATCTCGCCGAAGAGCCGGTTCACGCGCGCCAGGTCCACGCGGCCGACCGGGCTGATGTAGGAGCGCATCTCGTCGACCACATGGTCGGTCAGGAGGAGCCCGAGCGCCGAGAACGCGGGCGCCAGCTTGGGCACGAAGATGCGCCGGATGCCGAGCTCGGCGGCCTGCATGCCCGCGTGCACCGGCCCGTTGCCGCCGAAGACGACCAGGGTGAGCGGCCGCGGATCGACGCCGCGGCCCGCCGACACCTTGCGGACCGCGTGCGCCATGTTGGCGTTGACCAGCCGGAAGATGCCCTCGGCGGCCTCGACCACGGAGATGCCGAGCGGCTTCGCGACCCGCTCGCGGATGGCGGCGTGCGCGCCCTCGACCTCGAGCCGCATGGTGCCGCCGCAGAACGAGCCGGGGTTCAGGTAGCCGAGGACCAGGTTCGCGTCCGTGACCGTCGGCTCGACGCCGCCGCGCCCGTAGCACACCGGCCCGGGCTCGGCGCCCGCGCTCTCCGGCCCGACACGGAGGGCGCCCGACTCGACGCGCGCGATCGAGCCGCCGCCCGCGCCGACCGACTGCACGTCGACCATCGGGAGGCCGATCAGGTAGCGGTGGTGCCAGTTCCAGCCCGCCTTCACGTCGGGCGCGCCGCCGCGCACCAGGCACACGTCGTAGCTCGTGCCGCCCATGTCGACCGAGATGAAGTCCCGGATGCCGGCCTGCCCCGCGACCGCCGTCGCACCGTTCACCCCACCTGCCGGCCCCGAGCCCATGACGGCGACCGCCTTCTCGGCGACGTAGCCGCCCGGCATGACGCCGCCGTTCGACTGCATGATGAGGAGCTCGCCCGCGAAGCCCGCGGCGCGCAGCCGCTCGTCGAGCTGGCTCAGGTAGCGGCCGATCTTCGGCCCCACGTAGGCGTTCACGAGCGTCGTGCTGGTGCGCTCGAACTCGGGCGCCGACGGCATCACCTCGTGCGAGAGCGAGACCATCACGCCGGGGAGCTCCTCGGCCGCGATCGCGCGCACGCGCCGCTCGTGGGCCGGGTTCACGAAGGAGAAGAGGAGGACGACCGCGAGCGAGTCGACGCCCTGGCGCTGCATGCGCCGGCAGGCGCGGCGCACGGCCTCCTCGTCGAGCGGCGCGATCACGTTGCCCTCGAAGTCGAGCCGCTCGGGGACGCCGTAGCGGCGGCGGCGCGGGCAGATGGGCGGCGGGGGCGGCTGCGCCGGGTCCCAGATGTCCTCCTTGTAGCCGCGGCGGATCTCGATCTCGTCGCGATGGCCCTCGCTGGTGATGAGGCCGGTGGTGGCTCCCGACATCTCGATCATCGTGTTGTCGGCGGTGGTCGTGCCGTGCACGACGAGGTCGGTCGCGGCGAGGAGCGCCTCGCGCGAGAGGCCCTCGCGCGCCGCGAGCAGCGCGATGCCGCCGAGCACGCCCTCGGACTGGTCGTGCGGCGTGGTCGGGTGCTTGTCGAGCACGAGCCGTCCGTGCCGGCCGGCGAGGACCAGGTCGGTGAAGGTGCCGCCCACGTCGACGCCGATGCGGTAACCCATCGCGCGCTCTCCGCTACACCGAAGGGGCGGCGAGCCACAAGGGCGCGGCTAGGAGCGCGACCCGAGACTGCCGTGCACGGGAGCGGGGGCACCGTCTCCGCTTCGATTCGGCGCCGCTGGACACGGGTCCGGGAGCGACCGACCCGTGCGGCGCCTCATAGGCGCTCCGACGGCGCCCCCGCTCCCGTGCTGCGCCGTCACGGACCGCGGGTTCCACGTGCGGGCGGCCCGCGGGCTAGGCTGCCGCTACGCCCGCGCCCGCAGCCAGCGCAGGTTCAGGCGGCGCAGGCGAGGTCCCATTCGTCGCGCACCTTCGTCACGCCGCGGAACATGAAGCGACGAAAGCACATCGTCGGCTTGCTCTCGGCGTGCCGGCGAAAGACGTGCGGGAGCGCGCGAGGCCGAATAGCGCAGCGGGGAGGCGGGGACGCCGTCGGAGCGCCTATGAGGCGCCGCGCGCGGCGGGCGATCGAGGCACCCGACTCGGCGGCGCCGAATCGAAGCGGAGACGGCGCCCCCGCCTCCCCGCACCGCCGTCTCGGGTCACGCTCCTAGTCTTAGTCTAGGCCTCGACCGCGTACACCTCGACCGGCGCCGCCACGCCCTTGAGCGGTACCGCGCCGCACGGGCGGAGGACCAGGCCGTTCGTCTCCCCGAGCGCCGCGCGCGTCGACTCGGTCAAGAGGATCGAGGCGCCCAGGTCGCGCGTCTTCACCTGCAGGCGGGCCGCCTGGTTCACGGCGTCGCCCACGATGGTGTAGGTGACGCGGCCGCCCGCGCCCACGTTGCCGGCGATCATGTCGCCGGTGCAGATGCCGACGCCGGCCAGCAGGCGCTCGCCGCCCGCGGCGTTGCGCTCGGCGAGCGCGCGCTCGAGGGCGATGGCCGCCCGCACCGCGTGGCGGGCGTGATCGGGGAGCGGGCGGAGCGGCCCGCCGAAGACCACCACCACGCCGTCGCCGAGGAACTGCGTGACGACGCCGCCCTCGCGCTCGACCACCCGCGCGACGATGGCGTAGTACTCGTTCAGGAGCTCGACCACGCGCGCCGGCGGCGTGCGCTGCGTGAGCGCGGTGAAGCCGCGCAGGTCGACGAACATCGCCGTCGCCAGCGTCGTCTCGCCGCCGAGCGCGATGCCGCGCTCGAGCGCCTGCTCGGCCACCGCGCGGCTCACGTAGCGGCCGAAGAGCTCGCGCGTGCGCGCCGCGCGCCTGAGCTCCTCGACCATCGCGTTGAAGCGCTCGTTCAGCTCGCCGAGCTCGTCGGTCGAGCGCACCGGCACGCGCACGTCGAGGTCGCCGGCGGCCACCTGCGCCATGGCGGAGCGGAGCGCCTGCACCGGCCGGTTGATGAAGCGCGCGACCAGGAGCGCCATCACGAACGACGCCCCGCCGGTGGCGACCACGATGTATGCCTGGGTGCGCAGGAGCTGCATCCAGAGCGGCCGGATCTCCACGGGCAGCTCGCCGCCGAAGCGGTGCATCAGGCTCACGCTCACCATCATCATGAGCAGCGGCGGCAGCACCGAGGTGATGAAGAAGGTGGCCCCCAGGCGCACCAGGATGGGAACGCGGAGGACGCCGCTGCGCTCGATCCGCCCCGCGGGGAAGAAGAGCGGGACGTCGCGCCGCGAGTAGTACTCGGCGACCAGGAAGGCGAGCGCCGAGGCCACCGGCCCGCCGACGAACACGATCCCCGCGAAGACGCGCCAGGCCTGCTCCAGGCCGAAGCCGACGACCCAGAGCTGATAGGGCAGGTAGAAGATGCCGGCCAGCGTCCAGCCCGTCATGCTGAAGGTGGCGGCGATGAGCGGGCGATTGAGGGCGCGGCGGCGGAGGTGCGCGGGAACCTCGCCCGGATCCGCGCCCCGGTGCAGGCGATCGCGCCACTCCTGGAGCGGACGGAAGAGCCGCAGGCTGGAGAGAAAGGTCGCGACCACGATGGTCGCGGTGACCACCACGAACACCACCAGGTCTTGCAGCGGGCGCGGCTGCACGCCCCACGGGTCGACGTAGCTGAAGTAGAAGTAGACCATCGCCGCCCCGGCCACGTTGGGCAGGGAGCGGACCAGGTCGCGGGCGGTGACGACACGCCGTCGGATCGCACCTACCTAGCGCGATCACCGAGCCGAGGCGAGGGTGGAGACGTCATGCGGAGAGGAGCAGCTTCACCCCCGCCACGACCAGCACGACCGCCAGCAGCCGCCGGATCGCGAGCGGCGGGAGGCGGTGCGCGCCGAGCCACGAGCCCCAGAGCCCGCCGGCGAGCGCGACGGCGGCGAGGAGCGCCGTCCCGGGCGGCACCCCCCCGGCCGTCGAGAGGTGCCCGAGGAGCCCGGCGACCGAGTTCGCGAGGATGAAGGTGACCGACGCCCCCGCCGTCCGGCGCGGCGTCTCCCAGCCGGCCAGGATCAGCGTCGGCGAGAGGAAGATGCCGCCGCCGATGCCGGTCAGGCCCGCCAAGAGCCCGAAGCCCGCACCGACCGCGAGCAGCACGCGCGCCCCCGGCGCCGGGCGGAGGTCGGCACGCTCGAGCTGTGCCCAGAGGCGCCACGCCCCGAAGACGAGCGTCAGCGCGAGGAGCGGCGCATAGACCCTCGCGGGCAGCTGGACCGCCCCGCCGACGAAGGCGGCGGGGACCGATGCCGCGCAGAGAGGGGTCAGGAGCCGCCACGGCACGACCCCCGCGGACGCGAAGCGCCACGTCCCCGCCGTCGCCACCACGACGTTCATCACCAGCGCGGCCGGGCGCATGGCGGCGGGGGCGACGCCGAAGAGCCCCATCGCGGCCAGGTAGGCGGACGCGCCCGCGTGGCCGACCGAGGAGTAGAGCACCGCGGCCGCGAGCACGAGGGCGGCGAGCGCCGCGAGCTGGCCGGGATCAGTCGGCGCCGCCGACTCCCGTGCGCAGGACCTCGGCGAGCTTCGCCGCCGCGAACCGGATGCCCACGTAGAACGGCCCGAAGAGCGCGTAGCGCGAGCTCGCCGGGTCGAAGCGCATCTCGTGGACGAGCTTCTTGAAGACGAGCGGGTCGTCGGCGAACAGCGTGACGCCCCACTCCCAGTCGTCGAGGCCGACCGAGCCCGCGATCACCTGCGTCACCCGGCCGGCGTATTTGCGCCCGATCTCGCCGTGCCCGCGCATCAGCTCGGCGCGCGCTTCGGGCGGGAGGTCGTACCAGTTCACCTGCTCGCCGCGCCGCTTCGACATCGGGTAGAAGGAGAGGTAGCGGCGCGGCGGGATCTTCGGGAAGAGGCGCGGCGCGGCCAGCTGCCGCATCTCCTCCTCGAGCTGCGCGGCGTCGGGTGCCACGCCGCGCGCCTTGAGGCGCGCCTCGGCGTGGCCGGCGAGCTCGTAGGTGCCGAGCTCGATCACGGACAGGTAGGAATAGGTGGGGACGAGGAACGCGCGCAGGCGGGTACGCGCCAGGGCCACCTCTTCGGCGCGCAGCGCCTCCAGGTCGCGGCGCCAGTGCATCAGGCAGAGGTCGCCCTTGTGCCCGAGGAGCGTCCAGCAGCCGCTGTGCCCGTCCGCCGGCGCGCTCTGCCGCTCGAGGAGGGCCGTTGCCTCGGCGACCATCGCGTCGCGCTCCGCGGCGCCGAGGGCGTTCCAGCGTGGCCAGTCGACCGCGTACATCGAATGGAGGACGTACCAGCCCTCCAGGGTCACCGGAGCCGCGCTCACCCGGCGCACGATAGCGCGCGCCCGGGGGCGTTTGGAAGGTGCTTCCCAGGGCGCGGCCGGTGCGCTAGAGGGCGGGCATGTCCTCGGCGCCCCCGGATCGGCGCGCGGCGGCGGCGGCCGGGCTCCTCCGGCACGTCTTCGCCTCCCTCGAGGCCCCGCTCACCTTCCGCCTCTGGGACGGGACCACGGCACGCGTGGGCACGGCGGGCGAGAGCGGCTGCGCGGTCGTGTTCCGCTCGCGCGGCGCGTTCCGGCGTATCGTCCGCCGGCCCACGTCGCTCCGTTTCGGCGAGGCATACATCGACGGCGAGCTCGACATCGAGGGCGACATCTTCGCGGCCATGCGCGCTGCGAGCGCGATCGAGCGCCTGCGCGTGCCGCTCGGCGTCCGGCTCGCCGTGCTGGCGGGGCTGCTGCGCGTATGACGGCCTCCGACGTCCTCGTGGTGGGGGGCGGACCGGGGGGCAGCACGGTCGCGTGGCGGCTCGCGCGGGCGGGGGCGCGCGTCGCCGTCCTGGACGCCGCGCGCTTCCCGCGCGTCAAGCTGTGCGCCGGCTGGGTCACGCACGCCGCGCTCGCCGACCTGGAGCTCGACCCGTCGGCGTACCCGCACACCATCCAGCCGTTCTCGGCCATCTCGGTCGCGGCCGGCGAGCAAGAGCACGAGACGCACTGGGACCGCACCGCGAGCTACGGCATCGTGCGCGCCGAGTTCGACACCTTCCTCCTCCGGCGCGCGGCCGCGGCGGGCGCCCGGCTGCACGAGGGCGCGCGCGTGCGCGAGGTGCGCGAGGTCGCGGGCGGCGTCGAGGTCGCGAGCGACGCGGGCACGTTCACCGCCGGGATGGTGGTCGGCGCGGGCGGGCACGGCTGCCCGGTCGCGCGCGCGCTCGGGCGCGCGCGCGCCGAGGAGCACGTGGTCGTGACGCAGGAGAGCGAGACGCGCGTCGGCGCCGAGCGCCTGCGCGCGCTCACGCCGCGCTACGGCTGGCCCGAGCTCATCGCCGAGCCCGACTTCAAGGGCTACGGCTGGTACTTCACGAAGGGCGACTTCCTGAACATCGGCGTGGGCGCGCTCGGCGGCGAGCCCGTCCGCCGGCGGCTCGAGCGCCTGTTGGCGCGCCTCCGCACCGGCGGCCGGCTGCCCGACGACCTCGCCCTCACGCCCTTTCGCGGGCACGCGTACGCCATCCGGCGCGGCCAGCCGCGGCGGCTCGGCGGCGAGCGCTTCGCGCTGGTCGGCGACGCGGCCGGCCTCGCGCGTGACGTCTCGGGCGAGGGCATCGGCCCCGCCGTGCAGAGCGCCTGCCTCGCCGCGGACGCGCTCCTTGCCGGCGGGCCGGCCACCTACGCCGCGCGGATCGAGGCGGCCTTCGGCCGCCCGGCCGGCGCGCTCGCCCGCCTCGCCCGCCACCTTCCGGAAGTCCTCATCGTCGCCGCCGCGCGGCTCGCCTGCACGCGCCCCGGGTTGCGCCGGCGTCTCGTCCTCGAGGGTGCGTTCGGGATCGGGTGACGCCATGAGACTCCGCACGAAGCGGTTCGACGCCAGGGCGATCGCGTATCACTACGACGTGTCGAACGAGTTCTACGCCCTCTTCCTCGACCGGCGCATGGTCTACACCTGCGCCTACTACCGCCGCCCCGACGGCGATCTCGACCAGGCGCAGGAGGACAAGCTCGACCTGGTGTGCCGGAAGCTCCGCCTCCAGCCCGGCGAGCGCCTGCTCGACATCGGCTGCGGCTGGGGCAGCCTGGTCGTGTGGGCGGCCGAGCGCTACGGCGTCCTGGCCCGCGGCGTCACGCTCTCGCGCGCGCAGGCCGAGTACGGGCAGGCGTGGATCCGCCGCCTCGGCCTCGAGGAGCGCGCGCGCGTCGACCACCTCGACTACCGCGACCTGCCCCGCGAGCTGCGCTTCGACAAGATCGCCGCCGTCGGCGTCATCGAGCACCTCGGGATCGGGAACTACCCGGACTACTTCGCGCGCGTCCACGAGCTGCTCGCGCCCGGCGGTCTCTTCTTGAACCACGGCATCACGCACGAGAAGCACTGGCGGCGCAGCTCGCAGACCGAGTTCCTCGAGCGCCACGTCTTCCCCAACGGCGAGATGGACAACGTGAGCCACATCCTCGACGTGCTCGAGCGCGCGCGCTTCGAGATCCGCGACGTGGAGAGCCTGCGCGAGCACTACGCGCGCACCACGCGGCAGTGGGCCGAGCGTCTGCAGGCGAACGCGGCGCGCGCGCGGGCGCTGGCGGGTGAGCGCATCTACCGCACCTGGATCGGCTATCTGGCCGCGTCGTCGGTCTCCTTCACGCAGGGCTCGACCGGCCTCTACCAGGTGGTCGCCTCCCGTGCCGATCCGGCGGTGCGCGAGGCGGTGCCGACCACGCGCGAGGCGATCTATTCGGTTGCAGCTCCGGCCGAGAAGCGCAAGCTCGCGCGTGCGTCCTGAGTGAAGCGCATCCTCTCCTGGGCCGGCACGGCCGCCTTCCTGCCGGTCTTCGGCGCCATCCTGCTCGTCTTCGACCCGGCACAGCGGATCGCGCGCCTCTTCGGCCAGCGGCCGCAGGAATACGTCGCCGGCGCGCTCCAGGTGGCGCTGGTCGCCGCCTTCCACCTGTGCGGCGTGCGCCTCGCGGTCGAGCGCGCGCCCGGGTTCGTCCCGGGGCGGTCGTACGTCGTGATCTCCAACCACCAGAGCATGTTCGACATCGCGCTCCTCGGCACGCTCCTCTTCCGGAGCTTCCCCAAGTACATCTCCAAGCGGTCGCTGGGTGGTTGGATCCCGAGCGTCTCCTACAACCTCCGCCGCGGCGGCCACGTCCTCATCGACCGCGGCGATGCGCCCGGCGCGGTGGCGACCATCCGCGAGCTCGGCCGGCGCGTGCAGGCGGGCGGCATCTCGGCGGTGATCTTCCCCGAGGGCACGCGCTCGCGCGCGGGCGAGCTGCGCGAGTTCCGCCGCGCGGGGACCCTCGCGCTGCTCGAGACCGCACCCGACGTGCCGGTCGTGCCGATCACCATCGACCAGTCCTGGCGGCTCCTTGCGCACAACATGTTCCCCATTCCGTGGGGCGTGCGGGTGCGGGTCCGGATCGGCGAGCCCATCGCGCGCCGCCCCGGCGACGCGACGGCGCTCGTCGAGCGCGTGCGCGAGGAGATGTTGGCGACGCTCGCGCGCTGGCGTGGCGGCGCAGCGCCGGCCCAGCCCGCGTGAGTCGATGTGCAGCGCCACGTTGCGGAGCGGCCCGCACCACGGCTAGGGTCGGCGGCCATGGACCTCGGGCTCCGTGACGCGGCGGCAGTGGTAGCGGGTGGCTCGCGCGGCATGGGCCGTGCGACGGCCGAGCTGCTCGCCGCGGAAGGCTGCCGCGTGGCGGTCCTGGCGCGCAGCGAGCCCGACCTCCGAGAGGCCGAGGAGGGGCTGCGGGCGAAGGGCGCGCCCGACGTCCTCGCGCTGCGGGCGGACCTGCTGGTCGCGGCGGACGTGGAGGCCGCCTTCGCGACCGTCGGCCGCCG
>Ga0209056_10005629_pt1 | contig 13019 bp, 20 predicted proteins | sample GraSoiAngelo_114_FD_185876 | JGI IMG/M metagenome (GOLD analysis project Ga0209056, IMG submission 185876) | Grasslands soil microbial communities from the Angelo Coastal Reserve, California, USA - 14_0903_13_40cm (SPAdes) (version 2) | ecosystem: Environmental > Terrestrial > Soil > Grasslands... | reverse complement strand
CCAGCTTGAGTTTCGTACCAATCAGATTGCTCCAAAATATCCGCAATCGCGGCGTCGCTCAACGCAACCCGAAGCTTTTTCACGCGCGGCGAACTCGTTCGCGCAGCGCAGTAACCAGCCCCTTCTTGCGGATCTCCCTGATCGAAACTTCAATCTTCGGTCCCTTTGCAGCAGCGAGCAACTCTTGCTCGAGATTGGCCATCCGACGCTCTTTGTCTTGGCGAATTAATTCCCGGATGTATTCGCTTGGCGTGCCCCAATCTCCGGATGCAACTTGGCCCTCAACATAAGCCTTAAGAACTTCGGGAAGCGAGATATTCAGAGAGGTCATCGGCATGCCTTCATTTTATGTCATATTATGAAGAGAGCGTCAACGGGCGTTGTGCTCAGCGCCAATGGCCGGCGCGAAAGACCGTTTAAAAGAGGCGTTCCATATTTATGGCATTCGTGGGAGAATGCTTGTATGAAAGAGCAAGCGATTCGGACCACGGTCGATATTCCCGCTTCCCTTTACCGCAAGCTCAAGGAGCAAGCTGCCGCACAGGGACGGTCCATCCGCGAATTGATCCTCTTGGGCGTACGGGTCACCCTCATCGAGGGCAAGCGTCCTCGTGCCAAGAGGGTCAAGTTTCCGCTCATCGCGTCAGATGGGCCGAAAGTCGATTTGACCAACGAACAGATCTATGAACACGTTGAATTTCCTTGATGCCAATGTTTGGCTGGCTCTGGTGTGGGGTCGACATATTCACTCCGAAAGGGCGCGGGACTGGCTTGAGAAGTCGCCAGAAGAGAAGTTCTTCTTCTGTCGATTCACGCAGTTGACAGTACTTCGCCTTCTCACATCAGCAACAGTGATGGGAAGCGACGTGAGAAAAATGGTGGAGGCCTGGGATCTATGGGACAAGGTTTGCGCGGACGATAGGGTCGCATATCTCTCCGAACCCGAGGCAATAGAGCCTGAATTCCGCCGGCAGTCTAGACTCGGTACTTCTTCACCTAAAGTGTGGGCAGATTCCTATCTTCTGGCATTTGCAACCGTGGCAGGTTTGAAGCTTGTCACTTTTGACCGAGCACTTCGTTCACCAGCCTCCGAAGTGCTCGTTCTTTAGGTCATGCAGTTCGGCGTCGGGTATCTAGCTAAACAGAACGTCATAAGTAATTGCGCATTAGATCGATGTATGTTCTTCTAGTGGGATGAAACCACTTACGATTGCGGACTCCGCAACCATCATTCTGGGATTACAAGATGAGATTCGACGAACCGAGGAATCACGCTATGACCACCGGCTTCACGGCGTGCTGCTGGTGGCTCATGGTATGACGTGTCCGGAAGTGGCGGCGCTGTTGGGAGACGCACCGAGAAGCGTCGAGTATTGGATTCGCGGGTTCGAGGAGAACGGCTTAGCCGCACTGCGCGAGGGGGAACGGTCAGGGCGGCCGAGACGCCTAAGCGAGAAGCACCTTCGGGGAATCAACACCGCTCTTCGGCGAATGCCGCGAGAGCTAGGCTTGAGCGGAAATCTGTGGGACGGCAAGACGCTGGCGACCTGGATCGAGCGGGAGTACGGGATCGACTTGGGGGTACGGCAATGCCAGCGTCTGTTTCGGCAGTTGGGATTTCGGCTACGCAAGCCTCGTCCCGCGATTGCGCAAGCCGATCCTGAACGGCAGAAGGCGCATAAAAAAAACTCCAAGGGCTGATGGAAGATGCTGCGGTCGACCTCTGGGCAACGGACGAAGTACACTTCCAGCAGCACGGCTCCCGTTGCCGCATGTGGGTGCCCCCGGAAACCAAGGACCCCGTGCTGCGGCATCATCCGACGCGGCGCAGTGTGGGATACTTCGGTGCCGTACGGTTGCGGGATGGAAAATTTCAGTTTTCTCGGGAAACAGGTAAATTTAACGCCGTGACCTTCTTTACCTTCCTGAAAGGGCTACGGCGCACCAGTATCAGAACAGGGCGCCGCGTGGTGGTCATCACGGACAATGCCAGATACCATCACGCGCGGCTTCACAAAGAATGGAGAGCGACACACATCGAGGACTTTGTGCTGGATTACTTGCCGCCGTACAGCCCCGAACTGAATCCGATTGAGCGGGTCTGGAAGCTGACGCGTCGTCAGTGCTTGCACAACCGATACTTTCCTGTACTGGAGGAGGTCGTCGTTGTCGTCGAGACGCAGTTTGAAAACTGGCGTAACGGAAACGAAACCCTACGCCGCCTATGCGCAATCACTTAAGACGCTGTGTTTAGTAATCTCTCTGGAAGGTTCTCTCTAGCCGGGGCGAGCCATCCAGCTACATCTCCTTTGGATCAAATCCGGTCGTACTGGCTGACAGTAAATGAAGTTCTTGAAGCAACGGGACAAGAGGAGAATTCTGCTGAAACACAGACTCTCTACAATCCGATATCGAATCGACGCGGGTGGGAGGTGGGTGACAAGCGGTATTTCCCGCTGACTGTTTCATTTCGGCCGGATGGATGCGACCGAGTGTGGGCCGCGGCGTGCATGTACATTGCGTCCCGGACCGACATCGTTATTCCTCTTATTCCAGTGCTGGACGACGTATACGGCTGCAATGCAATCGGCGACTCCTCGTTGAAGGAGAAGTGTCGGCAGCTGAATACCTATCGTGGCGCGTTCTTGCACGTCGATTCATATGAAAAAGTCAAGAAGGGCAAGGAACTGTGCAACGAGGTCGACGGTGGAACGATTTCAAAGGCTTGTTTGTGGCAATTAGAGCTTTATGTAGCCAATCCTGCCTACGAAAGGCCGATAAAGCCTCAGGCTAACGAGCCCATACCTGACGGCATGTTTCCCGAATCGTTGGCAGGGTTGCATGTCACGAAAAACAAACACTGCGGGCCACGCCTTGAATTCAGCGGTCGTGTGATGTGCACAGCTGGGTATGGTACAGAGACCGAACAGTTAGTCGCGGTCCTTATTGAAGAATGGCCTGACTCTGAGCAATCAACGGTGCCGCCTCCATGGGATCCTAGTTACCGAGACCATGAACACGCAACTGTCACGGAGGAACAGCGTCCCCATGGAAAAGTCCTTCGATATCATGGGCCAGAATGCAATTCGTTCTTCTGGTACAGCGGCGACCGGCACATTGAGGTGTTGTCTTGCTACCCTGTTCCGCAGCTAGAACAATTTGTTTCCTATTACTTGTCTAAATTTCCCAGTAACTTTCGATAGAAGCTTAAACCGACCCAACTATCTTCCATCTGATTAAGGGGCTCACCCGAGAAGCTGGACCGTCGAAGTCTGTCGAAGTCTGTCGAAGTCTTGGTTTACTCAGGCCGTCATGCTAGCCTCGGACCGATGTTAAGAAACTTCCTACCCGGGGCAGTTCTCCTCTCGATGATAGTTGCTTCATTTCTTGGCCTCTTCCTTGGCTGGGCTTCCAGAGGGGAAATCGTAGGTGCCGTGTCGCCCTCGTCGTCGCGAAAGGTGGAAAGGTGGTAGCTCACATTGGTCTTTTCGCCGTCACGGCGCAGGCCCTTCTATTCATCGCACTGTGGACGCCCTTGGTTCGGTACCGTCTTTTACTGTCGCAATCTGTCAACCTGGAGCTTGCCCTGCTCCTCATCGCCGTTCCGTGCATCTTTTGGGGACGACTGCGACGACGGTGGTGGCTGATAGCGTCTGCGGCATTTCTGCCCGTCGTGAGCTGGTTTTCAGTTCTTGCTGAACTGGCCTATTGATTCCACAAGTCAAAGTCCTTCACGAGCAAGGTCTCAGTTCAGCCGCATAGTGCCCGTAAACGCGGTATCGCCGAAGTGGTACTGGGAGGAAGCTTTCCGATTTGGCTACACAGGAGTTAGCGGTCAGTGCGAGTGTCTGGTCGTTTTTTCTGAATCATGTAGAAAGCAAAAGATAGAAGCCCCGAAAATCGGTAAGTCGGGTCGATATAATGCTCGATCACGTAAAACGCAAAATAATAGAAGCGGCAAAAGGACCACACGGCAATGACCATCAGAAGGCCCATCCTGAGTGTGGGATGTGCGAAGAACAGAAGAGTCACCGAAAGCAACCCTAACAGGAGAAAGAGAATCCCTTTGGTTTTGATCCACCTCGCGCTCGTTAGATTCTTCATGATTTTTGCTCGGCAAAGTAGTCGCTGCTCGCCCGCGCCTTTGGGTGACGAGAATTCGTAACGACGATCTCATTCAGTCTGAATCGTCTGCCCATTTGCGAAAACCAACAAGCCTTTTGTAAGGTCGTCTGGTGTCGTCCGTTAGAAGCTCCATGAATCGCGTTCCTTCGCGGACGTACATATCTCCACACGCGCATCTGTACAAATAGTTGCCTTTCGTTTCGTATCCAAAAAGGGTGTAAAAGGGTGCCGAGTCTCCAAACATAGTCCCGGCCCAGCGTGCGGCACTTGCCACGTCGGCAAAGTGGCAAAGGAAAGAAAACCCGAAGTCGACCCTCCAAAATAATGCGAGTGATTAGAAATCCAACGATAATTCCTAATAAATTAAATATTCCGTACCCGACCTGTCCCCAAGGTTTCTGAAACGCGATCCAGGTCAGGGCTCCAAAGAGAGCCCAGGATGTCATCAAAAGAAGCCGAGGCAATGTCAGCGCGTGGGGAGTAGGAAAGTCTTTGAGACCGAGTTCCCCGGGCGGTTTCATATCGCAAGCGTAAGCGAGCGTGGGCTGGCAGTCTACTTTTGTGCGCAGGAACACAGGCTGATCAGTCACTTGAATGATAAACGCGGTTACCACAGAAGTGGAATCAGGCCGTTAGTGGGCCAGCGGCACTTTGAGATTTGGTGGACGAGATGGGATTCGAACCCACGACCTCCTCATTGCGAACGGGGAATCACTAAAGCTAAGACGCGTCGTCACAATCAGTTAGCTTTTTGAAAAGGCCATGAATTGCCCAACTCGCCCAACCGAATCCTCTAGAGCTTCTTCACCAGCTGTCAGCTCACCTAGCGTTCGCGATGTTGGCGCGTCCAACACCTCCACACTTCTGGGAGGGAAGACCGTTATTTCGGTATTTCCACTCCGTTCGAATCCCAAGGAAGTTGGACGGAAATCACATGCCGGTCGAGTACCGTTAAACAGCGTTTGCGGAGCCGTGACCTCACGCCGCGAAGCTTTCTGGTCATATGGAATAGAACGGTACTTACCAGGCAAAAGGAATTCAATTGATAAACACACGCGCGTTTGTCGTTACTAATCCACATCCTGACCTTAACTTCTGAATGGCGCGTGATACGAGCAGAACTCGTGGGGGCGTCCATCAAATTCGCTTATGACTGCTTGAAATTTCTGGAGATTTCCTGAAATCTGTCGAATGGACCGCTTCCCATCCGTCATACGTTTAGGTATGAAACCGCCGACGATCACCTGAAGGAGAAAGCTAATGCAGTTTGCTCTGATGATCTACCATACACCGGAAGAGTTTGACATGCGGAAGAACGACTATAACGATCCTCATCTCGGCGCCTGGCGGGCTTATTACAGGGCGCTTGTCGATGCCGGAGTGTACGTCGGTGCCAATGCTCTTGAAGTGCCGGAGACAGGAACGACTGTAAGTCTTAAGGAAGGAAAGCGCCGCGTGCAGGATGGGCCCTATGCGGATACGAAGGAGCAGCTGGCAGGATTCATCATCTTGGAACTTCCTTCCGTTGACGCCGCCCTCGAATGGGCGGCGCGATGCCCGGGTGCATCGATCGGCGCCGTGGAAGTCCGGCCGCTGGCACCTGAAGCCATGCGCCGGGGGTTCACAGGGTGAATGGAAGCAATCAGGAGAACACCCATCGGACTGTTGAGCGTGTAGCGCGCGAATCCTACGGCCGCTTGGTGGCCTATCTCTCCGTGCACACGCACGATTTGGCCAGCGCTGAAGACGCTCTCAGCAACGCATTAGTGTCGGCTCTGGCCCATTGGCCGCAGGACGGCGTGCCGCAAAATCCCGAGGCGTGGCTGATGACAGCGGCTCGTCGTTCGCTGATTGACGTGGTTCGTCATCAGCGCGTCGTGCAGGCGAGCGAGCCAACTATGAAGCTGCTCAAGGAAGATTCTATGGAGACTATCGTGGCAGCTGAGTTCCCCGATGAACGGCTCAAATTGCTTTTCGTATGCGCTCACCCGGCGATCGACCCCGCCATGCACACAGCTCTGATGCTGCAGACGGTCTTGGGCCTGGACGCAGCACGCATTGCCCAAGTCTTTCTGATCGCGCCGAAGACGATGGGACAGCGTCTGTTCCGCGCGAAGACAAAAATCCGCAGCGGTGGTATTCCGTTCGAAATCCCGCAAGAGCGTGAACTGCCGGAGCGCCTGGACGCCGTGCTGGAAGCGATTTACGCCGCCTTCGGAATCGGCTGGGACGATATGGCGGGCGCCGATCAGCGTGGGCGCGATCTGGCGGAGGAAGCGATGTGGCTTGCGCGGGTCCTGTTGCAGTTGATGCCCGGCGAAGCCGAAGTTCAAGGCCTGTTAGCTCTCACGCTGCATTGCGAAGCACGACGCCCCGCACGAAGAGACGCCAAGGGCCGCTACGTTCCCCTGTCTGAACAAAACCCAGAGCAGTGGTGGGGTCCCTTAATAGAAGAGGCGGAACGTCATTTGGCCGAGGGTTTTAAGCTCGGCCGTATCGGACGATTTCAACTCGAAGCGGCCATCCAATCCGCGCATGCCGAGCGCGCGCGCAGTGGCCGCACCGACTGGGCGGCAATCGTGCTGTTCTACGAACAACTGCTCAGGATATCGTCCGCGCTTGGCACTCGAACTGGATACGCCGCCGCGGTTGCAGAAGCCAACGGCCCGGAAGCAGGGCTTGCCGTTCTCGAATCGATTGACGCAGAGGCCGTCTCTCATTATCAGCCATACTGGGCAGTTCGCGCCCACCTCCTGCAGCGTCTCGGCAAGACGCGCGAGGCCGCAGACGCCTACGACCGCGCCATCGGCCTGGCCGAAGATCCTGCCGTCAGAGAGTTCCTGCTCCAGAAACGCCGCTAGTTCTTCCAACTGTCTTCATTTAGAAAATTTCTGATTCCGTTTCAGACGAATCGCAGCTTCCTTGGAGCAGGCTGGCTTCAAATCCGGGCGTAAGCCTTGCGTAATCAGCCACATTTGGCCCCAGCTACTTTCTCTCGACTGATGTAGAAATCGCCCCTCCATCCCCGTCATCCATACAGAGGCGGCTAAGCGGTCACGCTTCGCCGTCCGACCGAGAGGTGATGCGATGTGCCCATTCTGTTTGGCAAGCATAGGGTTGATCGTCGCCAGCGCGACTTCCGCCGGAGGGCTGACGGCATTGGCCGTGAAGCTGTATCAAAAGAAAAACCCGGACACGAAGTCACTCCCAACTCAAGTGAAAGTAGCACGATAGGCCAAGACCGCCGAGTCGGCCTGGCAGGAATCGCAAGCGAACAGCCCACGCCAGAGTTTTGAACGAAAGATGATCGAAAAAGGAGAAAAGTCATGAATATTACGAACAAGAAAGTCTTAATCACTGGCGCTAACCGGGGTATCGGTCTGGCGCTCGTCAATGAGGCGCTGAGACGCGGGGCGAAGAGGGTATATGCAGGAATGCGAAGCGCATATCAAAACGCCGACAAACGCGTGACGCCTCTGACCTTGGACGTAACTAACGCTTCGCAAATCCAGCGGGGGGTCGGCGAGGTCGACACTCTCGACGTGCTCATCAACAATGCCGGCATCGCGATCTACGATGATCTCAGCAATTCTGATGTCATCGGGCAGCACATGGCCGTCAATTTCTTCGGAATGCTCAATGTGACCCGCGCTTTCCTGCCGCTGCTGAAGCGCTCCAAAGGGGCTATCGTCAACAACCTGTCCTTGGCAGCGCTCGCCCCATTGCCGGTCATTCCCGCGTACGCGATTTCGAAGGCGGCCGCGCTTTCCATGACGCAGTCGCTCAGGGCGCTTCTGGCGGGCCAAGGCGTGACTGTCCATGCCGCCGTCTTGGGCCCCATCGATACCGATATGAACCGCGGCTTCAACATTCCGAAGGCCTCGACCGAGTCCGCCGCACAGGGCATCTTCGATGGGCTGGAGAGAGGCGAAGAAGAAATTTTCCCCGATCCCGCGTCCCAGCAAATAGCCGAGGCCTGGCGCACAGGAGTAGCCAAGGCGCTTGAGCACCAGTTCGCAGCTTTCGTGCCGCAGAGCGCGGCGGGCGCTGCCGCTGTGGAGTAGCCGCTACGCTCAAGCGCGAGCGGAGCGTTCGGTGGATGGTCACGGTCTGTTCCAGAAAACAAAGGAGAAATAAGATGGCAACAAGCAAGGATAGTGACAAGGAACACGGGAAAGGGCATCTCGCGATGAGCACACCGCCGATCGTGTCGCAGCAGGAGTGGGAGGCTGCGCGCCAACAGCTCCTCGTGAAAGAGAAGGCCTTGACGCGCTCTCGCGACGCGCTGGCCGCCGAACGCCGACGCATGCCTTGGCTGGCGGTGGACAAGAAATACGAGTTCGACGGACCCAAGGGCAAGGAAAGCCTGCTCGATTTGTTCGAGGGCCGCCGTCAATTGATCGTGTACCGCGCCTTCTTCGAGCCCGGCGTCTTCGGCTGGCCCGAGCACGCCTGCCGCGGCTGCTCCCTGGGCGCCGATCAGGTCGCCCATCTGGCCCATCTGAACGCTCGCGACACCACGCTCGCGTACTCCTCGCGCGCGTCACAGAAGGACATCGAGCGCCTGAAGGCACGAATGGGTTGGAAGATGCCGTGGTACACCATCACAGACACCTTCGACACCGACTTCGGCGTGAACGAGTGGCACGGCCACAATGCATTCATCCGCGACGGCGACAAGGTGTTCCGCACCTACTTCATCAACAACCGCGCCGATGAGGCGATGGGGAGCACCTGGAGCTACCTTGATCTAACGGCGCTCGGCCGCCAGGAGGAGTGGGAAGACTCGCCAGAGGGTTACCCCCAGACTCCAACGTACAAGTGGTGGAACTGGCACGACAACTACGACGCCGAAGCTTCACCGGACCCGAAGTGGGTCAAGGTGTCCGACGCTGGAGAAGCCGCCTTCCGAAAGCGCGATGCAGAGGCGAAAGCATGACCGAGGTTAGCAAGGCGGAGAACAATGGAAGATCCAAGGTCCAAAGATAGTGCCGCGAGATGAACCGGTTCCACGGCGGGATTAGTCGGCTAGTGTCATCATAATCCCACCTGACGCCCACTTGGACGTATTACGCGCTACTCGTTGAAGTGCCAGAGCAGTTGGCGTGCCCTCGCTTCAACTGCAACACGAATCATCGAGCGTCCTGCTCGCCGGGATGGAGAACGGCTGCGGGGGAAGATCGCTTTCGCTGAGCTTCCGAATGGAATCGACGACCGACGGCTCGCGAATCCCACGCCTTGCGGAATTCGCAAGAATAAAGACCAACCCTTTCGGTCTCATAACGCCGAAAGCCGGACGGAGCATCCGGCTTTCGCAAAGCAAAGTAGTTTGGTGGACGAGACCGGGATCGAACCGGCGACCTCCTCATTGCGAACAGTGGGGAAAATAAGCTAAGGCAAGGCGCCACAATCACTTAGCTGTTTTCATGGGGCCCTTAATTGGCAAGTCTGGCAAGTCGGTTTTCTCTTTGTCTTTTCAGTGCAGTTCGACGGTGAGAAGCCGGATAAAATCACGCGCGGTGCCTGTGCCTGTAACGACGACAAAGTCATTTTCGAGAACCCCCTGAATTGGGAACACCCACCATGCACCGAGCGAAAATCGCTCAACCAAGAGTGCGGATGGAAGGATGGCGACAGAGGCGGCCTGGCTCGAATGCAAGGAATCCACAGGGAGGAAAGAGAAAACAGAAAGAGAAAAACACACTTGACTCATACCGGCCTTCTCATGGAAGGAGTTATCAGTTCATTACCAAGAAGATGAGTGGTATTAGGTTCTGGCTAGCGATTTTCTCTTTGAAGTGGTGGGCAAGAGCATTCGCTGCCCACTGGTGGCAATATTTGGCTATCGCGAGGTCCCCCATTTGTTGGGAATCCGGGCACACAAAATGGGCAAATCTTTGGTTTGTGCGTCTTATTGGCTTGCTTTGTGTTCTTCTTCCTGCACTGCCTCTTCACCTGCTTCTCCGCCTTCGCAGCGTCTTTAGCAGGCTCCTTGTCTTGAGCCTGTGCTGCTGCGGTGCTGACTACGAGGCCCGCGAGGGCGAGGGCAAAGCCAAGCACTCCTTTGCGAACGAGAATGTGCAGTCTCATTTTTGTCTCTCACCGAGCTAGAGTAGGACGTTGGGGCTGGCATCTAACTCTACCGAACAAAAACACCGAAGCCGGAACCAAGTTGCGGACTGTGCCTACCGAAAACCTCGTCCTGGCCCATTACGGCTCCCGCAGGGCACATGTTACACAGCCTCTTTTGCATCTTGTTGATTTCAAATGTGCTTCTAAGTTTTGGCAAGGCACAACTAGTCATCCGCCCCCTGCTTCTTCACGCGTCTTCTTCCTGTGCTATTCCGAAATCTCGGCGAGTGATTCACCTTGAGTTTGCATCCGCCGAACTTCCTCACGGGCTGGATTGGCACGACAGGGTTGCTGCTGACCGGCCCGATTCCGTTCCCAAGTTTGATAAGGTATCTCTTTAGCGCCTTAACCACCTACGAATCTGATAACCCGGTACGAGTGGGACCATACTTACGACCAGGAGAATCAACCTCATGGCCGTCTTCCATTCCGTCAACGAGACCAAGAAGCCCGTCGATAAACGCGTGCATCACAACAATGACAAATGCCCGTCGGGTTACGATATTCCGAAGCGAGAACGGATCCCTGGCGCCGGCGGGTATCGACTCTGCACCCACTGCAAAAATCTAAACAGGAAAAGCTGAACGCTCGACAGTGCCGTCGTGAAGCGAGCCCTCTCACTATGACCCAGCCAGACCCACCCACACTCGCGTCGGATGGTTTGCCAGCGAGGCTGACGGGACAGTGGGTCCAAGGAAAGAACTACTATCTGTGCCGATATCTCGACATCATGACGCACGGTGTCGTGAAGAAGTGGGAGGCGAAGTTAGCCTACGTTGACGTCTTTGCTGGTCCTGGTCGCAGCATCATTCGAGATACTGGGGAAGAAGTTGAAGGCTCTCCAGTGCTTTCGCTCAAATACGAATTTGCGAAATATGTTTTTGTCGACAAACCAGAAGTGCTGTCTAGTCTGAAAAAGCGGCTGAACGGCCATCCGAAGTTTTCACAAATCGCCTTCCTTGAAGGCGACTGCAATGATGTCATTGATGACGTGCGGTCGGAATTGCCCGCGAACCATTTGACGCTCGCATTCATAGACCCAACAGGGCTGCAGATTAAATTCCGTGCAGTTCAGCGGTTGGTGCAAAACCGGAAGGTCGACCTGCTGATGACGCTACAGTTTGGCATGGGCATCAAAAGGAATCTGCAACAATACATCCGAGCAGAGCGTGCCGCGCTAACGGCTTATTTGGGGAACGCCGGATGGCGGGAAGATGCGAGCGCCGGAGGGACTGCGTCGCAAGTTGTCCGACGAATCACGAATCGCTACATGCAGCAACTGCGAGAGATGGGATACCAAACATTTCGTGACCGGGAAATCGAAATCCGGAACGACCAGAATGTTTTTCTATACTTCATGGCGTTTGCCAGCCGGCATCCCTTGGGAGGTAAGTTTTGGCGCGAGGCTATCAAGATTGAGTGGACCGGCCAAAGACAGATGAACTACGCTCCGATGGAGGGAATCTAAAATGGCACAGAACTCGTCTATCGAATGGACCGATGCGACTTGGAATCCCGTCAGAGGTTGCACGAAGGTCAGCCCGGGATGCGCGCATTGCTATGCTGAGACATTTGCAGAACGCTTTCGCGGAGTGAAGGGACATCCCTTCGAGCAGGGTTTCGACCTGCGGCTCGTTCCAGAGAAGCTTCACGTCCCCCTTACCTGGCGAACGCCCAAACGAATCTTCGTGAACTCCATGAGCGACCTGTTTCATGAAGCCATTCCAGACGATTACATCGCTGAGGTCGCAAGTGTTATGGTGGCGGCTCACTGGCACACGTACCAAGTGCTCACTAAGCGGTCTGACCGCATGCGTGAGATGCTCACGACGCGGCTTCTCTTCGCGGCGCGCCAAACACACGTATGGTGGGGCGTGAGTGTCGAAAACAGACGACAAGGCGTACCAAGGATCGCGGATCTGAAAGCGGCACCGGCCGCGGTTCGCTTTCTTTCCATCGAACCCTTGCTCGAGGACCTGGGCGCGCTCGACTTGTCAGGGATTGATTGGGTGATTGTTGGCGGTGAGAGCGGATTCGGGGCACGACCCATGAAGCGAGAGTGGGTAATCTCGATTCGAAAGCAGTGTCGCAAGTATGGGATTCCGTTTTTTTTCAAACAATGGGGCGGAGTACATAAAGCCGCTGCCGGGCGAAAACTTGATGGGCGCACCTATGACGAGATGCCGTCGCCTGTAGCCGCGGGCACTGCTTGCTTTAAAGGCACTAAGCTGGGAGCCTTCGCCGCCGGTTAACCACGAGTAAACCTGGGAAGGAATGCAGACACACGAATTCTCCACGACTTCGCTGGGACCCGCATAAACATTGATGATTTTGGTGGACGAGAGGGGATTCGAACCCCCGGCCTCCTCATTGCGAACGAGGAAAAATCTAAGCTAAGGCTCGGTGCCACAGTCACTTAGATTTTTGAGGAGGCCGTGAATTGCCCCGCTCGCCCCGCCGACGTTTCAGAGGATTTGCGCTAATCATCAAGGGTTCATCTCATCTTCGCGCTCCCGCTCCAGCTTCGCATCCTGGACACCGGAATCGTATTCATGGCGTGCCCACTCACGGATGCGTTTGAGCGGATGGTTAAAGAATGGACGCGCCGCAGCCGCTTCGTTTTCGCGTTGTTGCCCCATATCGCCGACGTACATCTGGAATGAGTGAGTGCCCGCGCAAAACTCCGAAAACGTTAGGCGATCATCCTCAAATCTAGACAGCACAAATTCCGTCAATTTCGGCACAGTGGCCTCCCCTGCTCC
>Ga0209056_10005628_pt1 | contig 13019 bp, 11 predicted proteins | sample GraSoiAngelo_114_FD_185876 | JGI IMG/M metagenome (GOLD analysis project Ga0209056, IMG submission 185876) | Grasslands soil microbial communities from the Angelo Coastal Reserve, California, USA - 14_0903_13_40cm (SPAdes) (version 2) | ecosystem: Environmental > Terrestrial > Soil > Grasslands... | reverse complement strand
TCCCAGCGGACTCCTCTTCGTGTACCGCGCGTTCGATTTCATGGACTACGCCTTCGCGGTCCTGGTCGGAGTCGCCTTCACTGCGTTCTGGAAGGTCCTTCGGGTCTCTCGCGCCTCGCGCGGCGCACTTCTTGCGGGCTTCGTCGTGGCCCTGCTCTCGACGACGCCGATGGCTTGGAACACGCCCGAGGTGTTCGGCGTCCAGAACGTCACGACGTCGGACGAGTTCCAGGCACTCGCCCTCCTCGGCTCCCTCGGGGCGCGGAACGTGACGACCGACCAGCGCATGGCCGACGTGGGGAGGATGTGGTTCGGGTACGTCTCGAATCCCGACCTCCCGCAGAAACTGCGGGACCATGCGAGCCTCGAGGGCGCCGACTACGCCCTCGTCTTGGAGCGGTGGACCACGGTCGGGGCGCAGGTCCATCCGGCTCCGAACATCGTCCTCGCCCCGGAAACCCTGGCCGCCTTCCTCGCGACGAATCGCGTCGTGTACGAGACCGGCCTTCCGGGAGACCGGATCCTGGTCGTGCAAATCCTCTCCTGAACGATCCATCCGACTCGACCGGTCCGAGAACTATATGGCTCGCGACCCCACTTCTCCGGTTGTGGGGACGTACCGCATTTTCTTCGTGAGCGACCTGCACGGCTCCGAGGTGTGCTTTCGGAAATTCCTGAACTCCGTCGACGCGTACCACCCGGACGCCCTGGTCTACGGAGGCGATATCCTCGGCAAACTCCTAGTGCCCCTGTTCGACGATGGGGGCGGCGCGTATCACTGGTATCCGAGCGGCGAGAAGCGGGTGGCCTTCCCGGCCGCGGACCGTCCCAAAGTGGAACGCCAGATTGCGGACCAAGGACGCTACTCGATGTCCGTTACGCCCGACCGCTGGGCCGAACTGCAACGGGACCGCAAGGGTCTGGAGGCGATGACCTTGGAACTCGGGCGGGCTCGGGTGCGGGCGTGGCTCCGCCTCATCGAAGAACGGCTCACGCCGAAAGGCGTGCCGATCGTGATGAACGTGGGGAACGATGACACCGACGATCTCTTGGACCTTCTCCGCAAAGAGGCGCCACCCAACGTCCTCGTCCCGGAGGGGGACGTGGTCCCGGTGGGACCGTACGAGATGTGGGGCTGCGGATACGCGAACATGACTCCCTGGCGGTGTGCCCGCGACCTCGAGGAGGTCGACCTTCAGAAGGTGATCGACCGGACCTCTGGGCGGATGGGCAATCCCAAGAAGACGATCCTCGACATCCATGCCCCGCCCCTTAACACCGGCCTCGACCTGGCCCCGCAGCTCGACGAGAACCTGAAGCCGCGGGCGGTCGGGGGACAGATCCTCCTCGACCACGTCGGCTCTCCGTCGGTCCGCGCCCTCATCGAGGATCGTCAGCCGGCGCTCAGTCTCCACGGACACATCCATGAGAGCAAGGCGCTCGATACGGTCGGCCGCACTCCGGTGGTGAACCCAGGGAGCGTCTATTTCAGCGGAACGTTGCAGGGCGTGCTCCTGGACCTGCGGGGCGGAGACCTCGCGGGCCACCTGTTCGTCACGGGCTGAGCCAGATGACCGAGGTCCGCTTGCCACCGGAGGAGTTCCTCCGGGAAACGGAGCGACTTGTTGCGGCGGCGGACGCTCGCGGCGCACCGCTCCGGGTCTGTGGAAGCGTCGGACTCTATCACGCCATTCGCCACGACGACTTGGCATCGCGGATCTACAGCTTCCGCGACGGCGGCGAGACCCCTCGCATCATGTTCAAGGACCTCGACTTGGCGGCCCGAGAGAAGCACGGGCCCGTGATCTACCGGCTCTTCGTCAAGGAGCTCGGCTACCGCGAAGACCGGGAGACGAACGCGCTCTTCGGCAGCTTCCGGAACATCTTCTACCACCCGAGTTTCCAGATTGACGTGTTCTACGACACGTTGCGATTCAATCATGCGATCCCGATCAAGGACCGCCTCGTCCCCGGGGTCACGCTGCCGCTGGAGGACTTGTTCCTGGGCAAGGTCCAGATCCATGCGCCTCCGAGGAAGGATCTCGTCGACCTCGCGTCGTTCCTTAGCGCGGTCCCCCTCGGGAAGCTTGATCGATCGTACCTCACCGATTTCTTCGGCAACGATTGGGGCCTGTGGTACGACGCGGACCTCAATTTCGCCGCCGCGGTTTCGACGATCGGCTCCCTGCCTGCGTCGTTCAGCGGGGCGGATCGCGATCATGTCCTCGGGCGGCTCCGAGAATATCGCACGTTCCTCCGAGATTGTCCGAAGACGCGGCGATGGGAGAAGCGCCGGGCGAAAGGCACGAAGGAACCGTGGTACGAACCGGTCGACGAGGTCCGCTAGCGACGCGCGCCGGCCGACCGGTGCCGGGCCAGCGCACACATCCCTTCGTAAATGAGATTCGACGCGGCGAGGGCGGTGATCTGCCCCATGTGGTCGTATTGCGGCGCGACCTCGACCAGGTCGAATCCGACGACGTTCGCACGATGGAGCTCGCGGAGGAAATGGATCATCTCTCGGCTCGTGAGTCCCCCCGACTCCGGCGTGCCGGTCCCGGGCGCGTACGCGGGATCGAGCACGTCGATGTCCACGGAGACGTAGAGCGGGCGGTCCTTGATCGCCTCGAGGATGCGGTCCATGATGACCTTGTACCCCTGGGAGTCGACGTCCTCCGAGGTGTACGTCCGGTCCACGATCGCGGCATTGTTCCGGACGTCCTCATGGGAGTAGAGGGAACTGCGGATCCCCACCTGGAAGACCTGGCTGCGAGCGATGAGCCCTTCCTCGTAGGCCCGCTTCACCCACGTCCCGTGCGTGTACCTCTTCGAGCCCCAGTACGCCTCCCATGTGTCGAAGTGCGCGTCGAAGTGCAGCAGGCTCGCGGCTTCCTTCCCGGCCGCCTTGCGCGCCCGCAGGACGGGCAGCGTCACGGAGTGGTCCCCGCCCGCGATGAACGGGACGATGTCCGCTGCGAACATTGGTTTCAGCGCGGACTCGATTCGCGCGAACGTGTCCTCCGTATAGCCCGGGACCGGATCGACATCCCCCGCATCGACGGTGTCGAGCACTCGGAACGGATAGACATCGGCGAACATGTTGTACGGGCGGACGAGACGCGAGGCGTGGCGAATCGCGGACGGCCCCTCGCGGGCCCCGCTTCGATAGGAGGTCGCGTCGTCCCAAGGAAGGCCGAGGAACACGCTCCTCGCATTCTTGAAATCCCGTTGCAGCGGGAGTCGCGCGAACGTTGCGACCTGGGCGAACCGGGGCGAAGCCGCGCCGTCCAAGGGCTCCGTCACGATTCAACCCGCCTAGTCCGGTGGGAGGGCCTTGAACGCCATCGAGATGTCCACGCCATGCTGCTGCAGGTGGAACCATCGGGCCGCGTAATACCAGATGGCTCCGCCGACGAAGACGAGGACGATCGACACATAGCTCGTGTACTGGTTCGTCAACGTGAAGCCCGCGGCATCCCCGAGGAGCGGCAAGGTCGACACCAGGTACGCGGAGACGACGGTCACGAGGAGGGAAACCACTCCGACGACCGTGTACATCGGGCGATGCTTCTGGAGGCCGAGGCGAACGAGGGACAGGCAGGTGAGCGAGACCGTCACCATCGGCAAGAAGAAGAGGAGGAAAATGAGCGGTTCGTAGGCCGCTTGGTAGTAGAACGTGATCAACGGGAGCAGGACCGCCCCGATGACCGATACGACGACAATGCCGGCCCAGGGTTGGTGCGTCCGCCGGGTGACACTGCTCATCCACGTCGGGAAGAGCCGATCGAGGGAGAAGCTCAGCGAGTAACGGGAGAAGATGTAGAGCCCCAGGATGAGCCACAGGGCGTACCAGGAGACGGATCCCAGGAACATGATCCCGAGGAGGATCGGATTGCGGCCGGCGACCAGATTCGGCAGCGATGTCAGACCGGAGGCAAACGGGAGGGGGGCCGGATCCGTTGCGCCTCCGAAGGCGTAATTCGAAAGGGCGACCGAACCGTTCAAGAAGTCCGTGCCGACGATGCTTTCGAAGGCCCACACGATTGCGGCGGCGAAGGCGACCGAGAGGGCAAAGGACACGGCGATCCCGCGACTCACACTCTTGGCGGTCCGCCGGAACTCGCCCGCGATGTACGACGGCGCGCCGCCAAACATGTAGTAGAAGGCGAACACGAGGGGCACGAAGATGATCGTGTTGCCAAAACTCGAACCGTACGGACCCCAGTTCGTCCGGCCGTACGCCGTGACGTCATCGTAGTAGTTGCCGGCGTAACCTTGGGAGGCCATGAACGAATTCACGGCGTTTACAAATCCGTTGTGTCCGGCCGCGACGAGCACGCCCAAGGCGACGATGAGTCCCGCGATCTCGAGGAACAGCAAGGCGGAGAAGATTCGGAAGGCAAGGCGTGGCTTCATGACAATCCACAGGGCCATGAGGACGAGCGTCAGCACTTCGCCGATGGCGACGATCGACGCGGTGTTCGTCATCAGGTTGGTTCCTAGACTTGTCAGGCTCGCGTCGCCGACGACGGATCCCCAGCTCGCGAGCCCAGGGCCCAGGGAGAAGATGACGAACCAGTACGGGAGGATGGCCGCGTAGATGGCCGCATTCAGGATGCGCGACAGCCCGCCGACGAAGCCGAGGTACGGATGCAGGAGACGAGACGCGTAGACGTATTCGCCCCCGGACCGTGGCATTTCGATGGCCATGATCGCATAGGCCGCGACTACGGGAATCCCGGCGAGGGCGGCGAGCAGAGTCGCCTGCATCAGGTTCGCCCCGGTCACGAAGAGGAGGACGACCAGGAAAAGGCCGTATGCGGGCCCCGGACCGAGCGAAATCAAGTTAATCGAAAAGGATTCGAACGCTCCCAATTCCTTCACGAGCCCGCTCGTTTTCCGAGCGAAGACCTCCTTTTCGGCGACCGCAGTCGCAGTCGTTTCTACCATCGAATGTCGCCTCCCCGTCCCTGATTGCGATAGGCCCCGGACCGGCCCACCGGTTCGAAGCGCGAAACGCTCCTGCCGGGGGCGGGCAGACAGCCCAGGCGGCCGGAACTTAGCATGGGATAATAGACTTTGCGAGCGGAAGCGAACGGGGTCAGTCGAGCTTGCGCGGGCCGCCCCGTGTATTTATCTGACGTGTCGCGGTTCCGTCGGGGCCGTGCATCTCGGATTGGTCCAATTCACGCCGACATTCCAGGCGACGGCCCCGAACTGGGAGAAGATGCGGACCTGGGCCGAGAGCATCCCCGCCGACGTGATCGTATTCCCGGAATTGGCCAGCTGCGGCTACATGTACCGGGACCGCAAGGAGGCTGCGGCACACGTCGAATCGCGGTCCGTCCTCGCTCCGATCGAGGCGATCGCTCGACGGACAGGACGGCTGATTGTGGGCGGCTTCGCCGAACGCGCCGCGGGTGCCTTCTACGATTCCGCGTTCGCGTGCGGTCCCGACGGCACGACGGTCTATCGGAAAATCCATCTGTGGAATCGAGAGACGCTGATTTTCGAACCGGGGACCCAGCCCACGATCGTCGAGTTCCAAGGCCATCGGATCGGGCTCGAGGTCTGTTATGACCTCCAGTTCCCGGAGCTCGCCGCCTACCTCGCGCGCCGCGGCGCCGAACTCGTCGTCGTCCCGACCGCCTGGGCCGAGGAAACCTATCGTCCGTCGCATGGCCTCCAACCGTACAATCACCTGGCGATCGCCTCGGCCTTTGCCGGCGGCATCTTCGTCGCGGTCGTGAATCGAACGGGCGTCGAGCGAGCCGCGCGCTTCCCGGGACAATCGAGCCTGACGAATCCGTTCGGCCAGCTCGAGAGCCTCGATGGGGAGGAGGCCGTGGCGGTGAAGTCGGTTGACTTTTCTCAACTCAAAGTCGCCAAACGTCCGAACGCGTTCAACGACCTAGACCACGATTCCAAGCTCGAGATCCTCCCGCCTCGGATGCGAACGAAGATCCGCGACCGTTCCCAGCCGCGAACGAGACGGAGGAAAGCGTCTTGACGAGTCCTCGCGAGAACCCTTAAATATGGCACTCCCCTAGACGCGCCTTCGATGGCCGAGAAGAAGTCCCGCGCCGCCGCCCGGAAGATCAAGGACAAGTGGAAGGCGAAGGTGTGGTACAACCTCCTCGCGCCGGAGATGTTCAACAAGCAGGCCCTCGGCGAGACGCCGACGGACGAGCCGGGCAAGCTCGTCGGTCGGATCACGGAGGTCACGGTGCAGGACCTGACCGGCGACTTCAGCAAGATGCACATCAAGCTCGCGTTCCGCGTGAACCACGTGCAGGGCCAGGACGCCCTCACGCAGTTCGTCGGTCACGACATGACGTCGGACTACATCCGGCGGCTCACCCGTCGCAAGCGGACGCGGACCGATCTGACCGTTGATGTCGTGACGAAGGACGGATGGAACGTCCGCGTGAAGCCGATGGCGATCACGGACCGGCGGATTCAGACCGCGAAGCAGCGCGTCATCCGGACGATCATGACGAAGACGGTGACCGACGTCGCGGCAAAGCAGTCGATCGGGGAATTCGTGAAGGGGATCATCAGCGGCGATCTCGCGAAGACGATCGCACTGGCCTGCAAGCCGATCCATCCCGTGTCGCGCGTGGAAGTCCGCAAGTCCGAGGTCTGGGCGGTGGGCGAGATCGCGCCGTCGAGCGAGGCGCCCGCGGTCGCGGCGCCGGCCGCGGAGGCCCCGGTCGCCCCGGAACCTGCGGCCGAGCCGGAGCCCGCGCCGGAGCCGGAGAAACCGGAACCAGCCCCCGAGGAGCTCGCGCCGGAAGAGCTCCCGCCAGAAGACGACGAAGACTTCTGACGTCCTCGTCCAGTTGGTCCAGAGATACGCCAGGCGACTCCCCGGTCACGGAGGCGCAGGTCGATCGCCTGGTCGACTTCCATCCGCATGCTCCGTATCCGAAACCGATGCGCCTTGGTTCTCTGGCGACGCTTCCTTCGGTACGGGACGGCGCGGCCTCTTTCGTGCGACCCACAGCAGGAGGACGATGACTCCAAGGATCACCGGGAACACGACGAAGACGGTGAGGTCTGGCGGAGGCGCGAGCAGCGTGAAGTTGTACGTGACGTTCACGAACTTGGTGCTCGGGTTGGACCACAGGACCATGTAGGTGTCCGCCGCCGGCACGGTCCAACTGTCATCGTCTCGGACCGCGAGGGGGATGCTGTAATACTCGGTGTAGTTGTTCGGTCCGGAGTGGGAGTGGATTTCAAAGTGGATGGCGGGACCGTCTCCCGCATTCGCGGACCAAGAGAAGCGCAACGTGTCGCCCGGCCCCGGCGGGATGCCGAGGTTCGTGATGTTCGCGTGATACGCGGATCCGGTCTGGTTCGCGACCGGGGCCAGCTCGATCACGCCGTTCTGAGTGATCGGCGGGCTCCCCGCCGCGTGCGCGCTCGCGGCGGGCGTCGCCAGGAGCAGTAGGAGCCCGACTACGATGGCGAGGAGCGCTGACCGCACCTATCCACCGGCCTTGATCGTGACGTAGAAGGTCACGCGCAGATCGAAGCTGTCGAGACGACGGAAGTTCAGGTCGATTTTCCAGACACCGGGACTCGAGAGTGCGGTCGTCGTGATCGAGAAGTGATTGCTGGGATTCCCGTGAGGCCCGGAGAGGTTCTCCTTTACGGGAGGCCGCGGCGGGTCCGTGAGCGTGAACTGGGCGGTGCCGTTCCTTGCGAGGTAGAATGGCGTGCCGTTCGAGGCGTAGTTCAGGAGGAGCGTCAGCGTGTACGCGCCGACGGTCGTCGGGGGCGGATAGACTTCGGAGTGAACCTTCAGCCCGTCCTTGACGAGATCGAGGGCGAAGAGGTCAGGAGGCCCGCGAGGACGAGCACCAGACTCCCGAGGCTCGTCTCGAACCGCACGTTCCCCACGATCCTTCGGATGGCCTCCGTCGGTCGTTCCGATTCCGCCGTCTTCGGGACGAGGCGATACCGGTTGTAGGCACCGAGCGCGAGCATCGGTGCGAACAGTCCGACCTTCGCGAGGATGACCCATCCGTAGGAACTCGTGACCAACGCGTCTAAGGTCCCGACGAGAAGGACGGCCAGCACGATCCCTCCCGCGAGGACGAGGCCGACCGCGTACGCCGCCATGCGGGAGAACCGACCGAGGACGATCCTCGCGAGGGGCGCGGTTTCCGGCTCCCGGAAGAAGCGACGGATTGACACGATCCCCGCGAGGCCGCCGAACCAGAGGCCGATGCCGCCGAAGTGGGCGGCGTCCGCGGCGATCCCGAGGGCCGTGAGGGCCGGCACCGCGGCGGCGTGGGTGCCGAGGCTGCCTGCGACGACTGCGGCGAGGGCGGCGAAGATGGCGGCTTGGATCGTCCACGCGGTTTTCTCCGGATTGCCTCCGCGCGATACGGCGAAGGCCCGGGAGAGGAAGGCGAACAGGCCGATTCCGAGGGCGAGTCGGACCGCCACGGATTGGACGTACGAGGAAGCCGCGAGGGCCTGCGCCGCGGAGTTCCCCTCGAGTCCGGTCGCCAGGGCGAAAAGGCCCGCCATGGAGACGATGAACGCGAAGGAGGCGATCCGGCCGACGTTCAAGAGGACGGGGAAGGCGACGCCATAGGCCCGAGACGCGCGGGCGTCCGGGTCTTTTCCCGCGGGGATCCACATGAAGTTCGCCATGATCCCCACGCCGAAGGCGATCGCGAGGCCGAGGAACCCGATCGACCGCAGGGCGACTTCCAAAGGCGAAACCGGAGACCCGCCGCTCACCGGTGGCGGCAGCGTGCCGCAGGCCGTCCCGTTCGCATCTTGGACGCAGTACGAGAAGGATCCGGCGGTGAAGTGCCCGTCGACCGCGGAGGTCGCGGTCCAGGTGGCCGTGTAGATTCCCGGTCCGCCCGCCGTCAACGATTCGCTCAAGGTGCGACCGTCCGACGAATCCGTCACCGGAGGGACATCGAACCGGGAGCCCGCCGCGTTCGTCACCCGGATCGTCCCCGTGCCGGATTGGACCGCTTCTGAGAGCGTGATGGTGACTTGGGTCGGCGCGGTCGGCAGGATCGCGCTCGCCGCGGGCGTGGAACTCACATATTGGGCGTGGGCCGCCGCGAATCCGCTGGCGAAGAAGAGTCCCACGAAAACCGCAAGGGCGGCCAAGGACGGAGCGCGGTGGGTCATGAGGTCTTCCGGCTCTTCCGCGTCAGTCCCCACGCGACGATGATCCCAATCCCGCCCACGGCGAGGCCCGTGACCGCGATGATCGACGCGATGGCCAAGCTCGCGTTCGCGGCCGCGATGAGGGCCTCGAGGTCGCTGGGCGTCGGATCCGTCACGGGGAACTCGAGGTCGGAGGCGGGGATCACCTGGTCCAGATCGACCTTGATGTCGACCGCGGTGCTCCCGAGGGTCCCCATCACCCGGACGCTATAGATCCCCTCGCGGGTCGGGATCACGTCGAAGGTGTACCATCCGTCCCGACCGAACTGGGGTTCCAGGGCCTTCGCGACCGAGGCGGGGCCGATCGACAAGGTCGCGGTCAGGTTCGACGCGACGCCCACGACCCAGGAGGTGGTGCCGTTCGGATCATGATGCTCGATCCCGAGATCCAGGCTGTTCTTCGCGCCCGCGACGGCAGGTTCCTCGCTCCATCCCACGATGAACTCGTACTCGCCGACCGTCACGTGCTCGTGAGCCGCGACGGGGCGTGCCACGAGGGGAAGTCCCGCCACCAGCCCGATGGCGAGGGCGAGGGTCCAAATCCGCATCCATCGATTCATGATTTCCGATGCCGTGCACACGGTCATCGGCCATTTCTCTTTTGGCACAAATCAAAAAGGAAGGGGAGCCGCCAGCCTGCCACCGGCGGCCCGTTCGGTCCCTGCCCTAGGGCGTCGAGCCGGGCTGGGTGTGTTTCTCGATGAGGAGATACACGTTGTCCATCGTGCCGTCTTGGTTGACGTCCTCGGCGTGGTATTCGACCGCGATCCACTCGTGGGTGTCCGGCGTCCCGTCCTGGTTCGGATCGGTCATCCGCTCGGCACGGAACGAGAGGTCGATCTTCTCAACGACGCCGTTCGAGTCGGCATCGGTCGCGGTCGCGTCGAGCCGCAGGTAGGCGGTCTCCTCGGGCACGCCGTTCTGGTCCTCGTCGAGGACCTCGGAACCGCGGGCCGTGACCGTCATGATCTCCGGGTGGCCGTCGTCGTTCGCGTCGGTCGCCTGGGCGTAGGCGACGAAGGCGGCCGTGTACTCCGGCACGCCGTCGTGGTTCGCGTCGCGGACCGCGCTCGCGCGGATCGTGACGTTCGTCGATTCGAACGCACCGTTCGAGTTCGCGTCGATCGCGAGCACGTCGATCGTCGCGCCGCGGGTCTCATCGACGAGGCCGTCGCTGTTGAAGTCCCGCTCCTCCGTCGCGACGAGGTGCAGCTCGACGCGGTCCGGGTGGTTGTCCTCGATCGTGTTCAGGACGACGCCGTCCAGGGTCGCGTAGGAGTGGTCCTCGGGGAACCCGTCGCTGTTCGCGTCGACGGAGGCCTCCGCGCGGATCGTCAGGGTGGCCTTCTCGAAGATCCCGTTCGAGTTGTCGTCGACGGCCTCGAAGGTCCCGTCGAGGCTCGCGCGGTATTCGGCGTAACCGTCCTGGTTCATGTCCCGGACGACTGCCCCGGTCAGGGTGATGCGGGCGAGTTCCGGATGCCCGTCGTCGTTGGAGTCCGTCGCGAGGGCCGTGATCTCCAGGGCCTTGCGGACCTCGAGGACGCCGTCCGAGGTCGGGTCGGCGCGGCCGTACAGGTAGATGCGGCCTTCGACCCGCTCGGGGAATCCGTTGGAGTTCGCGTCCGTCATCGCAAAGGAGACCTCGATCCCGCGGGCGAGCTCATCGACGCCGTCGCCGTTGCCGTCGAGGGCCTCGTACGCGGTCAGGTTCAGCTGCGCGGACTCGTTGTGGCCGTCGTTGTTCGCGTCGCGGGTGCTCGCGGAGAGGTCGATTGCGGCGCGGTACTCCTTCGTCCCGTTGTCGCCGAGGTCGTACGTCTGATAGAGGTGCAGCTCGAGGTCGGCGGAATCCGGCGTCCCGTCGCTCGCGGTGTCGGTCATGCAAAGTTCTCCGGTCACCGTCCGGACGAACTCCGGGTTCCCGCTCTCGTTGCGGTCGAACCGCTGTTCGCCGGCGAAGGTCGCCATGACGGACTCCGGCCTCTTGTCGCCGTTCGCGTCCTTGACGCTCAGGATCCAGAGGCCCTGGGCCGCGTACTCCCGGATGCCGTTCTCGTTCGGGTCGGCGAAGGCCTCGATGCCCTGGCGGCCCTCGAGGGCGTTGAACTTCCCGTCGGAGTCGTTGTCCCAGACCTCGAAGTCCCGCGCGATCGTCATCCCGGCCTCCGGGATGCCGTTCTTGTTCGCGTCGACGACGCAGGTCCCGAGCATCCGTCCGCGGACGTATTCGGGGTGGCCGTCGTGGTTCGCGTCCGTCGCGGTGAATTCCTGCTTCCAGGTGCAGTTCGCATCGTCGCCGGAAGGCATCACGAAGTGGGCGACATCGGGGGCGCCGCGGACCTGGTCCGCGTCATGGGGGAGGACGCCGAGGCCGAAGGAGTCGAGGGAATCGTTTGCGAGATCGCCGCGGGTCTCATTCAGTTCCCGCAGCGCGGGGACGTCCGCCCGGACCGGGTCCGGGTTTCGGTCCGAAGAAGGCGCCGGGGCCGCCGTCGAATTCGATGGAGCGTCCGAGGGACTCCGCGCGACATCCGCCTGGGGCGGCGCAGGGGTCGGGCCCGGGGCGCTCGACGCGGTCAGGACGCCGCGCGAGGCGGTCGCGTCCTGCGCGCTCAGCGGGCTCAAGGCGGCGCCTCGATTCGAGGGCGTGTAGCCCAGGAGGCGCAGATACGTTCCGTCGCGGAGGAGGCCGCCGCCCACTTGCGTGAGGACGACGGTGCTCACCGCGACCATTCCGAGCACAATCGCGAGCCCCAGGTACAGGGCCCGTGGCGGGCGTTTCGAGACGCAGTAGGCTTCCATCGGGATCGCACCTTTTGAGAGTGTACGCGGGCCGCAGGGCATAGGGAGACCCGCAAGACTCTTCCCGATGGTTTTATACGAGAGCGACAGAACCGACCGTGAGAATCAAGAGGTCGCGGCGACCGGGATTTCACTCGCGGCCAAGGACCCGTGCCGTTTCAAGGGACACCCGGCCGCCTCGCAGGCACAGCCCCTTCTGGGTGGCTTCCCTTCTTTGAGGCACTGCGAAGGGACGACTGTGCATTCGGACTCGTTCGCTTCGACCTCCGGTGGTTGGTCTTCCCAAACCATGCGGACGCAGCCAAGCTTCGCAGGCAGAATGGCGTTCCGCGACCGTACTGATGGAGATGCGGAAGGACCGTGTCAAGGGGACGCCTTGGATGGCGTCCGTGGGACAAGATCATCCAAGTCTTCCCCTTTGAGCGCGGACAGTTCGTTATCCGGGACGCCGAGTCGTATCCGCCTCTCAGCGACGCCCCCGTTCCCGAGCGCTCGAAACCGATACCGGGTCGGACGTCCCGCTGACGTGGTTCGGGTTACCTCCGCCACGCCGTTCTGAACGAGGTAGTCGATCATGAAACGTCGGCTCTCATTCGGCCACTCTGGGAACCGGCCATGCGCCAGCTTGGCCAGCTCGAGAGTCGAGAGCTCCCGCCCCGCGAGGTCTCGCCCGAATTCGTAGGCGTCGTACGCGTCATAGGGTTGGAAGGGCGAAGACCGGTTCGGCGCGGACGGGGCCACGGCTCCGTCGAATGAGACATCCACGTCGTCGATTTTCTGCCGGAGTTCTGCGAATTCTCTTACCAGCGGATCCCGACTCAGGACTTCGATTTCTGCCATCCACGCCTTCAGCTGAGACCGGACGACCGATTCGGAATCGTCCCGGAAATCAAGGTTCATCTCCCATCCTCGGAATCACCAACATTACATAGTATATATATAATATTGTGTGACTAATATCCAATCAGCACTATTGCCTATCGTCCAAAACTGCCCGACAAAGATCTCGC
>Ga0209056_10005626_pt1 | contig 13022 bp, 3 predicted proteins | sample GraSoiAngelo_114_FD_185876 | JGI IMG/M metagenome (GOLD analysis project Ga0209056, IMG submission 185876) | Grasslands soil microbial communities from the Angelo Coastal Reserve, California, USA - 14_0903_13_40cm (SPAdes) (version 2) | ecosystem: Environmental > Terrestrial > Soil > Grasslands ... | reverse complement strand
GAAGGGTATCTGCGCACGGTGGCGGACTTGAGCTGGACCATCGCCGGCACCGGCGACTTCGACGGCGATGGGCGGGCGGATATTTTGTGGCGCAACGTCTCTACTGGCGAGAACTATATCTATCTCGTGAACGGAACCACCATAAGTGGGGAGGGATACATCCGCACGGTGGCCGACCAGAACTGGCAGGTGGCAGGAGTCGGCGACTTCGATGGCGACGGCAAGGACGACATCCTATGGAGGAACAGCGCCACCGGAGAGAACTACGTTTATCCGATGAGCGGGCTCACGATCAAGCCGACCGAGGGGTACCTGCGCAACGTGGCTGATCAGAACTGGCAAGTGGCAGGCATCGGCGACTTCGACGGCGATGGCAAGGCCGACGTCCTGTGGAGGCACGCAGCCTCAGGCCAGAACTACATCTACTTCATGGATGGCATCACCATCAAGCCGAGCGAAGGCTTTATTCGCGCGGTCCCAGACCTGAATTGGCAAGTGAAGGGCGTAGGCGACTTCGACGGCGATGGCAAGGCCGATATCGTGTGGCGGAACAGCGCGAGCGGCCAGAACTACCTCTACCCGATGAACGGAACGACGATCAAGCCGACCGAGGGTTACCTGAGAACTGTCGCCGATCTCGACTGGCAGATCGTTGCGGTGGGCGACTATGACGGCGACGGCAAGAGCGACCTGCTATGGCGCAACGCATCAACCGGCCAGAACTACCTCTACCCGATGGACGGCACGACGATCAAGCCCGGTGAAGGCTACCTGAGAACTGTGCCGGTGGGAGGCTGGACGGTACAAAAGTAGCCGGCGTCCCGCTAAACTAGCCGCATCAAGAAAAGCATCGGCCCGGGGGAGAGCCGAATGCCAGCAAAATCGCTTACGAGGGGATTAGCACTGTGTTTGCTTCTGCTCTGCCCGCTATTCGCGCAGGCGCAGCGCGCAGCCCTGGACGTCCCGACCGACCGGCTGATCGTCAAATGGCGCAAGGGCACGGCGGGGCATGCGCAGATCCTCGCCGCGCCTGACCGGCGCATCAGCCAGGCGCATCTCGAGGCGCTTGCGCGGCGGACCGGTGTTCGGCTCGCGCCGTACCGCGCGATGTCTGACGATGCCCAGGTCCTGAAGCTCGACGGCCGGCGCAGCGTCGGCGAGGTGCGGGCGATCGCAGCGAGGCTCGCTTCGCACCCGGACATCGAGTACGCGGTGCCCGACCAGAAGCGCTTCCCGTCGGCGGCGCCCAACGATCCGTATTTCGCCGGCAAGCTCCAGTCGAATCTCACCACGCTCAACGTGCCGCTCGCGTGGGACATCACGACCGGCAGTCCGCTGCTGGTGGTGGCGGTGCTCGACACCGGCATCCTGCCGCATCCTGACCTCGCCGGCCGGGCGCTAGCCGGCTATGACTTCGTGTCGGACGCCTACCACGCGAACGACGGTGCGGGCCGCGACGCGAGCGCGGTCGATCCCGGCGACTGGGTGAGCTGGGCCGACGTCGACGATCCCAGTTCCCCCTTCGATTCGGCCTGCCTTTACGGCGGGATCTACGAGACTCCCTCGAGCTGGCACGGCACGCACATCGCCGGGATCATCGGCGCGGCGGGCAACAACGGCACCGGCATCGCCGGCATCAACTGGAATTCGAAGATCCTGCCGGTGCGCGTGCTGGGCAAATGCGGCGGCTACGACTCGGACATCATCGACGGCATGCGCTGGGCGGCGGGCATTTCTGTCCCCGGCGCCCCGTCGAATCCGACTCCGGCCAGGGTGCTCAACATGAGCCTTGGCGGGCCGGGAAGCTGCAATGCCGCCTGGCAGTCGGCGATCGACCAGGTCAGCGGCCTGGGCAAGGTGATCGTCGTCGCCGCCGGAAACGAGGGCGTGAACTTCAACACCGTCACGCCGGCGAGCTGCCAGGGGGTGATCACGGTGGCGGCGCACGACCCGCAGAACAACCGCTCCTTCTACAGCAACTTCGGCAGCGCCGCGGCGACGCAGCTCTTCGCGGCGCCAGGGGACAACATCTACTCGACCTCGGACGGCGGCGCGCGCACCGCGTTGAACGACGCCCTGATCTACAACGAGTACGGCACGAGCGGCGCCACGGCGCACGTGTCGGGCATCGTTTCGCTCATGCTGTCGGCCAACTCCGCGCTCACGCCGGCGCAGGTGCGGCAGATTCTTCGCGACTCGTCGACTTCGCTCGGCGATTGGGCGGGCTCCGGCAAGCCCGACGCGCTGCAGGCGGTCGGCAACGCGCTTGCCTTCCGCGGCGCCGGCGTCGTACCGGTTTCGCTCACGATCAACGGCCCGGGCTCGGTGTTCGAGGATGTCACGGCGAGCTACACCGCCACCGTGACCTGGAGCGATTCCAGCACTTCGCAGGTTTATCCGCGCTGGAGCCTGGCCGCAGCTTTCGCGCCGCAGGCCACGATGGGCAACGCCGGGACGCTGCCCGCGTTCTCCGTCAATTCCGACCAGAGCGCCACCGTCCAGGCGAGCTTCACCGCCAACGGCGTTACCGTCACCGCGAGCAAGGCGGTCAATGTCCTCGACAATTACGTGACCTCGCTCGCCGTTTCGGGCCCGGCCACGGTATACCTCAGCAACCCCTCGCCCGCGGTGTTCTCGGCGAGCGCGACCTGGCGCGACCTTCGCGTCACCGGCGCCGACGTCGCCTGGAGCGCGACCTCGGGCTCGATTTCGGCGGGCGGGCTGTTCTTTCCTTCGGGCCTGGGCGCGGTGACTGTCACCGCCACCGAGGGCACGGTGACAGCCAGCGCCAATGCGACGGTGGTGAGCGGGGCGCCCGGGTCGGGATCGTTCTCGCTGACATGCGCGTCGGAAAACGTTGCCGGGCTGACGCTCGACCAGCTGCGCTTCCTCGATGTCGGCTCGAGCAGCGACATCGTTCCGCTGTGCGACGGCAAGCTGCTGGTCGCCGACCGCCTCGCGCATCGCATCGACGTCATCGACGCGCCGGCCGGAGCGATCATCAGGAGCTGGAGCCTTTCCGCGGCGCCGAGCCGCATGGAGCTCGCCGCAGGCTCGTCCAAGCTGTTCGTCACCTTCTTCGGCAGCGGCACCGGAATGGCGAGCATCGACCTCGCCGCCCCCGACAACGCGCCGCAATACATTTCCGTGCCGGACTACACGGCGCAGCTCATCAGCGGCGACGACGGCCAGATCTGGGTGCTCCATTCGCCGTCTGACTTTTTCGTGACTAACGTCAGCCTTTCCCGGTACCGGGTTTCGGACGGCGCGCTCCTGCAGACGCATTCATTGCCGAGAGCCGCGAACTTCATGCAGTATTCAAAATCGCGGCGCATCCTCATCACCACGCTTGCGCTAAGCGGAGGCGCGCGTGTCAGCTATGACGTTGCCCCTGATACCTTCGCGCTTACCGAGCGCGAAAACCTGACGGATGCCGGCGGTCTCCTGAAGGCGCTCTCGCCCGACGGCACGCGGCTGCTCCTGAACGGCAAGGACCTCGACGTGCAGGCGCTGACCTCGAACCGCGGCACCTGGGCCGGCGCGGGCGCGGGCGGCTTCAGCCCGGATGGCAAGCAGCTCGCTGCGAACAAGATCGACACGTACAACAACGATCTCGTCATCTACAGCACGGAGCGCCACGTCGCGCTCAAGACCTTCCCGAAGCCCGACAACTGCGCCTATTGGGGCTACCAGGCGACGCGCTTCTCGCCGACCGGCGCCTTCGTGTTCGGGTACGAGGTGTGCGGGCCTTCCAGCGAGTATGGGCGCCTCTTCTGGGTGCCGATCTCGGCAGAGCCGACGCCCGACGCGATCGCCTTCGACTCGCAGACCGGCGTCGCCCCGGGTGCGTTCGTCAACTCCAACGGCGTGACGCTGGGCGGTTTCACCGGCGCGGCGAGGATCAGCGTGAGCGGTGGCCAGTACAGCATCAATGGCGCCGCCTTCACTTCGGCTGCCGGAACGGTGTCAGCCGGACAGAGCGTCGCGGTGCGGGCCCAGGCCCCGAGCGGCTCCTACGCGACCGCCGCTGCGACGCTCAGCGTGGGCGCGATCCAGGCTTCGTTCCTCGTCACGACCGGCTCGCCATTACCGGCGCAATGGTGGAACCCCTCGTGCGGCGCCGAGGCCGACCTCGGCAGCCAGGCGGTGTCCTTCGCCGACATCGATCCGGCGTGGGACATGATCGCGCTGTGCGACGGGCGGCTGCTCGCCGGCAACCGCAAGCAGAACCGGGTCGAGCTCTACGACGTGCGAGCGGGATCCGCCGTCCGGACGTGGCTTCTCGATGCAGCGCCCGAGATCCTGCGGCTGGTTCCGGGCAGCTCGACGCTGCTCGTCGTGACCAACGCTTCGAGCGTCGCGCGCATCGACCTTGCATCCGGCCAGATCGGCTACGTCGATGCAGGCGGCCGCCCGTTCGACGTGGCGCCCGGGGAGCCGGGAGAGATGATCGTCGTGAAGCAGGCGTTCCCCAGCCTGAACACGATCGAGGGAGACACGATGGTGGTTCACGACATCGCAAGCGGCGCGTTGCTTGCAACCAACTTCCTCGGCGCCTCGGTGCGCGCCAGCCTCGTGCGCTATGACGCGGCCGGCAAGCACGTCTTCACCGGCGACAGCTACCACTCGCCCGCGCAGCTTACGCGATTCAACTACATGCCGGCCACGCACGCGATCAGTCTCGACCAGAATTCGCTGGACGCCGGCGACTACGCCCATGACCTCGTCCTGTCGCCTGACCGCGCGCGGATCGCGTACCCGGTCGAGGGCGGCATACCCGATGTGCTCGAGCTGAGTCCGCAGAGCCTCGCGCAGAACGGGCGCTGGGCATCGGGCCCGTTCCCGCGCGCCGCCGATTTCAGGTCCGACGGCGCCAAGCTGCTGATCGGCAGCGAAGTCAACCTTACCTACCGCAACGGGATCCAGCTGTTCGACGCCGCCACGCACCAGCTCGAGCGTTCCTGGCTGCTGCAGCACTGCGAGGCGGCGCAGGCGAAGATGCGGCGCGTGCGCCTGTCGCCCTCGGGCAGCTATGCCTTCGCGCTCGAGACCTGCGGCAGCTTCGAAGGCGACAGCGCCCGGCTCTTCTGGGTGCCGACCGGCGCGGCGAGCACGATGCCGCAGCCGAACCCGGTGGCCTTCGTTTCGAAGACCGCTGCGCCGCTCAACACCGACATCGTTTCCAACGAAATCCTCATCACGGGTCTCGCCGGATTGAGCGTGCCGATCAGCGTGACGGGCGGAGCCTATCAGATCGGCGGGCCACCCTTCACGGCGTTCAACGGATTCGTGAGGGACGGCGACCGCGTCCGCGTGAAGCAGACTTCCTGGTTCGCAAACGGCGTGACCACCACGACGACGCTGAACGTCGGCGGCGAGCTGCTGGCCTTCAACGTCACCACCGGCACCGCGGGAACTGATACCGCGCCGGACCCCTTCCGCCTCTACACCTTGAAGGCGAGGCCGCTCGACACCGAGTTCACTTCGAACACCATCTTCGTGACCGGCATCGATGCGCCGACGCCGATCAGCGTCATCGGCGGCCGCTACAGCGTCAACGGCGGCGCGTACACGGCTGCCTCCGGCACCGTGGTGAACGGCGACACCGTCACGGTAAAGATGACGAGCGCCAATTCGACGAATACGACGAGCGCCGCGATCCTGACTATCGGGAACTTCTCGACGAACATGGCCGTGACGACCGGCAGCGTCGACACGACCCCCGACAACTTCGCGTTCGCGCCGCGCTTCCGCATCCCGCGGAGCACGTGGATCGAGTCGGCTTCGGTGACCATCACGGGACTCGGCGGGTCCGCTGCGGTGAGCATCACGGGAGGCGAGTACCGCATCGGCGCGGGCCCCTTCAGCTCCGCGTCCGGCGCGGTGAATTCCGGACAAGCGGTCACCGTCAGAGTGATGAGCGATGCCAACCCGGGCGCGAGCACCAGCGCGACGCTGTCGATCGGTCCGCGCAGCGCGCCGTTTACCGTGACCACAGGCGCGGCGCGCGCGGATCTCGCCGCCGACGGCCGCTCGGACGTCTTGTGGCGCAACGCCTCGACCGGCGAGAACTACGTCTACCCGATGAACGGCACGACGATCATGGCGGGCGAAGGGTATCTGCGCACGGTGGCGGACTTGAGCTGGACCATCGCCGGCACCGGCGACTTCGACGGCGATGGGCGGGCGGATATTTTGTGGCGCAACGTCTCTACTGGCGAGAACTATATCTATCTCATGAACGGAACCACCATAAGTGGGGAGGGATACATCCGCACGGTGGCCGACCAGAACTGGCAGGTGGCAGGAGTCGGCGACTTCGACGGCGACGGCAAGGACGACATCCTGTGGAGGAACGCGGTTACCGGAGAGAACTACCTCTATCCGATGAGCGGGCTCACGATCAAGCCGGGCGAGGGTTATCTGCGCACCGTGGCGGATCTCGACTGGAAAGTGGTTGGCGTTGGGGACTTCGATGGCGACGGCAAGGCTGACGTCCTGTGGAGAAACAACTCAAGCGGCCAGAACTACATCTACTTGATGAATGGGACCGCGATCCTCACGGAGGGGTATCTGCGCACCGTGGTGGATCTCGCCTGGCAGGTGAAAGGCGTGGGCGACTTCGACGGCGACGGCAAAGCGGACATCGTGTGGCGGAACAGCGCAAGCGGCCAGAACTATCTCTACCCGATGAACGGAACGACGATCAAGCCGACGGAAGGATATCTGCGCACGGTGGCTGACCCGGACTGGCAGATCGTGGCGGTGGGGGACTACGACGGCGATGGCAAGGGCGACCTGCTATGGCGCAACGCATCAACCGGCCAGAACTACCTCTACCCGATGGACGGCACCAGTATCAAGCCAACCGAGGGATATCTGAGGACCGTACCACCGGGCAATTGGGCAGTAGTGGTCAAGTAGAAGTTACAATACAGACGGCTTGACACACATAGTCGTGTTTGAAGGGTTCGCCTCGTGATGCGCAGCGCTGCGGTCATCCTGGTCTGCTTGTCCGCCACGGAAGCCGCAGCGTTCTCATCCGCACCGTATTTTCCGCTTATCGACGGCGCAAGCTGGACTTACGTAGCGCCCGATGGCGTCACGACGGAAACACGGACGGTCTCCGGGACGACCACATTCAATGGCGCCCAAGTCAAGGTGCTCCGTGACCAGACCGGGTCCGAAAGGTACTACACCAATGACGCCTCGGGCTTGCGCTCTCATGGCGCGTTGTTCACTGATCCTGTCTATGGGGACGAGACCGACTTCAGCAACCCGCCTTTCATACTTCTGAGCCGCGAAGCAACTATCGGCGCCTCGGTGTTCAGTTCGGGCACCACGATCGCCGTTTTGCAAAGCGCCGCGCTGCTCTTCAATTACTTCTCGACAGCTACGCCGGTGGCCATCGAACCCGTTATCGTGGCGGCAGGCAGCTTCGCCAACGCAGTCCACGTCCGGGTGGTGGTCAGCTATTCGGGCACGCGCGATGGCCGCCAGGTCGCCTTCACCAATACGTGGGACGTCTGGCTGGTGCCCGGCGTGGGCAGCGTGCGCGAGCTGTTCAACGAGTCGACGAGCGTACGGACGACGATCTGGGAATTGCAGTCCTACAACGTTCCGGATCTGATTCCGGACGCATTTACGCTGCCATCGAAAACCGTTCAGGTCGCGGGCGTCGCTGTCGTCTCGGACCCGATCACCGTGAGCGGCGTTGCCGCACCGACACCGCTCTCCATTCTCGGCGGCGAGTATCAAGTCAACGGCGGCGCGTTCCGGACCGATCCCGTATCCGTGGTGAACGGCGACCAGGTAGCAGTGCGCGTAACCTCGCCGCAGCCCGGTTTCTCGGCCAGCGCTACGCTCGACATAGGCAGCGTGGTGGCTACGTTCACGGTCGTTACGGCAATGGACACAACCCCAGCCCCGTTCGCCTTTGCCCCCATGATCGGCGCGCCTCTGGGCGTCCAGCTTGCTTCCGACCCGATCACAGTGAGCGGCCTGAATACGCCGGCGCCGATTTCCATCGTCGGCGGCGAATACGCAGTCGGAGGCCAGGCGTTCACCAGTGTGCCGGGGACCGTGTGCAACGGCTGTTCGGTGGAGGTACGCGTGGCAACGGCGGCGAGCTACGGTACGACCACATCGGCGACGCTCACCATCGGTGGGGTCAGCGCCGCGTTCACAGTGACTACGCTCGTTCCCTCGGACGGCCCGTTCTGGGAGCTGTTCTACGTCAGCCAGCCCGGCGACTATATCGGTGCGGGACGCACACGCCTGATCCACTTCGGTCCCGGGCATCCCGATACGCTCTGGAATACCCCCGGCACTTTTGATAACGGCATCAGCGTCGCACTGCGGGCGTTGGACCTCGCGTGGTGGTGGACCCTCAGCCTCGACGCGCCAGGCACTGGCGCGGCGCTTAGACCTGGTCGCTACGAAAATGCAACGCGGTGGCCTTTCAATGGGGACCGGCCCGGACTGGACTTTTCCGGCAGCGGCCGTGGCTGCAACATCCTGGCCGGCAGCTTCGACATTCTCGACCTCGGGTTTGAGGCAGACGGGCAGCTACAGCGCCTTGCCGTCAATTTCGAGCAGCGCTGCGAGAGTAGCTCGGCGACCTTGGTCGGCGAGCTGCGCTTTAACTCGACCGTGCCACTGGGGAGCAGCATCATCCGGCGAACCGTGGCCGACCTCAACGGCGACGGCCGTTCGGACATTCTGTGGAGAAATGCCTCCACTGGCGAGAACTACCTTTACCCGCTGCAAGGCACGGCGGTGCTGACAGCAGAGGGCTATGTGCGCACCCTGGCGGACCTGAATTGGATCGTGGCGGGGATCGGCGATTTCGACGGCGATGGCAGGGGCGACATCCTGTGGCGGAACACCAGCACGGGACAGAACTACATCTACTTCATGAACGGCACCGCGATCAAATCGAACGAAGGCCCCATTCGCACCGTGGCGGATCAGAACTGGCAGGTGGCAGGCATCGGCGACTTTGACGGCGACGGCAAGGACGACATCCTGTGGCGCAACGCGAGTACCGGTGAGAACTACGTGTATCTGATGTCCGGTCTCTCCCTCAAGCCGGGCGAAGGCTACATCAGGACGGTTGCCGATCTCAACTGGAAGGTGGCCGGCATCGGAGACTTCGATGGCGACGGCAAGGCCGACATCCTATGGCGCAACAGCAGCACAGGGCAGAACTACGTCTATCCGATGGATGGCCCTACGATCAAGGCGAGCGAAGGGTACCTGCGCACGGTAGACGACACGCGCTGGGAAGTGAAGGGCGTGGGCGACTTCGACGGCGACGGCAAGGCCGACATCGTGTGGCGGAACAGCTCGAGCGGCCAGAACTATCTCTATCCGATGGACGGCACGACGATTAAGGCAACCGAAGGTTATCTGCGCACGCTGTCCGATCTCGCCTGGCAAATCGCCGCGGTGGGGGACTACGACGGCGACGGCAAAAGCGACCTGCTGTGGCGCAACTCCTCCACCGGGCAGAACTACCTGTATCCGATGGACGGAACCACCGTCAAGCCAAACGAAGGCTATCTGAGGACGGTCCCGCCGGGGAACTGGACGTTAGTTCCCCGCTAGCAAGGTAGATAAATCTTCGGCGGTAAGGTAGCGTTTCCAATAAAGCAAAGCATGAAAGCAGCAGCCCGCCTTTTCGTGCTGGTTCTCGCTTGCGGGATCGGAACGCCTGCATGGTCCATTCCGACGGACACCTATGTCGGGACGTCTCCCGGAACTCATCGGGCCTATGCCATCAGCGGGAATCTGGGGAACGTTTTCATCTACGGCTACCTTGGGGCGCGAGCGAACAGCGAATACACGATGCGCCATGTCCTTCCCGACCCGGTTGCGGTCGACGGCGAGCCGACCACGGTCGTCAGGGATGCCCCGCAAGGCTACGCGGAGTACTGGCAGTTCGGCGGCGGCGCGCGGCTGTCTCGAATCGACGAAGGCGACTATGACGATCAATACACAATCGGGGCGTTCAATCGGCAAAACGCCTATACGCCGGTCATCCCGGTTCTGCCGCAGGACGCTGTTGTCGGGTCGGTCCTTAGCGCAAGCGGCATCGTGGTGCGAACCTACAACAGCGTCGTGTTACCCCAGACCTTGCAGTTCGAGAGCAGCTCGCGGGTCATCGCATTCGAGATGGTTCAGCTCGACGGCCTCAGCCGGCAGGCGTTCCGCGTGGAGACCGCGATTCACCACTGGGGCCAGTTGTTCAACACGCCGAACGTCGATTACACCGTCACAATCACGAACCTGTTCGTCGATGGCATCGGCCTGATTCCAGTCCGCACCGTGCTGGGGTCGCCAGGAAGCCCGGCTAATACGATAGTCAGCTACGCCTCTGTTACGCTGGCGAGCTTCACGACCGATCCCGTGGCATTTGCGCCGCGGACGGGAATCCCGCCCGGGGTGGCGATAGATTTCGCCGGACGCAGTCCTTTTCCGACGGGCGTCGCTGCCGAGGTAAGCGTAAGCAACGGCCAGTTTGCGGGCCAGGAGCATCCGCCTGCGTCCTTCAGCATTCTCCAGGGCATCTATGTCGTGCGGACGCGGGCACCCACGAGCGCAAACGCGACCAACTGCGGCTCGCTCGTCGTGGGACAGTCGGCAGCCAGCAACTTTTGCGTCACGAGCTGGGACGCGGGAGGTCAGCCGCAATCGGGCGTCGTGGCGTTCAGCGAGTGGGCTGACCTCGCCGGAGGGGGCTGGGCGGACTATTTTTTGACCAGCAGCTTTTCCGCCCGCCGCGGAATCTTACTGTTCAACGGCGTTTGGAATGACAAAGTCTACAACATGACGTTTAACGACCCAGCGGGCGGCTGGGTCAGCTTTCTCATAGCGATGCCGGACAACGATTGGCCGCGCCGTGGCAGGTTCGACGGACTGACGCGGGACCACACGAGCGTGAGCATGGCGGCCCGCGGATGCAATCAGAGCATCTCCGACGTCGTGATTCATGACATCCAGTATGACGCCAGCCGCAACATCACCAGTTTCGCGGCGGACGTCGAGCAGCACTGCGAGTTGCAGGCACAGGCTCTGTTCATCAGCCTTCGCTACAACTCCAGGGTTCCCTTCAACGCTTTCGCTTCGCCAAAGCTGAGCTCGCCGTACCTGCTGCGCAGTGACTTCGACGCCGACTTCAGGTCCGACGTCCTGTGGCGCAATGCTTCGACCGGCGAGAACTACCTCTACCCGATGAACGGCACGCAGATACTCGCAGGCGAGGGGTATCTGCGCACGGTGGCCGATTTGAACTGGAAGATCGCAGGCATCGGCGACTTCGACGGCGACGGCAAGGCCGACATCCTGTGGAGAAACACGAGCACCGGGCAGAACTACATCTACCTCATGAGTGGGACCGCGATCCTGGCGGAGGGGTATCTGCGCACGGTGGCCGATCAAAGCTGGCAGGTGGCAGGCATCGGCGACTTCGATGGCGACGGCAAGGACGATATTCTTTGGAGGAACTCGGTCACCGGCGAGAACTACCTCTATCCGATGGACGGCCTTTCGGTCAAGCCAACCGAGGGCTATCTCAGGAACGTGGCCGACACGAGCTGGCAAATCGTAGGCGTGGGAGACTTCGACGGCGATGGGAAGGCCGATATCCTGTGGAGGAACAGCGTCTCCGGCCAGAACTACCTGTATCCGATGGATGGCAGGTCGATCAAGCCGAGCGAGGGCTATCTGCGCACGGTGGCGGATCTCGCCTGGCAGGTGAAAGGCGTCGGCGACTTCGACGGCGACGGCAAGGCGGACGTCGTCTGGCGAAACAGCGCGAGCGGCGAGAACTATCTCTATCCGATGGATGGGACGACGATCAAGCCGACTGAGGGTTACCTGAGAACTGTCGCCGATCTCGCTTGGCAGATCGCCGCAGTCGGTGACTATGACGGCGACGGCAGGAGCGACCTGCTGTGGCGCAACTCATCGACGGGACAGAATTACCTCTACCCGATGGACGGCACGACGATCAAGCCGAGCGAAGGGTTCCTGAGGACGGTGCCGGTGGGTAATTGGACGGTGGTTGCCAAGTAGCAGACGTGCGCCGCGCTCACGGCGCATAGGGCATGCGGCCAAGAGAAATCGTCACGTCGTCCACGTAATGGATGGCGGGAGTCGGGGTCAGCCTGGAGCCGTAGCCGGTCTGCTCGAGCCACATGATGACGCCGGTTTGCCCCACGTTGGGGTACATCGTCTTGACCAGAGACTGATCGAAGAGGACCTGGCCGTTCATCCAGATCTTGAGCGCTCCGGTGAAGTCGCCGCGCGGCGTGATCATGACTTCGAAGAACACCCATTGTCCGACGGGGACGGGCGTGCTGCTGTTGTATCTCTGCCTGCCGGACTCTCCGGCGTGCGGGCCTTCAGCGGGAGCCGTTTTGTCGGGGCTCCAGACGAGGTCCAGCGTGTTGCCGGTGTTATGAAAAACGAGACTCCAGAAGGGCTCGCCCGCCGAAGCTGATGTGGCTTTCGAGAGAGTTCCGAAAATAATGAACGTGTCGTAGATACTGAAGCTGATCGGCGAGGGGTAGTAATCCCACCAGGACCAGTAGAACGTGGTTCCGGTGCGCGCCAGGAAATCGACCTCCGGGTAGCGCTGCATTCTTGTGCCGCCCTCGGTGCCCGTCACCGCCTGCATCATCACGTAGCTGCTGTCCCTGGGCGGAATGCCGACGCTCGCGGCGCTGACCACGGTGGTGTCGGCGCTGCCGCTGTTCACCTTCTCGCTCCACTCGCCGAGGTCGCCCATCTTCATGCCGGCGGACCACAGCAGCAGAGGCAGCGGCGCAAGCGCCGGGTTCGTCGCGGACAAGGAGAGGTAGCTGTCTGCGGTGGATGAGTTCCTCCAGAGAATGTCGGTTTTGCCGTCGCCGTCATAGTCCCCCACCGCCTGGACCTGCCAGTTGAGGTCGGCCACCGTGCGGAGGTAGCCCTCGGTCCCGAGGATCGTGGTGCCGTTCATCGGGTAGAGGTAATTC
>Ga0209056_10005625_pt1 | contig 13026 bp, 12 predicted proteins | sample GraSoiAngelo_114_FD_185876 | JGI IMG/M metagenome (GOLD analysis project Ga0209056, IMG submission 185876) | Grasslands soil microbial communities from the Angelo Coastal Reserve, California, USA - 14_0903_13_40cm (SPAdes) (version 2) | ecosystem: Environmental > Terrestrial > Soil > Grasslands... | reverse complement strand
ACACTAGCTGGCATGGCCGCGTCTGAGATCGAGATCCGCTTCATGGAGCCGCACGACTGGGTTGAGATCCGGCGCATTTATCTCGAAGGCATCGCCACCGGGAACGCGACTTTTGAAACCGAAGCTCCTTCGTGGAAGAAGTGGGAGAGCACCCACTCGCCGCATTCCCGACTCACCGCCTGCGATGGGGTGAAGGTTGTGGGGTGGGCAGCGTTAAGTGCGGTCTCCGCTCGACATGTGTATGCCGGCGTTGCGGAGGTTTCCGTTTACGTTGCCGAAACTGCCCGAGGCAAGGGACTGGGCCGGCTTCTACTTTCCTCACTAATCGACTTCTCAGAGCAGCAAGGTATCTGGACGCTACAGGCGGGAATATTCCCGGAGAATCTTGCGAGCATCACATTGCACAAGTCCTTTGGGTTTCGCGAACTAGGACGCCGCGAACGCATTGGCAAGATGGGTGACAGGTGGCGAGACGTCGTCCTCCTTGAACGACGGAGCAAAATAGTAGGCGTGCATGCCTAACAAAGGTTAGGCGTCGCTTTCATTCGGCCTATAAGCTCGTCACTACTCCTTTTTCAGCCATCACCAAAATCCAATTCCCCTGTTGGTTCGTACTACCAACGATCGGTACTCACGAAAATCTCCTTCTAGAGGAACACCCATGCAGCCAAACAGGTTCCGTCCCATACTCGCGTTATTGGCGTTGATCGTAATCCTTCCAGGCAGCCTGCTAGCGTCCAGCCACCGCGAAGCTCCAATTACTGCTCTGGATCGTACCGCAGACATCACCGACTGGTATGCGTTCGTCAGCTTTGACCACCCGGACCGGGTCACCATGATCTTGAATGTCGACCCGTTCCTTGAACCCTCCAACGGACCGAACTATTTCCCGTTCGACCCCAATGTCCTTTACGAAATGAAAGTTGATAACAATCATGACGGCGAAGAAGACATTACGTTTCAATTTCGCTTCAACACGCAAATTCGCCAGCCTGGATTGTTTACCGGCTTCGTCGGCGGGCTTGCAGGCATTCCGCCGATTACTTCCCTGGATGGCCCTGGCTCGGAGGGCCTGAGCTTGCGCCAGACTTACAACGTCACGCTGATCAAAAATGGTAAGACCTCCAACCTGACCGAAGGCAAAACCCTTTTTGCGGTCCCCTCGAACGTAGGTCCGCAGACCATGCCGGACTATCAATCGCTCTTTAATCAAGGGATCTACGAGCTTGGCAATGGAGTTCGGGTGTTTGCCGGGACCGTGGACGATCCGTTCTTTATTGATCTCGGTGCGGCATTTGACTCGCTGCACTTCCGCATGGGAGTGGGCGGCGTTCTCAGTCCGCAGGTTGACGGTGACGATACGCACAACTACGCGCCCGACGCCGTTGCGGGCTTTAACGTCAACAGCATCGTCCTGGAGGTGCCAATCACCTGGCTAACCGTAGATGGCAAGCTACATGGCGCTGGCGACAAACAAGCGGTCATCGGAACGTATGGGGCAACGTCGCGGCCAAAGATTACCGTTCGACGCTCGCCGGCGACGGCGCTCAACAGTGGCCCGTTCCGGCAAGTTCAGCGCGAAGGGAATCCACTGATCAACGAATTGATTATTGGCACCGGATCCAAAGACAGATTCAGCATGGACGATCCGAAGAACGACGCGCAATTCGCCAACTTCTTCCTGAATCCATTGTTGGCAACCGTGTTCGGCTCGATTGGAATTCCGGTTCCTCCTGCGCCGCGTACGGATCTTTTGCCGCTCGTGATCTACACGGCGCCGATTTGTCCAGGATGCAAGGCGACAGATTCGGGCCCCATTGCCGATCTGCTTCGACTGAACACTGGCATTCCGCCGACGCCCGTGGGAAGTCAAAAACGGCTCGGCTTCCTAGTGGGAGATGTCGCGGGATTCCCGAACGGACGGCGCCTGGCGGATGACGTCGTGGACATCGCTTCAAGGGCGGTCGCCGGAATTTTGGCGGACCCGGTGAAGTTTGGCACGCCGATTGGAGATGGCGTCAACACCAACGTTGAGGGTTTTGGCACGACATTCCCGTATGTCATGCCGGCCAACAGCGGACGCGACAGCCACCACGTCGGTCCGGGTCAGGAAGGTTGCAGCGGTCAGCCGGGCGGAATCTGCCCGGTGCAGTAATGCTCAAAACGGCTGGGTTCTCTGTGGTTAAAGAACTGATTAACCACAGAGAACCCAGAGAGATCACACTGCAAAGACTAACGCGGAGGAAAATCATGAAAAAGACGGCTCTCCTATTCATCTTCTTGTACTCATTTGCGACTCTGGCTCAAGTAAGTCAGAACTCCGTCAAGCTGTCGCCTGCCGAGCAGGGCATGGCAGCGGCGCGCCGGCTAATCGAAAAAAATCCGAAGAACTTTGAAGCCTACAACGCCTTGGCACTGGCGTTATCGCGCCGGGCGCGCGAGACCTCCGACGTTGCTTTTTACGCGCAAGCGCAGGACGCGCTCGGGAAATCGTTCGAAATTTCGCCCGAGAACTTTGATGGAGAAAGAACGGCAGTGTGGCTTCTTCTCGGAAGACATGAGTTTCCTGCCGCACTCGAAAAGGCGAAAGAGCTGAATAAGAAAGCGCCAGACGATGTCATGCTTTACGGTTTCCTTACCGACGCTAACGTCGAGATTGGTAACTACGATGACGCCGAAAAAGCAGCGCAGTGGATGCTGGATCTTCGCCCGGGAAACCTGCCGGGAACAACTCGTGCTGCATACTTGCGCGAGCTGTTTGGCGACATTGATGGCTCGGTGGAACTCATGAACATGGCCTACCAATCCACTCCGCCAAGCGAGGCAGAAGACCGGGCGTGGATCCTTAGCCAAATCGGTCACCTGCAACTGACATCCGGTAAGAATTCCGACGCCGAGACAAGCTTGCAGCAGGCACTTGCGATCTTCCCGGGTTATCACTACGCTTTGCAGAACTTGGCGAAAGTTCGGATTGAGCAAAAGAGGTACCAGGACGCGGTCAATTTGCTTCAGCAACGGTATGATGCTGCCAAGCATGCCGAAAATCTATACGACTTGGCCGAAGCACTGGAGTTGGTCGGTCGCGTAGATGAAGCCCAGAAGGCATTTGCCGAATTTGAAACCAAATCACTGGCAGAATCGATCCTAAAAGACAATTCGGACCGTGAATTGATCTTCTACTACGCCGATCATTCGCGCCAGCCTGCCAAAGCCCTTGAAATCGCGAACCAGGAATTTGCATGGCGGCACGACGTGTTCACTCTGGACGCATACGCCTGGGCGCTCCACGTGAATGGCCGAGATGCGGAGGCGCTTAAGAATATCCAGACGGCTCTTGCCGTCGGTATCCGCGACGCCAAGATTCTGCGCCATGCAGGCGAGATTGCGCTTGCAGCGGGAAATCGAGCCGCTGCGGAACGATACCTGAACGAGTCGTCGCAATTGAATGCTCCCGGATCCAAGCGTGCGCGTGAGTTGCTGGCTACTTTGTTCCGGATCAGCCAGAACTAGCCAGAGACACCCGTTTGCCGGTTGGCGCATACATTGGTAGCGGGCTATTCGTTCGCACAAAATGCTCAGATAAAAAAGTGCGAGTGCGAGATAGCCCGCGGTTGCGAATTAACATTCCGTTCGATATCAGCACTGGAGCTTTCGCCTTCGAGGTATTCGCCCAGCGCGTACGTGCGCTAGAGCGGTCAGCATGGGAGGTGACACCGATAAAGTCTACCGGCATCTGGCAAATCTGAACGTCGGCTACAACTCTCGGGTTCCTGCGCGCCCGTGGCCGACCGCGGCGAGCCGGGTTGTGCCCGTACCAACAGTCAGTGGCGCGCTGGCACCCGAGTTGTCGTGAGTGGTGTCCCTGTCGGATGCGATTTCGCCGACTCCGCCCCAGGAAAGCCCCAGGTCAGGCTGGCACCTGCTCCAGGGTCTGCATGGAGTAAAGAATCATGGAGATGACATTTTCGTCTCCTATCGCGGTGTTGATCATCAGGTGATAGAGCGATCGCGTCGGCCAATCGGCGCCGAAATAATGCTTGATGAAGAGCATCCGCTCACGATCGACTGTGTCCACAAGCTCTTCAGCATCTTGTAAATTCTTTCCCAACTCCTGTATCCGCCGCAACTTTTCTGCTCGAGGCGCATAGAGAAAGATGTGAAAGACGTCCGAGCGCTCACGCAAGAAATAGGGTGCTCCCCGCCCAACGATCACGCAGTTGCCTTGCTCGGCAATCTCCCTCATTACCTGCTCGCCTACTTCGACCATGCGGTCTGGGCCAAACGGCTGGTGCTCTAGGTGCATGCTGCGTTCGTAGCTGCCCCGCCAGAAGACTTTCACCAGCTTTTGAAACGCGCTGTCCACCCGCTCCTCGCACATCGAAACCGCCGAGGAGTCCACATTCGCCACCCGCGCGATTTCTGCTGTCAGCTCCCGGTCCCACAATTTCCAGCCAAGTTTTGAGGAGAGCTGGCGTGCGATCTCGCCGGCGCCGCACCCGTATTCCCGCTCAACAGTTATGATCCGGTACATGGTCTAAAACCGAGCTCCTAAACGAGATGGGCTGGGCTCGGCGAAGCAAACTTTATCGTATCCAGACCCTGGGTTCAACCGACATACCCGGCCGCAGCGCGTGCTCCTTAGTCTCGCCGGCGTCGAATGTGATCTTCACCGGGATTCGCTGCACCACCTTCACATAGTTCCCCGTGGCGTTTTCAGGAGGCAGCAAGCTAGTGATCGCGCCGCTGGCTCCGGCAATGCTTTGCAGGTGACCCTTGTAGTCCTTTCCGGTCGTATCTACTGAAACCGTAACCGCCTGGCCCACCCGCATCTTTCTCAACTGGGTTTCTTTGAAGTTTGCCGTCACCCAGATGTCATCGAGATTGATGATCCGCATCAACTCCTGCCCGGGCTGGACATTCTGCCCCGCCTCGGCAGTGCGGTTGGTCACAAACCCACTCACCGGCGAAACCACGGTTGTGTACTGGAGATTGAGCTGTGCCGCGTCGAGTTCCGCCTTTTTCTGTTCTACCAAAGCTTCCGCGGACTGCGCGCGCGAGCGTATGGCTGTCACCTGCTCCGGACCGGTCCGGGCCGAACGTGCATTCGCCTGCGCCTGCACCACCCTGCTTTGATCTGCCTTGATTTGTTGTTGTGCAGCCGCCAGCCCTGCCCTAGCGGCATCTACTGAAGCAGATCCCGCCTGCGCCGCAGCAGATGCTTGATCGTATTGCTGCTGCGAAATCTCCTGTTTCGAAACCAACTGCTTATAACGGGCTAGATCGTTTTGCGCCTTCACGTTATTGGCATCGGCTTGAGCCAATTGCGCGTTTGCCGCCTCAGCTTGCTGCTGTGCTGCCATCAGCATGGCTTGCGCCGTAGCCACTTCCGCGGATGCTGCGGCAAGCTGGCTGCTCGTGCTGGTCGTAGTGATCGGCACATTCACTCCGGCTGCCTTGGCAGCGGCGACAGCATTGTCGTAATCCGCTTTCGCGCGAGCCACCAAAACCTGGTAATCGCGCGAATCAATTTGCACCAGAGGCGCGCCGGCTTCTACATATTGATTGTCAGTGATCAGCAATTTCTCCACATGGCCAGACACCCGTGCGCTGACAGGATTCAGGTGGCCGTCAATCTGCGCGTCATCGGTTGATTCGTAGCTGCCGAAGTATCGCCACAGAAAAAATCCGGTCACCAGCAGCACCACAACTCCAATGATCAAGAACATCCGAAAGCGCGGATTGCGCGACTGAAACTGCTTCCATTTCAGGTCCCGCTCGCTCAGAGCTGAGGGACGATGCTCTTGTGCTTGCCGAGTTGATGCCGGGCGTTCCGGCGTTTCCGTTTCCTGTGCCATATTCACTTGCTCTCTAGATATTGTTTCACGCCTTGTTCGGCAAAGCCGATGCCGCGAGCCACCAATATTTTGGCCACGTTATGGTTATACAAACTCGTGATGTAGCTTTCATTTGCCGAAGCGACGGACTCCTGTGCCTGCACAACTTCCAGATTGTCTGCGACTCCGGCAGTGAAGCGATCACGGGCCTGATCGAGAGTTTGATTAGCCAAATCCAAAGAACTCTTGGCGACTTCCACCTGGTCCGCCGCAGCTGCCAGGTCGAGCAGTGCGCTGCGCACATCGTAATCAATTTGCGCGCGTAAGTTCTCAACCTGCTGCCGGCTTTGGCGCAAGGTGGATTCAGCCTCCAAAGCGTCAGCATGAGCGCGTCCGCCCGCGAAAATCGGAATTGCCAGCGTTGCTCCAACCTCAAAGACGCCGTGAGAATTTCCGACATTTACCCCCGCCGCACCGTAATTCCCGGCAAACTCGAGGCTGGGAAGATGTTCGGCGGTGGCCGCGCTTCGGAACCGCTCTGCGCTTTCCACCTGCAGCCGGGCCGCCTGATAATCCGCCCGTGAAGCATACGCACGGCGCAGGGCATCTTCCACGCTCATCGGCGTCAGTGGCTCATAGGGAGTTTGGTCGCTCAGATTGAATTCCTGTCCCGTAGCGAGACCGATGGTCCGCGCGAGCGCAAGCTTCTGCTTGGCATAATTGTTCCTGGCAACAATGAGTTGCTGCTGGCGTGTCTTCAGCTCGACCTGCGCCCGCAGGGCATCTATGGCAGGTACCAGGCCTGCCGTCTGCTGATCGTGGGCCTTGTTATAGAGCGCTTGCGACGATTCCACCTGCGCCTGCGCGGCATCCACTCTTGCAGCCGCGGCAATCGTCAGCAGATATTCATTTCCGGCCGCCAGTACCACCAGCTCGCGTGCATCGTTGTACTTGTATCGCCCAGCGGACTCATTTGCTCGGGCACCCCGTTCCCGCTGCAAAAAATGCCAATCCAGCAAAGGGGCGCTGGCATAGGCTCGCGCATCGAACGTCCCAATCGGGCCAACCACCGAAGAAATACCGGGAAAATTGAATCGAAAACCCAGTGCGGCAAGGTCAATTTGGGTCGCGCTTTGCGTGGCAGCGGCGCTCACATTAGGCAGCAGATGACTGAGTTCCTGCCACTTCGCCCCTCGTGCTGCCAGTGAACTATCACTGGCAAGAAGCAGCCCCAAATTGTTCCTCAGCGCGCGATCAATGGCTTCCTTAAACGAAAGTTGAACGACGCCGGTCGTTGCCCTGCCCTCGGGAACGCTGCTCAAAAAGGGGCTCTGACTTGAATTCGAATCCGACAAAGATATGGAAGCTTTGCTCCCGCTGGTTCCGCTGGTATCGGAATTGCTACCCCGTGCGGTTACGCCGGCAGATGCGGAGGTTGCGCCCGGTGCCTGCATTTGAGCGCTCGCGGGCAAGGTACCCAGAACACTCATCCCCAAAAAACTGACAAATATTGCGCGCGCAACGGTCGCAGATTGTGCTCTCTTACATGCTGGATTCATCGTGCTCAGATTATGTACTTTATCCGCTCACCGGGTGCAACTCGACGGCAATCCCGCAGACGACTGTTTTTCGGGTAGGTCTATAGATGCAAAGGTTTGCGTCCGCGATGCGATGGGAAGTGCCAGATTCCCCATTTAAGTCAAGAACGCCCGCACGGTGGGCTATTTAAGCCAGATTGGGTAACGATCGATGGGATTGGTCGGGGCGATAGGATTCGAACCTACGACCCCCTGCGCCCAAGGCAGGTGCGCTACCAGGCTGCGCTACGCCCCGACAAGATCAGCTGGATTGATTCTAAAGTACTTTCCAACTTTATTTCCACTCCCGCTCTTGATTTCTGGCCTCGACCGTGCACAAACCGTGCACTTATTCGCTCATTGCAGCATGACCGTGCGCATTCGTTCACCAGTCGGCGGAGCCATCTCGCTGGCTCGGCGGTTGAGCTTCTCCAAGGCTTCGTGCTGCATCTGCAATTTCATCTGGGAATACTTTGAAGACTTGCGCGTCTCCTTGGCGAAGCATTTGCGTCACCCACTCATCCGCTACGCCTCCAGCACTCAGCCGCGTGGCATAGGTGGAGCGAAGATCGTAGATGCGGAAGTTCTTCAATCGCTTCCAGGATGAAGGCATTCACGGACCGATAGCCGCGCAACTTCTGGGCCTGTTCCAGCCGTGTTTTCAGATCATCCGAGAGCCTAAGACCGCGTAAAGGCATTGCCGAACCTCCTCACTAGACGGTGGGCACGAGTGGGGGGTCACTATGATAGAGATATATGACACACCGTAAGCCAGTACGCAAGAGGAATTTGTAAGTGCTTCCCGGACCACCTGTGACACCCTGCTTTATGTTCCAATACGCGCTGTGGGGCATGAAATATGGTGTTTTGTTGAGCAGAAACCTCGCTGCTGCACAGCGGGAGTGTTGGCGTCTGTTGTTTTGTGTTGACAAATGTTGTTTGTGGCGCGAAATTATGGTAGGAGCATTTGTCTCTCTGCTGCTTTATCTTGACTATTATTGGGCTCTTGTTGTGTTTTGTTGGCTGTTCCCATGATCAAAGAGGCAGAATCCGCACTGCGCACCATGTCGAAGGATCTGCATCCCACCACCAAGTCCGGCTTCGTTCGGGTCATGCTTCCGGCCATCGAGGACGCTCTCCGGGCCGGTCATACCAGCAAGGCGGTCTGGCAGCGACTCCACCAGCAAAACCCTGCTCTCGGCTACAAAGAGTTCTGCGTATACCTAGGACGACTACGCAAGCGCGCCCACCAACCAACCGCATTCAGGAGCGAGGAAAAAGCACCGACGGTTACACCCACCCAGGTAAGCCACACGAGCCTGCCGGAGTTCGATCCCTTGGCAAACCTACGGCGCGCTGAGGCGGATCGCCCCGGGTTCTATTACCGGGGAACTGAAGACTTGCACGAGCTAGTTTATGGGACAAAAAAGATTCACGGCAAGTAAGGACGACTAGATGGCTGAAACGTCCGTGCGTCGGTGGCTGCCAAGGAAAGGCGGCGGCAGCGGAAAGAGTTTGGTGGCTTCAATTCCGGTCCAGCGCGCTCGGTTCAGCAGACGAGGTCAGCTTCACCGACGGGTAAAATCGTGACGAGCCGCCCGCTCCACTCTGTGTGATCCCGTGCAGACGGTGACAATCGCGGCGTCACCGGCTTGAGCGCTGTGGGAGGCACGGTGTATAAGTATCCCACCCTGAGGGACTGGGATCGATACCCATCGTGGCCAAAACAAAATCGCCTCGCGTGGTGGTTGGAGCTCGCTTGCTGCACGTGGTGGATAACTATCTCCGCAGGAAGCAGCGTGGCCGCGGGGATATGTCCGCCCTGATTTACCAGGCACTTCGGGAAGTGGACTTAGGCTCCGTCCAGCTCATCACCATCCAGGGGCAACGCCGCCAGGTGACCGCTCGGCCAACCAAGATCGTTTTGCCAATGGATGTTCGGGATCAGTTAGAGCGGTGGTCTGAAGCCCGCGCTTGTTCGATGAATGAATTACTGAACAGCGCGCTGGTGGTTTCCCTTTTGAAGTCGCGGCCGGAAAAGAGTGGGGAACGATCGCGGCGAGGGCAGACGCCGACCTTCGACACCATGACCGCTAAGGAGCGCGAGGGACTCTTTGCGCGCTTGCTCGCCCTCACCGGACAGGAACCCGGCCCCGACCCGGGTTCCCGAGACGGCAATTATTACGAATGGAATCCAAAGCTCGAAGCTACTGTGGAAGTGGCAGGCGATGGTCGGCGTTATCTCATGGAGCGAGTCGGGCCGGGAGAAATGGTACGGGCTCGGGAGCTCAAGGGAAGCGCATTTGTGGAACGTCCGAAAGCAGGGTCTGGGCATCACGCATGATTCGACTGTGAAAAGGAAAGACCTAAGGGTGAGCACATAAGTGCAAGGCGGAAAGCGTGTTCGAAGCATGCGCTCGGGAGAGTCGCACTATGGTTCCGAAATCAGTCAAAGAAATTTCCGCTAGCGAAAATCCAACCGCTCAGAAGCCGGTACTCATCCTCCTGGCCGGCACCGCCGGAGCAGGGAGAACGAGCTTTTACGAGAGCCAGCTGAGGACAGTATTCCCGGTTCTTCTGAAGGCGAGCGCTTCCCCCATCGAACAAGCCGAAACGGATCGAGAACGCAGCCGCCTGACCAAGGAAGGACATTCGTTTGTCTATCAGGATACGACGATCGATTCGCAAATGATTCGCGAGGCTCAGGAAGCAGGTTTCGACGTCAAAGTGTTCTATGTTGGGACGGAAGATCCGAATCTAAATATGGGGCGTGTTTTGCTTCGAGTCAGCAACGGTGGACCATTCGCGGCGCTGGCGCGCATAGCGGATGATTACGCGCACGGCCTCAAGCATCTGCCGGAGGCCAAGAAACTTGCGGACGCCCTCATGCTGTTTGACAACACCACCCATGGCCGTGGGCATCGGCTGGTGGCCCATTTTCACGCCGGCGAACTCATGAAGCTCGCTCGCGCGGTTCCGAAGTGGGCCCAAAGGGTTTTCGGAAAGGAGTTCGAAAAGTGGCTGGGTTCGCGCGAGCAGGGTCCGAGTAGAGCTCGATAGTTTTCTTGAATTAGGGATCGAATCCCTTGTGCCGACAGTCGTAAACAGCGCGGTCGTCAGGGGAAATCGGCCGCCGCAATTTGACCAGCTGAGAGTTGCCTCGATGCCGCCGTGGAACGAAGCACGGTGCGACGATAGTTGGGCTTGGTTTTCTTCTTACCCATGCTGGCGGCCTTCCTTGCCGCAGCATCGGAAGTACGCGATGCCGGCGACCAACCGCACCGTGCTCAAGATGAATCGCGATCATCTTTGACGGCGGGTTTGACTCACAGAGAGCTGGAGAAGAACGCGGCACACGCCCGGCACAATAGAACTTGGGGACGCACATGGCCAAAAGACAGCCGAAATCGAAACCCACGTGGGTGGATGTTAAGGAAAAGCTCGCCAGTTTTTGATCGCGCCGCCCTGCCAGCTTGGTTCAGAGCAAGAACCTCTATGCTGCGCACAGGGAAAATCAGGCGGTGAACTCGAACCGAATTGAGCAATGCGCGACCTTACACGATCAGCCGCTCAATGACGGCGCGTTGCCTTCATGCCTGCTGCAATTTTTGCGAGCGCGCGAGTGTAGGCAGCGATGGTCTCAGGAATGGCCTGGTTATAGACGAACTGACCTTCGCGATGGCAGGTGATGAGTTTGGCCTCGCTGAGAACCTTGAGATGGTGAGAGACAGTCGCGGGGGTGACGCCGCGCATGGAGACGATGTCACCACAGTTCATGCGGTTAGTTGCTGAGATAGCCTCAAAGATCCTAAGGCGGGTTTTGTCCGCCAGGGCTTTCGATATTTTCTCAAGTTCAGAACGGTTCATGCTCACCCTAGAGTGTAGTCCTCGGCCTCGCCGCATAAAGCAAAACTACGCATTCCGCAACGTGCTCATAAAAACCTGCAACCAAGTACTTCGATAGTCATCTAACTGTCTAAATCTGGTTGGAAGGGGGCGGCATGAAATGGTTGGTTGCCTCGACTCCAGACGATTCGGCACACCAGGAGAATGATATGAAGAGGCTCGAAGGAAAAGTGGCGGTAGTAACCGGCGGGAACAGCGGAATTGGGCTAGCGGCGGCCAAACGCTTACAGGAAGAAGGCGCGAGAGTAGCCATCTTCGGCCGAAGCAGAAAAACCCTGGATGAAGCAGTGAAGACCATCGGAAAGGGCGTGGTTGCGGTGCAGGGGGACGTGGCCAACCTCACGGATGTAGACAAGCTGTATGCGGAGGTTTCGCAGAAGCTGGGGAAAATTGATGTCCTGTTCGTAAACGCGGGAGTTGCGAAGTTTGTGCCTTTTGCTGAGACATCGGAAAGTACTTACGACGAGCAGTTCGATATCAATATCAAGGGAGCATACTTCACGATTCAGAAAGCGCTGCCGCTGCTGAATGACGGCGCGTCAATCATTCTGAATACCAGCGTTGTGGACCGGAAAGGTACGGCAGGCGCAAGCGCGTATGCGGCAACCAAAGCGGCGCTGCGTTCTTTGGCGCGAACAACAGCCGCGGAGCTGGCGGGGCGCGGTATCCGCGTCAACACGGTCGCGCCAGGGCCAATTGTCACGCCGATTTTCGGGCGGACCGGGCTGTCACAGGAAGCCATCGATGGCTTTGCGAAAGAGATCGTTGCGCAGGTTCCGATGAAGCGGTTTGGACAACCTGAAGAAGTGGCAGGCGCAGTAGCATTTTTGGCCTCGCAAGATGCGTCTTACATCACAGGTGTCGAAATCAACGTCGACGGCGGGCTCGGACAAATTTGAAGCGGTTCGTCGGTTAGCCAGGGGCGGAGCAAACTCTGCCCTTTTCTTGTGTGGTCCGGTCCCTCCGATACATGCTCAATGAGTGCTTCTCATAGAAGCACTCATTGAGCCACAATCGGTGTCCGGGCCTTGAAGACTGTCCCAACAAGTCAGCAGATTTAAGCTCTTCCCCGCTGCTTGCAACCCGTGCTCAGGAGCAAGTCATCGAATCCCTGACTGAACTCGGAAACCAGGAGGAACAGGCATGAGAAGCTTGCTTTTATGTTTGGTTCTGACATGCACGGCGTCAATATGGGTCATGGCGCAGGATTCGTCCGACAAGGGAAAATCCGACACGCGAACGATCACTGGATGCCTTTCACAAGGGGACAATGCGAAGGAGTTCAACCTCAAAGCCGACAATGGGAGCACATGGGAGGTGCGTAGCAGCACCGTGTCATTGGCTGACCACGTGGGACACAAAATAACCGCGACTGGCGTGGTTTCCAACGCGACTGCGCACAACATGAAAGAAGATACGAAAGACATGGCCCACGACACTGGTGTCACAAAAAATAACCATGAGCACGGCCACCTGAAAGTTACAAACGTTCAAATGGTGAGCGATTCCTGCTCGAAGTAATCGCGTTTTCGAGTATCCGCCCTCGGCTCCTAGCGAGGGCGTTTTCTTGTGCTGAAGCTAGCCCGCACTTCTCACCGAAGATATAGCAAAAGGCCGTCACTTCTGGCATAAACATGTTTATCGAGAACAAGTTTGCGCCCAGAAAGGGACGGCCTTCGCTATGACAGAGTGTAATCAAGACAGTTTTG
>Ga0209056_10005624_pt1 | contig 13027 bp, 10 predicted proteins | sample GraSoiAngelo_114_FD_185876 | JGI IMG/M metagenome (GOLD analysis project Ga0209056, IMG submission 185876) | Grasslands soil microbial communities from the Angelo Coastal Reserve, California, USA - 14_0903_13_40cm (SPAdes) (version 2) | ecosystem: Environmental > Terrestrial > Soil > Grasslands... | reverse complement strand
GGGTTTGTCGGACTGTTCGGGGCCTTCTGTGACGAATTTGTAGGGACCGCCCTTCTTGTTGGACTGATCCTGGTTATCGTTGATGCGCGGAACCAGCCGGTCCAGTCAAACCTCAACCCGCTGATCATTGGTTTATTGATCGTGGCGATCGGCTCTTCATTCGGCCTCAATACCGGATATGCCATCAATCCCGCCCGCGACTTTGGCCCGCGCCTGTGGATTGCCCTTGTTAGCAATTTCCAAAGCTTTTCCGCAGACAATTACTACTTCTGGGTCCCCATTGTTGCTCCGTTACTAGGAGGTGTTGTTGGCGCCTTTATATACGATTACACCATCGGCAAGGTGTTGGAGGCGAAAAAGCTAGTGCCGTCTGGTGACACTGTAACAAAGGGTGAAGCTGTGCGAGAGCCCGCCGCCGAATAGTACACGCAATCGCGAACAAACGAAAGGACGAACATACGAATTTGCCGGAAGGTCGCTAACGGACCCCTTTGCATGTTCGTATGTTCGTGGTAACCATGCATTCACTATCATCAACAGAACGCAGGCACAACCTCACCAATCTGACCGGCGAACGATATGATGTCCTCGTGATCGGCGGTGGTGTTACAGGCGCGGGAGTCGCCCTGGATGCCGCGGCTCGCGGGTACAGGGTCGCTCTCGTGGAGAAAATAGACTTTGCCAGTGGCACGAGCAGCAAATCAACGAAGCTGGTGCATGGAGGGATCCGTTATCTGCCGAATTTTGATTTTGCCCTGGTGCATGAGGCACTTGTTGAACGGGGTATTCTCTTACAAAATGCCCCATTTCTGGTTTCTCCGTTGGGATTTGTCCTGCCAATTTACGAGGGTGATCGTCATCCTGTAGGAATGCCCTTTACTACACCCAAAGGTATAGGATTGGGATTGCTTCTCGATATTGGGCTCTGGATGTATGATGCCTTAGCTGGACGGCGCAATATAAGATTGCACCGTCATTTGAGGCGCAAAGGTGTACTGAAGCTGGCTCCGACCCTGGTTCCCGAAGGGTTGAAAGATGGCTACATGTACTATGATGGGCAGACCAATGATGTTCGCCTCACTGTGGCTCTCATCCGTACGGCTGCTCAATTTGGAGCTACGATCACCAATTATACCGAAGTTACTTCTTTTATAAGCGAGCACGGTAGAGTAACTGGCGTAAACGTTCATGATAGACTGGGCGATCAGCAACTGACTGTACATGCCCGGCATATTGTGAATGCAACAGGGATCTTCGCCGAGGAAGTGGAGGAGCTCACTGGTACTGAGCCACTCGTCAGGATAGAACCAAGTAAGGGGGTACACCTGGTGCTATCTCGCGAAGACCTCAAGCTGGGAGATGCGGCAATTGTCTTACCGGAAACCGAAGATAAGCGTATTCTCTTCATTGTTCCGTGGGAGTCGAGAGCGATTTTCGGGACGACAGATACAGGCACGGGTGATCTTGATCATCCGACGGCTTCGAAGGAGGATGTTGCGTATCTGCTGAAGTATCTCAATCGCTATCTCACAGTGAAACTTACCGAGGAGAATATCATCAGCACTTACACAGGTTACCGTCCTCTGGTAAGCCCGCGCAGACCAGGGCGTGCTACCGCGAAAGTCTCACGCACGCATGCCGTATTGCAAAGTCCATCCGGACTTGTCACCATTGTCGGTGGGAAATTGACAACGTACCGGCGTATGGCTCAGGATACCGTAGATGTGCTTAATCGCCGCGATGGTTCTCCTGTAGTACATCCTACCCAGTCGTTACCTTTGCAAGGAAGTGCTGGCTGGCCTTTTGTGCAGCGTGAACTGGAAAAGAAAGGTAGCGCGCTAGGACTGAGCCATCAAACAATCGCACACCTGGGTAAGAGTTACGGGGCGGAGTCGCTCGCAATACTGGATCTCATTTCAGGCGACCCGTCATTGGCTCAACTCCTTATCGATGACCTGCCCTACATTCGGGCTGAAGTGGTTTATGCGACATGCTACGAGATGGCCGTGACACCATATGATGTACTGGCGCGCCGTACCTCGATTACTCTGGAAGACCGCCAGCGTGGTTTAGGCGTTGTCGATGAAGTTGCCGCACTGATGGCGAAGGAGCTCCAGTGGACTCCTGAGCAACAAAAGTCATTGGTTGATGCTTTTTGTAGGGCGATGGACAGGCAAATCGCTGCTGAAAAAATTGAAGTGTGAAAGAGCGAGAGCTCTTCCATGTGATCCTTTTGAAGTGTAGAAACAGGGAGACATGCTGTGTTTCGTTGTCTCGGTAGAAACCATGTTTCCTGGAGGAGAGATCATGAAAAAATTGATCAATAAGCCGGAAGATGTCGTCAAAGAGGCACTGTCAGGAATGCTTGCTGCCCATTCTGACCTGATTCGCGTCGATATTGAGCAGCAAATCATCGTGCGTACAGATGCGCCCGTTAAAGGGAAGGTAGGAGTTATCTCAGGGGGCGGGAGCGGGCATGAACCAATGCACGGAGGGTTTGTGGGTTTTGGCATGCTGGATGCAGCCTGTCCTGGAGCCGTCTTTACCTCACCCGTGCCAGATCAGATGCTGGCTGCAACACGTGCTGTCAACGGCGGCGCAGGGGTACTGCATATTGTAAAGAATTACACCGGTGACGTCCTTAACTTTGAAATGGCCGCTGAACTGGCGGCTGCCGACGGGATTGATGTAGCCAGTGTTGTCACTAACGACGACGTCGCCGTTCAGGACAGCCTCTATACGGCGGGACGACGCGGTGTCGGAGTCACAGTACTGCTGGAAAAAATCGTCGGTGGCTTTGCCGAGACGGGTGCGCCATTAGATAAGGTAGCAGCGTTGGCGCGTAAAGTAAATGAACAGGGCCGCAGTATGGGTATGGCTCTGACCTCTTGTACCGTGCCCACCGCAGGGAAGCCTACTTTTGAATTAGGCGAGGACGAGATGGAGATCGGCATCGGTATCCATGGTGAGCCGGGAAGACGTCGTGTCAAGCTTGCCTCGGCTGCTGAAATAACCGAAATGCTGGCTGGTCCCGTTATTGAGGACCTGGGTCTCAAGTCTGGTGAACAGGTGCTGGCAATGGTCAATGGGATGGGGGGTACGCCACTGATCGAACTGTACGTCGTCTTCGATGCCCTAAACCGTATCCTGGGTGCAAAAAACATTTCGATCGCCCGATCGCTGGTTGGAAACTACATTACCTCGTTGGAAATGGCCGGTTGTTCCATTACACTTGTACGTCTTGATGACGAATTAATAAAGTACTGGGATGCGCCTGTACACACTCCTGCACTACGCTGGGGCATGTAGCAACAATGCAGGATTGCTCACACGGTATTGTTTAAGGGGGTAAATCACGCAGGCCTCGCTCAGGCTTGCGTGATTTCCATAGATGGAAACCTTGAAATAGTAGGAAGGAATCCGGTTCATGACCAATGAGGATAACCTGCGCTGGTTAGAGCATATTGCGGATGTATTACATGAGAACGCTGCATATTTGACGCAGCTTGACTCACCTATTGGCGATGCCGACCATGGAGTAAACATGGATCGCGGCTTCAAAGCGATGCGCGACAAATTTCCTTCGATGGCTGAGATGGACATTTCCACTCAGTTGAAAACGGTTGGTATGACGCTCGTGTCGACAGTAGGAGGTGCAAGTGGCCCGCTTTATGGAACAGCCTTTTTACGTGCTGGTACAGCAGTCGCGGGTAAAGGAGAACTCGATACCGCGGATATCGTAGCCATGCTTGAAGCTTTCCTGGGAGGTATAGTAGCTCGTGGTAAAGCAAATCCAGGCGAAAAGACCATGGTAGATGCATTGACGCCTGCTGTGAATGCAGCCAAACAGGCTCTGGCCGAAGGTGTCACCGCAAAAGAACTGGCACAACGCGCTGCCCAGGCTGCGGAGGAAGGCATGAAAGCCACCGTTCCTCTCCTTGCCACCAAGGGTCGCGCGAGCTATCTGGGTGAACGCAGCATAGGACACCAGGATCCGGGTGCGACATCGAGCTGGCTCATACTGCGCAGTCTAGCTGAAATCCTCTAATACGCGTTCAGGCAAAAGCCATTTCATGTACTGTACAATACACTTTCTTTGTTCTTTTCAGATAAGACGTGAATTTGCTTCTGTAAAGGTGAACTAGATCATGACTGTAGGGCTGGTTATCGTTTCGCATAGCGCTCAACTGGCGAATGGTGTAGCCGAATTGGCCGGGCAGATGACCCAGGGAGCAACCCCTATTGCCGCAGCAGGTGGCGGTGTCGATAATATATTAGGCACCTCTGCTGAAAAAATCCAGGCCGCTATTCAAGCTGTTGACGGGCCGGATGGCGTACTGGTCCTGTTGGATTTGGGGAGCGCGATACTATCCGCCGAGATGGCACTGGAGTTGCTCAATAGCGAGCAACAGCATGTCATGCTCAGCTTTGCGCCTCTAGTGGAAGGTGCTATTGCTGCTGCTATCGAAGCCTCACTTGGTCATACCCTGGTGGAAGTAAAGCAAGCTGCGGAAAAAACGGCCAGTGTAGAACAGCTTCAGCTATTGAAACCTCTCAGTTCTGCGTATGAAGAAGCAGAAGCGGCTGCTCCACCACCACCACCGGCTCAATCAGATGTGCGAGAAATGCAACTCACTTTGACCAATCCTACGGGCTTGCATGCCCGTCCGGCCAGTCTTTTTGTGCAGACCGCGGGGCGATATGATGCTCGTATCGAGGTCCTCGGACGTGGACGGCAAGCTGAGGCTACCAGTATTATTGGCGTCCTCGCATTGGGCATACGAAAAGGTGATACGATTACGCTGCGCGCGAGTGGAAAAGAGGCGGAGGTGGCATTGGAGGCGCTGCGTGATTTGAACCTGGCAAACTTTTATGAAACGACGCCCGAGGCGGAGACGCCGGAACCTGCCATTCCTCAAGATGCTGAGCCACAGCAGGATGTCGCTCGGCACCCAGAATTGCCAGTATCCCAGCAAACACGTGATACCTGGCGCGGTATCACGACTTCCCCTGGCGTAGCCATCGGTCCGGCCCTTCTCTATACATCAACCAACCTGACTTTGAGCAAGGTGGAGCGGCGTACCATAGCGGTAGAGCAGATTACGGCCGAACAGGAACGACTGCGCCATGCATTAAACGCGGCGGCCAGTGAACTTCAAGCATTAATAGCAAGTTTGCAACAAAGTATTGGCAAGAGTGAGGCTGCGATCTTTGAAGCCCAGGCACTCATGCTGCAAGATCCCGCATTGAGTGAGACCGCGCTCAGGGAGATTGAAGAACAGCGCATCGATGCTGTGAGCGCACTGGCCATCGCCGGTGAGCAGCAAGCCTCTGCACTTGAGGCGCTCGATAGTCCTCTATTTGCCCAGCGTGCCGTCGATGTGCGCGATGTCGTCAGTCGCGCGCTCCAACATCTAAGCGACAAGGTTGTACAAAAACAGGATTTGAGCGCGTTGAAGCAGCCTGCTATTCTGCTTGCACAAGATCTCACCCCGACGGATACCGCGCAGCTCAGGCCAGAAACTGTTCTGGGAATTTGCACGACGCAGGGTGGGCCAACAGCGCATGCCGCTATTTTAGCGCGAGCGCTCGGTATCCCTGCCATCGCGGGCATGAGTGAGGCTGCCTTACAGGTCATTCATGCTGGAGATGAACTGGGGCTGGATGCTGATAATGGCTTACTCTACCACCATCCCATGGCGGAGGTGCGAACGCAGTTGGCGCAGCGCTTAGCTGAACAACAGCGACAACGAGGCGCACTCTTGAGTAAGGCACAACAGGCTGCGGCGGAAGTGAGCATCGATGGGCGTCGCCTTCTCCTACTGGCGAATATCGGCAGTGAAGCCGAAGCCGAAGCTGCACGGCAGTGGGGAGCCGAAGGGATAGGCCTCTTGCGTACAGAGTTTCTTTTCGCTGCAGCCTCTACTCTTCCCGATGAAGACGAGCAACGCAAACGCTATGTGCGTATATTTCAGGCCTTCAAAGGAAATGATGGTGCTCATAGTGGAGGACCGGTAGTTGTCCGTACGCTTGATGCAGGCGCGGATAAACCGATGCCAGCTCTGAACACTGTCATTGGCACGTCAATAGAAGCCAATCCAGCACTGGGGCAGAGAGGAATCCGCATTTCTTTAGCACACCAGTCATTACTTGAGGAGCAGCTTAGAGCGCTTTTGCTGGCTGCTGCTGAAACCGGGATTGAGCTGCATCTTATGTTCCCAATGATAACTACTGTTGAGGAACTCAGGACGGTGAGGGAAATTGTCGATCGAGTGTACGAGCAACTGAAGCAGCGTCAAGTGGCTCTCCCCTCTTTCCTTGCTCGCGTTCCTGTGGGTATTATGGTTGAGGTGCCCGCGGCGGCTGTGATGGCTCCAGAACTTGCAGAGATCGCTGATTTCTTCAGTATTGGGGCAAATGACCTGTTACAATACACCCTGGCATGTGATCGTACAAACGCTGCCACCACTTACCTGTACCATCCTATGCAGCCTGCCGTGTTGCGGCTGATTGCGCAAATAGCTGAAGCCGGACGACGAGCTGGTAAACCTGTCGCGGTATGTGGAGAGATCGCAAGTGATGTGCGCCTTGCCCCCATTTTGATCGGGTTAGGAGTGGATGAATTGAGTATGACCCCTACCGCTCTCCCTGGAGTCAGAGCTGCTCTCGCCAACCGTACTGCCCGGCAGCTTCTTGACGTAGCCCATAAAGTTCTCCGAGCGAAGACGGTGGCTGAGGTAGAGCAAATAAGTAAAGAATTCTGAGGATAAGCCAGAGACAGAGCAAGGCCTCCCTGCTGAGGCCAGGGAGGCCTTGCTCTGTCTCTGGCTTATTAGGGAATAACATTTGTCTGCGCGTCGAGTGCAAGAACAAAGCGAGAGAGAAGTTCCGCGATCTCATCTATATCCTTGAGGGAGACGATTTCCGAACCAGTGTGCAGGTAGCGGCAAGGGATGCTGACGAGCCCGGTGGCCACACCAGCGCGGCTGACCTGGATCACATCAGTGTCAGTACCTGTCCCCGAAGCCTGAGGATCGATCTGATACGCTATCCCTGCTTCATCAGCGGCGTCTATCAGCATTTGATAGACACGTGGGTTGATGCGACCACCAATACTAATCACCGGTCCTCCATTGAGCCTGATATCGCCAATCTCATGTTTGGAGGTTTGAGGATGGTCAGAGGTGAAGGTGACATCGACAGCAACGGCAATCAACGGATCAACGCCGAAAGCGCTGGTATGGGCACCCCGCAGTCCGACCTCTTCCTGTACCGCAGAGACGAAAAAGACGCCTGCCTTGAGCTTTTCACGCTGCCCGTGAAGACGTTGCATCGCTTCGACAACGGTAAACACTCCGGACTTGTCGTCAAGAGCTCGGGAGACTACCAGGTCGCCATGAAGCTTCTCAAGCTGAGCTGCTCGAGTAGCGATACTCCCAATGGCTACTAGTTCTTGCGCTTCTTCTTTACTGTTGACGCCGATATCGATCCACATCTCTGACAGCTTAGGAGCTTTACCGCGCTCGTCGCTTTGCAATAGATGTACCGGTTTGCGGCCAATGACTCCCAGGATAGGACCGTTCGCGGTATGAATCTGCACTCGTTCGCCAGGTAGGGTTGAAGGGTCGAATCCACCGATTGTAGCGAAATAAATAAACCCTTTTTCATCGATAAAGCGAACAAGAAATCCCAGTTCGTCGCAATGAGCCGTAAGCATAACACGAGGATTGGCATTTGGATTGAGAGCTGCTATGACATTACCATGTACGTCCGTGCGTTGCTCATCGGTGTAGAGTTGCATTTCTTCACGAATGACCTGTTGGACTCGCTGTTCGAAGCCAGAGGGACTTGGGCTATTGATCAACCGCTGTAAAAATGCAATACGAGACTCTTCCATAGAAAACTCCTTTGTGAAGGTGAAAGAAATAGGCCAGGCAATTCCAGAACAGGAATGCCCGGCCCAAGTTATTACTGGTAGCAGTTAGCGAACAAACTGTTTAAGTATTTCATCTACTCCAGGATGCGAGCGGTTTAGCCGTAGATCCTCTGCACCTGTCGGGTCGGTATGCAGAATAAGAATATTCTGTTGGATACATGTATTGAGCAGTTCCCGTGCTGACTCGCGGGTAAGTCGACCGCGAAAACGGTTTTTCGGGTTCACCGGGTCCCCAATAAAATTAGAGACACCAATAATAGTACGCCAGGACCAATTGCGATCAATGTAGTCAAGGAATTGTAGGAATTGCGGATCGAGTACATCCATAGGTGGAGTGCCGTTCCCATAAGTTGGTAACTGGGGATTTGAGGCGCTTGGAGATGCTGAATAGGAAATCGCAGGCATAGGACCCGTATTTCCAGAAGACATCTGTCCTGGTCCACCACTTGTATTGCTAGGGAAACTTGTTCCGCCAGCGTTTCCACCGGGAACTAATGGTACGAACTGATTCGCGCTGCTAATTAAATCTCGGCTGACGGTTCCTGGTATACCTACAACAATAACAGTTTTGTTTAGACGTAACTTTAAACGGGCGCTGATGCGAGTGAAATCTTTATCACCCGTCATCAGGACGAATGTAGATATGGTTGGACGGTCAAAAACAGTTTCAATGATATCCATCAACATATTTAAATCGACGGTACTCTGAACGACGGTACTTTGAACGATCGTGTTTGATCCACCTGGACTGATAGCGGGCATATGACCAGTAGTGCTGGTTTGTTGCGTATTGGAATAACCGAGGGGACCAGTATTACTGGGCCCAAGAGGTCCGGATGGCTGAGCCTGGCCGTAAGGGAGGTTGTGACGAGAGCCTTCACTTTGCTGATAATCAGTTGCGTCATAACTCTCATCGGGTACTGAAGGTTCGTCTGTTGACAGGAGGTCTTCGTCAAGATCGCCTTGTGTGGGTAAAGGCGAGTCCTGATAGGGAGTCCATCCATTACCGACGTTTTGGGAGGAAATTATAGGAAGTGGACCGGAATTCCCGGTTGAACCAGCAGACCATGGGCGCGTTGGGTACGAACCTGATGGGAATCCACTACTTCCCTGCTCAGATGTGAACCCTGGCGAACCAAGTGAACCTGTGGGAGTATTGCCTGAGTAATGCACCGTTCCCATACGAATACGGTCACGTTGTTTTGCAGGGCAATCGACACGATCGATCATCGCTGCTGTCAGGCTTCCCTTAAATGGTTCCGGCTGTCTAGACCAGTCCGCATAGGCGCGGGCCACCATAACAGTACCATAGCGACGGGCAACCGCAATTAATTCCTGTGGATCTGGTTCCCGTCTTTGGATATTCAACATACTGTAACGAATGTTCTCAAAATCGATGAATAAAGCAATATCTTCGGGCATTATCTTCTCCTCTCATAGGGAGAAACCGCGCAGGCCAAGAATTATTATGATTGTTCAGGTGCTCAGAAACCACTGAGAATAGAAGGTGTACTTCACAAAGCAGTGTATCTTACAACTGTGAGCAAGCATATCACACTTTATTGGTAAAGTCGAGTGGTCTGCGCTTTACTTTACGTAGCTACTATGATATAGTTTCTTAAGGAAGGGCTCGCATAAGAGTATATAACAATGGCGTTAACAAAAACAAATCGCATAGATGAAACTGTCTGTCCCATCGCGCGTACCGCTGAAATCATCGGTGGCAAATGGACGTTGCTCATTATCCGTGATTTGGCCTCAGGTGTCAAACGATTTAATCAACTTGAACGCTCTCTGCATGGTATAAGCCCTAAAACACTATCCGAGCGATTGCGGTCTCTCGAAGAAGAAGGTATCATTATTCGACAAACATTTGCTGAAGTTCCTCCTCGCGTGGAATATTCTCTTACTACAAAGGGACGAGACCTTAGCATTGTGATTGAGAGTATGCGTAGCTACGGAAAACGCTGGCTATGCAATGAGTAACAACTACGAAACGCCAGTTTGACAGTCATCCTTCGTCCCAATTGTGCAAAAACCGGGGGTCACCCCGGTTTTTTTACTATTTTGCTGAAGTAAAGTTCTGTCGGATTAACGGGTAGCTCCAACCAGTTCATGATTGGCTAAGAAGCGATGGAGTACACCTTCATTTTCTACCGTGTGTTTCTCTTCAACTCCTCCCTCTGACCGATATACAAGGTCATAAAGAGCGGGAATGTCATAACGCATCTGAACAAGAAGCTGGCCATCGCTATTGAACCCTTCAACGAAGAGACCGTCCTCTTCCTCAGTGATTGCGATACTGTTTACGCTGATCTGATCGAGCACCTGGCCTACTGCGTGCAAGATATTCGTGTAGCTAAACGTGGCCGACATTGATCCCTCCTAAAAGATACTTGGAGAAAGTTATCTTCCGTAATAGATAGACTACATTGTCTCACTGCAAAACTTTACTTTTTGGTAGGGGCTTTGATGGTTTGCAGTTTCGCTCTATATAAACCCATTTTATCATATCATTTGATAGACGTCAAGTTTGATAGTTGCCGAGTTGCCGAAGAATGACCACTTTCCATTTGACAAGCTAAAAGCCGTTGTTTCAAGCGCCACCGGGCCAATTTTTTAATCTGGGGAGAAATTCGGCCTGAAATAGGGTTGACAAAGTGTTAAAAGTGTGGGATATTACATCGGCACCCCAAAAAAGGTGCTGGAAAAACAGAAAGCACATTTACAACTGAAGAAGCATAATTACTTCAATTTTGCCGAGAGCAAGAGAGAAGCAGAGGAGTGTGCGTCGCTCCGCCTGGTCTCGTCACAAGAGGAGACCCATGAGGAGCGACAATCACACACATATCAATCACAACACAACCCGCGAAGGCCGGCTCATCCTCAGGTGAGCCAGCCCTTCGCACAAGCCTCCCACTCACCCGCGGGTGAGGGGAGCACATCAAGCAAGAACCACCAAGCCAGAGAACAAGCTAGACAGAGTACGAGGTGGATGCCTAGGCGCTCAAGACCGATGAAGGACGCGGAGACCGGCGAAACGTTCAGGGGGAGCTGCATGCAAGCGATGAGCCCTGAGACTCCGAATGGGGCAACCCCTCCAGAGTGATGTCTGGAGACCTGCAGGTCAATCCATAGCCTGCAGGAGGGCAGCGGGTGAACTGAAACATCTCAGTAGCCCGACGAGAAGAAATCAACACGAGATTCCCAGAGTAGTGGCGAGCGAAATGGGAGGAGCCCAAACCAGCGGCTCTTCGGAGCGGCTGGGGTTGTAGGACCAGGATAAAAGCCAAAGCGCGAACGCGAAGGTGTTGGAACGCACCGCCACAGCGGGTGAGAGCCCCGTAGCGAGCAAGGGCTGCGGCTGGACTGGGATCCTGAGTACCACGGGGCACGAGAAACCCTGTGGGAAGCTGGGGGGACCACCCTCCAAGGCTCAACATCTTGAGCGACCGATAGTGAACCAGTACCGTGAGGGAAAGGTGAAAAGCACCCCGAGAGGGGGATGAAACAGACCCTGAAACCACGTACTCACCAGCAGTCAGAGGCCACTGTGGCGTTGCGCCACCAAGGGCTGATGGCGTGCCTTTTGTAGAATGATCCGGCGAGTGCATCGACGTTGCCTGGTTAACCTCCGTTCAAGGAGGGGAGCCACAGGGAAACCGAGTCTGAAGAGGGCGAGCGACACGTAGCGGCGATGCGACCCGAAACCACGTGAGCTATCCATGGCCAGAGTGAAGCGGATGTGAAAGTCCGTCGAGGCTCGAACTCACCAGTGTTGCAAAACTGGGGGATGAGCTGTGGATAGCGGAGAAATTCCAAGCGAACGTGGAGATAGCTGGTTCTCCCCGAAATGCATGGAGGTGCAGCCACGCACCAGCTCAGATGGAGGTAGAGCACTGGATGGGCTCGGGGCCAAGTGCTGGTTACCAACCCCACTCAAACTGCGAAGACCATCTGAAGAACGGGCGTGAGTGAGACGGCGGGGGCTAAGCTTCGTCGTCAAAAGGGAAACAGCCCAGACCACCAGCTAAGGTCTCTCAATCGATGCTCAGTGTCAAAGGTGGTCAGGACGCTCAGACAGCCAGGATGTTGGCTTAGAAGCAGCCATCATTGAAAGAGTGCGTAAGAGCTCACTGGTCGAGTGCCCTGGCGCCGACAACGTAGCGAGGCTCAAGCATCGTACCGAAGCTGTGGATGGTTAGTCGTCTCTTTCTTCGGGAAGAGCGCCCGACCATGGTAGGGGAGCGTTGTGCGCCGCCGAGAAGCCAGATCGTGAGAACTGGTGGAGCGCACACAAGAGCGAATGCCGGAATGAGTAGCGTCATCCGTGTGACAACCACGGACACCGCAAGCCTGAGGGTTCCTGGGCAACGTCAGACGACCCAGGGTCAGTCGGGTCCTAAGCCGAGGACACAACAGTCGTAGGCGATGGCAAGCAGGTGCGATAGTCCTGCACCAGAGGCGATCGTTAGGCAGTGAAGCGGGGACGCGGTAGGGAAGGTGAACCCATCGAATGGACAGGATGGGCTGGCAGTGGGAAGTGCGAGTCGTAGGCAAATCCGCGACTCACAAAGCATGACCCCTGCCACGAGTTTGCGCAAGCGAGCGGAAGTCACCGGAGCCCAGGCCGCCGAGAAAAGCCGCTAACGAGATCGTCCTCTGCCCGTACCGCAAACCGACACCGGTAGGCTGGGGGAACTCCCCCAAGGTGAACGAGCCAACCTCTGTTAAGGAACTCGGCAACATGACCCCGTACCTTCGGAAGAAGGGGTGCCCTAGTAGGTTCCTGGCTTCGTGCCAGGGGGTGAGGGGGCCGCAGTAAATCGGCTCAAGCGACTGTTTACCAAAAACACAGGTCTCTGCCAACACGCAAGTGGAAGTATAGGGGCTGACTCCTGCCCAGTGCCGGAAGGTTAAGAGGAGGGGTGCACGTAGCTCCTAATCGAAGCCCCGGTGAACGGCGGCCGTAACTATAACGGTCCTAAGGTAGCGAAATTCCTTGTCGGGTAAGTTCCGACCCGCACGAAAGGAGTAACGACTTGAGCGCTGTCTCGACAGTGGGCTCGGCGAAATTGAAGTACCCGTGAA